>ERZ772874.402-NODE-402-length-23190-cov-21.212794_pt1 | contig 23190 bp, 22 predicted proteins | sample MGYA00580586_ERZ772874 | MGnify/ENA primary metagenome ERZ772874 (study PRJEB29015, sample SAMEA2737952) | human oral metagenome | biome: human oral; feature: human-associated habitat; material: dental | place: China | collected 2154 ... | reverse complement strand
GGCACGTGGCCTGTGGCTCGGCCAAAACGTGCGGATAAAATCATGCGGCGTATAAAACGGATTCTCCGAACATTCGGAGAAAAGGTCGAGCGGCTGATCAGGTTCGTGAAGGGCAACTTCCTCGCGGGCAGGGACTTCACCGACATCACCGCCCTCAACGAGGACGCGGCCCTGTGGTGCGCGGAGCAGGCCGGAAGGTGGCGGCGCGCCGTCGCCTGCGTGCCGGCGGAGGAGCACGGGGCCGCCTGCCGCGCCTCCGCCCGCGAGCTCGAGGTGACCGAGGAGGTCGCGCTCTGGCTCTGCCCCCGCAGGAGGATAACCTTCGACGGCTTCGTCAGCTACGAGGGCCGCAGGTTCGGCGTGCCGTGGTGGTACGAGCGCCGCGACTGCCGCGTGAGCCGCGAGGGCAGGTACCTGCACATATACAGCGACGACCTCTCCCGCGAGCTCGTCGCCCACGCCGTCACCTGGGACCGGCGGGACTCCTGGTGCGAGGGCCAGTGGACCGACGCCCAGCCGGAGGAGCTGCCAAGCCAGCCGGTCACCACGTCGATCGCCCAGGTGGAACTCTCGCCCGGCAAGCCCGCCTTCGCCAAGTTCGACTTCGGGAGGTGGGCCTGATGGAAGAGAGGGAGAGGAGTCCCTACGCGCTCGCCAGCGAGGCGGCCGCGAGGCTTGGGCTCCAGCTCACCACAGCCGAGGTCGCCGCGCTGGCGTCCGACCACGACATGGGGGACGCGGAGCTCGGCGCGCTGGCAGTCACGTTCGACTACCTCGCGGAGAAGAGGAGGCGGGCGTCGATAGAGACGCTGCTGAGGCTCTCCAGGCTGCCGAGGAGGGAACCCAAGACCTTCGACGGGTTCGACTTCTCGAGGATACAGGGCCGCGACGCGGGGGCCCTGGCGAAGCTGCCCGCGCTCGCCGACCTCTACGCGCACCGCAACGTAGCGTTCATAGGCCCGGGCGGCATAGGCAAGACCCACCTCGCGCAGGCATACGGGCGCGAGTGCTGCATGCGGGGCCTCAAGACCTACTATGTGAAGGCCAACGAGCTCAGGGACAGGTTCCAGAGGGCGGCGGAGCGCGGGAGCGCCCAGCGCGCGGTGGCGACGCTGGTGAAGCCGTCCTGCCTGATCGTGGACGAGGTCGGGAGGTGCGTGTTCGACAGGGCGTGCACCGACCTCTTCTTCGACGTGATCGACCGTCGCTACGAGAAGGAGGGGCCCAACACCATGATCCTCACGAGCAACATGGCGCCGAGCTCCTGGGACGAGTTCTTCACGGGGGACGAGGCCCTGCTCTGTGCGCTCGACAGGGCATTCGACAAGGCATCGGTCTTCATGATGCGCGGCCCGAGCTACCGCGGCCGCGGGCTCGACACCTACTCGGTCGAGGCGGTGCCGCAGGCGACGAAGGTCAGGGGGATGCAGCCCAAGGGAGTGTAGCCACTACATAAGTTAGGCAACCGGCTGCCGGCGCATTGGCCAGAATCGGCTGACCGGGATTGGCGATTGTCGCCTGACTGGATGTGGCTAAACTCTTCCGACGCTAACAGCGGCACTAGGGTCTTTCCAATCCCGCACGCAAAGGCCAAGCGCTTGTGCCTCTGTGCGGCATCGTCTGGGGTGAGCTTGAGCCATGGCGCTCCCTCATCGAGGCTCCCCCTCGCCCGCCGCCTGCGTCGCAACCCCCATCAACCTGGACGCCAGCTTGTAAACCTGCTTCACACCCGCACAGAGCTCTGCGGCCAAACTCCCCCCAAAGCCCAGTCTATCCCGAGAAACCCGAGAAGTCGATCGGATCGAGCCTGACGCCCTTGAGCGCCCCAGAGTCCGTCACTGGCGTCGATGCCTCGGCGGCAACCAGACCAACCATATAGAGCGGCAGGTAGTGCACTGTCTTTCCCGCTCTCCTACCCTGCGAGACGTTAGCCTCCGAGGGCACGACCGCCTCCTCGATCCCGTATGCATCCGTTCCCAGCAGGCTGTTGAGGGCGGTGTGAAGCTTGTAGTCCTTTCCTGACTTGACTTCGATGGGCAAGACCGCGCCCTTGCGCGTCTCGATCAGAAAGTCCACCTCCCCCTTACGGCTATGGTGGTAATAGCGCAACGGGGACCGCAGCGCGGCCAGCTCCTGCGCCACGACATTCTCGTACACCGAGCCAAAGTTGACCGACCTCTCACCCGATATCACCGCCATGGCAACCTCTGCGGGGTAGCTGGCAAGGAGCATTCCGACATCGCTAAGGTACAACTTGAACCGCCCCTGTTCCTCTGTGCGGGCAAGCATGGGTTTGGGCTCTGTCACATTGACCGTCCTCAGCACAGAGCGCGCGGCGACGAGCCAAGCGAAGTCGTTGGCATATCGCTCGAAACGGGCACCGTCTTTCAGCGTCTTCAGTTGAAAGCGCTTGTTCTCCTTGTCAAGCTGTGTTGGTATGGCGTCATAGATCGCCTTGACCTGAAGGGAGCGATTGCCCGCGTATTGTGCGATGTCCTCACGATACAGGCTCAGGAGATCCGCCTGCACCTGCCGCACCGCACCAAGGTCATTGCGCGTATTCAGGCTCTTCTGCACCACCTCCGGCATGCCGCCGATGACAAGATACTGCCTAAAGAGGTCGATGAGAAGCCCATGCAGGGAGTCATCGAGCGGGGTCTTCTTCTCATAGCCCTCTCTCACCTGGTCGAGAATCGATTGGGGAACCCCCCTCGCCCAGTAGAACTCCTCGAAGGTGAGGGGAGCCATGTCTATGGTATGCAGATAGCCTACAGGCCATGACCTTACCCCTCCCAGCTCGACTCCAAGCATCGACCCAGACATCGCAAGGTCAAACCTTCCGTCGATTACCAGATACTTCGAGAAGGTGACGAGATTCTGCGCCCTCTGGACCTCATCGAAGAAGACAAGGGTCTCCCCGGGAACCAGCTCGTGTCCCGCGATGAGGGAAACCAGCTCGATGACCCTGGCGGCGCTTTGGGCGGATCCGAACCGCCTCCTGGCATCCTCGTCAACGAGAAAGTCGATCTTCACGAGGTCCCGGTACTCCCTCCTCCCAAACTCCTCGAGGAGAAACGTCTTTCCGACCTAGCGCGGACCATCGACCATGAGGGCCTTCTGATGGTTGTTGGCCTTCCAGTTGAGCAGGGCATCATAGAGAGACCGCTTGAGCACGAAAGCACCCCCTCAATTCGTATCTGTCTCTAAATCAGAATAAATATAGGGAGAATATGGCACTAACGCAGATTGTATCAGACTCTCGCCCGATCGAATCGGGCCCAATCGTGTCATTGCGATGTGAGTGATTCACTCACATCATGTTCCTGAAGTGAGTGAATCACTCACTTCGATATTTTATTCAGTAAGTCTTTTACCTGCGCATACGCAAATTTGACTCTATGGACCACGTCGCCTGAGAGCCGAAAAACCACTCACTTCGCGAAGACGATGTGAGTGATTCACTCACATCGCGCAGTCGCACGCCATTGCAGTATCACGCCGTTGTGATCGCGCCACCACAGCCGTCCGCGAGCGTCACCGATACTGCGCGATCGCCTCCGAGACCTCGGTGTCGCCGTCGGACATCTTGATAATCCTCCCGTAGCTGTTCTTGGCCTCGAGCACGCCTGCGAGCACGGCGGCCACGTTTGCGATGGAGTTGGGAGAGGACCTTTCCGTGACGTGCAGGTTCACCCTGCCGCTACCCGACCCTTCGACCAGGCTGCCTGGCTGCACGATGGTGTACACGAGGTGGGTGTTGTTCATGAGCCACTGGTCGGCAAAGAACTTCGCGATGTTGTAGTCGGTGATCTTGGCCAACGCCGGGTCGCCCCACTTCTCGGGCTCGTCGGCAAAGACGGAGCTCAGCATCACGAAGCGTCTCACACCCGTCGCCTCGCATGCCTGCATGAGCTTCACGGCACCGAACGCGTCGGTCTGCAGGAGGTCCTTGCCGCGCGAGCCCGCCACAAAGTACACGGCGTCGACATCCGCGACCAGGGCCTTAAGCTCCTTTGCGTCGGCATGCAGGTCAAGCGCGGTGGACTGTACCTCCCGGTCGGCCACGTTCTCTGGCTTCCTGGCTCCGGCGACCACTTGGTGACCGGCAGCCTTCAAGTTGGCGATGAGCTCTGTCGCCACACGACCGGTGGCACCCGCTACGAACACTCTCATGGCTATTCTCCTCATCTATGGACCCGCGCGCCAGTGCCCCACACCCTGACAACAGTCCCTCGAAGGCCCCGGCACGTGGGCCCGTCCTGCGACAGGTAGAGCCATGGGGCCTATCGAGATCGATGGTACCCCACCCCCACGGATGTCCATCCCTTGACCTGCACGCATTTATGGAACCATAAGCCCTTTTCATGGCCTACAGTGAGGGGAGGCCACACTGACGAAGGGATCACACCATGAAGACCTCGTTCGACTTGCTCAACGACCCGTTCCTTAATAAGGGGACAGCCTTCGACGCCAAGGAGCGCAGGCGCCTTGGTCTGGTGGGGCTGCTTCCTCCCCAGGTGCAGACGCTCGAGGAGCAGGCATGCCAGGCCTACGACAACTACCAGTCCAAGGACAGCGACATCGCTAAGCGCCGCTTTCTCATGAGGATCTTCTCGCAGAATAGGACGCTCTTCTACAAGCTCTTCTCCGAGCACGTCGAGGAGTTCATGCCCATCGTCTATGACCCCACCATCGCCCAGGACATCGAGGAGTACAGCGAGCGCTACGTGGACTCCCAGTACGCCTGCTACCTCTCTGTGGACGAGCCCGACTGCGTGGAGTGGGCGCTTGCCAACGCCTCGGGGGGCCGCGACATCGACCTCATAGTGGTCTCCGACGCGGAGGCCATCCTCGGCATCGGGGACTGGGGCACCAACGGCGTGGAGATAGCGGTCGGCAAGCTCATGGTCTACACGGCGGCGGCCGGCCTCGACCCCGCGCGCGTGCTGCCCGTTGTCATCGACGCCGGCACGAATCGCCAGTCGCTGCTCGATGATCCGCTCTACCTGGGCAACCGGCACAAGCGCGTGGACGACGAGACCTACTACACCTACGTGGATGACTTCGTGCGAACGGCCGAGAGGCTCTTTCCCCACCTATACCTGCACTTCGAGGACTTTGGGCGAGGGCATGCCGCCACGCTCCTGAACAAGTACGCAAAGACCTACCCCGTCTTCAACGACGACATCGAGGGCACGGGCATCGTCACGCTCGCGGGCATCCTCGGTGGCCTCAACATCACGGGGGAGAGCCTGCTCGACCAGACCTACCTGTGCTTTGGCGCCGGAACCGCCGGCTGCGGCATCGCCGAGCGCGTACTCCAGGAGTTCGTCGACCAAGGCATGGACCGCGAGGAGGCGCGAAGGCACTTCTACCTCGTCGACAGACAGGGACTCCTCTTCGACGACATGGACGACCTCACCCCCGAGCAGCGTCCCTTCGCACGCAGGCGGTCGGAGTTTGCCGACGCGTCCAAGTTCACTTGCCTGGAGGCCGTCGTGGCCACGGTACGTCCCACCATCATGGTGGGTACCTCGACGGTCCATGGGGCCTTCACGGAGGGGGTCATACGCCAGATGGCGGCCCACGCGAGGCGACCGATGATCTTTCCCCTCTCCAACCCCACCAAGCTTGCCGAGGCGAGCGCGGCGGACCTCATCGCATGGACGGATGGGCGGGCGCTCGTGGCGACGGGCGTGCCCTCCGCGCCTGTCAAGCATGCGGGGGTGAGCCACGACATCGGCCAGGCCAACAACGCGCTCATCTATCCCGGGCTTGGCTTGGGTGCGATCGCGGCCCACGCCAGCCTCGTCACCGACCAGATGATCTCCAGGGCAGCTCACTCGCTCGGCGGTATCGTGGACGTCACGAAACCTGGGGCGGCTGTGCTCCCACCCGTATCGAGACTGACCGAGTTCACCGAGAGAATCGCCGTCGCCGTCGCTCACGAGGTTGTCAAGCAGGAACTCAACCAAGTTCCCATCGAGGACGTGGAGGCAGCCGTCAGGGCGACCAAGTGGGTGCCCGAGTACGCGGACGCCCTCTAGCGTGGGGGGCTCAGAGACGCTCTGAGGCCACCCGACGCCAGTGAGACGTCGAGCGAGGCCTCCGTCCGGCACAAAATCAAAGCACGAGAAACACCGACAACGGCGCTTCGAAGGAGCGGTGATGGTCATCTTTAGCGCACTTGAGAGCATGCTTCCCATAATCTTTCTCATCGCCCTTGGCTACGTACTGAGAAAGGCGGGGTGGCTTGGAGACACGTTCGCCCCCTCCGCGTCGAGGCTCATCATGAACGTGGCGCTTCCAGCCTCTATCTTCACGTCGGTCCTCAAGAACCTGACGCTCAAGACGCTGCTCTCGCTCGATACGGGACTCGTGGTGTGCTTCGCGAGCGTCGCCACCTGCTACCTCGTCTCGGCGGCACTGGTCGTCCTCCTCAAGGTCCGACGAGGCAGGAAGGGGATCATGGTGAACGCCTTCGCCAACGCGAACACCATCTTCATAGGACTGCCGCTCAACATAGCCCTCTTCGGCGAGGGTGCCATCGGGTTCTTCCTCGTGTACTACATCACCAACACGATCTCGACCTGGGCGATCGGAACCTTTCTCATCGACGCGGACCCCATGGTCAAGGCCAAGGAGCCCAAGGCGTCCGCCCAAAGGAAGCGAGGCATTGACATCAAGAGGCTGCTCCCGCCTCCCCTCCTGGGATTTCTCGTGGCCCTCGTCCTCTTGCTGCTGCAGCTACCCGTCCCCTCGTTCATCACGTCGACGCTCACCTACACGGGCAACCTGGTAACGCCGCTCTCCCTCATCTACATAGGGATCGTGCTCGAGGAGAGCGGCGTATCGAGCGTGAGGGTGGACCGCGACACGGCGGTGGCCCTCATAGGTAAGTTCATCATCGCCCCTGTCTCCATGGTTGGCGTGCTTGCGGCCTATGGCGCCCTGTTCGGAGCGCTGCCTGCCACGGAGGCCCATACCTTCATCATCCAGGCGGCGGTGCCCGCGCTCACGGTGCTCCCGATCCTGGCCAACGAGGGAAAGGCTGACGTGCGCTTCGCCACAAACGTCGTCGTCACGAGCACCCTCCTGTGCGCCGTGGTGGTCCCTATCGTCTACGCGCTGCTTGGGTGAGGGTAGGACACCCTGTCTCCTTCGCGGCCACCCGAAGAGGGGTCCGCCTGGCGGAAGGGGACGTGCCCGGTGACAGCCGAGCGATGTGGGTGCGTTCCCGCAAAGACGTGAGCTGACCGACCCACGAGGAGGCCCAGCCCCTGGCACCATGCGCGGGAGACGCAGGTCAGCGCGATCGACGGGCATCAGGCGTAGGTTTACGAGAGGCGGCTCGGCCAAAGTGCGCCTTTCCCGTGAGACGTCCAGCGCAGAGTGCGTCTTTCTGTGAGGCCAAACTCCAGGCCGGGTTTGCGGACCCTGGTGCGGTCCGCCCCGCAGCCTAGCGGGGGGTTCCTCGAGCGCATTTGCCCAGTTGGACCATTTTTCACGGTACCCCGCAGTCTGGCGGGGGGGGGTTGGCCCCACAACCTCCTGTGGGCGGTAACGTGACGCAAGGGCGCAGTGTGCGCGATCTGGGGGTCGCAGGGTGCGCCTTTCCGTGAGGCGTGGGGGACAGACTGCGCTTTTCGGTGACGCTCAACAGACAGAGTGCGCCTTTCGGTGAAATGCACCTTTCCTGACCTGCGCAAACGTCGCGCCATCTCACGGAAAGGCGCATTTCGTGGCTGCGTCTCATGGAAAGGCGCACTCTGCATGTGTCCGGGTTGCGGAGAAGCTCTTGAAAGTTTAGCCTCATCGCACGCCCCTTCGGATGCTCTGTCTGCAGTGGGTGGGACGGAACCGTCACTCCCCCGGCGTGGGCTGGTCGCCCCTGCGAGCCCCTAGAATCGGGTGAAAGGGCGGGACGGTCACGCCACGGGTGCGTGCCAGCTGTGCCTGCGGGTCCCAGCCCTCGGGGGGCAGCCCGTCCGACGGGAACTTCCACACGCAGCCGCCGGCAACCCAGCGCTCGCGCCACTCGGCGACGAGCCTCTCCCTGTCCTCGTAGGGGAAGTCACTGAGGCCGAACTGGAAGCCGCAGCACGGGCAGATGCCGTCCGAGCCGGCGCCCCTCTCGTTGAAGGGGGGCTCGTCCAGCCCGTCGTAGCCGCAGACCGGGCACACGTTCTCTCCCATGTTCATGTCTCCTCTCGTGCGTGCTCACAACATGGCCCATCACTGCCTGTCGAAGTAGGCCTGGCCACCGGTGGGCGCGAAGTAGGTTCTTGTCGTCCCGTCGGGGTTGTATGCCCCGAACAGGTTGCGTGCGGCGTCATACACCCGTGTGATCCCCTCCTTATCGACTTTTACCTGGTACTGTTCCTTGTTGAGGTAGAGCTCGTGGGCCATATCGGCGTACTCCTCCTCCGATGTGGCGCCCACGCCCTCGCCATGTTCTGCATAGTGTCTTGCGAGTTCTTTTGGGTTTCCCCAATAGTGGTTCGCTGCCCGCGCGGCCTCCGCCGCCTCGCGCTTGCCCTGATCCTCCGCACTGCGTTCAGTTTGTGTCTTCTCTGCATCGTGCTCGGCGTAGGCCGCATCCTCCTCGGCCTTCTTCTTGGCCGCTTCCTTGGCAGCGGCAGCATTCTGCCCGGCAGCGGCGATGCCCCCGCCCAGGGCCCCCAGGCCGGGCGTGGCCTTCCCCTGCATGTCGCCTATCCCGGCGGACTCCGGGGCCGTGGCGAGCGCCCTCGTCGCGAAGGCCCGCGTGTCTATCGGGTTGAGCGCGAGCGCGAGAAACGCGCCCATGAGCCGCCTGGGCCACTTGCCCGCCAGGGCATGACCCCCATCGGCTGTCCTGTCGCGTGCCCAGCCATCATAGCCCTCTGCCGCCGCAGCGGCAGCAGAGGAAACAGGATCGTTACCAAGGGACGCCGTGAGATGGACGCCGGGACGCCCCTCCGGGCGCGACCTCGCCCCACCACCGGACACCGCCTCGGCGCCCGGCCGTGTCGTCCGCGCCTACTCGTCCAGGTAGGGGTTGGGCCCGTCCATGACCCACGGTACCGCCTCCGCGACGAACTCCATCTGGACGATGGCGGCATCTCTGAAGGCGGCCTCCCTCCCGATGATGCTATCCCCGTCACGGAAGAAGACATACAGGAGGCTGCTGACGTGGAGCAGCCTAGCCTCTCCCCACTCCGCCGCAGTCACGTCGGGGACGGCCTCGACCCGGCGCTCGATCCTGCCACAGAGGTGGTACCACCCCCCGTAGCAGAGCGTCTCATCCTTTTGGGCAAAGTTCACGTACGACTCGGTCGCCTTGGCAGGGTCATCGATGCCCACCGAGGTGAAGAAGCGCCTGCCGCCCTCGCCCAGCGCGTCGCCTATGGCGAGGGTGAAATTGCGGCAGCCGACACAGCCGCACTTCTCGCCCGTCCGGGGCAGACTCTCGTACGCCCTGCGGGTCGCCTCGGCGTCTATCTCGACGGAGAAGTTCTCGAAGTCCAGCGTCATGGCATGTCTCCCCTCAGATGATACCGTCCGCCGGCGACCCGGCGCCCGCGCCACTCCGCGACGGGCCACGCCCTGTCCTTATGGGGGAAGCCGTCGAGGCCGAACTGGAAGCCACGGCACGGACTGAGGGCGGCGGCCGGAAGTCCGCTCCTACTCGTCCAGGTAGGGGTTGGGCTCGTCCAGAACCCACTGGACCGTCTCCGCTGACAGCTCCATCTGGACGATGGCGGCGTCCCCGAAGGCGGCCTCCCTCCCGATGATTTTGCGCCCGTCCACGAAGCTGATGTGCGCGCGCTCGCCCACGCGGCGCTCCCTGGCCTCCCCCCACTCCGCTGAGGTCGCGTCGGGGACGGCCTCGAACCTGCGCCTGATCCTGCCGCAGAGGTGGTACCACGCCCCGTAGAGGAACGTCCCGTCGCCACGGGGGAGGTCGACGCACGACTCGGTCGCCTTGGCGGGGTCCTCGACGCCCACCGAGGTGAAGAGCCTCCTGCCCCCCTCGCCCAGCGCGTCGCCTATGGCGAGGGTGAAGTTGCGGCAGCCGGCACAGCCGCACTTCTCGCTGGTACGGGGTAGCCTGGAGTGCGCCCTGCGGGTCGCCTCGACGTCTATGTCGACGTCGTAGTTATCGAAGTTCAGCGTCATCGCGCGTCTCCATCCTGACGTCACCGTCCGCCGGCGACCCGGCGCCCACGCCACTCGGCCACGGGCCGCACCCTGTCCTCGTGGGGGAAGTCGTCGCGGCCGAGCTGGAAGCCACGGCACAGGCAGATTTCATCCGAGCCGACGCCCCTCTCGTTGAAGGGAGGGCGAACAGTCCATCGTAGCCGCAGACCGGGCACACGTTCTCTCCCATGCTCATGTCTCATCTCGTGCGGGACGCCTGCGCGCGGCTGCCCGCGCCGGGTGCGAGTGCCGGCACGGGCGGCCCTGCGAAGGGCAGGGGGGAACCGTTACTCCCCCGGCGTGGGCTGGTCGCCCCTGCGAGTCCCTAGAATCGGGCGATAGGGCGGGACGGTCACGCCACGGGTGCGTGCCAGCTGTGCCTGCGGGTCCCAGCCCTCGGGGGGCAGCCCGTCCGACGGGAACTTCCACACGCAGCCGCCGGCAACCCAGCGCTCGCGCCACTCGGCGACGAGCCTCTCCCTGTCCTCGTAGGGGAAGTCGTCGAGGCCGAACTGGAAGCCGCAGCACGGGCAGATGTCGTCCGAGCCGACGCCCCTCTCGTTGAAGGCGGGCTCGACCAAGCTGCCGCAGCCGCAGACCGGGCACACGTTCTCTCCCATGCTCATGTCTCCTCTCGTGCGTGTTCACGGCATGGCCCATCCCTGCTTGTCGAAGTAGGCCTGGCCTCCGGTGGGCGCGAGGTAGGACTTTGTCGTCCCGTCGGGGTTGTATGCCCCGAACAGGTTGCGCGCGGCGTCATATACCCGTGTGCCCCTCTTTATCGACTCTTACCTGGCACAGTCCCTTGTTGAGGTAGAGCTCGTGGGCCATATCGGCGTACTCCTCCATAGAGGAGGCGCCCACATCCATACCATGAGCATTGAAGTGTTCCTCGAGAGTGCCAGGATCCCCCCAATAGTGGTTCGCCGCCCGCAGGGCCTCCTCCATCTCATCCTTAGCCTGCTTTTCCGCATCGATCCTATCCTGCTCCTGCCTTGCCTTGCCTTGAGCCCTTCGTACGCTGCATCCTCCTCGGCCTTCTCCTCGGCAGCGGCAGCATTCTGTCCGGCAGCGGCGATACCCCTGCCCAGGGCCCCGAGGCCGGGCGTGGCCTTCCCCTGCATGTCGCCTATCCCGGCGGACTCGGGGGCCGTGGCGAGCGCCCTCGTCGCGAGAGCCCACGTGTCTATCGAGTTGGGCGCGAGCGCGAGAAACGCGCCCATGAGCCGCCTGGGCCACTTGCCCGCCAGGGCATGACCCCCATCGGCTGTCCTGTCGCGTGCCCAGCCATCATAGCCCTCTGCCGCCGCAGCGGCAGCAGAGGAAACAGGATCGTTACCAAGGGACGCCGTGAGATGGACGCCGGGACGCCCCTCCGGGCGCGACCTCGCCCCACCACCGGACACCGCCTCGGCGCCCGGCCGTGTCGTCCGCGCCTACTCGTCCAGGTAGGGGTTGGGCCCGTCCATGACCCACGGGACGTCCGCGTACAGGTCCATCTGGACGACGTTGGCGTCCACCCTGAAGGGGTCCTCCCTCGTGTCGAATCTCTTGTCGGAGAACAGGATGGAGGCGTTGTCACCCACGTCGCGCTCGACGTCCCTCCCCCACTCGGGCGCCGTCACGTCGGGGACGGTCTCGACCCTGCGCTCGATCCTGCCGAAGAGGTGGTACCACGCCCCGTAGAAGATCGTCCCCTCGTCGCGGGCGAGGTTCACGTACGCCTCCGTGGCCTTCGCGGGGTCCACGCCCATGGACTCGAAGAGGCGCCTGCCCTCCTCGCTCAGGGCCTTGCCTATGGCCAGGGGGAAGTTCTGGCAGCCGTCGCAGCTGCACCTCTCGTCCGTCCGAGGTAGCCCCTCGTATGCCCTGCGGGTGGCCTCGGCGTCTATCTCGACGGAGAAGTTCTTGAAGTCCAGTCTCATGGCATGTCTCCCCTCAGTCGCAGGTGTCAATAGATGCTGTACCGACGTTCGTAACCAAGCCGTCAGCACCCTTCTTGAAACGTGCAACAGCCCTGTAGCCATTGTACTCAACAACTCTTTCAATCAGAATTCAAAATTTCTGTATGGACTATCTATAGCTTTCTGTCGTTAACATCGCATCCTTCAAGATAGATTTAGCCTGTTCCAATGTAGGTTTTTGCCCATCGAACAACTTCTCCCAAGCGTGTCCACCCAAATACTTTATGCGATTGGCTGTGTTAACCCTATTCTGATACGGTTGCCTCTTTTGACTTACGTCGGCGCACGAAGTCTGCCGCTCCGACGGCCCGATCGAGCTGCTCGCCAAGCTGCCCCCATGTTTTCCGTATTGGTTGACGTGGGAGTAGAGTGTTGCCGCGCCGTGCCAGAATAGGGTTAACACAGCCTATGTGATTTAAGGGCATATCCCACAGACGGTGGCCGGAAGTCCTCGCCTACTCGTCCAGGTAGGGGTTGGGCCCGTCTAGGACCCACGGGACGTCCGCGAGCAGTTCCATCTGGATGACGTCGGCGCTCCCCCTGAAGGCTTCCTCCATCAGCAGGACCCCCTCCCCGTCGGCGAAGAAGATGTGCGCGTTATCGCCTATCCAGCGCTCCCTGTCCCTCCCCCACACGGCCGCCGTCACGTCGGGGACGGTCTCGACCCTGCGCTCGATCCTGCCGAAGAGGTGGTACCACGCCCCGTAGAAGATCGTCCCCTCGTCGCGGGCGAGGTTCACGTACGCCTCCGTGGCCTTCGCGGGGTCCACGCCCATGGACTCGAAGAGGCGCCTGCCCTCCTCGCTCAGGGCCTTGCCTATGGCCAGGGGGAAGTTCTGGCAGCCGTCACAGCTGCACTTCTCGTCCGTCCTGCGCAGCCCCTCGTACGCCCTGCGGGTGGCCTCGGCGTCTATCTCAACGGAGAAGTTCTTGAAGTCCAGCGTCATTAGACATCACCAGCATTCTGGAAACTCATATAAACTGTGCTAATTCTAGTTACAAGTCCCGCATCATCCTTTAGATACTTCACAAAAATTTCACGTCCATTGTACTCCATGCATCTTATATATACGTTCGAACCCTTTCCCATCGCCACTTCAGATCCCTCCTGCCTCATTACTTCCTTCAGGACAGGCTTGAGCTGCTCCCACGTGGGCTTCTGGCCTCCGAATATCGTCTCCCAGTTATGTCCCCAAGGGTACTTCGCGTTTTCCATAATATGGTTGACCTTGTTAGCGTCAGCGCTGTCGAGAGCCTTGTCCGCTGACGCGTTGAACCTCTCGATGAACTCGCGTGCGGCCTGCTCCTGAGCCTCCTCGGCGGTCTTCTGCCCGGCCTCCTCCGCAGCGGTGGTGCCCTCCTCGGCGGCGGTGGCGCCACCCTCTACCGCGCCCTTGATGGCCTCCTCGGCGCCCTTGGCGGCCTCTCCGACATGCTCGGCGGCCTCTCCGGCGGCCCCCTCTGCACCCTCGACGACCTCGCCGGCGTGCTCGGTGCCCTCCTCTACGGCCGCCTCGCCCAGGGCGCCGAGCAGGCCGTCGATCGCGCCGGCGATGCCCCTGCCCAGGGCACCGAGGCCGGGCGTGGCCTTCCCCTGCATGTCGTTTATCCCGGCGGACTCCGGGGCCGTGGCGAGCGCCCTCGTCGCGAAGGCCCTCGTGTCTATCGGGTTGGGCGCGAGCGCGAGGAACGCGCTCATGAGCCGTCTTGGTCACTTGCCCGCCAGGGCATGACCCCCATCGGCTGTCCTGTCGCGTGCCCAGCCATCATAGTCCTCTGCCGCCGCAGCGGCAGCAGAGGAAACAGGATCATTACCAAGGGACGCAGTACGGCGCACGCAAGCGGGAAGCGATGCCCCCAGGCACAGCCCCACTCGCGCATCCACGCGTCCTGACATCTCGCACCTACACCCTGTAACTCGCACCCTGTATAATGGGACGCCGACCACAGCAAGGAGCAGGCCCTAGATGACCACCCAGGAGGAAGCCATGGCAGAGCCCAAGAAGATCCGGATGCGAACCCCCCTCGTCGAGATGGACGGCGACGAGATGACCCGCATCATCTGGCAGATGGTCAAGGATGACCTCATCTGTCCCTTCGTGGAACTAAAAAGCGAGTACTTTGACCTGGGACTCAAGCATCGTGACGAGACGGATGACGAGGTGACCGTCAACGCCGCCGAGGCGACGAGGCGCCTTGGCGTGGCCGTCAAGTGCGCAACCATCACCCCCAACGCCCAGCGCGTCGAGGAGTACGGCCTCAAACAGATGTGGAAGAGTCCCAACGGCACCATTCGCGCCCTGCTCGACGGCACCGTGTTTCGCACCCCCATCGTGGTGCGTGGCATCGAGCCACAGGTTCGCTCCTGGAAGCGCCCCATCACCATCGCCCGCCACGCCTACGGCGACGTCTACAAGAATGCCGAGATACGCGTTCCGGGCACCGGCAAGGCCGAGCTCGTTCTCACGGCGGCAGACGGCACAAAGCGCAGGGAGCTCATCCACGAGTTCACGTCTCCCGGTGTCATCCAAGGCATGCACAACCTGGACACCTCCATCGAGAGCTTCGCGACAAGCTGCCTCGAGTACGCGCTCGCAACCAGGCAGGACCTTTGGTTTGCGACTAAGGACACCATCTCCAAGACCTACGACCACCGCTTCAAGGACATCTTTGCCGACCTCTTCGAGGCCAGTTACAAGGAGCGCTTCGAGGCGGCTGGCATCGAGTACTTCTACACCCTCATCGATGACGCCGTGGCGCGCGTGATGCGCTCTGAGGGCGGCTTCGTCTGGGCGTGCAAGAACTACGACGGGGACGTGATGAGCGACATGCTCTCTGCAGCCTTCGGCTCGCTCGCGATGATGACCTCCGTGCTCGTCTCCCCACAGGGCCACTTCGAGTACGAGGCGGCGCACGGTACCGTGCAGCGTCACTACTACCGCCACCTCAAGGGAGAGAGAACCTCCACGAACTCCGTGGCCACGATCTTCGCCTGGTCGGGGGCGCTTCGCAAGCGCGGTGAGCTGGACGACACGCCCGAGCTTATCGCCTTCGCGGATCGCCTGGAGAGGGCCACCATCGACACGATCGAGTCAGGGCAGATGACAGGCGACCTCGCACGGATCACGACGCTTCCCAAGCCCCAGACGCTCGACACAGAGGACTTTATCCTCGCCGTCGCCGAGCACCTGCATCCCTAAGCGGAACGACCCAAGTCGAGGGAAGACCTGCTGCCATGCTTGCCATCAGCCTCATCATATGCGGCGCCGCCTGCATCCTCTATGGCGTGAGCATCATGCTCGTCTGGTCGGGCACCGCCTTCTTCGCACTGTGGTACCTCATGGGTGCGGCTGCCGTCGCCGCAGGCATTGCCATGCGTCTGGGCCTCTGGCAGCACCTACCGGCGGCGCTTGCCAGAGGCATCGGCATCGCCTCGCTCGTGGCCCTTGCGGGTGTGGTCTCGCTCTCGATCTTCCTCATGGGCGTCGCCGCCACCTGCGATCCCAATGAGACCCCCGACGACCTTGACTACCTCGTTGTCCTGGGAGCGCAGGTCTACGGCAACAAGGAGCCCTCGGTCGTGCTGCGGTTTCGCCTGGACGCCGCACTCTCCTACCTCAAGGGGCACGAGGGCTGCAAGGTGGTGGTCTCGGGCGGGCGCGGTCCCAACGAACCCATCACCGAGGCCGAGTGCATGGCCACCTACCTCGAGCGGCAGGGCATCCCACCAGAGCGCATCGTCCGGGAGGGGGCGTCCACCTCGACGATGCAGAACCTCGCCCTCTCGAAGGAGAAGATGGAGCAGGACAGCGGCACAGACGTCTCCCAGCTACGCGTGGGCGTCGTGACCAATAACTTCCACGTCTTTCGCGCGACGCGAATAGCCCAGAGGCTCGGCATGCCAGGCGCCACCGGCATCAGCGGTAGCATGGACCCATGGTATGTGCCCAACAACCTCCTACGCGAGTGTCTGGGTATCGCGAAGGACGCGCTTCTCGGCAGGCTGTAGCATCCCTTGACAGGCAAGGCGTTGCGCCCTGCGGCTTTGGCGTGACGTTTGCGAGGCTCGGCCGTGCCACTCGGTGGCGTCGAGTGTGCGGTCCGCGTGCCACTCGGTGGCGTCGAGTGGTACGACATTTCCTGGCAACTGCGCATATGCCGACTTTTGTGCCACTCGGTGGCACCGAGTGCGCGATGTGCGTGCCACTCGGTGGCGTCGAGTGGCACGTGTGGGTAGGTGGTTGCGTTACCGCTAGGGCGGCGTGGCCCTCACCACCAGGGCGACGACGCAGGAGTGTACACAGATCGGCCAAAATGGCCTCTCGGCGCCGTTTCGGGGCATTTGTGTACACTGTTGCGCCGTGGGCATAGGTTGTGAGTGGCCTTGGGATCGCAATAGTGTACACAAATGGGAGGATCGGGCCTCTCCGCGCCGTTTTGGGGCATTTGTGTACACTGTTGCGACGTGAGTTGCGACGTGAGTTGCGACGCGAGTCGCGATACGAATCGCGACGCGAGCTGCCTGCGCCAGATGGCACGAGCGCTTCAACCACCATGGCGTGCCGGCGCCTCCTCCTCGCTGGCCCCTCTCGCTTGGTCAGGAAGACAGGCTCTGCGCGAGCGGCGCCGCTGCCAGGCTGGCATCTTCACCGAGGCGTCAACCCACACGAACCCCCGAAGAGCCACCTTAACGTCGTATTTGACTACAGGATACGCCCAAGCTTGCGTCATGGCCTGACAAGACCTAAAATGTGCTGTCCGTTCGTCGAGAGAGGACACTGATCCCATGCCTACCAACGTCACACGCCGCCCCATCAGTAGCAAGATACCTCCCTTCGAGCTGCTGAGCCGCCACTGCGCGGACATCCTCGCATCCGAGGGCATGGACATAGAGCGTCGCTGCATACAACATGGGACGACCTCGGTCGCCGAGCACTCGCTGTCCGTCACCCTCGCGGGATGCGCGCTCGCGCAGCGCCTGCACATTCCGGTGAACGAGCGAGCCCTCCTGAGGGGCATGCTTCTGCACGACTACTTTCTCTACGACTGGCACGTACCCGACCCCAGCCACCGCTTCCATGGCTTTCGCCATCCCGGTTTCGCGCGCGCCAACGCTGTCCGCGACTTTGGCGTAAACAGGCTCGAGCAGAACATGATCGCACGTCACATGTTTCCCCTGACGCCGATACCGCCCTCGTCCCGTGAGGGTTGGATCCTGTGCGTGGTGGACAAGTATGTGGCAACGCGAGAGACGATCGGAGGCTTCGTGCGCAGGCATCTCCTGAGGCGAGCCAGCATCGCGTCAAGAGGCGGCGAGCGCACCCATGCCTAGCGCGGCAGCCCCCGCGCTCGCCGCCCTTTGGACGATGTTCTTCCTCTACAGCGTCTGCGGCTGGGTGATCGAGAGCGCCTACTGCTCGATCCCTGCCCGACGCTTCATCAATCGTGGCTTTCTAAACGGTCCCTACATCCCCATCTACGGAACGGGCTCCATGATCGCCGTACTGCTTCTGGAAAAGCTCAAGGGAACGCTCACGATCTTCGTGCTGGGTGGCCTTCTGGGCTGTGTCCTCGAGTATGTGACCTCCTACGGTATGGAGAGACTCTACCATGCACGATGGTGGGACTACTCGAGCAGGCCGCTCAACCTCAATGGTCGCGTCTGGGCGGGTGGCTTCGTGGAGTTTGGCGTGGGCATCGTCGCGGTCGTGCGGGTGGCACAACCTGTGATGCTGAGTCTCGTGGAGTCAGTCGCCCCACTCACCCTTGTGCTGTTTGCGCTGGTAAGTGCCGTCGTGTTCTTTACCGACCTCGTCGTGACCCACGTCGGTGTGGCGGGGTTGAAAAGCAAGATGGACGGTCTTCGCGTCGAGACGGGCAGACGCCTGGCGAGGCTGCGCGAGTCCTTGCCCGCACGCCCCGAGCTCGCAAACATAGCCAACTGGGACAGTGTGATCAATCTCTCGCTTCGCGCGCAGCTCGAGGCCACGACGCGCAGGGTACGCGAGGCGCGAAGGGCCGTGTCCGCACTACCTGGCATGAGCGGCCTTCCCACGCTGCCGCAGTTGCCGACCCTCGACGAGATGGCCAAGAGCTTCTCGGCCACGCTCAGCTCTCAGGAGCGGCGGCTCATGCGGGCCTTCCCCAACATGCGCCCAACCAACTGGCGCGGGGCGCTCGAGGAGCATCGCTCCTCCCTGCAGAAGGCCCTGCGCGGCGTTCGCAGATAGGCGTCAGATACGACTATCATTACCGTCCATGTGACCCTGGCTGAAGGACGGGAGCAGGCGTCGTAGATATGTCGGACAGCATGAGCTTGCGTGCACCCAGCAGGCCAACGTCGTCCTCGCCATGGGTGGATACCAGCAAGGTGCGTCCCCTGCGATGCCTCAGCAAGAAGCGCACGACCACCCCCTTGGTAACCTCGTCGAGTCCGGTAAAGGGCTCGTCCAGCACGATGAGCCTGCTGGGATAGGCAACGGCCCGCGCCAGCGACACGCGACGACGCATGCCGCCCGAAAGCTGCAGGGCTGGTCTTCCCATGCAGTCTGCGGGAAGTATCTCCTCCAACAGCTCCCGGATCGAGCGGCGGCTCGCCCGAGGCGGCATCACGAGTGCCACGTTGTCAACCGGCGTAAGTGCCTCGCACAGGCGATCCTCCTGAAACATCACCGAGGCCTCACCAGCTCCCAGACCCACGACGTCACCCTCATCAGGAGACTCGAGCCCCACCAGCACACGCAGAAGCGTGGTCTTACCCGCGCCCGAGGGACCCATCAGGCAGTAGATGCCCCCCTCCTCGAGACGGACGCTCACGTGGCGCAACACTCGCAGGTCCCCATAGGACTTGCAGAGCCCCTCCATGCGAACGCACGCGCCCCCCTCGCTCACCTATCATCATCCTTCCCCAGAAGGCCTCCCAAAGGACGCCCCACCCTCTTGAGCAGCGCCATGAACGCCTTCTCGAACAGCCAGCTCAAGACCATCACGACCACCGTCCACGCGAACAGGCTCGGCGTGTCCAGATACGTGCGCGCCTGGCTCATCTCCTTGCCGATGGATGGCTTGGGCGTGGCCAGCACCTCGGCCATGATGCCACTCTTCCAGCTCATACCGAGAGATATCTTGCAGCTGCTCGAGAGAAACGGCATGAACGCCGGACGGTACACGTACATGAAGGTGCGCCAGCGAGACAGGCGAAAGACGCGCGCCATCTCGAGCATCTGCGTGTCCACGCTCTCGAAGCCAGCGAGCATGTTCGTGTAGATGAGCGGCAGCACGATGAGAAACGACAGGTAGATGGTCAGTGCCTGGTTGCCAACCCAGATGAGCAGCATGATGATGAAGGTGACCACCGGGATGGTGCGCAGAAGAGAGACGATGGGCTCCACGAAGGCGCGCACGAGACGCACGCGGTACGACAGGAGCGCCAGGCAGATGCCGACCGAGAATGACAGGAGAAAGCCCAGGGCGATACGTCCGAACGACGCGCCGCAAATGACCCAGAAGCCGGCTTTCGTCGCCTGCTCGCCCAATGCCTGCAGGGTGCGAACAGGACCGGTCAGGATGAGGCGGTTGTCCACAAGGGTGTCTACGAGCTGCCACGCCACGAGCCAGAACGCGATGATGGCGCCTTTTGCCAGCCTGCCGCGCCAAGCTCCGCGACGGTCATCAGCAGCCTGTTCCTGCGCCGCACGGCGCTCCTCGTTAAGGACGCGCTGAGCCTCCTTATCGCCCATGATCCCCTGCGCCTGCAGGATGCGCACCGCACGCACCCGCCCGACGCCCAGAGACAAGAGCAGGGCCATGACCTGCTCACAGGAGAGCCCCTTGGAGGTGACCATCCTCATCAGGCTACCCAGCTGCGCATCATCGATGTCGCTGTCCCTCACGAGGGCAGCCATCTGCGCCACGCGCTCCTCCGGAAGCCCCAAGACGCCGGCCATCTGGGCGAGCTGTGCGCGAGAGGCGTGGGCAGAGCCTAAGCCAGCCTGTCCCTGCACATCCGAGCTGTGCCTGAGCGCCTCGCGCAACAAGGCAAGGGGACCCCTTTGCCCCATATGAGCATTCCCCATGGTCTAGCTGCCCAATGCGCCCGCCGGAGGCAGGTAGTAGAAGTCCTCGGCGGGGATGGCCCCGCCCACCGAGTCGGGGTTTGCCGCATACAGCTCGTCGATGAAGCCGGAGAGCGCCGTGCGCATCTTCACGCCCGTGAGGTTCACCATGCTGATCTGGGGCATGGCATCCAAGGCAACGGCATTGTTCAAGAAGGTGCCCAGCTCTTCTTGGAGGGCTGAGGCCTCCTCCATATGCGAGAGGCTCCAGTCCACGGACTTGCCCGCCATCCTCAAGTACTCGATGATGGCCTGCTCGTGAGCCTCCAGAAACGCCCTGTTCACGATCGTCGTGGTGGTCACGGCCTGGCTGCCCGTGTCGGAGAAGGCCTTGTCCCACTCCTCGGTGATGTTCACCGGAGTGTATAGGGGATCGACCATGAGCTTCGAGAGTGACACGAAGGGCTGCGGCAGGATGGCCACGCAGTTCTTCTCGCTCTGCATGAGGTTGAGCACCTCGAAGGGCGATGACTTGAACTCCAGCTGGAAGCTATCAACCAGCTTGGCCTTCCTCAGCAGCGCCTCGATGGTGTACTCGGGGGTGCCGCCCTCGCCGTAGCTGTACACGTGGCGACCGGCAAGGTCAGAGAGCGCCCTTATGGACTCATCGGTGGTCATAACGTAGAGCACGCCCAGGTTGTTGATGCTGATGACCTCGTACTGGTTGTGGAGCTCCTTGTTGTTGTACAGGATGGGCCCGATGTTGGACGGCAGCGTGGCAACGTCGTAGTCACCGTTGTTCAGCGCCGCCGACAGCCCGATGTAGTCCACACCGTTAAAGGTGAACTGGAAATCGTTCGTCGTGCGCCCATTTCTCGCCGCAAGCAGGAACTGAGTCAGCCCCATCGAGGGCGGCCCCATGATGAGTCCCACGCGCACCGTCGTGGACTCTGCACTGCCCATCGGATCGCGATCCTCGGGCTGGGTGGTAAAGCCGGCCGAGACGGACCGGTCCTGCGGCTGGGCGCCCTGCGGTGCGGAGCAGCCGGCCATGGCAAGCCCAAGCGACGCTGCAACCGCGCTGCCCAACCGGACGAACGCGCGCCTCGTGAACACCCTTCGCATATGATCCCCTTTCGAGCCAATGCGCCTCTTGTCACTGCCTGCGTAGCACGCAGACGTCCCGTCACTCGGATCAAACGGCCTGACGGCCCCAAGATGCCTTCGCGCGCAGGACCCCTCGGCGCAGCGCTGCGCTGCGCCGAGGGTCACACATCTCACCTGAGCTCGACGACCTCACCTGAAGACGTCACGCCTCGCCAGGCGGAGGCGGCGAACCCATGCCCTTCAGCCTGCGCCTCAGATGCAGCGCATACGCGACCGCACCAAGCGCGACTATGCCCAGCGCCACCATGCCAGCTACCAAGCCCGCATTACCTTGGGCGAGCTGCTCGGCAGCTTGCGCCGCCTGCTCGGCCGTGCCCTTGGAGCGCCCCCGAGTCGTCTGGGCGCTGGGGGAGCCGGCCGCAGGAGCGTCTTCGCCTGCGGCGCCGCCATCGTCGGCATCAAGAGCGGCCATGGCGGCGTCAGCCGCGCTTCGGGCCCTCTCGTCGGAGTTCGCGGCACGTCCGTCCTTCCCCTGCGCGTTGATGATGTCCCGAGCCGCCTTGGGAATGGTGCCGCCACCGCTGGCAGAGGTGCCGTTGAACACCACCTGGAACGTGCAGGCCCAGGTGCGGTTCTCGTTGCCGCCTATGATGGTCTTGGCAAGCGACCCCAGGCGGATGCGCGCCGTGACGTTCTTGGTGATGGTGTCCGTGTTCCTGAGCACGCCCAGATCGACGGTGATGCTCGAGAGACCCTCGCCCGAATAGGACTGTCTCACGATGTCCAGGCCCGTAAGGCCCAGCACGTGCATGACGCGCGGCTGGATGACGATGGGCACCGTCACGTACGCGTGGCCGTCGGACTCCACGCGAAGCGTGGCGTTCTTGCTCACGGGGTTCATCGGCGGGAACGCGGCGCTCGTGAAGTGGGGCTGCAAGGGCAGGCCCGATGTGGCCTTGTTCACCCAGATGTTCGCAGAGACCGTGTAGGTACCGGCAGCCAGGTGCCCGTTGCTCGTCCTGATGGCGTCCCCGCTGTCCTTGGGTGATATGCCCCCGCCGCTGCCCTTCCCTGAGTTCGGGACTGGGATCGGGTTGCTTGGGTTGTTCGGGCTGGGGTTCGGGTTGTTCGGGCTGGGGTTCGGGTTGCTCGGGTTGTTCGGGCTGGGGTTCGGGTTGCTCGGGTTGTTTGGCTTGTTCGGGTTATCCGGCCCCGGCCTCGGGTCGGGCCTGGGCGCGTCGCCCTTGGCGAACGCGGGCAGCTCGGTGCTGTCGGAGTCCCTGCGCAGGCTCGAGTAGTCCACCGTGAGCCTCAGGGCGACGTCGCCCGAGGGCCTGAGCTCCCTGTCGAGGGGGACGGCGTAGAGGACGCTGCCCCTGAAGGCGAACTCGGCGACGCCGGTGGCCGCGCCGCCGGGCAGCCGCGCCGACATCATGTGTATGCGGTCCGGGCGCCTGTTGTAGGAGCCGCTCCAGTCGCCGCCCCCGCGCGTGGGCCTCACGCGCTCGGTGCGCACGTCTGCGAGCCCCTCGCAGGTACCCAGCTCCTGGGTCGTGAAGATGGGGTTCTTGATGGGGAGGACGAGCGTCCTGGCGCCGTCGGCGGAGACGACGACCCTGGCGTTCATCGAGAGCGGCGAGGAGGGTATCTCGTTTTTCACCTCGGCCGGGTCGTTCTCGTCGATCGTGGGGCCGAAGGGGTTGTTCGGGCTGTTCGCGTAGACGGTGAGCCCCGAGATCACCGGGTTGTACTGCCCGGGCATCGCGAGGTTGGCCGTCACCGCGTAGGTGCCGGGCGCGAGGGAGTCGGGCCTCGGCAGCCCGCCCGGGCGCACCGCGAGCGTGCCGCCCACGTAGGCGAACTCGTAGTTGTCGGCGGCGCCG
>ERZ772874.400-NODE-400-length-23237-cov-7.580709_pt1 | contig 23237 bp, 29 predicted proteins | sample MGYA00580586_ERZ772874 | MGnify/ENA primary metagenome ERZ772874 (study PRJEB29015, sample SAMEA2737952) | human oral metagenome | biome: human oral; feature: human-associated habitat; material: dental | place: China | collected 2154 ... | reverse complement strand
CAATTTTGGCGAGATGGGTTTAGTAGAATTCAAAATTTACACTTCTCTCAAACAGCCCCAGCTAATCTCATTCCCATTTCAACGTTTAGTAGAATTCAAAATTTACACTTCTCTCAAACGACCGAGGTTATCAATTTTGGCGAGATGGGTTTAGTAGAATTCAAAATTTACACTTCTCTCAAACAGATAAGTTATCCGAATGATGGAGAAAAGAGTTTAGTAGAATTCAAAATTTACACTTCTCTCAAACGGTCAAGGATGTACAAATTTATATAATAAAGTTTAGTAGAATTCAAAATTTACACTTCTCTCAAACCGTTAGTTAGATGCAAAGCACCTTATTTAGTTTAGTAGAATTCAAAATTTACACTTCTCTCAAACGTATACTGTCCCAGGTAAGTTTTTTTCAGTGTTTATTAGAATTCAAAATTTACACTTCTCTCAAACAAAAAGGAATACAATTACAACAAGAAAACGGTTTAGTAGAATTCAAAATTTACACTTCTCTCAAACTCATCGACCGGTAATACTATATCTAAACTTGTTTAGTAGAATTCAAAATTTACACTTCTCTCAAACAACAGACTGACTAAAGCGTTTAGAGACCAGGTTTAGTAGAATTCAAAATTTACACTTCTCTCAAACAAACAGAAAGCAACGAAGGATACGAAGGAGTTTAGTAGAATTCAAAATTTACACTTCTCTCAAACAAAACAAGGTTATGATAATGTAAATGGTGAGTTTAGTAGAATTCAAAATTTACACTTCTCTCAAACAAATGTTAGAGCAATAAGTTCTCCAAATCGTTTAGTAGAATTCAAAATTTACACTTCTCTCAAACGCAAAACAGAACAAGCAATAAGTAGGATTAGTTTAGTAGAATTCAAAATTTACACTTCTCTCAAACCCAAACTGCTCAACGTTAACCTCTTTTGGTGTTTAGTAGAATTCAAAATTTACACTTCTCTCAAACTAACTTAAACGTTATAATATCACCTACTTCGTTTAGTAGAATTCAAAATTTACACTTCTCTCAAACTAATACGTTGGCTTTTTTTTCAACTTCTTCGTTTAGTAGAATTCAAAATTTACACTTCTCTCAAACAGCTATTACTGTGTCAAAGAAATCAAAATAGTTTAGTAGAATTCAAAATTTACACTTCTCTCAAACCTCAAATAGAGATTTTTGATAATGTAATTTTGATTTCTACAAGTTAATATGCAATTATATACAAAAAAATGGATCGACACCGATCCAGCCAAAAGGCAATATAGATAAATCTTTATTTGAACTCGAATGAGTTAGATTCAAAATAAACATTCTCTCAAATAATAAAATACCGTATTTATCTATGATTAAATAATACTATTATTTTTAAGTTTTGTCAATAAAAAATCCCCCTAACCGAAGTTAAGGGGGAATGGTATTTAGGTATTATTTATTTTACAATCATTCTTTGTATTTGTCAACAAAAAAACACCCCCTAATTAAAGGGGGTGTAATAACGTCTTTATTTATAATTTTTACTTTTTAAAACTAATCTAGGTATCTCCATGTACCATATTCAGTACCTGTTTCTAGTTCCATACTCGCTACATAACGTCTTGCTCCGCTATGAGAAATGTATGATAACCATTCATATCCGTTAGCGTAACAATATTCAGTATAGTTAAACTCTTCTCCAGCTTCATAAGTTGCTACTACTTCCGCATCTAATGAAGGCTCTAACCTTACATTTAGAGCATCAACTGTAACTGTAAACACTCTAGGTTTATCAAGAGTTTGTAAACCACTATTAGCATTGTTGTCGGCAGGTGTATCGTCAACAGGGAAATAAAACCATCCAATAACTCCATCAAAGTTACGAGTGCGGTAACGAGCGGGAGCACCAACATATAAAGCATCTGCATTACCATCAACATTTTGCTCTACTGTTTTCATTGTATATCCGTCAGAGTCTTCAATTACAACCCCTGTATGTCCGTAAGGATGCCCATATAAATATGTAGTGTCCATCACAAATACAGCACCAGCTCTCGGTTTGCTATCCATGTTCCCAACTTCGTTGTATTCAACTTTATAACCTAAACTAGCCGCACTATTTAATAAATCAATAGCGTTACCTCGAAGTTGTTTTCCAAAATATTTAACGCTTAAATAATTTGGCTCGTCTACACATTGCATTCCGTATACACCATCTTGGTCTACTCCAATACCTAAATCTGCTAATCTACATACTTCAATTACTATATCTTTTGTTCTAACCATATTATTTATCCTCCTTTGGTTTGTCGTAAGTCAACGCTTGTTCGCTGTCCCCAAATCCTGCTGTAGTAGGGTCGCTAACTACGTTTAAAATCACTAAGACTGCAAATACTGAATTAATTACATCAACAATATTATTGCTGAAATTATCCAAATTTAAATGCAATCCGAATACTTTCGCTACCGCTTGTACAACTAAAATTAATGCACTCACAAGCCCCAATACAAATCGTTTATTTCTTAATCTTACATTCCAGTTTATCATTATTTATCTCCTCCTAATTTCTTAGTTATTTCATCAAGTCGCTTTGACACGTGCTTTAGCTCCGTTCTTACTTCAACTACTAAATCATCACGTTCTTCCAACTTATTTATTCTAATCTTGGATTCTTTTATTTTATCCTCGTTGTTCTTTATCCTGATTTCCATTTCTTTTAATTTGCCTGCCTGATCATTACTTTTAATGTGAATATTCCACAACGCAATTAGAGCAGTAAGACCAATTGCAACTATTGAAATGAAATGGCTTATTTCAAACACAATCATTGTCCTCACCTTCTTTAAATTTTAAAAGGGAGCGATTAAGCCCCCTTGATACTACTCTTGCGCTAAGTGCTCTAAGTCCATATCGATTAGACATTCTCTTACTTTCTCTTTCAAGAATTTAGGAACATCTGCGAATGTTCTTTTGCCTTTAGCTATATTAATTGCGAATAACATTGCCATCATTATTTTCACCTCCTTTGCCGTCTTCTTGAGTTTTCTCAGCTTGTTCATGCTGTTCATCTCCTTTAGCCAATTTATCACCCAGTTGAGTGATAAGCTCCATTACCGAACCTTGAGTTACATCAAGTTCTTTTTTAACCTTGTCCATTTCCTCTAACTTTTTGTCCATAAGCTTTAATTTCTCATCAAACTTGGCAAACCTCTCATTCTCTGCGCGGTTAGGATAAGTCTCTTGGTAGAATCGCTCAAGGACTAACGTGATTAAATCCTCATCTGTCCTATAATCATGATTTCCACTTAATATACGAGTAATAGTTGTCTGGCCATCTTGAATTTGTACTCTTAAACCAGTTACTGTGCCGCTATCGTTAAATATTCTGTCCTTACAATTGATCTTGTACATCTTCTTTTTCTCCTTTTGAGATTTGTTCGTTGATAGTCTTAATTGCGTCATTAAAACTGTCGCTCACTTGAACTAACTCTCTACTTTTCCAATCGCTCAAAATATCAGCGATTATGCCAACCATAATGAACGGAGGCAGTTTATAATCTCTTGCTGATACTTCTACATATTTAATTAAATCACTCTTTACATTTGCAATCTTTGCTTCTATCGGCATTGATTTCATTTCTATCATCTCCTCTAACTATCTACTAAGATTCCATTTCTAAATTTTAAATGAAGTCCTTCGACCTCAATATTAACGTCTCGTCCCTCAAATATCGCTCTTTCATTTCCAGAACCTCCAGCATCTCCTACTACACCTCTTACTCTTAATTTCCCTTTAACAGTCAATTGATTTTCCATGATAAAGTCTTTAAAAGCGACTAGTTGATTAGAATATTTATTATCATTCTTCCCGTCCGAATAATTATAAGCCAATAATGGCGCCTCCCAAGTAGTTCCCCACTCCTGAGTTTCTTCAAACCATCCTATACGACCGTTATTTTCGATAATAAAGTTCATTCCTGCACAGTATTTATCACTATTCAGCCATGACGCGGATACGGGTTTATAATATCCTCGCACAGCTCCTGAAAACTCTCCATTTTTTGAATAGAAGTTTATCCCGGTATAATCCAATTTCACTCTCTTTTTGCTAGAATTATTCAATCCTTCATATAAAACTAAACTCTCGTCTTCAAATTGGAAATATTTAGATAAATTATTCCAAGCTAATCTCAAACTTTTAGCATTTTGAGTTAGAACTGTCCCGAAATTATTCTCTGTTACCGCAGACCTAAGTTGATTTTTAGTTTGTTCTATTTCAGAAAAAACCGTACTTATATTAAATTCAGATTTATAACCTCATAAATAATTTAATTTAAATAATTTAACATCTACTACTGTAACGTCGTTTGGTATTTGGAAATGAATTTCGTCTTGATTATTAAAACTCCTAAAAATCCAAGTGTTAACCCCATTTTCTAACCTCTTAACAGCTTCCTTGTTAACATCAGTAGTATATTGCATTTTCCAAACCTGACCACTCGCATACCCAGCTTGTACTTTAAATTCAACTCGATAGATTTTATTACCTAACAAACTTTCTGTTGGGGTTATTGCAATAAAGTTGTCATTTCCAACTTTAACCATTTTGTGCGATTTATATATATTTTCGCCAATAGACTCAACTTCTGGAACTTCATATATTTCAACATTTTTAACCCTTGTGTTAGACCCTAAAGGGTATATATTGATGTTTGGCTGGTCTGATGAATATTTAACGCGCCATACATTCAACCCATTTGAAATAACCTTATTATCCCCGCCATTCAAAGCATTGTAAATCCTAGTTATTTGGTTCGCAGGAACATCATCCAAGTCAGATAAAATGTAGTATTCTTTATTGGCTTTAAGCAGTGTTTTAATATTGAAATAAAGGTCGTTCCCTTTCTTCTCAATCCCGCTTTCAGAACAAATGTTCTCGATATTGTAAGCCATCTTGAATTTCTTAGTATCGACCTCGCCTATCTTGCTTTTAAAGGTTTCTAAAGTACTTTCAAAAGTCTTAATTTTTTTTAAAGACGTATTTATCAGCTCTATATCAACAGTATTCTCTAATCTCGCAGAGGCTACTACTCTATTTCCACCATAAGATACCTCAAATATAACTTCAATAGGCTTACCGTCCTTCTTGCCGTTAGGAATATCAATATTCATTACTCGGCCGTTAGTACCAAGTGTTACTACACCGCTTGGTTTATATCCACTAGCAATTAATCTCTTAATTTCAATCTTCAACTTATTCTCAGAAGATTCACGTATTAAATTACCGTTATTGAATATATCAAGATATATTACACAATTTGACAATTCACTATTTAAATAGCTTCCTTCAATTCTTGCCGAAGCGGTAAGGTTATTTGCCTGCATATCTTCAATAGCGGGAAGCCACTTATCTGTCAGTGCATCGTCAATAGCGATATAAGGTTCGGCTATTTTGAAATGTCCTTTGAATGTTCCAAAAATAAACGATTTAAACGGCCAAGCTTCACTTTTTGTAAATGGAAATTTAAATTCCTTAATAACCCACTTACCTTTTTCCACACTACCTAAATCAAATCCTGCATCATATGCTAGAGGAAATAACGCTAATCTAATACTCGTGTGTGTGGAATCGGGAAATACATAGACCGGTATTCTCATTAATATTTGTTTACCCGCAACAGTTTCTCGCATACTAGTAGGGACGGCAAAACCTTTTAAATCACCATCTGTGCTTTTATCATTAACTTCAATAGAATTATGTTCGTTATAATCGTTTAAGTTGAGTTTAAGTGGCGTATTGTTGATAGATAAGACTGAATCTAATGAAGGGAAATGCGACCTAATCAACTGGTTAAACGCGGGTACTTTTCCGTCTTTTCCTTTGAGTTCGCTTTTCTTAGATTCAAATTCCTTTTTCACCTCCGAAGCCAAAGTTTGATGTAATCCCTCATTATTAACAACAAAATCATTTAATTTTTCTTCTGTAACTAGACCTTCTCGAATAGAGTTAACAGCTTTTGAACTTAATCTTTCAAAACTCAACTCTCCCGTTGTTATTCTGTTAGCATCTAATTCTATAATTTTAGCAATTGCCGCTGCAAAATTCTTGGTAAGTATCTCTGATTTTGTTATCTGAGTAACCACACCTTCAATATCTCCCGTTGAAGTTTTAAGAACCCATTTTCCTTTTTCAAAAATGTATAAGTCCGTAAAAGCTCCATTCGGCTTAAACCAAACGTCCCCTTCGCTTGGATTTTTGGGTTCAGTAGTATCTGCATAAACTAAATTACCGGTTGCCCCCAATCTCGCATTAATAAATTCTATTTGACGTTGAACAGTTCCTTTATACTCAGTGGTTAAGCTAGCTGTACCTTTTACATTGGCACTAATAGTCGATTTCAGACCACCTGAAAAAGAAATTTTTAACGATAGGATAGGGAACGCTTTATAAGTTCCATTTGACACCTCAATAGAAACCCAATCTCCAACTTCAACAAATGGATCTCCACGCCAATTTAATTTAAATGGATTAAACCTTAGATTCTTATATTCTGAATAGATAGAATTTAACATTCCCTGAGTCATTAACGGATTAGATAAGTTAATCTGTGTACCCAAAGGACTTCCTATAGCCAATATTTTTTTCTCTTTATCTTTTAATAAATCAACAGAAATACCGTTAATTCTAAATTCTACCTCATCCACCTCTAATCCTTTTAATAGATAAGCACTTTTAGAAATTCTTTTTTCTGTTCTGGTAAGCTTTCTAAATTCAAGTTCTCCTCTACTGTTAAATACTACAAAAGCCCCCACAGTTTGTGCCAAATACCCCAACATTTCTCGATAAGAAACTTTTTCTAATTTTTTATCAAAACTAGGTAAATTTGAAATATTCAGATTGTTGTTAACTCTTAAATTACAATCATTAACAATTTCTTGGACTATATTTTTTCCCAAAGCGGGGTAAGATATAGTAGATTTAAATTGATCATTTAAGAAAGCCATTTTATCAACAGCTTTAACTGCTGTAGTTTTATTGTTCCTATCCAGTTTTATTTCGGTTAAATAGAATTCGCCTATTTGACGTTCTACTAAACCAGATTCAGTTTCGATTGTGAAAGAAACCTTGATTAATTCTCTTTCTTGAAGTCCCTCTATTAAAGTTTTGAATTTTATATCAACTGTAGAAGCATTAGTAGAACCAATTGACATTTCATTTCCAGTAATCGAGCTTATATAATCTATTGAGCTTACACCATCTGACAAAACTTTATTTTTGATTGTCACTCTCCCTCTTACACGTCTTGAAGGGGCGTTAATAGCTTTTTGATAAATCTGATTAATATTGTACATACACGTCTACCTTTCTATAAAATTCATTTTTAATCCACTCCAGGGCTTTAATTTTTCATTAAAGCTATATGCTGGAGAAGTCCTATCCCCTACATAAAAGGTTCTATTTACCATTCCTTCCATAGGGTCGGGATAAGTAATTGAAAAGAATTCACTTGTTACAGCGCTAAGTAGGGCTCTAATTTCATCTTGTGTTAATATCCCCCACTCACATTCTAATTTTCGTTTTGTTGTAACCCTATCTCTAATCATATTACCATTTGCATCACGTCCAGTTTCTCCGTCAATATCTTGGATTCCCACTTGAAATGATTTAGGAGCAACAACAGTTACTCCATTAATTATTAATTTTGCCATTTATTGCTCCTCCTAAATTTTTATAAGCGTTTGCCCAACGCGTTCTTGTTCTTTATTAATTTCATCAATTGTAAATCTAGCGTATTCAGTACCACCTAACTGGATTACAATATCTCCATTAGGTAAACTACTTGCTTGTTGACCATTCCCGATAACCTCAGCAACTGCGCTACTTACTACACGTCCCATAGTCTGTAAGAATCCAGTGTTTTCTAATGGAACAACCGCTTCTTTACCAGCTTCACCAATCATAGCGATAGTTGGACTGTCAACAATACCCCCTCTTGCTAATCTAGGTAAACTGATATATCCGATAGTACCTAAACTTACACCAGGAAGTTCGTTTATTAAACCTATAACACCGTTAATCATGTTAATAAATCCATTTACTATATTTTCAATAGTCCCTAAAACAGCATTGACTGCACCTCTAAAAGCGCCTCCTACAGCGCTCCCTACCATTTGTCCAGCTCTTACAAAAATACCTTTAACAGTGCTCCAAACAACAGAGAAGAACGTTCCTATTGAACTAAATGCTCTTTTCACTGCATCATATGCTTGACTAAACGTAGTGCCAAACCACTCTGCAACTCTGCTCAATGCGGTCTTAACATCATTCCAACGCTCGGTAAACCAACGACCTATGCCTTTGAATATATCAACTATGTTATCCCACGCTTTTTGCCACTGCTCTTTGTACCAGTTAGCTACTGGAGAAAGAATATTTTTAACATCTGTCCACCTGTCAGAAAACCATTTGCCAATTCCTTGAAATATACCTACTATGAAATCCCAAGCTTCTTTAAATCTGTCGCTGAACCACTGGCCTACAGTAGAAAATATAGAAACTATTCCGTCCCAAAGTCCTTGGAAAAAGCTAACTATTAACTGCCAAACACCTATGATATTGTTGTAGGCAATTTCAAAGTATAAGACTATTCCATCCCATATACCTACTATGATATTCTTAACAAATTCAAAGCCGGTTTGAATAAGTGCCCCTATTTCTTCACCTACCGCTGAAAAAATACCTTTAATAAAGTCCCAAGCACCTTTGAATATATCCTTTACACCTTCCCAGATTTTAGACCAATCACCTGTGAAAATACCCAATACAATTTTTATAAACCCGGTAATTACATCTATTATCAGTTTAAAAATTGATGATACTACACTAAATAAAGCCATTATAGATCTTCCTATTTGTTCAATAATGGGCATAACTACTGGCAACACATTTTTAGCTAAAAATGAGATTACCGGAACAATATATTTTTCAAGCACAGCTTTTAAAACATCAATAACCGTACCTATAAGGTTACCAATACTTACTAACGTAGGCTTGATAAAGTTTTGATACGTACTCTTGAACTTTTCCCCTAAAGTTTTCAACGTGGGGTTAACGTGGTTATTCCACATCTCTAAAAAGATACTAGTTATCTTAGAAATTCCACCATTAAAAGAATCAATAAACGGTTTAATGTGTTCATCATACACTTTATTAAATATAGAAAATCCATCTTTTACAAAATCTTTCAGAGTCTCTATCACTGGACTAATGGCATCTAATATGCCAGTAAATACTTGAGTGAACTTATCTTTGTTATCACCAATTACTTGCTCTATTCCTCCAAATATATCTCTTACTAATTTTAACCATATATCCTCTATACCCATAAAAGCATAGGTTAATGTAGAAATGATATTAGCTCCAATATCTGTAGAAGGTTTGCTTGTAATGGTATCGTAGAAAATATCAGATAACTTAGCTGCAATATTTCCTAGACTGCCTACTATATCTCCCATCTCTAAGAAACTTCGCATAAGCCAACTTTTTATATCAAGTCTAGTTTCTTTCAGAGATTTATCTATACTTTCAAAAATTAAAACACCTATTCCTAATGCTACATTAGCAATTGCACCAGCCATTTGACCTAACGCAAATGCTAACTTTTCTAAAAATATACCAGCTGTTCTTGCAACTAATCCATCACTAAATATAATTTCAAATGATTCTTTAATACCTTTTAAGGCTTCTTTTATACGGTCAAGTCCTTCTTCTCGGAATGTCAACTTCCAACCCAATTTAAATAAATCAGCTAAATGTGCCAGGAAGTCTTTTAAAGGTTTTAACTTCTCAAGAAGTCCATCAAACATAGTATTATATTGAGTCCCTCTATCAGTTATATCAATGTCAGGTAAGATATCTTTCCCACCTTTGCCTTTACCTTTACCACCTTTACCTTTGCCTCCAGAACCAACATCTGAATCTGAATCGTCTGCTTTCTTATTTAACAGGTTAATTTCATCAAACCCCATAAGTCCACGTAATTCTTTGACCGCTTTTTTAGCAGCTTTCCCAGCATTACCTACATTGTCGGCTAAGTTATCAGCACCGCCACTGGCATCATCTAAGTTATCGGATAAATCTCCCGCAGCGCCTCCTGCACCTTGCAAACCTTTAGTTACATTTCCTACAGCTCCTGCTACCCCGTCATTGCTACTTACTTTCTTATCAAATAATAACTGCACAAACTCAGCTAATTTAGCTGTTGCCCAACGTAAGGCGCTAGCAAAAGCATTTAATATAGGCATTACAGCATTAATAATTGGTAAAAAGGCATTACCTATATTTAAAGCCGTATCTTTCATCAAAGCTTTAAATGTTGATATTCTTGTATTAACCGTATCTTCTAAAGTCTCTCCATATCGTTTAGTCGCTTGTTCTAAGATTGCCATTAATCTGATTTGTTGTTGTGTTTGGAAATCTAACTGTTGCCAACTCTGACCATTAGCAAATTTCTTGAATGCCTCAGTGCTTTCAATCATACTAACGTTAACCATTACCCCTAAATCCTCAATGGCCTCTGTATTCCCAAGTAACCCACTTCGGATACGTTCCATAACATCAGTCATGGTACGCCCAGTCCCTTGTGCGATAATTGAAGATGTTTCAAGTAATTTAGTAGTATATGCGGCTAACTTTTCCTGGTTTTGAATAAATCCAGCTAAGATATTACCATATGTCGCTCCGTATTTTATAGCCTCGCCTTTACTCATATTAAATGCTAAGGCATTATTTTCTGCCCATTTTAAGAATGATTGAGTGCTCTCGCCCATTATTCTACTGATTTGATTAATAGAAGCTTGTACTTCCAAGGCTGTTTGAACAGAATACTTTCCAAGGCGATACAGTTGTTGAAATAGCAATCCTACTACTGCTAATTTTGCTAATCCTGAAAAAGCATTTTTTATGCTGTTTACATTCTCCTTAACTCCTCTAGTAGCTTGATTCATAGATCCTTCTAACTGTTTCATTTTTCGTTGAAAAGGTGCTAATTCCGCATTAATAACAACCTTTAATTCTTCTAATGTAGCCATCTCTTACCTCCTTTTTGCCAAAATAAAAAGCCAACCAGTTTTACTGATTGACCTATACGTTATTATTTCCAGTGGTATCCACAATCTTTGCAAATTTTATAATTTTTTACATCATTCGATATCCTCCTGTTTTTGGGCAGTAGCATTTTAAGTGGTATTATGAACAATCCCATTAAAAAGTACAGGAATATCCATTTTATAGTTACCCACCACCAACCTACTAATATCCACCAAATAAAACTACGTCTTCTTGGGACAATATCCTGAATATTGACTAGTTGGAATTGTAAATTATTAGATTGACATTTTGGGCAAGATAAATTTGTTTGATTATTTTTCATAGTATAAAACCTCCGTCACAAGTTTATTATACTACATTTTAAAGTTTTTTTGAATTTCTAATTTCGTTAAATCTCATAACAAATTCTCTCATTCTCTCTTTATGCAAAGCTAACTCTTGTTCTTTTCGCAACTCTTCTATTTGTGCTTTTTCTTTTTCAAAAATATACTCAGGAGCACAATTCCATAATTCAGGAGGTTTAACATCCTTACTCAGGAGTGGCCCGAGAAAACCTACAATTGTGTTTGCTAAATAATAATCACGTATATAATCATTTTTTCTGTTAAATTCAAGAACTTTATTCTTGCTGTTTATAATATCTAGAATTTCTTGCGGTGAATGTTCCCAAAAGAAATGAGGAGTTATATCCACATCTAAAGCTATAAAATATAACTCCTCTATATATTCTGCCCCACTCTCTATTCTTTTGCTACTGACAGAGTTGTTTTTTCTTTTTTCTTGGCCTTCTTCGCCGTCTCCTCGGTCGGTATAAAACCCGAATCCTGCATTAACGGTATTAACACTTCTGTTAATAATGATGTTTGGTCCTTACCACAATCTAAATAATCATCAAATATATTTTGTACATCCTCAAACTTTAATCCATGATGATATTTTTGAATAGCACCGTGGATTATAAATAACATAGTTTTTAAAGGTGGAATAGGCATATCATCATTAAATTTAAAAATTTTAATAATATTTACACCTAAATTTTCCTCTAACTTACATACTGTAGCTGTAGTAAGTTTCAGCTTGTACTCTGTATCTCCTACGTGCCAAGATATGAATGGTTTTCTCATTTAATACTCCTCCTATTATTAAATTGATGTTGAGCCATCAGTAAATTTTAAATCTGATTGTAGTGCGATTTTCAATGTGAACTCAATAACGCCATTCACACCACCTCCACCTAATTTCACTGCAACTTGTCCTTGGAATTCTACAGTTGTTTTATCAGGGTAAGTTTGTTTGAAATAAAGTACTTTTTTATCGTCCATTGCTTTTCTTAGTACTCTGAATGCTGATGTTGCTGCTTTATTTTCATACTTGAATTTGTATTCTAATTCTCCGGCGTCACCAATTCCTAGTTCATATTGTTTTACCTTATCCGCTAAGGTAGTATTTTCTACTTTTTCAGGTTCTACCCCTAATTCAGGCACTTCTTTTAATCCTGAAAGTTCAGTATATGATGCTGAGCTTTCACCGTATTCTAATTTAATTCCATTTGCTAACATATTTAGTCCTCCATTCTATATTGATATACTATTTCACTATCGGGGTCATAAATCCCCTCAAATCTCATTATTTTATGTCTTAAATTGCTTGGGTCTGGCATGTCTTGTGCCATAGTTCTTTTCAACCCTAAAGAACTAAATACTTTATCAACTTTTAAAGCTGTTTCTGATGTACTCTCTTTATCAAAAATATCAACTTTATACCTCAAATACGTTGTCTCTTCTACACCGTTATTTAACCATTCATGAGGCTTATTTTCCTCCTCAAGGTAAATAATAACAGGGAAGTTTTCCCAATCAGCAGGGTACGTATCAGTTACATTATTTGAAATTTCTGACAGCTTAGAGTAAATCAAAGGTTTAACATTAATCATCTACTAAACTCCTTTAATTTTTTACTTAAATACTTAGCCATAACTTCTTTTACTTTCTTTTCGTTATTTTTCAAAGCTGGATACATAAAAGGTTGCGCTGGTTGCCCTTCACTTCTATAAAACTTACCTACAGGAGTTTCTATTGTATGAAAATGGTATGCGGACAAGTATCCTTCATCAACCATATCTTGGTGAAACCACCACGGCGTTGCACGATAAGTAGGATTAACATTAGGACTTATTCCATTATGATTATTAGCACCTATTCTACCAGTCCCAAACTCTAAGAAGGCTGCTGCAGGTTCATTGGTATAAACTATACCTTTCAATCCATCAACTTTTGTCCTTATGCTGTTTCTAGTCCTACCAGAATTTGTTGCAACTAATAACTTAGCTTCACGTTGAACCAGTTTAGCGCCTCTACTGACCCCAGCTTTTATAATTTGCTCTCCTTCTCTACCTTTTAGCCTGTAGATTTTATTAACTAACTTACTCAAATTCATTATTTGTTCAGTCATAGCTTTTGTAACTCCACAAATTTATGAAACGTGTAATTTTTTATAGATACTACTTCGTAATTGGGTACGTCACTGTCTATACAGATACTGTCACGCTCTTTTATCTCGGCAGACCTTTCTACAAGCATATTCAGTATATAACTTAGCTTTTCACCATAAATTTGAGCTTGAACACGTCCAGAAGCTGGGTAAATTTCAGCATTGATTATATTCGGATTATCTTCATATCCTTTAAATCGCACACCTTCATTATTAGTCTTGACAACGTATTTAAAAATCTTATAAGGTTTTAATCTATTTCTTTTCAAACGTACCACCACTACACCTCGCTAATCTATAAGTTGATAAAGTGTTTTTTATGTGAGGTGAATAATCGTCCCTGTAAGAAGTTGAGATACCACCTTCGCTTCTTGAACTTTCCCCTTCAACTCCTGACCTATTATATAATTCAAGTGCTATCTCTAGCGTTACACTTTCCAGTCCAGGAATTAAAATTGTTCTATTAGTTTCAGCTAAAACGATATTCTTTGCCCTCAACCACAAAAGAGAGAGGATTTTTTCATCACTCTCTCCGCTTAATTGTTTAAACTCTTCAATCATAGGATACCTCCTACTACTCTTTTACTTCTTTTCCAGATTCAGTCAGAGTCTTAAGATCCTCAACATTTTCAATTTCCTCGAGGTATAAACTAAATCCACCTTGTGATTCCAAATTCCCTTTGATTTCCGCAATTCGTTTATCACCAGCCTCGTATATATCCCCTACTTGATAACTATTTTCCGTTTTAGTATCAAATATCGGGTTTAAAACTCTAAATTTCATTATTTACCTCCTACGCTTCCGCAGTTACCGTAATTTTAACTACTTTCTTAGCATTTTGAAGAAATACTCCGTAATGTTTGTCGGCATAGAAACCTGTTGTTTTTTTAGAAGCCATACGTTCTGATTCTAAAAATGTTTCACGTTTTAATAAAATCTTGAACGCTTTAGTTCCATCTTCCTCATCTGGATTAGTTTGAACTAAAATAGCTTCATTTTTATTTAGTTTATTTGATTTTACTATTTGAGTATTTAAAATCGCACCATATGCGCCTTTGACAATTCCTTCTGCCCCGATTTCTGACCCTTGTAAGAAGTTCTTACCAGCATCTAATCTTAATGCACTTGCAGAATTAGGGTGGCATAATAATACATAAACATCATTGTCAGAATCTGTATCGAAAACATCTTGTGCATTAGATAGGTCTTCCACTTTGAAACCTTTTTTAGTTGTATAAGATTGAGTAGCAGTTTTTGCTGCAGTTAATACATCATTATCAACTTTTTGGTCGATTGACTTCGCTAATTGTCTCATTGCTGTTCCTACTGGATCTCCGTAGCCACTCAATACAGCTTCATCAGTTAATTCAATACCTTTTGCTGCTTTTTTGACTTTCATTTTAGTAGTTACATGTCCCAATTGTTCAGTTGGGATTGTTGCCCCTTCTGCTACTTCCTCTGCATCCCCTACGTAATTCCATTGTGGTACTGTTAATTCATCACCTGGAATTCCTTCTAAACTAGTATCTATATCTGCTAACGGAATGAATTTGATTGATTTTCCTACTCTTTCATTAAGCATATCTGATAATACTTCTGGGTCTAATAATTGTGTTAATTTTGTTTGTCCTGTTGCCATTTATTTATCCTCTTTTCTTTGTTAATTGATTGTATAATTCTGGATTAGTCGTTTTTAACTCTACACGTTCAGGTATTGACATTTTGTGAAATTCTTTTTGACTAATAGTTTCCTCTGCTTGTGAAGCCTTAGTTAGAGGTTGAGAGCCTTTTAATTTGTCGGCAATACCTCTTTGAACTGCTTGCTCCCACTGTTTCCCGATACCGTCTATTGATGATTTAACAGTATTTGCGTCAGTCAAATCAATAACATTAGCTAATTCAATTGGTAAACCACGTTCGTTTAATATATTCTTAGCCTCTGCCATTAATTCTCGTTTCGATATTTCCTGTTCTCTTTTATCAAGTTCAGCTTGTCGTTTATCTTGATTATATTTCGCTTTTTCATCAGCATTCATAGATTTTAACTTCTTGGCTTCGTTTTGTTCTGCTTCCTGTTCTTTTTTCCATTTAGCATATTTCTTATTGATAATTTCATCAACTTCGGCATCACTATATTTTTTATCGTCTACTTTTTCCGGCTGTTCCGTAGTTGGTTCTGCAGTTACCTTTTCTTCTTCAACCGTTTCAACGTTATTTACTTCTTGTTCCATCTTAGAACCTCCTATATTTTAAGTCGTCCCCGACTATTATTTATTTCCATAAAGTTTTGTGCCGTTAATGCTTGGGCATAATAAATAGACCTTTTAACGTCATGTCTAGGACGAAATAATAAAAACACCTAGTAAAATTACTAAGTGCTTTAATCCGCTATTAAATAATCATTAATTTTATACCCTAATTTATCTTTTATCTTGTTAAACAAATCAAGTTTTTCTTTAGGAGTATCTTTTGCAAAAATATAAGTCACTCCATCTGTGTTTTTTCCGTTTACAATCCACGGCTCTATTTCATCATAAAATATTAATGTTTCTTTTTTTGGTAATGCCATTATTTCCATTTCAATACTCCTTTCACTTTGTTTAATAATTCTTTATCTTCTACTTTATCACCTAAAACTTTAACTTCTGCTACTAGTTCATTTATATTTCGCATCCGCCATGCTTCATTTGCATTTTTACTTATTTTTCTTACATAGAAAAAGTCTGTATTTTCCTGCTGCTTAACATAATTCACTAATTGTGAATCTAAATCGTTTTTAGCTTCTTCAACATTATTATAACGTTTTTTCTTTTTGTTGTAAAGTTTTTTTGCGCTGTCCCAATGTCTTTTATGTGCTAATTCATGAGTTAGAATATCTTTTAAATTTTTTGACGCAAAATATCCATTTGATAATACTTCGTTTATATTTTTTTCAGAATGTAACACATCACTAATATATATCGTATCGTCAATCCTGTTATATCCAGCTATACCTTTTAGTTTTTGCTCCTTTAAAATGACTATTCTAGGTATATTATCAAACCCCTTTAATTCATTTTCTACTAAATTAAATGTATCACGTATTTTCTTCGTGTTATCTTGCAACCAAATATCATAATCTGTACCTACTACTTTTTTAGCGCTAAATCTAATGTCTTCATTAAAAGAGTTTTTAGTTTTAAATTCTTTAGATTTTGCCATTAAGTCGATTTTAGTCATGTTTAAAGCCTCTCTATGTGAAATATCCTTATTATACACTTTCTCATTAGCATTTACAACAACTTCTTTTGGCTTAACATACTGATTATACCAATCTTCATAATCCATATCACCGGGTATTGTTGTAATTTTACCCGTCTTTGGATCTCTTGCTCTTCTAGACAATTCAGTTAAGTCCTCATCATCAAATACAGCTATTGTTGTTGACCTACAAAACGGATGCAGTGGAGGATAGTTAACTCCTACTTGCCTTTCTGATACTTTATAAACTTTATAATCATGTTCTCGGCAGATATGTGATGTTCTAGTATCTAATACAGCAACGAATCGATATTTTTCAATATCAGCTTCTTCATAACTTAATGCTTCCATCTCGTTGTTTATATGAGCCGTTTCAGTTCTAATAAGGCGTTTAGACTCAAATTCACTTACATTAAACCTATTTATTAATTCATCAGTTACATCTTTTTCTTTTTTACCTGTCAAAACAGCTTGAAGAACTTCATCTTTTAATGTTTCTGATAATTTCTGAGTATTATTCCAAATACGTTCCGAATAATTTCTACCATTCCAAGGTATTCTTATTAATCGCTCCACTAAATCCTCATCTAACGTATTAAAATTAAATCCTATACCCGTTTGAACTTGCATTTGGTGAATATTGTTGTAATACCCATGCTTTGCAACATCTTTATACAAATCAGTAGTCTTTGTTATTTCATGCTTAGCTATATACCTTTGAACATTGTCTATTTCATCAATTAAACTTTGAAGTCGATTAATTCTGGACACATAAGCTGGGCTATTCAAATCTTTTAATACTTGTTGAACTCTTTCACTCAAGGGCATTAAATTTAGAGTATGTACCAGATTACTAGCCTTCTTACTACGCATAATATTAACCACTTGTGCAGCTTCTTTTTTGGTAAGTCCGTATTCTAAACTAAATTTATTAAATATGCCCTTCACATTCTTTTCTATGTGTTTTTTTGAGTCATTATATACTTTAGATGTTTCCTTAAAGGTTATATCGGCACGTTCTATTTGTGCATGCATCAATTCGGCTTTACGTAACTCCCAATACTCTCTACTCTTCTTGTTTGTCAACCTCATCACCTACTGTTGTGTTATGAAAATGTTCCCCACCTGATAGAAATAGCTGGTTACTTTCAATATTTTCTTTTTTCTCTTCGTTTACTTTCTCAATTTCTTCACGAGGATCTTCAACAAAAGGTATTTGGCTTAGCAATGTTTCTTGACTTACCTTACCATCCAAATTACTGACTATTTGAGATATTTCAAGTAAATTCTTAGGTAGACTTCGGCTAAAGTGTGGAATAATGCTATTGGCATCTATTGCTATTTGAGTAAGGCCTAAATAATTAGCAAATAGCTTAATACGTTTTTTCAAACCTTTTATATAATATCGTTGTTTAATTTTCGTTATCATTTCTAAGCCTAATAGTTTAAATTCCATTGCCACGCCCGAACTATTACCCGCAAAGTTCTCATCTGTCAAATTAGGAATGTGACTAAATGTGTAAATATCTTGCTTAATTGCATTTCTAAGTGTTTCAACCTCATTCTCGTTTAACGTCTTACTTAAATATTCTGCTCTTGCGTCTGGGTGTAATTCAAGTAATTTATGTTTAGCTAATACTTCTAACGCTTCTATCGTTTCCTTTACATCATCACCCAAGCGAGCTCCATACAACACCAATATACTATCTATGAATTGCTCTTTATCATTAATTCGGTTAGCTGTCAATGAATTATAACAATCTATAAGACCTATTTGTTGTTCAAAGTCACCTATTGAATACTTGTTATTCTTATATTCAACAACGGGTATATCCCCCATATTATGTGGTACAGGCTCTTCTGAAATAACCCCTTTAGCTTTACCATTAAGAACTATTGAGTATATATATTGTTTAGTCATAATTACAGCTTGATAAGTTTCGCTATCGGTTTTATTTTCCTTGCGTTTAAAATAATAAACTGCAAATAGTGGATGTTGTTCTATGCTATCGTCATATACCATAAACGTATTCTCAACTTCAAGGCTTTTAATATCTAATATATTTTCATTTTCTCTAGCATACACGTATTCGTAAGCCACTCCGTATATTGCCATATCAAGAGCATTATCGTGGTCTGTTTCATCAACTTCTGCATTGTCAAATGCAACCAATAAATCATCTATATTAGCATCTTGTGAATTAGAATACGTAATTGTATTACCCATGAAATACCCTGTTGCGGTATCCGCTATATCTTTGGCATGATTACAAACGGGTTTGAAATTAGGTTTATTTTCGCGAATTTTGTATAAAATGTCATGTTCACCTAAATAGTATTTTTTCAGTTTTTTAAATCTAGCTAATTGGTTCTGATGTTCTCTGATTAGTTTAATAACTAAATCTTTTTTGATATTTCTTTCGTCATAATCAAATCTTGGATATGTTAATAATTGCATTCTATCTCCTTTCTATAAACCAAGTCTACTTTTATCTAATATTTTAGCTGTCGGTCTGTTCATATAACTGTAAATCGCATATCTTAATGCGTCTAACACGTCGTCATATTCTTTAATGGCATCTCCTGTTTTATCATCCCAAACATAATTATAAATTTCTTCTTTAAATCTTTTTACTTTCGAAATAATAAAAAGACTATCCTGTTTGAATAATCTCGCTACTTGTTCTATTCCTGCTATTCTTTCTTTATTAGCATTAACAGCATTTAATCGTTCACGATAAAACCTATCTACATGTTCAGGCCTAGCGCTATCACAATAAAAGGTAATATCACCGTGTCTTGTTTTTACGCTCTTCGCTATCTCAACCCAATCATCTATTTCTTTGAATTGATAAGCGTGTTCCTCGATTAAATAAAACTTCTTGTCAAAACTTTCACCTATGACAACTATTGAACCGTAGTGACTATATCCCCAGTCCACTCCAGCAAACTTACGTTTAAATTTAATGTTTGAATAATCATCAAAATAATGTTTGTTTCTATCAAAATCTTGATAAACAACACCTTCTCCAGTTACCCAGAGACCTTCTATATCTCGGTCATAAAACATGCCAGAAGGCGTTGACTCTTTGATATTCTTAATATATCGCTCAGTTAAGAATGTATTATCATCTAACCTAAAATGATAAGAAATGATATTTTCGCTATTACTATCGATATATTCTTTCTTAAGCCAATGTTCTGGGTTATCTGGGTTGGTATCAAATACTATCCTTGCACCTTCTCCAGAACAACGGGAAATAATCTCTTTAAACACCATTTCATTTGCTAGTGAGGCCTCGTTTATATAAGCCCCAAAGGCTGTCATACCTCGAATACCTCCAAGCCCTGCAATAGTCCCTGTAAAAGCTTGAACAACTTTAACGCCAAATAAAGTAAATGAATTATGTTTATCAAATTTAATATCAAGTTGGTATCTATTGTAAATCTCCTGTAAGATATTATTTTGTATGGTTTTACTTGAGACACCAGCTAATATATACATAGGTTCTTTGATTTTCAAATTATCGGCTATTTTTCTGACACGTCTTAACTCACGTAAGAATATATCGTTATTAATTACTGTTTTACCAGTCCTTTTAGCTCCATGAAGTCCCAGTATAAAAAAATCACTGGTGTTTGTTCGCTTTAATATTTCAATCTGTTTAGGTGTGTATAACTTATTTAGATTCATTAATCTCACCATCCACTATATCAAATAATTCTGCTATCTTATCTTCTTGACTGTTAGTTGATTTAAGTTCAGCCTCAGCGGCCTTAGCTTGTTGAGTAATAAGCTTAGTTCTTGCTTTTTGTTCAGCTATGTCATGCTTATCCTTAACGTTTGTTACTTTAGTTATTGCCTCAAAAGCTCTCACATTTCCGTTAGCTGCCTGTTGAAACATTTGCATAGCTAATAGCATTTCATTTGTTGGTTCAAGTCCTAAACTCTCAAGTGTGTCTTTAGATTTTTCACTAGATACGTCAGAAGCAAGTATTGTTTCCATTGCCTTCTTTAAGTCGGCTTTTCTTTTTCTCGCTTTACCACTAGCCTTGCCACCTTTAGATGTGATTTCAGAACGTTCAGCAGGAGTAAGAGTATTAAAAGGCTTTAAATTCTCTAAACTTTTTTTACGCCCCAAAATCAATCACTCCTTTTATTTATCGTATTTGTACCATCTAAATTCAGAACTGTTAATTGCACGCCCTAAACGCGGATTATGGTGTTTGCTATACTCACTTAAAATCTTATGAACCTCTTTTCTAGATTTCTTATCTAGATTTTTATGTCCGTTTGAATGCGCCCATTTTGCAATTACGTGTTCTTCTCTAGGGGCCAATACTGCATTTAAGTTTTGCCTTTGCAACATTGTTAAAAAACTTTTAGCTCCTCGTGGAGTATTTGCCTTTCTATAATCAGCATTTTGGAAGTTAGATAACACTTTTTTCTTATCAAAACCCTTTTCTTTTAATTTCTTAGTTGGTTTCCTTACACTTCTAAACGCTTCTTTTTTTACTATATCCTTTTTAGTAACTGAAATTACCCTTTTAACTCTTTTATTTTTAGTTCTACTTGAACTAGCTCCTCTACTACCCATTACTTTCACCTTCTTTCATACGTTCAGTAACTGCGTTTTCTACGTATATTACCTCTGTATCACCATAATCAAAATCTATCTTACCACCGTATACAATTAATCGCATAGGTTGAAGTCTTTTCAACATCTCTTTTACTCCCGCTTGCCATATCCTCATAGCGTTACTGTCTCTTTTAACTCCTATAGTTGAAATAGACAACGTTGCGAATTTAGGTAAGCCATCAAAACAGAATTTAAAACTATTTTCATCAGCCCATGTTACTGTTGGAATTACTGTAAGCCCACTGTCTTGCATTATTTGACCAATTAAACGGCTTCTATACACGTTCCATATCATCATTGCTATTGGCATATCCAAGTATAAGCTAAAATCTGGCGTTAACACACAATCAAATTCTTTTAATTTATCAATATAATATTCTGGACGTTGCCAAATTCTCTCAAATTGATAATCATCTAAATAAAAGTGCACACCCTTGCTATAATCTGGCTTATTTAACACATAATTAAAGCCCTGTAAGTCGTTTACTGTATGATTAACCGCCGTTAATGTTGGCATTTGATAAAAGCCGCTTACTCGTGTTTCATCATAATCAAATAAATTATATTGCTCGATCGTCGTATCTCTGTGATGTTCTTTCTCTTCTTCCTCTATAATTTCATTATCAGTATTATCAACGCTTAATTCAATAGGTTCAAACTCTAAACCAAAATTACTCATATCTAAATTAATATCTTGCATTTCAAGGTTTAAAATCTCATTGTCAAACCCTGTCGCTAGGTTAGTTGAGTTTGTTGCTAATATATACCCTCTCTTCTCTTCATCTGTAAGGTGTGATAATCGAACAAAAGGTACTTCATCAAGTCCTAACAGTTTAGCAGCTTCATAACGACCATGGCCAGATAAAATCATATTGTTTTCATCAATCTCAATCGGATCATTAAAACCAAACTCCTCGATTGAATTAGCAATCTGTCTAATCTGCTTTTTAGTGTGGATTTTGGCATTTCTTTCATATCTAGTTAGTTCTGATATTTTGATTTTTTCACTGTTCATTCACTGTTCACACCTTTCTTGACAAAATAAAAAGACAATCTCTCGACTGTCTTTAAAAAATATGTTTTGAATTTAGGTAAGGTATTAACTATCTTACTGCTTGTATATCTAAAAATAAAATTCAAAAAAAAGATTTAATATCAATGAAAAATTTCCCTTACCTAAAATTCCCACACTATCATTTTAACACATAAAAAAGGCTCATTGGGCTCATCATTTTAAAAATTATTTAAAATTCTTAAAAAATCGTCGATTAATCTCTTGACAATCCTTTTGACCGTTGAAATATCCATGTGATATTTGTTGGCTATATCATAATTTTTCATGCGGTTAAAGTATTTTGCGTAAATTATCCTGTAACTCTCGGGATCTAGAGATTTTAGAAATTGCTCTATACATTTTAATACACGTCTATTTTCTTGATATACTTTATTGTCTAGTTTTTTTATAATGTTTCTCTCATTTTCCCTACCTGTCTTTTGAGTACTAACCTCATTCTTGTCTGCTGGTTGATAAGCATTTAACAAGAAGTCGTTACACTCCATTTGTAAGTTTTTGTAATTTTTCAAAAAAAATTTTGCGTCATCTATTGTATATTCTCCAACCTTTTCATAATCCGTAATCATACTTCTACCCCTAATTCCTTTAACTCTTCAATCATATTGCTCTTAATCTTTTGTAATGCGTTTATTATTTCATGTTCTTGGCCTTCTGCTATTGACACACGAAAAACTCCACATTTTATTTCTATATATTT
>ERZ772874.387-NODE-387-length-23516-cov-4.461830_pt1 | contig 23516 bp, 23 predicted proteins | sample MGYA00580586_ERZ772874 | MGnify/ENA primary metagenome ERZ772874 (study PRJEB29015, sample SAMEA2737952) | human oral metagenome | biome: human oral; feature: human-associated habitat; material: dental | place: China | collected 2154 ... | reverse complement strand
CGTCAATTCTTCAAGATTATCGATCTGAATCATACCCCATACAGGCTGACCTTCTACGAACTAGAGGTCGAAGTAAAGAAGCAACAATTTTAGACCATGCGATAGCTTGGTTCATGTTAATTGGTATTTTCTTTACAACGCATATTTTACATTTGGGTGTTAATACAGCGTTGCTTGTAAATATTTTGACGAATTTAATTCCGTTATATTGGTTTTTATGGAAAAGACCTATACCCCAATTCTTCAGTAAAGGATTTGAGTTTTCTTTAAAAGATATTAGGTTTTATTGGAAAAATGTTAAATGGGAACTTATTAGACGACTTGCGCCTAGAATATCGGCTATAGTAGGTGTTGGGCTAACGATTACAATTAATCCTATTTATGCAGGAATTAAATATTGGGTATCAAATCTTATGATGTTACCTGAAGGTTGGGTTGATTCAATGGCGGGATTATTGAATAGTCATGTATCGCGAAATGTTGGTTTGAATGAATTGGTTCCCTATAAGGATAATAAATATGTTTTCTGGAAATCTAGTATGGGAGCAATATTTTCCATAATTATAATTTATCTAATTGCTTATTTCGGCTTGTCTTGGCTACCTGAATCAATATACCAGGGATTAATTTCTCCACTAATTTGGATTTTTTTACCTATCGAAATCATAACAAAATTACGTTATTATATGTGGTTATCTATTAGTCGCTCGTATCGTCACGATTTGAATGGAATCGCACAACTAATTTATGCGGTTCCTACAGCTATATTGACGCCTGTTTTATTATGGCTATTTTTGCATTATTTGCAATTAAGCTTTGAGTCTATCTTTGCTGTTGGTGCTATTGTCGGTTTGGTACAGTGGCTAGGAACTGAGATTTATTTTAGAACATCTCTTAAAGAAGATTTAATCTAACTAAACGAAAACGTGTAAAAATTACACGTTTTTGCTTGACATAAAATACTTTTTATGATATAATATAGATATCAAAATAAGGAAGTACTAAATGGCTCAAAAACGATTTACTATTACTTTGACAGAGTCGCAAATTGAATTTATTAATCAATTAGTTGATTCAGGTGAATATTCGAAGTCTCAAATCGGACAAGAAGCTATGCGTCTATTTATTGACCATATACAATCAAGAGCATTACGCGATAATACATTGCGATTAGCGACACAATTGATTGAAGATGATTCTGAGACTGTAGATAAACAATTAGTATTAAATATTTTAAGCAAGTTAAGTGAAAGTGAGACACATAAATGAAATTAGGACTAGATATCGGAAATTCAACAGTGAAAGGTGCAATTTTATCTGATGATAATGAGTTATTAGCCAATATTAAATATCCATCAGCTATTGTACAAATTCCTGACTCTAAATATATTGATTTCCCTTACGACGAAGATTTTTATATTCAAGTTGTTGATAGTCCTTTAGAACACTTTTCAACAATTACAGCTATTGGTGATAAGGCTCTTAACATGCCTGGCTATCAAGAATATGATGTGACATCTACATCTTATAAAGCTAATAACCCTATCACAACCGCTCTGTTATTTGGTGCAGTGGCTCAAAATACCACAGAAGATACTGTACATCTAAAATTAGCTGTTACTGTTCCGATTGTAGAAGCTAAAACAATTGGTTTGGTCAATGACTATAAAAACTTATTGATGGGTCAACATGTTGTAATGGTTTACACAAAAAATGGTATACGTAGACTAGAAATCCATATTGATGTTGCAATAGTCATGAATGAAGGTCAAGCTGGGTTCTTAGGTATGCTAGATACAGTAGATGCTGAATTTCGCAATACCTTGAATCAAGTTTATAAAGAATTAGGTGAAGATGAAGACCCAGTTGGTACATTTGAAGATTTTTTGATTGTTGATATTGGTGAGGGTACAACTGATTTAGCGGTATTCAGAAATAAACGATTTAATCCTGATTTCTCCTATTCAGTAACTCGTGGATATGGTAATTTATTAGAAGATGCGATTAGTACAGCAGCACGTGAAAATCTCACAATTGAAAGTCGTAAAGATTTACAGAAAGTATTGGAATCAACCAATAAACGTCGTAAAGAACGTCGGGAATTATGGGAAAATTATGTGCAACCAACAAAAGCAGCATTTGTAGAAACCGTAGTCGATACTATCATGAAGACTTATGGTTCTCGTGATTACTTCGATGCAATTATTTTCTTAGGTGGTGGTTTCTCGGCCTTGACGGGGTATACTGTCAATATGGGACTTACCGTCATGAAAGATGATTCCATTTTTGTCGAACTTAAAAAACGTTTACAAGCTATGAATAAATCGGCCGATTTAATCTTTGGTATTCCGGCTCCATATTCTCAAGGTATTAACGAACGAGGTTTGACTCAGGTGCTAACTTCTTTGTAAAGGTGACTATGTCACCTTTTTTGTGTTTTGTGATGATATATGATATAATATAACTATTAAAGTAATAGGAGATTTATATATGACTCATGAATCTGAATCGCTTGTAGGTATGATTACAAATGTGATTTATAAACATCATAGATATTTTTACAATGAGCGCGAGGAAAATGTTGAAAAGTGTGGAGATTTAAAGTTAGAAATTACACCCATTACATTTGGTGACTTACGTAATGGCATAGACTATAAATTATATTTCGGTGATAAACTTGTTAGTGAAATTGGTTATGATTATGAAGAATACAGATATGGTGAATTTGAAACGATTGCTAACAAAGATGAGTTTATTAAACAATTGGACATGTTAGATTTACAAATATCTGTTACTCGTGAGTTAGAAAACGTATCAGAATATGATTCACAATTATAAGGATAACATATGAGTATATTAAATGATTGGGATATTAAGAATCGCAAGACTCAAGCTGTTGAAAAAGCAATCGGATTACATGATGGACTAGATAAAATAGTCATCAATACGTTTTGGGAACATCGTGATAAAATTGCTGAATTAGATGGAGTATATAAGAAAATTCCATTAGTAAAATCTAATAGAGGCAGTCTGTTAGTTTATCTGAAATCAAACGGTAATGATTTGCACGTAGAGGTCGATATATCATTTGGTTCCATGGTTCAAGATATTTTGAAAATGGATGTTAAAAAGGGTCTTTTTGGTCCAAAACGGACATCGTATCATAGAGGATTTGGTCTAACACAAATATCTCCTGAGGTACTTGCGACAGCTCTTCAACAAGTTGTTGAGCGCGATTCGATAGATATTATCAATGAAAAAATGGTAGATGCAAATCTCAAATCATTACCAACATTACGATTCTCTAAAGAATTAAGTAAAGGTTGTCAAATCAAATCGTATAATGATTGTGATAATAATGATTATTCTATATTTGTTTTGAGAGGCAAACTATATACATCTTCTGTGAAATTTATGGTAGACAATATTGATAAAGATTTATGGTTAAGCGATTATCGTAATAATATCATTACATTTAATTCTCAGACAGATGCATTAAATGCTCTAAATATTATGGCTGACGCTGAATATATATACCCAGATTTACATCTGTATGATATGGAAATACCTAGTGATACTATTGAAATTTCTACTTTAAAGGAATTAGGATTCATGATATCTGAAGAATTATCAAAACCTTTAACAGAAGATGATTTAAAGGATTTGTCACCTGTTGAAGATACTTTTACAGATATTTTAGAAGATTTGACAAGGGTAAACATGGAAATATGATGAATGAACAAGAATATAAGGCAGTTGTCGATTATGTTAAAAACACATTTTGGCCCCAAAGATTTGATATAGAAAAAGTAGGAGGCGTTTATACAAAACAACCATTTGCATATAGTTCAACAGGGGTTCGTACAAATTTGCGTTGTACAGTGGATTATAATGGCTCGGAATTAAATGCGTCTTTTGAAGAATTAGTTCCAGGCGAAGCAAAACCATTATTGGATGTGACGATGTCTCCGAAATTATTAGGAGTCAAAGTTGAAAAAGAGCTTCACGAAAGGATGTTCAGATATTCTCCAGAGTATCTTATGGCCGCTATAAGTCAAACTGTGGCGGAACATACTAATGATGAATCAGATAAATTATTATATGAAGCTAGTGAAAAATCACGACCAAATACTTTTATGTATGCTATAGATATGCTTGAAAACTGTAAAATGATTCCTCATGATGAATGCGATTATGTACATGGTTTGACAGGGTATAATGTTGTAATTTTTCAAAATGGCGGAAAATTTGACATTATGAATGCTTATCAATTTTTAAAAAATGTTCCGTTAGAATATACGATTCGAGATACTGATGACAGGATTGCTGTTTTTGATAATGCACAAGCTGCCTTGGAAACTTTGAATATTATGGTCCCACGGAAATATATATGTAGAGATGAATATATGTTTGATATTTCAACACCTTTGACGAGTCGAGAATGTGAATCTCTTCAAGATTTCAGTAAACAATTAGCACAAGGTTATGATGAAAAAGAGAAATTGGCAAGAGGTTTAGAAGACCTGGTCAGTATGTTAGACCTGTCTGATAAAGATTTTAGTAATAATAGATAAAATAACTATAGAATTGTAAAAGAGGTTAAAAATGACAAAGAATTATGAATCATTTGATGTAGATTTTGGATATCGTACTCAAAACCATGAAGAGGCTGTTATTGGTCATATGATTATGACCATGATTGAGACCAAATCTATTCTTAGTGAAGAAGGTTTTGAGAAAACAACAGCTGAAATTGAACGTTTTGCAGACTTAGGACAGGACCCAAAATCTGTAAAATTAGAAGTTGATGTTCAATTTCCTGATGATGGCATGAATGTCACATTGACAGAAATTGATGGTGAAAATCGTCTACCTATCATCGAGATAGAGTCTGAAGGTCAAACTGTAACATCAGTTAAGTCACATGATATTATTCGTAGATATAAACCGGATGATTTGACTTCAACATTTGAAAAAGTAATGTTTGAACAGGTTTATAAAGGTTTGGATTTATCTGATTTAAATGAAACAGAATTACAACAATAAGGAGCTATGCTCCTTATTTTCGTGTTCTGCCACTTGCAAAGTGTTTCTAAGCGTGTTATAATAGAAATATATATGAAAGGCGAATATTATGTCAAGATTAGAAACATATAAAGCTGTCACTCAAGGATTAACGCAGCCTGACTCTATTTTCAGAGATGCTGTATCCTCTTATGGCGATATTAAAACAGATTTTTATAGTATGAAACGAAATACAATCAATAGATTAAATCAACGAGGTGTTGGTGCTCAAATTAATGATGACCAACCTGTTGAAGTTGTTGGTATGGTGAATTTTCGTGAAAAACAATTAACTCTGAATGAACTTTCAGGTGTCAAAACATATAATTTGGATGATTTTGACCCTCGTTACTTGCGAGTATTGTATCAAAATGTTCGAGGTAGTGAGCGTAATCCAGATGAATTACCATTATCTAAATTTGCTCTTGAATTAATTGATGCTCAAGTTGAATATGAAGAATCATTTCCTGAGCGTAAATTATCTGGTAACATCGAAAATTCTCAAGAATTGTTCTCTTCACGTCGTCAACTAGAGCAAGCTTTTGCTAATGAAATGGTTCTATTAGTTGAATTGGATGAATTTATTAAAGATAATGGACTTGATACTGTGTTTGAATCGCACAAAGATGAACTAATTCATCTTGTAGATAAAAAAGCCTTCGACCAATCATTTAATGATGCTCTTAAGGATTTAAATGATACGGCTGTTCAGGTTTTGGGGGCTTAAAATGCGAGAAATTTCAAAAGAAATATTTGGCACAGAAGATTATGAATCCGTACTAGAAGTATTAGCGCCAAGCGATGCTTTGGTACGAGAATTTAAAAAACGAATTGAAAAATTGAGGTGAGTATGTCAAACGCTAAAGATTTTATTAAAAGAAAATTATCAGTAGATGTAGAAGATGCGTTAGACCGTATGGATATGGATACATTATATCGGTTTGCAACAATCATGCGTCGTCCTAACTTGAAAGTACGTATGAGTCGTGACCGGGCGCCATATGGTGTTATCATCGGTACTCCATATGGTTCTATTCTCTTAGATGACTCTCTCACATCAATTGATATGGTATATGTTAATGGTGCTCGTTTTTCTGTAAAAGAAAATGGTATCGATGCCATTGAAAAACTTGTCGATAATGTTGAATCAGCTAAAGAAGTATTGGGTTCTATGCAAGGTCGGCAAAAACGTGGACGTAAGGCTCGTTCTCGTCGTCGTTCAGAAGATGAAGTTTCAATTGAAGATATTCAAGTGGCTGCAGCAGCTGATTTACAAGCTGCCGGTATTAAATATGAAAATATTTTCTCAGAATTAAATGGTCTTTTATTAGACTCAAATATTTCAGCATCTGATATTGTTGATGAATTATTCTCTTTTAAGGTTGATGAAGCTGATATTCCATATTTCTTGACTCATGAAAGTCAATATCGTATGGATATCTTATCACGTATCTATAATGTTCCATTAGGTACTTCTCAAATTAATTATGAATTTGAGCCAATTAAAGCTGATGATAGTTTTATTGGACGCTTAATGACATCAATCGGAGTTGAAGAAGCTGAATATGATGCTAAAAATGGTGTATTAAGAGTTGGTGAACGTTTAATTACAAATTTACCAAGTGTAGATGAAAAAGGTATCTTCTCAAATGGTACTAAACGCTACTTACCATATCATATTGGTTATTTTGCTGAAGGTGAAGGGTCTCGGGTTGACCGTTTACGGGTGATTGACCCCGTACAGACTGCTCTTGATTCTGTCAAATTACAATATGAATTATCAGCAGGTGATATTAAATTTCAAACTATTTTGGATGTAACTCGTAATCTAATTGATTTTGATAATCATCCATATGGCGAAGAAATCCTTGATACCTTGAAACGCAAGATTGTGTTAGATAAGTCTTATGCGTCAACAAACTCATTATTAAATGATTTTTATAATAAGACTGATGATTTGGGTGCAGTTAACACTATGATGCTTGATGATGATGCACGAGGTCTAATTGACCCTTATGGTACATCAAATGGTGCTAATATGGGTATGATTTTCTACTTGACTAAGGATGCTCAAATCAATCCTGATGGAAGTCTGACTCGTGGTGAATCAGAACACTCAATGGTGGGTGATATTTTAAATCAATACTTCGTTGATAAAGATAACTTTAACCGTAACCAAATGAGTTTCAATGCTTTATTAACATCAACAGACGTTAAGAAATTAAAAGTAGCTTATGCCGAGTTCGGTCTTTTCAACAGTGAAGATGCTGCTGTTATGACTAAAAAAGGTGCGGAATCCTATGGTTACACCGATGAAAATGGTGAATTTGTTGGTACTAAACGTGTCGGCGATAAAATGGAAGACTTAGGACACGGTAACAAATCAGTCATCTCTTTAGTAGTTGACCCTGATATGGATATGGACAAGGCGCAAGATGAACAATTAGAAGCTGCAGTAAAATTCGCACAGTTGAATCCTGATTTGGATATGATTGTAAGTCCATTATCATTAGCATCACGTATGAATATGGGTGTTGCGCATGAAGGTCTTGCTGGTGAGAAATCAGATTTACATTTACCTAATGGTGAAGTGGTTAAAGACGGTATCACAGAAATCATGTATATGAGTCTACCACAAACAGCTGAAAGTAAATCTAAAGATTACTCTGTTGAAGGTCAAGGTCGTCGTTATTCGACCTTATTCCGTTATGCGTTAGCATCTAAGATTGGTATGGATATGTATGACCAAGCTTTCATTGATGATGAGGTTCGTGCAGCTCATATTGATAAAGCGGCTACAGCATTTCAACGTATGGGTGTCTCATTTGTTGATGACAATAAGCTTGTAACACCTGGTAATGTTAAACAAACTGTTGATGCTCCAACTATCGATGTTAATGAATATGCTGGATTTACACCATCTGTTATCCGTTTATCTCTTATGAAACAAATGGAAAATGGTCAGATTAATATTGATTTAGGTCCTAATCAATTAGTTTCACCTTTGACTGGTGAAGTTATGAAAGATAGTCAAGGACGTAATATCCTACCTATTCGCATCACAGCTGATGGTAATATTCCTTATCGTTATTCAGAAGTGTTTAAAGATTTGTCATTAGGTAACACTAAAAATCTACAAAGACACTATGACCATGCTGTTGGTAATGATTATTCAGCCTTAACTCGTAAGAATAATTTGCTGAAAAATATTGATACAATGACCTTCACTGAGGGTGCTCATACAGATATCATTGTACCTGACCCGCGTTTAGGATTAGATGAAGTACGTTCTACATTGGATACGAAACGAGTTATTGCTCACCGTGACCCAGCTATTAAATCTGGTAATACTATTTTCTTCAAGAATGTTGGTGGTGGAGAACCTAATGTTATGCATATGCAACCATTAGATGCGCCTCAACAGGATAAGGACTATGATGGTGACTCTGAAGGTGCTAGTGCGGAAGAAAAACTTAATTTAAGTCCCGAAAAACTTGATGAAATGTATGCTCGTTCATCAGTTACTGAACAACTTAATCATTATGGTGAACCATATCTAGCTTTAGGCGGGCACTTTAAAGCTGCAGCTTTAGCTAATAATATTGACACATCAAACTTGAACTTCGATGATGGTAAATCTAATGAAGAATTACAAGAAGCTGTTGAGAGTGCTTTAAAACAAATTGTTAATAGTCCTGAATCATATGGAGCCTATGCAATTTCATTTACTGATAAACAATCAGTATTAGATTCATTAGGTCGATTAGCTGATGATGGAATTAAAGGTAATCGTGATGATATGGAACATCACTTTGAAAACGGTTATACTGTTGAAGAAAACCGTGCCGTATTAAAAGCCTTGATTGCTAAGTCTGAATGGACTGGTTTAGCTGGTTCGGTTACAAATGATTTGATTGCAAATCTTGGTGATAAAGAATTCGATGCTGATTTAGTTCGTACAGCTATGGATATTACACATACGATGACTCAATCAGTACTTCAAATGAAGAAAAACGCTGACAAGTTGCCAGTAATTGACCAAAGTATCAAACAAATGAAATCTGTCATGTCTGGTAAGTATGATGTTGAAAAATCACGTCAAGTGCTTAAAGAAGTTACTGCTGGTTTGATTCCAGAGCAAGCTGTTGATAAATTTGTTGATATGGTATCAGCTAAACAAGAACCTGGTGCTAAATTTGGTGTAGGCGTATTAAATGGTACAGATATGTCAACAGCCAAATTATCATATAAATCTGGTAAACAGTTCGGTAAAGCTATCAAAGATATCACAAATGAACAATTTGGATTAGATGATGACTTTGCATCATTATTAAATCAATTATAAGAGGTCGTATGACCTCTTTTGTATTTCGTGCCTTAATTAGTTAGACTGTATATAACATATATGGTCTATTTTTTGATATTTTATAAGATATGTGGTATAATAGAATAAAGATATGTGAGGTATTACTGTGACACATGATATTAGAAAAGAAATTGGGCAAGCCTTTACATTGCATGGGAATTATGTACATGTAGACTTGAATAAATTAGCTCAATATAATACAGATGAATTTCGTGAATTAATTACGAAAGATGAAGCAATAAATTTATTTAATAGTATTGCAGAGTTAAATGGCGCTAAACCTTTACTTGACCCTCGTGGATATTTTAAGCCTCTTGAAAATAATATTTATGATTATATCAAAGAAGCTTATCGAGATGAATTTGAAGAACAACTTGATAATATTGAACAAGGGTATTCTTATGGTACTACTTATGCCCTTGAAGCTATTTTAGATAAGTTAGATTCTAAAGTTGCTAAAGATATTCGACGATTTGTTCCTGAAAATATGAAATATAATGAATTACGATTCGTTGAAGCGACTGATGAGGTTTGTGATTTAGTAGATGCATTTGCTAAAACACGTGTTCAATATACACAGTCCTATTCTATTCGTCGTTCAGTAGATAAATCACGATTAGATGCTTTGCTTGACAGATTACAAAATTTAGGTCACGAACTTACAAATGCTATTGGGGAATCAATGACCTTATCTGAGGAAGAATTGGCACAAGAGTATGAGCAAAATAATAGTTTATCTATGGATGATTTACAAGATTTAAATGAATATGAGGGATTAAATGCATAAATTTGATAAAATTAAAACTGTAGCAGATAAACGATTAGCGTTAGACAAACGTGGTAATTTATCTCCTGTAGATTTTAAGGCTGGCGATAAATTGATATTGTCTGAAAAACTTGATGGATTTAATACGTCATTGGATACATTAGGTCGTACTTTTTCACGCTCAAATGAATTAGGGCAAGATATGACGCATTTTAAAAAATTAATACCTTTTGTAGAAATTGCTCCTAAAATTACTGAATTGGCTAAAGATTTCTATGGTAATGAAGATGATTTCCAAATTTTCGGTGAATTTATGGTGACAGACCGTATCATTCAGTATGATAAAGAGGTATATGATAAATGGTATCCCTTTGATGTATACAATATGTCTACGCGTAAATATATGGGTCCGTTAGCCGCTAGAGAATTCACAGAATATTTATTATACCGTGACCCAGATTTAGAAAAACATATTATCCCTTTGAATATTATTGATACAGAATATGAGTTTACATCATATGAAGATTTGGAAAAATATGTATTTAGTCAATCAGGTGATTCCAGCTTTAATGAAGCTGGCAAGATGGAAGGTATCGTAGCCTATAATCATAATGGTCTAAGAGCTAAGGTTGTTAATAAAGAATTTAAAGAAACTCAAAGAGAAGTGACTAATGATAAAGCGCATTCAAAAGCTGTACGTTGGGTAAATCAATATTTGACGCAACCGCGTTTGAGTAAGTTAGTTAAAAATGCTTTAGTAGAAGAAAAATTACGTCCATTAGATGACGATTATTTCACAAAACAATTATCAGAAATGACTAAGGTTGTATGGCAAGATATTCTTGATGAGTCTACCGATACACCAAATCTTAGTAAAAATGATTTAACAAATGTTATGAATAAAATTGAAGCTAAAACTCGCTTCACGATGATTGATGAGAAAAAATATGGTTCATTAACCTTAACCAGTGATGATTTAAACTTTGATGAACCATTAACATTATAAAAAAACGGTAAAAAAAGAATATAGAGGTTTGACATGACACAATTTGTATTTTCATCATATCAACCTGATAAACCAGTTGCTAATGTTAAATTTGTAAATGTTCTGTTTAAACAAGCTGATGGTTTACAAAAAGCTGTAACATATGGATTTACTAATAAGACAGGTCTAAAATTAAGACAGGGTCTTGACTTGGCAAAGGACTCTGGCGATTCTGTTCTATTTAGAACCAAAGCAGGTTTTTCTGAAATCTCTTTTGCACCTTGTAAAACACATCCTACTAATGTAAGACTCTTATCTTTTGATGGTCTTATTAATGTTGTAGACCCGATAAATGAACGAACAAACTTAGGATTAGAATCTGTTTTTGGGAAATCTCTCAAGGATGAACTGGATAATCAGTATATCTATGTTGGTCCTGAACCATTTCGTAAATCATTTAGTAGCCAAGTTCAAGAATATTGCTCTACAGATGTTGATGAATTAAAAAATCCACCAAAAGGTGAATATATTTTTCAAACTAAAATAAATAGCCATCGTCCAAATTTAAAAGGTATTAATGTGATTTTCCCAAATGGAGATAAAATACAATATGTATATGGTCCGGAAAATCAAAAGTATATTGATGCGGCCATTGGATTAAATCAGCCAATATGGTTTGATAAGACTTATAAGGGTGCTGATGACCAAATGTCAAATATTCATTTTGAATATACAAATACGGTAAATAATCAGGCTCGTGAATTAATATTTGTTGGTGCTCGTAATGTAAGAAATATAAATCAGTTTCGTAAGGAAATCGGTTTACCTCAAGTTCGAGGACAAAGATTACACGCAGAAGATGAATATTTTACAGTTTATGCATTAAATGATACTGATATTAATCGAAAGACAGGTGAATCTTTATTTAATGAATTTCTTGAACGGTCATCTCATACGGTAAGCCCAAGCAAGCCCTCACAACAAGATACTGTAACATTATCAGATAAAGAAAATCCTGATAGGTTTTTGAAACGGTCTTTTCCTGTAAAATCTGTTAATAATAGTAAATATGAATTATTGTTAGATGATGTTAAAGAAGTAACATATAATACAAAATATATGACTAATAAGGTCGATAAAGTTTACCGTATTAGAGCTTTGAAAAACTTTGGTGATGTGAAAGTTGGAGACTTAGGTGGATATGTTAGTTCTGAAAAGAATCTTGGACATTCAGGTAAATGTTGGATATATGATGATTCAGTAGTTACTGGGACTGGTAAAGTGACAGGTGATTCAAAAGTATGTGATAATTCCTTTATTTACTCTAATGTTTCTGTAAGAGGTAATTCATTAATTAAGAATTCATCAATCAATAATAAACAAAAAGAAACCTTAAAAATTATTGATGAAGAAATTATTGACCAGAGTATTGGTAAAAAATTATTAGAACCGGTAAAGTCAAAAGGAACCGATGAAACATCAAGTATTGAAGACTTGGATAAAATGTTATCATCGGTTCAAGTTGAAAAACCCTTATCTGATGAGGAATTATTCGAAATTGAAATTCAAGAATATACCTCCGAATTAGAATCATTAAAAAATACGGAATTACGTTTGGAGCTTCAACGATTTAACAGGTGATATAAACCTGTTTTTCTTTTGCTTGCTTGTGTTTTAGCAACTGTCTTAAAGCTATTGATATTTCCCATAAAGACAACCCGGTCTTTAGCTCTTGTCAAAGCTGTGTATAATAAATTTTTTGTTAAAAAATTGTTATTATAAGGTATCTGTCTTACAATCGGTATAATCACTGTGGCATATTCAGAACCTTGAGATTTATGTATGGTCATAGCGTATGCTAATTCTAGGTCATCAAAGTCTAGACTGTTAAATATCTCGAGATAACCATTAAAATCAACAGTAATAGACCAAGTATTGAAATCCCCATCAGTGTCTATTTTTTTAACATATCCTAATGAACCATTTACAACAAATTTGTTTCGATTTTGCCTACAAATAACTCGGTCATTAATATATACATAATTACCATTAATATGCAATCTTTGTGGGTTTTCATCTTCGCCCTGATTTATGGTTGTATTAAAAACAGGTTGAACAGCTGTATTTATCTTGGATACAGTATCGTTTTGTTCATGTTTATAATTCTTATAATATGGTGTTAATATTTGAAATGTACCTAACTCATCTTGTTTAGGCATAAGAACTTTATTTGCTAAAGTAGATAATAGACTGGTATTGTTCTGAGGAACAAAAAACAAGTCTGGTTTATCTTTGAACCATTCAATATCCGGGAATTCACCATTTAGAACCATATTAGCAATCTTAAGAATATTTGACTGGTCAGTTTGGCGTTTTACTTCCGTTAATCTTACATGAGGATATGTGCTCAATAAATCAGAAAACACTTGTCCTGGTCCAATTGATGGTAGTTGGTCAACATCTCCGATAATTATCAAATCACAATCTAGTGCATCGACAACTTCGAACAAGGAACCAGCGAGTATTGTATCTAACATTGATGCTTCATCTACTACGATGAGTTGTACGTCATCTGCTTTTAAAGCTTTAATAGCTGGTTCTAAATCATGTTCTAGGGCTCCAGGTGTAATTTGCAATTTACTATGAATTGTAGAGGCTGGTAGTCCCGTTTGTTCGGTCATTCGTTGTGCAGCTTTACCTGTTGGCGACATACAAACAATTTGCTTAGTGTCATAACCGAATAATATACGATGAGCTTTTAAGATACCATCTAAGACTGTTGTTTTACCTACTCCAGGTCCACCTGTTAGTAAGAACAATTTAGAGTTTATAGCTTGTTTTATAGCTTCTTGTTGCTTATCAGTATATGCAAACGTTTGCATAGCATGTAATTTTTCAATTATTTCTGACGTATCTATGCTATATGATTGGGTAGCTAAAGCTTTAGATACTCGATAAATTGTTTGTTCTGCATTATAGATATTGGCTGGTTGATATCCAATATCGATATGAGTTATGTGTTCTGATTTTAGAGCCTGTTGAAAATCATCAAAAGAATATAATTCAGCAAATGTTGAATCATATAAGTTATTAACAAAATCATCTGTCAAATAAGTGCTACCTAATTCTGTAATTTGACGGTTAATGGTTTTGATTAATAAGGTATTTAATCGTCTAGGGTCAGATATAGGGATATTTAAAGCCTCGGCTATTTTGTCACATATTTGTAATCCCATGTTACGTACGGTAAGCATCATTTCCCAAGGATTTTCACACATAGCCTTATAAGCTTTGATGCCGTATACCCTATACATGTCTCGGGCAAAATTATTATTTTTACCAACATATGGCTGTAATTGAGAAATAATCAAAGACTCCATAAGGTCGTTTTCTGAACCTAAGACATCTTGTAATACATAGCGTAAATTATCTGATACAGATGCTCTACTTAATTCTAGAAATGCATTTGTCGGACTTAAACCCCTAGATTCATATTGCTCTAATTTTTCTATTAATTCTTTATCAGCATCATATGATTTTGCTGAATCAATTAATAAAGATTCAATATTTTGATAGGTTAAGGGCTCAGTCAAAACAAGCTTGGCATCTAGAGATAAAGCATATGCTCCGTTTTCATAATCTTTACGATTAACATTGCCTATAACTGTCGCATGCTGAGGTGGAGGTGAGGATGATAGGTAGGTGAATTGTACGAGACCTCTTTTAGCAATATATGTCTTAAATTCTTGATTTTGTGTATCGCAACTATGAAAATTAATAGTTCCTCGATACCATGTTTTAGAGCTATTTTCGTTTTGCCTACTATCAACAATGAAAATTTCACCAGACACTTCCGTTAAACTTGTATCAAGTTTAATATCATTAGTTTCTATATACATATTTATTCATAAAACTTAATATCAGCTGCTTGATATTGTGTTTTATCTCCGTTAGATACAATATTTGGTTCAACAATACGTTGTGTAGTTTCTTTATGTTTGGTTTCAAGTTCATCAATGTTAATATCATATAACTCAGCAATTGTGGCCATATGTTTTTCAAAATTTTCAAATTCAAAGGCATCTGTATCTAATAGCTTTTCATATTCTACAGCTAATAAATCCCAAGCTTTATTGATTAATTTTTTGGTATTATCATTGATTGCATCAATCTCAAGGTATTCAGAAATTAATGGTATGATTTCATCAGTTAGTCGATAACTTAACTCTAGTGATTTTCCACGTTCAATTTCTTTTTTAAAAACATCTACGAAATACAAAAGCATAGTGTATTGTTTTTTGTATACGATAACATATGTTGAATCTTCATCTCGTTCTAAATCAAAAACAGATGTTTTGGGTTGACTTTCATAAAAATCAATAAACATTTTTAGTTTAATTGGGTTTTCTGCCTCTAATCTTTCAAGTATGTCTGAAATAGTTGTGTTATAGGAGAATGTTTGTAAGTTTTTAATCCATGAATGTTGGCTAATATATGTTTGTAACCAGGTTGACATAAGTTTACCTTTCTTGCTCTATATTTTCTTGAAATTCTTGATTGGCTTCTTGTATTAACGAACTAAATAATTCTTGTTTGTTCAAATCAATCGTTGCTCTGTAATATAAATTCACATATGGCCAAATATAAGCTTGACGTTTCACATTACCATTAGGTAGTTGACATAAAAGACCACTATATTTTGCACCAAATAAAAAATCACGAGCGTCTACGACATCATCGTAGTCTTTATCCATTAGAGTATATGTGTCGATAATTGTATCAACACTTTCAGATAATTTAGCTACAGTGTAACCGCTTACTGAATCATCGTCAACAAGAATATATTGGTCTTTTGGAAGATTTAATTCTAATTTCTTAAGTTCAATTTCCTCATCGTAAATTGTACTTAAAATCAAATCCTTTGCTCGTTTTTGTTGTCCAAAGATTTCAAAATAACGACTTATATTTAATTGAATATCACCTGTATAATATTTATCTAAGGATATTACAGGATGATTGAATTTTGGGACTTTCTCTAATTGTTGGTTCACATTAATCCAATCAATTGTTGAAAAAGGGCTACATTGCCTAAAAGCATATTCTAATCGTTTTTTGAAAACATTATATGCTTTTTGATATGATTTAGGCATGTAATAAATACCATCATCACGTATTGCGAGTTTTTGACCTCGTGAATGTTGTGGCAATACAATACTACTTGTGATGTCTGTACTAGATAATGTATTTATTTCTTTGGGAATAATATATACTAAATTGTCCAGATTTAATGACTCATAAAGATTTTTGACTTGTTCAATATGATTATAATCTCGAACGACACAAATATATAATCGCTCATCCGTTTGAGCTATATATCCGAATTCATATCTGTCGGAACCAAAAACATAAGCTTGTTTCTTACAAGACGGAAATAATTCAGTCATTATTTGAGTGAAATTGGTATCGTCATCATAGTACAAATTTGCTCTTACATCAACATGTAACCAATCATAATCGCCTATTAATTCTTGGGCTAGAAATTGACGTTCTTCTAAGGTATATCGACCATGTTTTTGGTTGATATAATTTTGATGAGCTAAAACAAAAGACCCGTATTCGACTTTTTGTCCTTGTTGTTCAAGCCACGATTTGGCTTCATTCATCATTTGAATGTGTCCGTTATGAAGAGGTGCAAAACAACCTGTAGTTATTAAGCAGTAATTCTCTGTAATTGGACTATATTCCTGAGCTTTGTCTAAATCTTTACATTTTTGAGGATGCATATAGCCAGCTTGTTTAGCCATATCTAGACCATATTTTTCAATTAGTTGCTTATAGCTTTGCAAGCTGACCTCCATTAATCATTTAAAATATAAGATAAACGCTTGTGATAGTCTATATAACCATCATTGGTTTCAGTTGACCACAAATCTAAATGTACCGCAGGAGATAAGGAAAAATATTTATGACGATTGTAGGCATGTAATTTATCTAACGCCTTTTTGTATTCTTCATATTCAATTAAAGCTTCACCTGTAACATCTACCTTAATCGAACCTTGCCTTTCAGCGATGTATAGTTCAACAATATCATATGGTGCTCCAAATACTTCCGTATCGATTCGACCATCATACATGTCTCCGTTTGGTGTTACTGTCATAATTGATTCAGGGATATTTAAAAGTTTAGCACAAGCATATACTTCTGATTTGTGTAAATCAGAAATTATTTGAAGGTCTACAAGACCATCTGATGCTTTACCAACATATCCCAAATAACAACCTTCGTCCATATTTGTTGTTCCTGCTAAAATAGGTTTATAACCTTGTTCATTTAGTAGTGAATTCAAATAATATAAAAAACTTGTACGAGCATAAGCACCCATTTGACCTGTCGCCCATGGCGTTGTTGGATATCCTGCAGATAAAGCAGTATGTTCATATGCGTCAACTAAGTCATTGATGAGAACCGTTAATAACTCTAAATTTAGATGCTCACATAATTCTTGAGCTCTTTTTACGGTATCCTTTTGATTTGTCAAAACACCATCAAAAAGTGGTAGCGTCACGGCTACAATTTTTTTGATTGGTGAGTTTTCAAGTTGTGCTGCATAATTAACTAAAGCTAAAACACAAGCAGAGTCAATTCCACCAGATACTGCGACGACTACAGTATCTAAATGACATTGACTCATATATTTATTTAATAATTGACTTTTATCTTCAATATATTGTTCTGGATTAAAATTGCGTAATTGACGATAACGAGTCAATTCTGATAGCAACTGAGGATGAATATTTTGATAATGATTTTGATTATAAACTTTCATTATAGTAAACGGGCTCCGTCCCATTCCCATTCGTAACGCAGTTGTCCATCAGGGAAGAAAATTAAATTTCGCATATTTGACCCGTCATTATGGTCATTATATTTGGTTAGGGAATAAGAAAACATTACATTTTGACCTTGATAATCGAAGACATTTCCAACATTTGGAATTTCTAATAATTTATATCCATTAGTGTCCAAAAAAGTATAAATATTTTCTTTATCTTCTTCGGTCATCTTGTGTTCATTAATCCAGGCTTGAGCTGTTTCACGACGATATTCATCATTTAGTGGTCGTAAAGTTACTTGTTCAACATGATTTTCTTTAGCAAATTGAATATATTCATCAATTTGTTCAGGTGTTGACATCCAAGCTTTTGTACAAACAGCTGTTAAACGAACGGCTAAACCGATTGAATGAATATTTTCTATCAATTGTGGCAAATCAATATATTGTTTGGTTCGAGGTGTATAAACCTCAGCATTGATTTCAGGTCTATTAGATACTGTTGAAATTAAAACAGTAGATAATCCCAACTCATACCATTTTTCTAGATATGGTCGGTATTTTTCGAAGTTACGGGCAATAGGAATACCATTAGTTTGTAATTCAATAAATGGAAATTTATAGGGTTCTAATGTCTCTAAATATTCCGTGATTTGGTCAGGGAATAATGTTGGTTCACCACGAGAAGTTAACATTATAGTTTGTACTCCAGAAGTTTTAGCTAATTCACAAGCCTTGTTTAAATTTCTATGATTGATTTCTGGAACTTGTCTGTTTTCAGCAGTAGCTAATTCACCAGATACACAAAAAGGACATACTGTTACACAACGACTTGTTCCAGCAACGATTGAAAATATAGAAAATTTCATATAGGTTCTTTCTAGTCCCAAACATCATCTAGGACATGCTTCGAATGATTATTTAATGAGGTCATTTTTCGGTCTGCTTGTAGTTTCTCAAACATTAAAATATATTTTTCAATGGATTTGAATTGTTTTTCTACTTGCTCTTTAGCATGACCAATATATTCTTGTTTTTGCTCGTGTAATTTTTTCAATTGCGCAGATAAAGCTTCAATGGCTCCTCGTTCATCATTAGCATTGGCTAACAAATTATCAATACGTCTTGCATAATATAAGCTATCTTTATCAATTTTGTGCTTTTTGACAGCTGTTTCTACGTTACGATGTTCATGAACAACAGAAACAGTACCCATCACATCGGGTCCAAATAATGCATATTTAAGAAGCCATTTGATTGTTGATATGAGCATGTACATTAAAAATATAAAAACTACGTATTTAAAAGTTGCGTCGAATGCGTGATGTAATGAGTTAGATATACTATTATAAAATTTATCTGGGTCATTTTCAACTATTAATTTTGTTATGGGTTTATCACTTGACAGCATTGTCAAATATTGGTAGGATAAGGTCATGGTTTCTCCTCTAATTCCAGATAGGGTCTAAAACATGTTTTGTTTGATTGTCTAATTGCCCTGTTTTTCGTTTATCTTGTAGTTTTTCAAACATACGTATATATTTTTCAACATATTGTAGTTGCTTATAAATTTTCTCTTGCGCATGTCCAGGATAATCAATTTTTTGTGTAAGATTATTGATTTGCTCTTGTAATGCTTCAATAGCCTTACGTTCATCTTTAGCATTCGCTAATAAATTGCTAATACGGTGTTTGTAATCAGTGGTTTGCATATTAACATTGACTGTACTGTTGTCTACTGTAACTTCAGGATATTCATTTACATAATCATTAGAAGCAATATATCCAGAGCGAGGATAAAGTTTTGAATAAAAAAGTTTAACGGTAATAGCAATGATGACAATTACTGATATTATTTGTGTTATATTAACTAAGATTTTAAATGCTTCTGCATGTGTGGCAAGAGCTTGGGTCATGGTTTCTCCTGTCTGTTAATCCCAGATTTCATCTAAGACATGTTTTGATTGGTTGTTTAATTTTACAGCTTTACGGTCAGATTGAAGATACTCAAACATATTTATATATTTCTCAAATATATGTAATTGTTTTTCAGCTTGTTCCAGCAAATGACCCTTATATTCATGTTTATTATTAATTAATCTAGTAAATTCAGATTTTAATGACTCTATAGCCTCACGTTCATCTTGAGCGTTTTCTAAGCATCGTGATATACGCTGCTTATAATCTTTTTCATAATCATATATAGGTGTTTCATCATCTGATAGTCTTTTAAAAAGATTTTGATTTGGTTTAAATCTGATATGAAATAAATAGATTATGATTGGTAATACTACTAATAAAAGTATAGGTAGTAAGAAAATTAACGAAAGTACGATTACTAAGGTTATGTTGAACAAGGCAAAAGAATCAGGGTTGCTTAAAAATGATAATATCATAAACTCACCTATGGTAAAAAAAGGACATCATGTCCTTTTAGTTTTAGTTTGGATAAATATAATATACAGGGCCATTGGCTTGAGGATTAAACCAGCCACGGAAATCACTGATATATTGGTTTCCTGCATAATTTGATTCAGCAACCTTAATACGTGTTTCTGACTCAACATCGGTAACATAAGCCACGTGTCCATATCCAAAACCATCATTTGGCCACATTGCTACTGAGCCTGGAACAGGTGTTGTGCCCACTTTAAATCCTCGTGCACGTGCTGAATCAGCCCACATGTTAGCGTTACCCCACCAGTTGCCAACCCATGGTGCGAGTTGTTTAACTCCCCATGTACATTGACCGACTGGATAAGTATTTCCAGATTCATATTGTACGACTGGAACTGAACCAGGTGTTACTGTTCCAGTTTCTGCTTTTGCGATAGTTTGTTCCTTAGTTTGTGCAGCTGCTTTTGCTTGAGCTTCTTGTTCAGCTTTAAGTCGTGCAGCTTCATCAGCTTTTGCTTTTTCTTCAGCTTCTTTGGCTTCCTTTGCTTCTTGTGCAGCTTTAGCCTCAGCTTTTTCTTTTTCCTTAATATCTTGTTTTTCTAATGAAATGCGTTTAGATGTGACCGTTGCTTTTTCGGCTTCTAAACTATGTAGTTGCGTTTCTAATGTATCGACATCATCTGATTTGTCAAATGTGTTCTTTGAAACTGTTTCAGGTAATGATACGGTGGTAGATTTAACAATTTCAGGTTTTGCTGTTTTGGCAGATTTCAATTTTGATTTAACATTTTTAATTGATGAGTCTAATGTGATTTCTGTAACCTTTAAATGTTCAATCTTGTCAGTGTTTGTTTTAATTTCATCAGCATGAACTGGTTTGGCAAGAGCTACACCAGCTAAAACTACTGATGATAGCAGTAGATATTTTAATTTCATATTGACCTTTCATGTGTAAAGTATTTCTAAGTCTATTATAACATGAAAGGTCAATAAAGTCAATCAATGTCACAAAAATGTAACATTAGACTTGTAAAAATTCAATATTAGATACTTGACCTTGACTGTTGATTTCTAATAAGTTCAAATGTGATGTTCTATATCCTGAATGGCTACCGGCATCGATATCATACATTGTGATATGTCCGTCAGGCTTGTAAACAGAATACGGATTATCATCTTGAATATTTTTATAATCATGAATATACATTGTTGGAGTATGTCCAAAAACGAAAACTTTATCACGCCAATCGGGATGCACTTCTTCATAAGTTAACGAATTATCAAACATTTCATGGCGAGTCCAAATCAAATCATCAATTGTTTGGTCTTGTAAACTTTTGTTTAAATCGACTCCAGCATGACTGATAAATAATTTATCATCTTGATGATAATATTCATGATTGTTTAACCATTCAACCAAATCACCCATATATTTATGAATAAAATTTTCAAATTCATACAATGAGTGTCGGTTAATTAAAGCTTCTAGTAGTTGATAACGTTGTTTAAATGTTGGTATAAAATGATTGGCCCATGACATAAGGGATTCTTCACCGCCAATTTGCAACCAATGTTCAAAATGCATTTTCTGCATAGATTTAGGTGTTTGATATCCTAAAGCTCTTAAAAAGACAAGGTCATGATTACCTAATAAAACAATGGCTCCAGCATCTTCCAATTCTTTAATAAATTGAAGAACTTTAACTCCCGCACCGGTTTCTTGATGATATCCATCAATATAGTCGCCAGCAAATACGAGTTGTTTGCTTTGAGCATAATGTTCTAATTTATCACGATATTTTTCTAATGTTTCGATATTCGAATGAATATCAGAGATTATTACATAATTCATTTAATTTTCCCGACTAACGTTTGCGCTAATAATACAAAAACAATCAACAGAGATAAAAGACTTGTATAAGCTATTGTGGCAAAAGATAATTTGGCTCCACATGACATAATTATTGCTGTAGATGTAATGCTTACAAATAACCAGTATAAAACAAGATAAATAAGTGTTTTATATTTTTTAAATGAAATGATTTTTGTCATAATTACCTCTTTCGTATAAATCTTGTACCTGTTTTTGTATCTTCAAGAATAATATTATATTTTAGTAGTTGTTCACGAATACGGTCTGCAGTCACAAAGTCTCGATTATCACGTGCTATTTGGCGTTCTTCAATCAATCGCTCAATGTCCGCATCCAGGACTTCTTCTACAAAGACGATACCAAAAACTTCTAAGAGCTTGGCAAAGGCTGCCTTAACTTCAGCGGTGTAGTTGCCAGAGTTGATCCACTTGGCTAACTCGAAGACAACCGTGATACCGTTAGCAGCATTGAAATCTTCGTCCATAGCGGCGGTGAACTTGTCTAGAAAGGCTTGCAGCTGACCAGAGTCAGCCTGACCAGTGAAAGGCTGCTCATAGGTATTCTTCAAATACTTGAGATTAATTGCTGCATCATGAACAGCCTTTTCTGTGAAATTGATAGGCTTGCGATAATGCTGGGTAGCAAAGAAGAAACGCAGCACCTGACCATCAATGGTCTTGAGAGCATCGTGAACAGTGATAAAATTGCCTATAGATTTAGACATCTTAACATCATCAATGTTGACAAAGCCATTATGCATCCAGTAGTTAGCAAAAGTCTGACCAGTCTTGGCCTCTGATTGAGCGATTTCATTGATATGGTGAGGGAACTCTAGGTCTGCCCCGCCACCGTGGATATCAATGGTATCACCCAAAATCTCTGTCGACATGACTGAACATTCAATATGCCAGCCTGGACGACCATGACCCCAAGGACTAGTCCAAAATGGTTTATCTTCTGCAAATTTCCATAATGCAAAGTCTAACGGATTTTGTTTATCAGTATCCTCAGTTCGTTTCGATGCTCCCACAATCAATTGGTCAATGTTCTTATTTGCTAGTTGACCATATTTCTCATATTTTTCTATTGAAAAATAAACACCATCACTTGTTACATAAGCATATCCTTTTTTAATCAATTCCTGAATGAAATCGATGATTTGAGGAATATATTCAGTGACTTTTGGATTTTTTGTTGCGGGTTTTATACCTAATTTTTGCGAATCTTCAT
>ERZ772874.383-NODE-383-length-23657-cov-10.628972_pt1 | contig 23657 bp, 19 predicted proteins | sample MGYA00580586_ERZ772874 | MGnify/ENA primary metagenome ERZ772874 (study PRJEB29015, sample SAMEA2737952) | human oral metagenome | biome: human oral; feature: human-associated habitat; material: dental | place: China | collected 2154 ... | reverse complement strand
CGCCGTTCCGCAAATGACATAGTTGCTTGATTTTGTCAGTGAATCCCCGTCGGAAGATCGCTCGCGATCGCTCTGGCGGGGATTCTTTTTGGCAAAAACGGGGCCTCATTCCCGAAAAACGGCCTGTTTCTTCCGGAAAAACAGGCCTCAACTCCGAAATTTGGGGCATCTCTTCTGAAGAAACGGCCCTAAATCCTGAAAAACGCCGTGTTTCTTTTTAGCAACACGCCCAAATCGGGAATTCCAGCCCGTTTCTTTCGAGAAACACGCCCAAATCGGGAAAAACACCGCGTTTCTTCTTAGCAACACGCCTAAATCGAGAATTCCGGCCTGTTTCTTCCGAGCAACACGCCTAAATCGAGAATTCCGCCGCGTTTCTTTTTAGCAACACGCCTAAATCGGGAAATCCGCCCAAGTTTCTTCTTAGCAACACGCCTAAATCGGGAAAAACGGGGCATTTCTTCTGGGGAAACGGGCCTAAATCCTGAAAAAAGGCCTGCCGCGTCAGCGCAACAGGCCGTTTTTCGTGGAGCGAGGTCGTTAGACGAATAGAAACAGCGCCTTCCCCCACCCCGTTACGTGCATTCGCCGCTTCACCTTCACGTCTTAGCCCCTCCCGCCATCCTTTTCGCGGATCTCGACGCGGCGGATTTTGCCGCTGATGGTCTTGGGCAAGGCGTCGACGAACTCCACGATGCGGGGGTATTTGTAGGGCGCCGTGACACGCTTGACGTGATTCTGAATCTCGCGAACGAGCTCGTCGCCGGCACGGTCGCGATACTCGCGGGCGAGGACGATGGTGGCCTTCACCACCTGCCCGCGGATCTCGTCCGGGACGCCCGTGATGGCGCATTCCACGACCGCGGGGTGCGTCATCAGCGCGCTCTCCACCTCGAAGGGGCCGATGCGATAACCGGAGCTCTTGATCACGTCGTCGGCGCGGCCCACGTACCAGTAGTAGCCGTCCTCGTCGCGCCAAGCAATGTCGCCCGTGTAATAGACGCCGTCGTGCCAGGCCTCACGCGTGCGCTCCGGGTCGCGGTAATACTCCTGAAAGAGTCCGATCGGGCGACGCTTGTCGGTACGGACGACGATCTGCCCCTGCTCACCGTCCTCGGCCGGCGTGCCGTCGGGGCGCAGCAGATCGATGTCGTACTGCGGGTTGGCCAGGCCCATCGACCCGGGCTTGGGCGTGGTCCAGGGGAAGGTGCAGATGGTGAGCGTCGTCTCCGTCTGGCCGTAGCCCTCCATGAGGCGGATGCCGGTGAGGCGGAGGAAGGTGTCGTAGACAGCCGGGTTGAGCGCCTCGCCAGCGATGGTGCAATACTGGAGCGAGGAGAGGTCGTAGCGCGTGAGGTCTTCGCGGATCAGGAAGCGGAAGATGGTGGGCGGAGCGCAGAGTGAGGTGATGCGGTAATCGTGGATCATGCGCAGGATGTCTGCGGGCGTGAACTTCTCGTGGTCGTAGACGAAGACCGTAGCGCCGGCGATCCACTGCCCGTAGAGCTTGCCCCAGACGGCTTTCCCCCAGCCCGTGTCGGCGATCGTGAGGTGCAGGCTGTCCGGGTGCAGGTTGTGCCAGAAGGAGGCCGTGGTGATGTGGCCGAGAGGGTAGAGGAAATCGTGGATCACCATCTTCGGTTCGCCCGACGTTCCGGAGGTGAAGTACATGAGCGATGTGTCGTCGTTCGTGTTCACGCATGCGGGGTGGACAAAGGGCGCGGCGTGCTCAATGCCCTGCTGGAAGTCGTCGAACCCGGGCGCCATCTCCGGGCCTACGCTGACCAGCGTCTGGAGCGTGGGGGCGTCGGGCAGGGCGTCCGTGACGTGGCGAAGGATCTCCGGTTCACCGGCGCAGATGACCGCCTTTATGTCGGCCGCATTGGCGCGATAGACGATGTCCTTCTTCGTCAACAGATGGGTGGCAGGGATGGCCACGGCGCCGATCTTATGCAGCGCAATGATGGCGTACCAGAACTCGTAGCGCCGCTTGAGGATCAGCATCACTTTGTCGCCGCGGCCTATGCCGAGCGACTGGAAATAGGAGGCGGTACGATCCGTTCGCTCCTTGATTTGTGCAAAGGTGAAGTCGATGTGCTCGCCCTGATCGTTCGTCCAGCAGAGGGCGCGTCGCGTAGGCTCCTCTGCGGCCCAAGCATCGACGATGTCGTATCCGTAGTTGAAGTTCTCGGGTACGCGGATATGGAAATTGTGTTTGAAATCTTCTTGCGACGCGAACGTGGTCTGCGTCAAAAAACGTTCTACCATCTCTTGTAAGTGAAAAGCTAAAGTGAAAAGCCCTCTATCCTGCCAAATTCCCCGCCCTCGGTGGGGGCTTGATCTTCTTTTGCCTCTTTTCTTCCATCAAGGGAAGAAAAGAGGGGATAGACGGGGATAAAACGCCTTGCGGCGCCCCTTTTTCGGAGAGCGCCGCAAGGTCTATATGAGAAAATGCGATATCAATCGGGGAATGATCATGGAATGATGATGGCCAGGAAACGCACCTCTTCGCCGTCGAGTGCCTTCATACCGTGAGGCAGATCGGAGTTGAAGTAGATGCTGTCTCCCGCTTCGAGGATCAGGTCCTTGCCATTGATCTGAAGCAGCATCCGACCGCTGACCACGTAGTTGTACTCCTGTCCAGTGTGCCGATTGAGGAAGATCGGCGTACCCTCCGGCTTGGGGTGCACGGTGACCATGAACGGATCGGCCCGACGGCTGAGGAAGCCAGCCGCAAGCGACTGGTATTTGTAGGCCTTCGTACGCTCCACGGAGGCACCGCGGCCGCTACGGGTGACGAAGTAGGAGCTCATCTTCGGCTCGTCGCCAAACATGAGCGTGACCGGCTCCACGCCGTACTTCCGCGCAATCGTGTGGAGCATATCGATCGAGATATCCTCCGTGCCACTCTCCAAACGCAAGTATTCCTCGGGCGTAAGGCGGCATACCTCGGCCATCTCCTCGACAGAGATCCCCAGCACGTCGCGCAGGCCGCGCAGCCGTTCGGCTATTTGTTGGATTGCTTCGCTCATCTCTCGTGGCGATTACTTCTGGCGCATGCGTTGGGTAGACTTCCCGACGGGTGTCTTGGCTGCAGCGGACGACGTCTTGGGGGCCGTATTCTTCACCACCGGGGGCGGCGTAGCGTGAGTTTCTTTCGCAGTGGCTTCGGGAGCCTCAACATCCTCCTCCTCGGCCGACTCTTGCGGATCGAAGTCAGTGATGCCGGCGCCGATCAGCAGGTTATACCAGCTCAGCAGACGCTTGATGTCGGTCGGGTAGACGCGCTCGCGATCGAAGTTGGGGAGCACCTCGGCCATGTAGGCACGCAGCTCGTCGGGCGTAGCACGTGACACGTCGATGGAGCTGACAGCTTGGCCTTCTTCTTTCGCCTTTACACTGTTGAGCACCTCGTAGAGGGGCACCTCGTCGCCGTCGGTATAGATCGCAATATCGCCCAGCGATATAATCTTCTCGCGAGCATAGACCGGAAGCCGCCGCCCGTCGGTCAGCGTTTCAACGATCAACATGCTTTTTCCCTGAGATACCAGTTTGTATAAGCCGGGCTTACCCGACACGGACAGAATTTTTTTCAGCATAACTCTTTATCTACTTAGTGAATATGATGGGGAATAAAATTCGGGGGGCAAAAGTAACCCAACCATTGAATCTGCTTCAGGGCGGACGCAACGCATGCCATGCGACGCGCAGGATTGACTACGAGCAGCCTCGCCCTGATGTATCCGGGGCGAGAAGTGCGACGCCAAGCCCCCTACAGCCATCGATTCAGAAAGACTTCCACCTGCGGAATGAGCGCCGATAGACCGTCGTTAGTGATCACCACATCACTGAGGGCAGCCTTACGCTCGTCTGTCCACTGGCTTTGCATGCGCCGACGCACATCGGCTTCCGCAGCACCATCGCGGGCCATGACCCGCTGCAGACGGATGGCCTCGGGGGCATAGACCGTCAGCCGGACATCGGCCCGTCGGTCGAAACCTGATTCGAAGAGAATGGCGGACTCCATGGCGCAAAGTGGGACTGTAAGTCGTTTGCGCCAAGCATCGAAATCGTCGCCTACGGCGGGGTGGATGATGGCATTGACGCGTGCCAAGAGATCGGCGTCAGCGAAGATGAGCGCAGCCATACGGGCACGGTCGAGCGTGCCGTCTGGGCGATAGATGTCGGGGCCGAGGAGGGCGGTCAGGCCACGGCGGATGGTGGGCGAGGTGACAAGGAGGCGTTTGCTCTCGCGGTCGGCGTCGTAGACGGGCACTCCATAGACCGTGAGTAGGGCGGAGACCATCGACTTACCACTGCCGATGCCACCGGTGATACCAATCGTCGTCATGTGAAAGGGAAAAGCTAAAAACGAAAAGCCCGACCAGTAACGCCGAAGGTTACTGTTCCTCGAGAATGAACTCGATCGCGTCCGGATTCAGATCGTAATCCGTGAGCCAGTCAGGCTTTTTGGTCAGGCGGAGCGTGATCTTTCCCTCCTCACGGTGGGCCTCAAACTCGCGGAAGGGGATGAGGATGTCCAGACGGTCTTCGCACAGCTCCTTGAAGTGCGAGAGGGGCACGTTGCAGACGGCCTCGGCGGTGTTGGGGAACATGCGCAGGGCATAGCCCGCGGGTACACTGTCGCAACGGATATGAAGCGTGAGGCGCTTCTCCGTAAACTCCTCCACGGGGACGGTCACCTTGACCGACTGTGGTTCGAAGCGTACGCCAGCGATCTCGGCCAGGCGTGCCGTCAGCGTCTTGGTGCGGCTCAAGCCTGTCAGGCGGATGGGGACGGTGCGTACAGCCCGAAGGCTATCCAGCTTCGCGCGGTCGGCATAGACGCGCACTTTGGCCGGTGTGACCGTAACCCGATCCGAGAGCTGGAAGCCGACTTCGGTCTCGACCGTGAGGTCGGCCTCGACAGCGATCTCCCGGTTGCCAAGCTCGGTGTAAGTGACGCGGATGGTGCTCGGTTCGAAGCTGAGCAGGCGGGTGGACGAGGCCAGATGCTTCAGAATGCCCGCCTCAAGGATGCGCCGCGTAACGGTCAGCTCTTCGCTGCTCGCTTCGCGGGGCAACGTACGGACGTCTATCTCGAGCGGCGAGAAGGAACCCGTCCAGAGGTAGTTGAGCAGCACCGTCCCTTTGTCCCTCACCTTAGCCACAACCTCCGTCGGACTGTCGGCTGCGGGCACCATGTTGGCCGGGATGTTCTTGTATCTCACCGGCAGAGCGATGTTGATCTCATAATCATCCTGCAAGGCTTGCAGAAACCAGAGGCAGAGCGAAGCCAGGACGAAGCACATAAAGACAAGCACATCGCGCCATCCTATGCGACGGAAGAAGGCTTTGACCCGCGAGGCTTTGGTCGGTAGCGGAGAGGCGTTCCCGTGTTCTGACATAAGGGAAGGGGGGGGAAGGGGGCGTGGGGTAGACTATTTCTGCTGTTGTGGCACGTCTTCGGAGTTGGCGAAGATGGCGTTCTTGTCTATGCGAATACGGACACCGTCGGCCACTTCGATGAGCATCGTTTGCTCACCGAGCTCCTTGATCTTGCCGTGTATACCGCCCGAGGTGACGACCTTATCGCCCACCTTCATGGCCTCGCGAGCCTTGCGGATGGCTTTCTGTCGCTGCTGCTGGGGGCGCAACATCATAAAGTAGAAGATGGCCACGAGGGCGACCATGAAAAGGATGTTCATGTAACCGGCACCGCCGCTTGCGGGTGCTCCGGACGTCTGGAGAAATACGCTGAGTAGGTTCATTGGGATAGGGAGTTTGATAAAGTAGTTACGGCCTTGTGGCCGGATAGTTATGTGCGCCTTGTGGGGCGGTAGTTATCGCTTAGTCAGGGGGCGAGGCGGGGGGACACGCTATTCGTCGTCATCGTCGTCGTCAGTGTCCTTACGCGCACCCTTGGCCAGGGGCACCTTGACGAGCTTGTTCTCCTCCTTCAGATCCTGAACGACGGCGTCGAGGATGCCATTGATGAAGGTGCTGCTCTTGGGCGTGCTGTAATACTTGGCCGCGTCGATGTATTCGTTGAGGGTCACATTGACGGGGATGGTGGGGAAGTTGATCAGCTCAGCCACGGCCATCTGCATGATGAGGCGGTCCATACTGGCCACACGATCCGACTCCCAATTCTTGAGATGGCGGTCGATGCGGGCGAGATATTCCTGGCCGCGCAGCATGGTGAGGTGAAGCAGACGGATGGCATAGTCGCGGTCCTCGGCGTCCTTGAACATCGGCAGCAGGGGTCGGTCGGGGCCATCGGCGGCGGCGGAGTATTTGATGGTTTTGATGACGAACGTCTCGATGATCTCGATGTCGTCGTTCCAGTAGATGCTGATGTCCTCCAGGGCGTCCTCGAGCGACTCGTTGCCGCAAATGAGGCGGCGGAAGACGGCACGCCAGAAGTCACGATCCACCTCGTAAGAGTCCGTCTTGGCCCCCAGATACTGGGCGTAGATCTCGGAGCCGAGGATGAGGTCGAGGACACTCTTGACGAAGTCCGTCTCGTTGGCCCACGAGATGCCATGCTCCTTGACGTAAGCCTGCAGCGCCAGGTTGGCCTCGATCTGACGGGCGAAGCGATTGTCGACCAGACGCGTGTTGGGGCGCAGATCCTCCTCGGCGGGGCGATAGCGATTGCGACGCATATCGAGCCGTCGCTCTTGGAGGTGCGTAACCTCAACGATGAGGAGTAGGAAGTAGTAGTATAAGTCGTACGACCGGCGCAGACTCAGCAGCAGTTCGTTTTCTGCCAGCTTCAGGTCGTTGCTCCCGTTCTGCTGATAAGCGAACAAGATCTGGAGCACTTTGATGCGGATTAGGACCCTGTTAATCATTGTATGTAAGATCTATTGTGCGATGCTTATTTGTTCTCTTTTTTTCCGAGCGGCAAAGGTAACATGCCGTATGGATTAGAAAAGCTGAGGCAAACCGCGCCGACAAAGCCAGGAGCAGGCTGGGCATTACGGAGATTTTCCATGAGAATGCCTCTACGAATCGGTGTATATAGCCGTTGCACAACGGTAAACGCGTGCTCTTCGGTGTGATTCCTCTATAGGCAAAGTATTTGGCCCTACCCCCGAAATGAATGGCCCGATCCCACGTATCATCGGCAGGACCCACCATTTTTAGGAATTATCGAGTCACTTTTTATTCGTGTAAATATTTCTCGCCTATTAAAAAGCCACTTTCTATTCGTGAGAATCTTTCTCGGCTATTAAAAGGTCACTTTTTATTCGTGAGAGTTTTTCTCAGCTATTAAAAAGTCACTTTTTCATTTCTGACAAACTTATCTCAGTGATAATAAGCGGGCATTTATATCCTAATAATTTTTCGCACATACAAATTGTCACTTCCTATTTAGTGAAATATTTTTCCTGTATAAAAAAGCGACCCGATAATTACTTATCATAGTTGATCATCATAAAAAAGTGACCGGATAATTACTGATCAGGGTATCCTAGTGACTTCGATTCTTACGTGGGGCTTTACATGGCTGAGGCAGCGAGATAATGCCCCATATCGGGGGCTCGCACAACGCGCTACACCGTTTGCAGTTAACTTTTTCCCCCGACGACAATCCGCAGGTCTTTTCCTCTTTGCTTTCTGAGGGAAACAAAAAAGGGCGCTGCCGAAATCTCTTTCGACAGCGCCCTTTCGGACTGCTTTGTAAAGTGTACGGCCAGCTTCCCCGACCTCGGCCGAGGCCCTATTTCTGGAAGAAGGCCTTGACGCGATCGGCGATATGGGTCACTTCTTCGTCTTTCATCTCGGCATGGATGGGCAGCGAGAGGACGTCGTGGGCGAGGCGGACGGATTCGGCCATGCTGCCGCAGGTCCGGGCGACCCATTTGTAGGCTTCTTGCTCGTGGATGGCTTTGGGGTAGTAGACCATCGAGGGGATGCCCTGCGAACGTAAGGCTTCGCGGAGGGCGTCACGGCGGCCGTCGGAGACGCGGAAGGTGTACTGGTGGAAGACGTGCGTGGAGAACTTCGACCGGGCGGGGAGCCTGAGCCAAGGCAACGCGCGGAGACCCTCGTCGTAACGGTCGGCCACGGCGCGGCGGCGGCTGATGTCGTCGTCCATGTGGCGCAGGTTGACGCGCAGGATGGCGGCTTGCAGGGCGTCGAGGCGGGAGTTGCGACCGATGGCGCGGTGGTCGTACTTGGCCGCCTGACCGTGGTTGGCCAGACAGCGGATGCGCTCAGCCAGCTGGCTGTCGGCGGTGAAGACAGCGCCCCCGTCGCCATAGCAGGCCAGCGGCTTGGTGGGGAAGAAGGACGTCGTGCCGATGTGGGCGATGGTGCCTGCCTTGCGCGTGCGGCCGTCGGACGAGATATAGTCAGCACCGAGCGACTGGGCGTTGTCCTCGATGACGCCCAGCTTGTACTTCTTGGCCACGCGCAGGATCGGGTCCATGTCGCACGTCTGGCCAAAGAGGTGGACCACCACGATGGCCTTCGTCTGTCGTGACACGGCCTGCTCGACGAGTGCCGGGTCGATGTTGTACGTGTCCGGACGCACATCGATGAGCACGGGCGTGGCGCCAAGCAGGGCGACCATCTCGGCAGCGGCGATGTAAGTAAAGGCGGGCATAATGACCTCGTCGCCCGGCTGCACGCCGAGAGCACGGAGAGCCAGCTCGAGGGCGTCGGTGCCATTGGCGCAGGGGATGATGTGCGGGGCATTGAGATACTGCCCCAATTCGCGGGTGAAGGCGTCCACCTCCGGGCCACCGATGAAGCTGCCCGCAGCCATGACGTCGGTCGTGGCCTTATCGATTTCAGACTTCAGGCGGGCGTAACGCCGCTTGAGGTCTACCATTTGAATCGTTTCCATAAGAAGAAGCTGTTTGGTGTTATTGATTGGTCGTCACGAGGCAGTTTCTTACTTCACTGCGCTACCGGGTTCGACCTCTTTTTCGGGTGAAATGACCGCGAGGCGTCCGTCGGCGCCCTCGGCCGAAAGGATCATGCCCTCGGACGTGATGCCTTTGATGCGCCGCGGCTCCAGATTGGCCACAAAGCAGACCTGTCGCCCGACAAGCTCCTCGGGGGCGTAATGCTTGGCGATGCCGGAGACGATGGTGCGCCCACCCAGCCCGTCGTCGATCTTAAACTGCAACAGCTTGTCAGCCTTGGGCACCTTGGTGCACTCCGTGACACGGCCGACACGGATGTCGAGGCGCGTAAAGTCGTCGAAGGCGACGGCCTCGCGGATGGGCGCCGCGTGATGTTCGGCCACCTCGTTGGCATGCTTCGCGTCGAGGAGCTTCTGCACCTGTCGCTCGATCACCTCGTCGTCGATCTTCTCGAAGAGCAGCTCCGCCTTGCCGAGCTTGTGGCCGGCGGTGAGCAGATGGAAGTCGCCCAGGCGATCCCAAGCGAAAGGCGCATCGATAGCCAGCATGTGGCGGAGCTTCTCGGTCGTAAAGGGCAGGAAGGGATCGAAGGCGATAGAGAGGTTGGCCGTGATCTGCAGGGCGACGTGGAGGATCGTCTGCACCCGCGCGGGATCGGTGGCGAAGCGCTTCCACGGCTCAGTGTCCGCGAGGTACTTGTTGCCGATGCGAGCCAAGTTCATGGCCTCACGCTGGGCATCGCGGAAATGGAACGTGTCGAGCAGACGCACCAACTCAGCCTTTACGGACTCGAACTCATGGAGCGTAGCACGATCGTAGTCATCCATCTCGCCACATTCGGGCACGACACCGTCGAAGTATTTACCCGTCAGCACGAGTGCACGGTTGACGAAGTTGCCGAAGATGGCCACCAGCTCGTTGTTGTTGCGGGCTTGGAAGTCTTTCCACGTAAAGTCGTTGTCCTTCGTCTCGGGCGCGTTGGCGGTAAGCACATAGCGGAGCACATCTTGCTTGCCAGGCAGATCGTCGAGATACTCGTTGAGCCATACAGCACGGTTCTGCGACGTAGAGATCTTGTCGCCCTCGAGGTTCAGGAACTCGTTAGCCGGCACATTGTCCGGCAAGATGAACGACCCTTCGGCGCGGAGCATGGTCGGGAAGACGATGCAGTGGAAGACGATGTTGTCCTTGCCGATGAAGTGCAGCATACGCGTCTCTGGATCCTTCCACCACGTCTCCCAGCTGCCGTAGCGCTCGGGCTGCGCGTCGCACAGCTCCTTCGTGTTACTGATGTAGCCGATCGGCGCATCAAACCAGACGTAGAGCACCTTGCCCTCGGCACCTTCGACAGGCACAGGGATGCCCCAATCCAGATCACGACTGACGGCGCGCGGTTGCAGCCCCATGTCGAGCCAGCTCTTGCACTGTCCGTAGACGTTTGGCTTCCACTCCTTGTGCTCCTCGAGGATCCACTGGCGGAGGAAAGGCTCGTACTGGTCGAGCGGCAGGTACCAGTGCTTCGTGCGACGCATCACGGGCGCGCTTCCGCTGATGGCCGAGCGTGGATTGATCAGCTCCGTAGGGCTGAGCGACGTACCGCAACGCTCGCATTGGTCGCCATAAGCGTGCTCGTTGCCACAGTGGGGGCAGGTGCCGGTGATATAGCGGTCGGCGAGGAACTGTCCGGCCTCCTCGTCGTAGTACTGATCACTCTCCTTCTCTAAGAAGACACCCTTGTCGTAGAGCGTACGGAAGAAGTCGGAGGCCATGCGATGGTGCACCTCGGAGGAGGTGCGGGAGTAGATGTCGAAAGAGACGCCGAAGCGCTCGAAGGTGTCCTTGATAAGCGCGTGGTAGCGGTCTACGATGTCTTGCGGGGTGACGCCCTCCTTCTTGGCGCGGAGGGTGATGGGCACGCCGTGCTCATCCGACCCACCGACGAAGAGGACGTCGCGTCCGCAGAGTCGCAGATAGCGCGCGTAGATGTCGGCAGGCAGGTAGACACCGGCAAAGTGTCCGATATGCACCGGCCCGTTAGCGTAGGGCAGTGCGGAGGTGATGAGGGTGCGTTTGAAATCTTGTTTTGTTTCTTCCATAGGGGTGATCGATGTTGTACTGTTTATCTGTGTTCGTTTTCTCTCTGGGGTGGATGATCTTTATTCATTGACATAGCCCATCTCGAATCCGGCCTCGGTGCCTTGGCCGGGGCGACTGCGGAGGATGAGCTTGCTGTGGTTACGGACGAGGAGCTCGCGACAGATGTTCAGGCCAAGCCCGCTACCCTTCTCGCCGCGTGTGCCGCGTGTCGTGACGAGGTTGTCCGTGTGGAGGATAGATTGGATCTGCGCGTCGGTCATGCCTTGGCCGCTGTCGCAGACGAAGGCGGAGACGGTCGAGCCGCTGCGCTTGACGACGAGGCGTATCTCGCTGCCGGATTCGGAGAACTTGAGCGCATTGTTCACCAGGTTACGCAGGACGGTGTGGACCATTTGGCGATCGGCCCGGACGGTGCACGGCTCGTCGGAGAAGTCGGTCCGGAGCGTAATCTCCTTGTTTTCGGCCGACATGATGTAGAGGCCCATCGCGTCACGCATGACGTCGCGGAGGTCGAAGCGGGAGGGCTCGTAAGTGATGCGATCGGTCTGCGTGTGGGCCCAGTTGAGCAGGTTATGCAGCAGATCGACCTGCGCTTCGGAGGCGCGATAGAAGAGGCCGAGGTAGCGCGAGAGGGTCTCCGAATCGTAATCCTCAAGGTTGGCCAGGATCTCCTCCATAGCCATCTTCTGCGCCACGGCGGGCGACTTGAGGTCGTGCGAGATGACGGAGAAGAGCTTGTCTTTCGTCGCATTGATGGCACGCAACTCACGGTTGCGCCGGCGAACGAGTCGGCGGTAGCGGTTGACGAAGTAGAGCACCACGAGGCAGGCCACGATGCCGACGACCAAGAGCCACAGTTGCAGGTAGCGCTGTTTCAGCTCCTCGTTTTGGATGGCGATGCGATGCTCCTTTTCGGCCGTCTCATACTCCACCCGGAAGGCCTTCATCTGCGTCTCGGCGTCCATCTGATAGAGCGAATCGCCCAGCGCCTTGTTGCGCTCCAGATATTCCAACGCAAGAGCCGGGTTCGAGGTGCGATAAAGCGCATAGAGCTGCTCGCAAGCCTTCATCTCCATTTCCGTGAAGTTCATCTCGCGGGCCATCTCGTCTGCCTGACGGTAATAGGCTGCCGCCTCAGCGACGAGTCCTTGTTTCTGCTTGACCTGCCCCAGGTAACCGAGGCAATAGATCATGCCCACGGGGTGCTGGAGGCGCCGGACGCCGTCGAGCGCCTGAGAGAAATACTGCTCGGCCTGCGTCCAGTCACCGGCGGCCATGGCGGCCAGACCCATAGACGACTGGGCGGTGGCGATGCCCATCGTGTCGCCGAGCTGTTCGCTGATGGCGAGCGCCTCGCGGAGGATTTGCATGGCCTCCTTCGGGCGGTTCATCTCGCCGTAGGCGCCGCCAAGGTTACGGAGCAGTTCGGCGCGCATGGGCAGGGACTCCGGCGCCGGGATTTGGCGGAGCGTCTCGAGCCCCTTACGGTACATGACGATGGAGAAAGAGTCGTCGCGCATGTGGTGATAGAGCGCGCCCATGTTGTTGTAGGCCGCGGCCAAACGTTCCGGATTGCCTTGCTTCTCGGCCACCTCGAGGCAGGTGCGGATGCTCTGCCGGGCGCCGTCAAAGTCGCCCGTGCGGACGTAGGCCTCCGTCTGCATGGTCAGGAGGGCAAACCAGCCGGCAGTGTCCTTCAAGGCGCATGTGGGCGGGATGGCCAGCTGCGCGCTGTGGATGCACTTACGGAAGAGCGCTTGGTCGTAATAGTACTGTGCGAGGCCACTATAGAGAACCCATCGAAGGCTGTCCTCCGTCGTGTTGCGGGTGAAATGATACGTGTTCGACAGCGCCTTTTCGCGGGTCAAGACGGCTGCCAGGCGATTAGCGGCCTCGGCGCGTTTGGCTCCGGGGCGGGCCGCTTCAAACTCACCGGTGAGGAGCTCCACATCCGCGTCGCTCTGCGCCACGGCCAAGAGTGGTGTCAGGGTTAGGAATAGGCCGATACCGGCACGGTGTAAGATCTTCTTCATCTCTCTGTCTGTATATCTGAATGTCGCGCAAAAGTAACGGCCGCCGGGGCAATTTTCAATTGTTAATGGTCAATGACCCAGATGGAGACCTATCGCCGGGGACGAGTACGGCCATATATATACGTATAGGGGGACTCAATGCTTACGCCCCCTCTCTCGTACCCGAAAAACTTCGCGACTACGCACACTTACGTATCCTCTTCCGGAAAATCTGACGTGTTTCTCGAAAAGTCGATTGTAACAAAGTGTAAATTGTATGCAGTTTCAGGCGATCCATAGGATTCGATAGACGTCTGATAAACAGTGGATAGCGCACTTGCAAAATGAACATTCCGGTCGTTGACACGGAAAAAATGAAATACGTAATATTACGTATTGACACGCCTCTTTTACCGCCGGAACTTTGCACTCGCAATCGGACAAGATTTCGATCGCAGATAAACAAGATGAATAAGTACACGGTAGATCAGAAATTTCCATTTATCAACTCGTAAGCGGTGCGGACAACCTCCTCACCTCCTACACATCCCCCCAAACGATATGAAAACAAAATTCCGCATTTCAATCCTCCTCATCACCCTCTTGGGGCTGATGAGCGCCACAAGCGACAGCTGGGCACAAAAATCACACGCACACGAGGTGACGTTCACGCCCGAGAAGCTCATCGTCCCGGCCGAAGGCGGCACCTTCAAGATTCAGATGAAGGCCATAGGTTATTACTGGGATTGCTCCGCCCCACCCTCTTGGGTGACGTATCTGGAGCCGCGAAGCAATGATAAGGACTATATAGACGAGCACGACATCACCATCACCTTCATGCCCAATATCGGCCCTACACGTAGTCACACGCTCTACTTCAAGACCGAATACGCGTATGCCGGCGGCCCCGGCAACGTGGACACCTTCAAGTACGTCATCACGCAGCTCTCCGGGGAATTCGTCGCACCCACCGTGGCCAACAAGGCGCTCACCCTCTCGGCCACCGAAGACGCGATCACCGTCACCTGGCACGCCGCGAAGGACAACAAGACCCAGGCAAACGACTTGACGTATCGTGTCTACGTGGCCAACAAACCCTCGCTGCTGACCGACCTTTCCTTTGACAGCGATCTCCCCGCGGCGCACGACCAAAATGGGTCGAATCCCTCCCAAGCGGGCACTTTCACAACCACCATAGAGAAGTACACCGACGGCCAGCAGCTCATCGAGACGCTCGAACCGGGCACGACGTATTACGTCATCGTGGCCGTGTACGACGAGGATGAGAACGTCACCGAGTACACCATGGGGCAGGTGAAGACCGCCACCCCCGCCACCCCCTTCGTCAAGCTCTCCGAGCAGGAGATCGTTATGGACGCCAGCGGCGGCAAGCATACGCTCACCGTGACCAGCAACTACGGCTGGAACAGCGACGTCTCCCCCAACGGGGCGCTCAAACGAAACGGAGGCTGGTTCACCAATACCGGCATGTCAGCCATCGGTGGCAACGGCATAGCGTCGGATGATGACTACTCCTTCGCTGTCGAGCCGAACACAAGCTCGGACGATCGCAAGCTCACCGTCACCTTATCGTCCACCAGAGACCCCTCCATCACCACCACACTCACCATCACGCAGAAGGGCACTAAGCCCACCGAGGTCAAGGTCAGCTCGCTGCTGATGAACCTGCCCCGCGTAACGGTCAACGGCGATCGTAGCCGCTTCAACCTTAACGCCACCGTCTATCCCGCCGACGCCACCGACAAGCGCCTGCAATGGTCGAGCAGCGACGAGAGCGTGGCCACGGTGCACGCCACTTCAGCCTCCGCCTCACGGCTCAAGTCGGGCGTCGCGATAGGGACTACCATAGAGGTTCGCATCCATAAGAAGGGTAAGGCCGTGATCACCGCCCAGGCCATGGACGGCAGTGGCAAGTCGGCCTCGTGCGAGGTGGACGTCCTCTCCACCGTCGGCAACGCCACCGTAGCCACCCCCGCACGTATCTATGCCGCTAACGGCACACTCCGCATCAGTCTTCCGACAGCCTCCCGCGTAGAGATCTACACCCTGCTCGGCCAATGCTTCCACAGCTTCACCGCCCCCGCTGGCGAGACTACCCTCACGCTCCCCGCCGGACTCTATATCGTCCGCGCTGGTGAATCCGTACAGAAGATCAGCATCAATTGAGCAGCTGTTGGGACTTTGTTTCGGAGACAGCTCCACAGAACAATCATCCTATAAACTCAAAACAGTTTCTGAGACAGCGATGAACCACGACAGCCACAGAACCAGCAACAAGCCTCCCCCACCTCCCTACAATCGGGAGCAAGCGAAGGCTTCACTGAAGCGGTTGATCGACGTGTATGCGCATTACCTGAATGCCTGTCACCCCCTCGACAACCCCAACAGTCATACGCCCCCGGACAAGCGCAACGGCGAACGATAGCCCGCTGTCGCCACGACAAGTGCCCCGCCCACCTGCCATCCGTGCAGAGAGGCTGACGCGAACAACAAGGCCAGACCGGCCCCCAGTAAAAAGAACAAGGGAATGCTTCCCACCCAACAAACATGTATCACACAACAAAAACCCCTACAGAAATGAGACGATTTATTTCAATGATGATGATGGCCATCGTGGCCGTCACATGCGTAACCTGCCTCGCGAGTTGCAAAGACGATCCCGTTCCGGAACCCATTCCGCAGCCGCAACCCCAGCCACAACCGCAACCCCAGCCACAACCGCAGCCGAACCCGAACCCGAATCCGAACCCGAATCCGAACCCCAACCCGGGCGGCGAGGCGAAGTCGATCAAGCTGGACCGGACGGAGCTTACGCTCAAGGTCGGCGAGCGGGCCTCGATCAAGGCCGAGGTAGAGCCTGCCAACGCTGCGGTCAAGCTCGTGAGCTGGAAGAGCAGCGACGAAAGTGTAGCCACGGTGACGGACGGTGGCGAGGTGGTGGGCAAGAGCGCCGGTAAGGCGACGCTCACGGCCAGCTGCGGCAGTGCAAGAGCGACCTGTCAGGTGACGGTCAAGAAGGAGCAGCAGGCGCTCGCACCGATCCAGGTGCAGATGACCGGCTCGATCAACCACACGCAGTACACCGCTGGCCAGTCGGCCACGATCACCTTCAACCGCTTCCCCGCTTCGGTCGAGGAGTTCAAGCAGGTGCGTGAGCAGATCGGACGTGAACCGCAAGGCGCCATCGCCCTGCAAGTCATGGCCCATGAGATGTTCCGCCGCGACCGAGAAATAGGCCGCGCGTGTATCGAGCTGAACAGCACCGGGACGGAAGGGCGAAAAGCTATGGGGCGGCTCAAGGAACTTTACCGCGCCGGCGACTCCTACGCCCGTCCGTACCTGATGGCAGCCTTCCTGAAGGGTGCCCGTCCCGACAACGGCTACAATCCCACGAAGCCTTACACGATAGAGATCACGGCAGACCCGGGGCACAAGTATGACAGCACGAAGGACTACACGTTCCAGGCCCCGATCGTGTACTTGCGCATCAAGACCCAAGGCCGTTCGCAAGGCTTCGAGATCATCTCCGTGGTCAAGACCTTTAAGCCGGACGAACCGAGCAACGGCACGTATTTCATTGTAAACAGCTGCCCGGGCCTGTACGTGCAGGTGGCGCCGATCTCGTACGAGCATAAGTTCTTGGGCCTCGATTAAGAGACTGTTTGGGCTCCTGCCCCGCATACAAACGAATCTTCTTCATCCTTCCCCCTCCCCTGACGCCCTCGATCCTTTGTCGGGGTGGAAGGTGGGGAGGGGGATTCCCTCAAACCCCACAAACCCTATACACACCGAACCATTATGAGAACGAATATGATTTGGACCACCTTAGTGGCACTGCTTATAGCCCTCACCGCCTCCGGTTGTAAGAAGGACACCCCGGAGCCGAAGCCGGAAGGCGCGTTCCGCCAAGTGACCCTCAAGGGCTTCTCCTACATCTGCCCCACGATCCTCAAGCCCGTCCAGCTCGCGGACAGAGATCAGAAGGCTCAGCTCTTCACGCTCTACGGCGACGACGTCACCAACTCCATCGCCTGCTCCGTGAAGGAGTTGGAAGGCGACGACGACTTCACCCTCGAGGACGCCGAAGAGGCCCTTGCGGAGCTCCTCAGAGAGTTCCCTGACGCCACGGGCCAAGCCTACCCGGACGGCGTCCTGCTGCGTAAGTCCGGCGTCAACCCCCAGCTCGGCAAAGAGAATATCTATATGACCATGCGCCTTATGGTCAGCGGAAACAAGCTCTTCACGCTGGTCTTCAACTACACCGAGAGCAACAAGGTTATCCTCAGCAAGTATGTCGACCCGGTCATCAACTCCATCCAAGCCCCCAAGTAACTCCCCCCTAACACACGATTCAAAATGAAAGCAACCCGATTTCCCCTCCTCATCCTCATCGCCCTCTGCGCGATGACCTTGGCCGCCACCACGACGCTGACGGCCCAAACCAAGACCTTCCGCGGCGCATGGTTCACCGTGGAATACCCGGCGAACTTTACCGCCGAAGGCTCCCTGCCCTCGGCCACCTCGGGCGAAGACGAAGCGTTTGACAGCGCCACCTTCACCTCGCCCGACGGCTCCGTCACCTTCTACGTCTACTCGCCCCAGTGGTCAGGCGACCCGACCGACATCGAACTTTCGGAGAACGAACGCGAGGGCCAGCGCAAAGTGACCCGCGGCAAGCGCCAGACCGTCACCTACTGGACCATCGGCGCCAAGGACGGCAGCTACACCCGCAGCTATCAGGAGGTGCGCGAGGGCGAAACGATGCACGTCCTCGGCATCCACTACACCACGCAGCAGGCGTACAACAAGTACAAGAAGCAGTACCTCCAATTCAAGGCCTCCCTCAAACAATTCGCTGACTAAAATCTTGACTCACTCTCAACTCAACTCCCGGGGCGGGCGCCCACCCGATGCCCGTGAAACCGTCCGGTGTACACGCCCGCCCCAATCTCCACGCAACACAATCACCCGCACCCAACACTCCCCAAACACCTAAACACCCCAAACAATGAAAACAACATTAAGAATCCTCTGCCTCATGGCCCTCGTCGGCCTCACGGGCATGACCACCGAACGCGCCGCGGCGCAGAAGAAAGAAAAGGTGATCCTGGACACCGACATGGTCGAAGTCTTTGACGACGGCGTGGCCATGATGATGCTGGCCAAGGCGCCCAACATCGACCTCCTGGGCGTCACCATCGTCATCGGCAACACCTGGGTGCCCGAGGGCACCGCCTACGGCATCCGCCAGCTGGAGTGCGTCAATCGGACAGACATCCCCATCGTGCCCGGCATCCGCCAGCCGATCTATCCCAACCGCTTCGAGACGATCAAGAACGAGCGCATCCTCTTCGGCATCGGCGACGCCTACGTGGGCGCAGCCGGATACCCCGAGCCCGCCTCTTGGCGCGCCGTCTACCTCCAGAAGTACGGCCGCGAGCCGTCCGTACAGCCGCTCGACATGAAGGCCGTCAACTTCATCATCGACCGCGTCAAGGCCAACCCCGGCGAGGTGACCATCCTGGCCATCGGCACCTGCGTCAACCTGGCCACCGCCGTGCGCATCGCCCCCGAGATCGTGCCCCTCATCAAGCGCGTCATCTACATGGGCGGATCCTTCTTCCGCCCGGGTAACACCACGCCCACGGCCGAGTTCAACTGGTGGCTCGACCCGGAGGCCGCCAAGATCTGCGTCCGCACGCCCTTCAAGGAGCAGGTGATCGTCGGGCTTGACGTCTGCGAGAAGATGGCCTTCCGCAAGGATCGCTACGAGCGGATCACGAACCTCGTCCGCAACGAGGGCATCAAGGGCATGATGAAGCGCAACTACCTGAACGTAAAATTCCTCGAGGAGCCTACCTATACACACTACGTCTGGGACGTCATCGCCGCCTCCATCCTCATCGACCCCACCCTGATCCGCGAAGAGGTCAAGCGCTACGTGGACGTCAACTCGCAGTTCGGCTTCTCCTACGGTCAGGCCCTGGCCTTCGACTCCAACCAGCCCGTCGGCAGCCAGCAGGCCCGCATCATCCTCACCGTCGACGAGCCTCGCCTCTGGTCCATGATCGAGAAATACTGCTCCGAGTTCTAGGCCCATCGGGGCGAATGCACGTACCGGTGTAGGGGCGGGTGTCTGCGGACACCGGCGAATTTGGCCGGGTACACGAAGGGACCCGAATGCACGTACCCGGCCAAACTTGGCTGGCGTCCCTGACGCCCCCCACGGGCCCGAATGGATGAACGCCCAAGGACATGCATCCGCCCCGTGCCGGGGCGCCGGTGAGGCGTATTCAATACGCCCCTACACGGGTACCCGCCCCAACGCCTCAACAAACCAACAATTCAACGGGCCTCAGCCCCCAACGCATAAACAATATGAAATACATCATCCTACAGCGGGCCAACCCGCAAGACCGCCGCAAGGCCAAATGGTACGCCACGCCCCTCTTAGAGCGCCGCGTGCGTCAGGCCGAGCTCACCAGCCAGCTGACCGAGACCCTCGGCATCCGTTACGGCATCGTCCGTAAGATCATCCAAGTCTTTCTCGAGGCCGTCGTGCGCCACCTCCTCGCCGGGCGCAGCGTCTGCCTGCACCCCTTGGGCACGCTCCGCATCTCCTTCACCAGCGACGGCATGGAGGAGCCCGAGCACGTCACCCCGGACATGATCCGCGACCTGAAGATCGTCATCACCCCCGACAAGCTCTTGAAGGAGCAGCTCAGCAACCTGCACTTCGAGCTGCACGAAGACCCCGCCGCCGCCTCTCCCCACGAGTCGGTCGTCGAGATGATGCCCAACATACGCCCCAGCGCCCGGGCCTCTGCCGAGGCAGGGAAGCTGGCCGGATACACGAAGGGACCCGAATGCACGTACCCGGCCAAACTTGGCTGGCGTCCCTGACGCCCCCGGCCAAATTCGCCGGCGTCCGCAGACGGCCTCTGCCGAGGCAGGGAAGCTGGCCGGATACCCGCCCCCTGCACGTACCCGGCCAAATTCGCCGGCGTCCGCAGACGCCCCGAGGCCGCTGGGTCGAAAGTAACGCCGGCATGTCGCATGCCGAGGCCGCTGGATCGAAAGTAACGCTGGCATGTCGCATGCCGCGGCCGCTGGGTCGAAAGTGAGGCTGGCATGTCGCATGCCGCGGCCGCTGGGTCGAAAGTAACGCTGGCATGTCGCATGCCGCGGCCGCTGGATCAAAAGTGAGGCTGGCATGTCGCATGCCGGGTATGCATATCCAATAAACAGAGAGATTCCACTAATAACTGATAGATATTATGAACGAGAACAGTAAGGACCTTCCATGGGTCGAGAAAATTGATGCGAGCAATAGCGGAGTTTTCACCCTGTCGTTGCACGTAGAGTATCAGAACGAGCAGTATGCGCGGGTCAAGGCTTTTGACCAGACGAAGCTGAAACTTCCCGCCGGGCTGATGGCCGCTTGGGACAGCCGGCGCGAGAAGGAGATCAAGGTGAACAAGACGATGGCCGATTCGGCCTACACCACGCGGCTCAATGAGTGCGACAAGAAGCGCGACAAGGTGCTAACCTTCATCCTTGGGTCTGTACGCAGCCAGAAGATCTCGCCCACGGCGACCGTCGCCGAAGCCGCCACACGCATGGCCCGCCTGCTGAAGCCCTACACCGGCTCTCAGGTGCTCGCTTTTGACGAAGAGACAGCCAACATCCGCGGCTTGCTGGACGACCTGAGCACACAGACGGCCGACGTGACCACTTTGGGGCTGACCGATGCGCTCTCGCAGCTGGGGACGCTGAACACGGAGTTTATTCAGCTGCGCTCAGAGCGACGTGTAGAGTCGCCGGACGGCGACCTGCCCAACTCGAAGCTGGCGCGTGCCGAGTCCGATGCCGCCTACGAGACCGTTTGCTGCTACATCGAAGCCGCCTTCCTCTATGCCACCACGGACGAGGATCGCCGGGCCATCGCCGGCTTGATCAAAGACCTGAACAAGACGACGGCCGCCTACAAGACGACCCATCGCATGAAGATGGCGCAGAAGAAGCCCACCGATCCCAAGCAGCCCAAGGAACCTAAGCAGCCGAAGGATCCCAAAGATCCCAAGCAGCCCAAGGAACCGAAGGAACCGAAGAAGCCCGATGGCGAGAAGCCGAAAGATCCCAAGAAGCCGGACGAGGGCGGTAAGAAACCCGAAAAGCCCGGCGGCGGCGACGGCGATCCCGACATCCATCTGCCGGAAGAGTAGGCCCCTGCGGGGGCCGGCGAATCTGGCCGGGTACCCGCCCCCTCGTCCGTCAGGGTAGGGGCGTATCGCATACGCCCCCCCAAACGGGCCCCCGGGCCCGAATGACCGTAACGAATGCACGTACCGCGGTGGCACATTCATCCCTTGCGGGATGTTTGGGGGGCGTATTCAATACGCCCCTACACCGGGTACGATCATTCGCACCAACAATTCAACAGGGGCGCAGCCCCTCAACATCTCAACGGGCCGCAAGGCCCTAAACACATTCAGAATTATGGACTCAAGAACACATTACAAGAACATGCTCCTCGCCCTGCTGCTCATCCTCGCGGGGCTGGCAGGAGCCATCGCGCCGCAGACAGCGGCGGCGAAGGAGAACTACTACATCCGGATCGGCGGCAAGGAAATCACCTCCGATAATTACACCGACATCTCCGCCTCGGGCGGCTTCTCTGCCGTTAAGAGCGGCACGGTGACGTATGACCCCGCTTCCAACACGCTGACGCTAAATAATGCCACGATCGAATATCATCAAGGGAGCGCTATAGAATGCAGCCTGCCGCTCACTATCGTACTGCAAGGCAGTAATACACTCAAGGGCTCTACATCGATCAAATGCAACCGTGACATACGGATCACCGGCCTGGGCAGCTTGACCCTCGACGCCAAGCAATATGGAATTTCCGGTGAATATTTGACCATAGACGGATGCGCCATTACGTCCAACAGTCGCATCAAAGCAGGCCGTCTACAGATCAATAGCAGCAAGGTGGATGTCAACGATCCGACTCATCCGGCATATCAAGTGCAATCACTCTTTACACTCTCACGCTGTAAGATTATCAGCCCTTCCGGCGCAAAGATTAAGCAGATGCAAGGCTTCGATGGACAATATAACACGGTGGTAACGGCCTCCGGAGAGATGTGCAAGTCCGTCTCCATCGCACCGAGCGGCACGGCCACCTTCACCTTCGACCCCAAGGAGCTGACAGTGGATGCCGAGGGACACAGCAAGCTGGTGACGCTCAGTTGCAACATACCGTTTCAATTCCATATCACGGAAAGACCGGAAAAGCCGGATTGGGTATCAAACATCGGCTACACCCTCGGAGAACTGATGAAAAGCCAAAGCATTGTGATTGACTTCAAGCCAAATCTTGGCGCCCAGCGCGAGGGCCTGATCATCTTCAAAACCTCTGAAGGGAACGTGACGCTCAAGGTGACGCAGGAGGCCGCAGGCACAAAGCCCGAAGCCGCGCTCACCCTCGATCCCAAAGAGCTAAAGGTGGAAGCGAAGGGTGGAGAGCGTGAGGTGACACTTGGCAGCAAACAAGATTTCAAGCTCAACAAAGTGACGCTGCCGAGTTGGATAAGTGAGGGACAATCAAGTAGCGGCCCGGGTATCTATGGCTTTACGCTCAAGTTCGAGCCCAACACCGGCGCCGAACGCAAGGCCGACGTCGTCTTCAAAACGAATTTGGGAGACGTGAAGCTCAAGGTGACGCAGGCGGCCGGCAGCACAAAGCCGGAGCCGGAGAAGGCTGTCTTCACCCTCGAGCCGAAAGAGCTAAAGGTGGAAACGGACGGAGGCAAGAAGGAGGTAAAGCTCAGCTGTAACCAGGCGTTTGAGTTGAACAAGGTGACGGTACCCAGCTGGATGGAGCGAGTACCTTCCTCCGCTACCTCTGACGAAAAGAGCCGCGTCTGCGCCTTCAACATCAAACCCAACACGGGCGCCGAACGTAAAGGGGAAATCATCTTCCATACCGATAAAGGCGACGTCACGCTCAAGGTGACGCAGGCGGGCAAGAAGGAGAAGCCCGAGCCGACGCTGACGCTCAGCCCCGATATGCTCACCTTCCCCACCGGCGGCGGCAAGCAGACGGTCAACGTCAAGAGCGACTACGGTTGGGACACCAAGGCCAGCGCCGCCTCCGCAAGCTGGATGAAGCTCACGACCGACGTCAAGACGGGCAAGATCGTCGTGGAAGTCACCCCCAACACCAGCACCAAGAAGCGCGGCGCAACGATTGAGGTGGTCTCGTCCAGGAGACGGATAGGCAGCCGCAACCCCATCACCCGCCGCATCCTCGTCACGCAGGAAGCCGCGAAGGCCGTGGAGCCACCCGTGGCCGCCACCGGAATCTCGCTCAACCCCGCAGCCATGACCATGGGCAGCGGCGGTGGCACGGTCGGCTTCAACGTCTATGCCGGCAAGGGATGGACGATCAGCGGCAGCCCCGAATGGATGCACCCCGACGCCACACGTGGCTCGGGCACGCGCCTCGTCATCGTCCGCTTCGACCGCAATGAGTCCGGCGCCGAACGCACGGGCAAGCTCACCGTCAAGAGCGACGACGGCAAAGCCGAACGCACCTTCACCCTCACCCAGCGCGCCGGCCAACGCAAGCCCACGCCCA
>ERZ772874.381-NODE-381-length-23687-cov-12.176075_pt1 | contig 23687 bp, 20 predicted proteins | sample MGYA00580586_ERZ772874 | MGnify/ENA primary metagenome ERZ772874 (study PRJEB29015, sample SAMEA2737952) | human oral metagenome | biome: human oral; feature: human-associated habitat; material: dental | place: China | collected 2154 ... | reverse complement strand
GTTGGGGTTGCCATGATGCTTCCTTTCACTATTGCTGTTGCTAATAATACTATCAGTAATACTAGTCTTGTATATAGGAGTTTGTGATCAAGAGAACCCGAACAGGGAAGTAGGTTGCCCGTCCCTAACTGGGGAGAGAAACATCCCCGACATACACTAGACACATGGAAAAATGGACCGATACGCAGAACTTCGCAGACGCGGGCGAGAAAAGCACACTCATCGCCTCCGCGCATCGCGCCGCCATTCGCTCCATTGAACGAGTCGTCACCGAAACCGTTACCCCGCACGACCCTCAATACGCCGCCGAGGGCATCGAAAAAATGCTCCGCACCGGCGGCGTTCTGGCGCTTACTGGCGCCGGGGTCAGCACCGAATCCGGTATTCCCGACTATCGCGGACCCTCCGGATCGCTCCTAGACCACCGGCCCATGACCTACCAAGAATTCCGTTACGACGATGCCGCCCGACAACGCTACTGGGCTCGGTCTTATGTCGGGTGGAGGCGCATGCGCCGCGCATCCCCGAACCGGGCTCACTATGCGCTCGCCGAACTTGAGCATGCGGGTGCGGTGAACGGCCTGATTACCCAAAATGTTGACGGTCTGCACGTGAGTGCCGGAAGCAAGAACGTGCTGGCGCTGCACGGCGATCTATCCTCAATTCTGTGCCTGGACTGCGGAACGCGCGAGTCGCGTGAGAGCCTGGATATCCGCCTGGATGCAGCAAATCCGGGGTATCTAGAACGTCTCGAAAGTACCGAATTGCAGGTTAATCCTGACGGCGATGTTGAGCTCGACAACGACTATATTCGCAGCTTCCAGATGGTGGGGTGCACGGTCTGCGGCTCGACGAAACTCAAACCGGATGTTGTCTATTTTGGTGAATCCGTGCCCGCCGACCGGAAGTCTCGCCAGCAGCAGATGCTCGCAGATTCTTCGGGTGTGCTGGTGGTGGGTTCTTCGGTCGCGGTTATGAGCAGCTACAAGATTGTGCTTGATGCCCTGCGCGCGGATAAATCCGTGGCGGTTATGAATGGTGGTCCCGGGCGCGCGGATGCGCGCGTCACCTATTTGTGGCGCACGGGCGTGGGGGAGGCGCTGGAAGAAATGCTGGATCGCCTCGATATCTAATCTGCTAATCCGCAGGGTGCTCAAAAGAAAAAGAGTTGGAAATCCCGATTTTCACTATCAAGAGTATTTTCTAGATAGAACTTAAGGTGCCTGAAATAACATTAAAGTTAAAACCTCAAGATGATATTTAAAGTTTATGGGAATAGTACATATATCAAAAATACTTGTGTTAATAATTTCTCTTTAAAAAATCCGTTCAACCCCGTCATAGAAGCGAAGACAGGGCTTTGAGAGAGTAGTATATAAAGCATGAGAACTAAAAAAATTGCTACTTTCGGTGCCGTTGCAGCTCTGAGCTGCGGATTGGTAGGCGGTTTTACTACCATTCCGGCAGCATTTGCCACTAATTCCCTTCCTGGTAATTCTGTATCTACTTCTGTTCCGGGAAATTCGGAACACTCCCACAGCGATGAAGCTAAGATTTCTTTCCCCAATGAATGGAAAGAAGGTCAGGAGTTGACCTTCCAAGGTTCCGGCTATAAGACCAAAGACGGTTCTGCTGGTTCCACTCTGGTACTTAAGGACCATGAAGGTTCCATCGTGGGTACCTATGATGCAGATGCGCAGGGCTATGTCTCCGGCAACATCAAGTGGAATGCTGCCTATGCAGAACGTGACTATGTTGAAATTACCGTTCTGACTGGCAAAAAGGCTGGCGATGTGCGGCGCAGCGAGACTGTAAAGGTCAAGGTCGTTGCTTCTGAGAAGAGTGGTTCTCTTCCCGGTGAAGGTGGCCAGGGCGGTATGGGCGCCGTAGGTGGCAGCAGCACTCCCTCATCTACGCCGACTGTGACTCCCTCATCGACTCCTGAAGCAACCACTCCTGCTTCAACTCCGAGCGCATCCAGCACAGCGGAGGCTACAAGCACCCCATCTGCTGCCGTAACCGAGACCGCCCAGGTAACCAACGGTTCTGAAACTCACCAGTTTGCTACCTGTGATGAGGCTCGTGCAGCAGGCAAGCAGGATATCCAGCGCAGCGACGCTGCATATGCCGAGCATCTCGACAGCGACCATGATGGCGTGGCTTGCGAAAGCAACGGCGGCAATGGCGAGCATGGTACCGCATCCAACGGTAACGGCGGTGCAGGTTACGTCTCGGATAACAACGGCGGTTCCAATAACGCTTCTTCGAACAGCAACGGCAAGCTGGCTAACACCGGTGCAAACGGTGCTCTGACCGTAGCAGGTCTGGGTATGGTTGCTCTGGGCGTGGGTGGTGCAACCGTAGCTGCTCTGCGTAAGCGCAAGCGTGCCTAAAGATTAGATGATCAAGTCCTCGGGGCGGCTCTAGAAGCTGACGGAGGCTACATAGAATCCCTCGTTCCTCATGATTGAGGAGCGGGGGATTTTGCTATTTAAACCTCAAAATCTAGGAAGATAGTTTCCACAAAAAAGCTGCCGATGCCGCCCTCCGAAGCAAGACCCCTCTCGACAGTAATAACGATCGAAAAGCGTACCAATCAGGATTTGCATAGGAGACGTTATCTAAGTCAGAATGTGCCTTTTGCGCATCCTTAGGACCTCTAGATAGGCGCTACACGATCCGTATATGCAAATTCTGAATTTTTATGAGCATACCACCACATTTTTGTAGTACTGAGTCTCGTTCTTTATCCTTTATTCCCTGCAATCGCGGGGAACTTTTAGATATGCATGAAATACATAACTACAAGTTAAGACAGACACAGGAAGAACACAGGAACGGGCGCGAACCTAGAAATACAAGAACATAACGGCACACAAAACGGAACGGAGAGTCCAATGGATATCTTGATGATGGGACTGGCAGACCTAGTAGCGATTGGCACGCTCTGCACCCTGTACATGATTCGTCATAAGACCCGTGAACTCATGATTTCATACGCGGTTATCAACGCCGGTGTTTTCACCGTAACGGTTGCTTTGGCACATGCCGGAAGCACTGCGGGCGCTATGGGTCTAGGACTCTTCGGCGTTCTCTCTATTATCCGCCTGCGGTCTACCTCCCTAAGCCAGCGTGAGGTCGGGTACTACTTCGTATCTCTCGCCCTCGGTTTGATCTCCGGCGTGCGGCTTGACCCGCCATATATCGCCTTCATCCTCATGGTGGTTCTGGTCGGAATCATTGCAGTACTGGATTCATCGATCTTTGAGGCGAAAAACCAGCCGCGCACTCAAACAGTCACGGTGGATCGCGCTATCAGCGACGAAGGAACCCTGAAAGCCTATTTGGAATCGCGCCTCGGGTACGAGGTCGTCTCCGCTAAGATCCTGGAGCTTGACCTGCTCAACGACACCACACAGGTGACCATCACCTACAAAGAGCTTCCCCAACTCCAAGAACACCTTAACGCGAACTACGAATACTACGCTTCCTAGGCTTTATCTCGCGGATATCGCCTAAAACTACACCTAAAAACTCACACGTTGAAAGGACCTACCATGAGTCCCCAAGCACCTCAGCCGTACACCCCGTTTCAGGGTGGCGCCGCACAGACTTTGGAATCTACGCACACCCCTGCGGTAGATAATATTCCGTCTTCTCACCGAAGCGGGCACCGAGAGGAAAGTACCATGTCCATCGTGCCAACCTATTGGCAGAGCATCAGCCTTGATGAACTCAACGAAAAGGCCGCTATGCAGACCCGTGTGGACCGCAAATACATTGTGGACGCAGATTATGCGGCATCTATCCTAGCTGAACTTCCCGCCGACGAAGCGGCCGTCCTAGAAATCGACGGTCAGCGTGAATTCGCCTATGACTCTGTATACTTCGACACCCCTGACCTGGTGAGCTATAAGGCTTCCGCCATCGGCAGCCGTAACCGTTTCAAGGTACGTACTCGCAGCTATCTGGATTCTGACCTGAGCTTCTTGGAAGTCAAGACTGAAGGGGCCCGTGAATTCACGGTCAAGGAACGTATTCCGTACTCTATCGAAAACCGTGACATGCTCACTGCAGAAGGCAAGGAATATGTAGCTACCGCGCTTGAACAGCTGACGGATGCGTCTGTAGATGACCTGGAGCCGGTTATCCGCACCGGGTACCGTCGTACGACTGTATATTTGCCTCAGTCCGAGCAGAATCCGGTAGATTCTCGCCTCACGATTGATACTTCGCTCACCTGGACTCCGCTTTCAGAAAGCGCGCTCATGTACACCGCAGACGGCGGTGAAGGGCCAACCAAGTATCAGGTCGGTACAGAATATACTGCACCCGGTACGGTGATTATCGAAACGAAATCCGGCAGTGCACCTTCGGTTGCTGATAAGTATCTGTGGCGCGCGGGCATCCGACCCGTCAAAATTTCTAAGTTCGCTACGGGTATGGCTGCGTTGAATCCTCAGCTGCCGGCGAACAAGTGGAAGCGCACGATTCAACGTTGGATGCAGCTTGAACCTGCCGCTTAGAACTAGACCCTGAGCGGGTAACGTCTTAGAACGCGGTACAAGAATAGGGTGGGGTTTTCCAGAGGCTCACCGTGTTAGGGCATTCTGGAAACCCCACCCTCTCGCGTAGGATGGTTGAGGCAATCTTTACCGAGACACTTAATCCCTACAGACAAGGAACCCCGTTCGAGATGTTCAAAAACCGGTTTACATCTGTTCTTACATGCGCCTTTGCGGCATCGCTGGCATTTGCCGGATGCGCGGTTAGCGGGAACCCTAATAACTCCAAAGCCACTGTGACCGCACAGGAACAGGGGAAGGAGCTTAAATCCGGCGCATACACCTCGAACACCAAAAATGGTGAAAAGATTGACGCGCAAACTCACTTTACGCAAGAAGACGTGACCTGGAACCAGGATGCTGTTCTTCCGCTGAATCTGGCAGATCCCACCGCAACCGATGGGGTTAGCGAACAAAACGGCACGATTACGATTACGAAGGGGGGAACCTACCGTATGTCTGGCGACTATACGGGGCAAGTGAAGGTTCAAGCCCCTAAGACAGATAAAGTTCAGCTCATTCTTGACGGCGTTAATATCACGAATGAGACCGGATCTGCTATCAACATTACCTCTGCCGACGAAGCCGTTATCTATACGTCCCGGGGCAGCACCAATAACCTCAGCGACGGCCCAGAATACGCAGTTCAGGGCAAAAAAGAGGCAGATTCTACGATCTACTCAACCGCTAACCTAACCCTTGCGGGCGATGGAACGCTGAATATCGCCGGTAAATTTGACGAGACGGTGCACACCACCAAAGGACTGGTTGTTGCTGGCGGTGCCCTCAACGTTAATTCCTCGAAGACTGGGCTTAAAGGCAAGGACTACGTGGATATTCAGGGCGGGACCCTGCGTATTGAAGCCGCAAAAGACGCGATTAAAGCCACCAACACCGAAAAACAAGGCCTTGGATGGGCGCGCGTGGCTGGCGGTGACACTGTTCTTCGTGCTGGTGACGACGGCATCAAGGCGCTGCGCACCCTTGAGATTCTGGACGGGAAGCTCACCATCGAAGGGTCTGAAGAAGGGCTTGAAGGGCAATACGTCAATATTCATGGCGGCAATACGCTCATCAACAGCAATAACGACGGCGTGAATGCCTCGCTCAAGGACCAGCTGCCTAATGATCAAGAGTATGAGGATCAGAAGGAAGACAGCGATCAGCCGGATGCCAGCCCCGTACCCTTGGGTGGTGCCCGCGATACCACAGAGGTTATTGATACCGTGATCAACATGACCGGTGGAAATGTAACCCTCAACGTGGGTGCCGACGGCATGGACTCTAACGGACACGAGTTCTACACAGGAGGCGAGTTGCTAATCAACGGTCCTCAAGACGATGCCAATGACCCTATTGATCCAAATGGTGACATTACTGTAAGTAACGACGCCAGGATCTCATTTGGCGGCGGTGGTGTAGAGCTTTTCAAGCGCCCGATCGACGACTCCACAAATGGGTATCTGCGAATTGCAGATAACGATACTTTCCCACAAGGGCAGTCTGTTCAGGCAGTAGATTCTGCCGGACAAGTCGTTGCAAACTACCGGGTGATTACTCCGGGTGTTAAACAAGTATTTTTCTCGAATCCCTCTATCGTGAAGGGTCAAGAATACACTCTTTACCTAGCACCCACGCTGGTGGATCCGAAGACCACCACCCTTGCACCTGGTGCCGTTGAACGTGGAACTTTCACGGCATCAACCCCTGATCTATAAAACATAACGAGAGGAGAAAATCCTATTCCAACCTTTAGCCTGCGCAGGATACAACCATCACACAAAACTCCGGCGCGGGTGGCGGTGCACGCCACAAATATGCATCAGAAAATCCAACTTCTATCACACGACACATACATCAGGAGCCTGCAGGAACCCGTGAATTTGATGCGGCAGGTACCCGTTACCCCGTAGAATTCGGATGTAAACCCTGAAAATACTCACAAACTGCTCAAACAGTGTAGATAGAAAGTGATTCTTTCCCCATGAATAAAAAAATACTGACTTCGGCAACCTCGGTAACTTTGCTCGCAGCGCTTGCGCTCACCGGATGTTCAACTACGAGCAACGCCCTCGCCTCTGGCACGACGGCGGCGGATAGCTCAGTCGGTACGACTGCGACAACATCCTCGGCAACCGCCACCGATACTGCCGCCAGTAACTCGTCATTCTCGACCAACGTAAAGAGCGGCGAAAAACTCGACGTCGATACTCACTATTCGGAACAGGATCTCAGCTGGGACACTTCCTCCGAAACCGCGATTGACCTGTCAAACCCCACCGCAACGGACGGCGTTACCGTTGAAGATGGCACCTTGACCATCACGAAGGCTGGCACGTACAAACTCTCCGGCGAATACCAAGGGCAGATCAAGGTTGAAACCGCTGACAGCGACGCGGTTCGGCTCGTTCTCGATAACGCAAACATCACGAATTCCAGCGGTGCCGCGCTGAACGTGGTAAACGCTGACGAGGTTATTCTTTACAGCGCATCCGGCACCACCAATACGATAAGCGACGGCGCAGACTACACCGCTACCGGGGAAAATGATCCGGATGCCGTGGTCTATTCCAAGGCCGACCTGACGATCGCGGGTGAAGGCACCCTGAAGGTGAACGGCAACCACGAAGACGGCATTCACACGAGTGACGGCCTTGTGATTGCCAGCGGCACTCTTGAGGTCAATGCGGCGAACACCGGTATCAAGGGCAAGGATTATGTGGATATCCTAGGCGGCACTATTAACGTGACCGCGCAGCAGGACGGCATCAAATCCACTAACGATACCGACGAGGGGAAGGGCTGGACCCGCCTGAGCAACGGTACCGTGACCGTGAATGCGGGCGATGACGGTTTCAAAGCCTCTCGGGTCGTCGAAATTTCCGGGGGCTCCCTAACGGTTGAACAGTCCGATGAAGGCATTGAGGCACAGTACATCAATGTCTCTGGCGGCGATGTAAACGTCACGAGCGCGGATGACGGCATGAATGCCTCGCTGAAGACAAGCGATTCTGAAAGCACGGATTCATCCGCGAACACCTCTGATACTGCCAATCAGCAGCAGAACAACCAGCAGCAGGGCAGCCTGCCAGGTGGGCAGCAGAACGGAACCTCCAATCAACAACAGCAGGGGACAGGTCAGCCTCAGCCTCCTGCGATGTCTGGAACCTTGCAGGACGGCACGTCGCAGAATGGAACCACAGGTACCGGTCAGCAGCAGAACAACACCCAGAACCAAGGCAACCAGAACATGGGGCAGCCTCCGGCAATGCCCGGCGGTAACGCCCAGGACGGCACTACAGGTACCGGCCAGCAGGGGATGGGTCAGCCCCCGCAGGGTGGTATGCCCGGTGGTGGCGGCGGAACCTTTGAGGTTATCGATGCTGCAATCAACGTGAGCGGCGGTCACGTTACCGTCAATGCTGAGGGCGATGGCATTGATTCGAACGGTGTCACAACTCTTTCTGGAGGAACGCTGATAGTGAACGGTCCCAGCCAAGGCGGTAACGCTGCGCTGGATACCAACGGCGACTTGCTCCTCAACGGTGCCATGGTTCTCAGCGGCAGCACGGCAGATATGTTCGAGGCTCCCTCCACCAACTCGACGAGCGGCTACCTGAAACTGACCAATAGTTCCGGATTTGAGCAAGGATCCACGGTTCAAGTAGCGGATTCATCTGGTAAGGTGGTGGCTAACTATAAAGTCACCAAGTCGAATGTGCAGTTGGTTCTCGTCTCTAGCTCATCGATCGTCAAGGGTCAGAGTTACACGGTGTACACTACAACATCGGCTGTGGACTCCAACGCAGCGTCGTTGGCATCCGGTGCGACCGAGCTAGGTAGCTTTACAGCCAGCTAGTGCGGGTTGTTCCCAGGGACTTGGGGATAAAATCTTTGAGTCTCGGGCTTGTAGAGATGGGTTGCTACGCGCGGCTCTTATAGAAGGCTCCTACAAAGGTTTGGGCTCCACATCAGCGTATAATGCGCGAGGTGGAGCCCAAACCTTATGCATAATTCGCCGGAGTTCAGGCGAAGAAACTGAAGATTCGATAGATTTTCTGAGCATGAATCTGTCAATCAACAAGACATTGAGGGGTAAAACAAGGTACCCTAGAACATAGGAAAGACTAGAGAGCGATCCGTGGGTTATGCGCGCCTTGGGTGTGGTGGCTGCGGACATGAGGAAAGAGGGGGTCACGCCATGGGGCGCGGCCGTCAGAAGGCTAAGGCAACACGGCAGGCTCGGGAGATGAAGTACTTCAGCCCCGAGACCGACTACAGTGCACTTGAGCGCGAGCTCAACGCTAAGAACACTAAATCCTCCGAATCATCTTCTCGTCGCTATGATGATGAGGATGATTACTCGGCATACGCGGAGAAATATGCCAAATATGATGATGAGGTGTAGCGGCAGAGCCTAGCGTTACGCTCATACGCGAACCGGCTTAAGCACCCTGCAGGGTGACTTGGGCCGGTTTTTTGTATACTCTGCGGGCGTGCTTGAGCGGTCTACGGGTTTTCATGTTGGCTTATTTGCGCATCTGCTGATGCTGGCGTGGCATCCTGCGGTGTGGATACGATAGTGTCACCTACGAAAATGTACAATACCCGAATAAGACCTGTGCCCACCTGGATATTCCTGCCAATGAAATCGCGGCCGCGGGAATTGTCCTCGGTTACCGCAGTGATGACAAGGTGAATTTGCATCGCAGTCCCCGCTCCGGCGGTCGTGGGGATTTTAACGATCACATAAGGAGAGAATGATGGGAACTAAAGATGATATTGTGCGCATAGCCACCGACTATATCCAAAGGAACGGCGTCAGCGGTTTCAGTTACGCAGATATAGCGCGCAAAATGAACATCAAAAAACCCAGCATTCACTACTATTTCCCTGTGAAATCCGATCTCGTGCGTGCAGCCTTCGAAAAGTACAGCACAGACTTTTTTGAGACGCTACGCCAGGGCGTGGATGCGGCACACAGCCTCCGCGAAGAACTCGAAGCCTATATGAGGCCCTACCGTGCGAACCTGGAACAGGGCTATAAACTCTGCCTTTGCTCAATGTTGGCGCTGGAATCCCTGGGGCAGAGCGCATCCGCTTATGATGCTGAAGAGGAAAAGAAGACGGCGAAACGGGGAACGCATATCAACGCAACGTTCGTGCCCCTGCGCGCCCAAGCTGAAAACCGTGAGCCTGCCGAGATTAACACCGCAGACTTTCAGGCTAAGAATATTCGCTGGCTCGCCGAGCGTTTTGAGCATGCCGGGTACGATCCCGAGCGCGCGCAGGCAGAGGCGGAGTCCTTATTTTGCACGGTGCAGGGCGCGCAGCTGATAGCACGCTCCGCACAGAGCCTTGACCTCTTCGACTCCGTCACCAAGCGGCACCTCGATAACCTCACCGGCGCATAAGCGCGTATCACGTAGAGTCGACAGGCTTATTTTGCGGTTATTTAAGTCGCCCGATGCACAATAACTCGCGAAATAGAAATCGGACTCGGACTAAGACAGTCTTGTGTCTAATGCATCAAGCTGTGTGAAGTATATGCGAATGGTGAGACGATCCCCGGAAATGAATACTCATACATAGCTGAAACATAGCTTCTTCATGTTTTAAAACGAGAAATGCCACGCATTCTAGAATCATGAAGAACGAAAATACTACTGCAACACTGCCAGTCGAACAGGTCGAAGAGACTGCTGAAACATCCCAGAAACCCAAGAAAAAGAAAGTAACTAGGCGCGTTCTCTTGGGAGGCGGCCTCGGCACCCTTGCCGTCGCAGGTGTTGGTGCTGGCTGGGCATATAATCGTTATCTTGCCGAGCATACGCAGATTGACGATACCGTAGCCTATGAAAAATCACAACAAGCAAAGAATAATAATTCATCATCTGACGGTGCCTCAAGCCCCAGTGAACTCACCAACGTTAAGGTCACCTCTGATGGTCTGAGCGCCAGCGAAGGCTCTATTACCATTACCATATCCACCGAAGGAAGCGGCAACAACGCGGTCGTTTCCTTTGCCGCCGAGATCGAACTCAACGCCATGACCCTGCTGCGCGGAGCCTTCGCCAACAACAAATTCGGGCAAAACATTATCGACACGCCCTCCAATATCGCCGCGCAACATAACGGTATCTGGGCGATTAACGGCGACTACTACGGGTTCCGTGACACCGGCATCGTCATTCGCAACGGTGTGGCATACCGCGATTCCGGCGCCCGTGAAGGGCTCGCGTTCTACCAAGACGGCTCCGTCAAACTCTACGACGAAATCGGCACGAACGCGCAGCAGCTCCTCAACGAAGGTGTCTGGAATACGCTTTCCTTCGGACCGGCACTCGTGCGGGACTCAGAGGTTGTCAGCGGCATCGACCAGGTTGAGGTCGATACCAACTTCGGCAACCACTCCATTCAAGGCAACCAGCCGCGTACCGGCGTGGGCGTGCTCGGTCAGAACCACCTCGTATTTATCGTGGTCGATGGGCGTTCCGACGGGTATTCGCGCGGAGTCACCATGCCCGAATTTGCCTATATGTTCAAGGAACTCGGATGCGTAAGCGCCTATAACCTAGACGGCGGCGGATCCTCGGTGATGGTCTTCAACAACCAGCTGGTCAATAAACCGATGGGCGGCACCAAAGAACGCGGAACCAGCGATATTCTGTACATCGCCGGGAGCGCATCATGATAATCCTGATACCCGCCTATAAACCGGATGAGTCTCTCGTGCGGCTAGCGCAACAGATTACAGAATTGGATGCGCACGCCGAAATCCTGGTGGTCGATGACGGCTCGGGAAGCACCTACGTGCCGATCTTTACCGAGCTGGCGATTCGGGGCGTCACGATTATTACCCACCCTGTAAACCGCGGAAAAGGCGTGGCCCTGCGCACCGGGCTGGCGTGGGCACGGATGCATCGGTCCGATCAAATTGTGGTAACGGCGGATGCTGACGGACAGCATTTACCCCGCGATATTCTGCGAGTGGGCGCTAAAACCGAACGAATGGCGAGCATCGGTACGCGTGCCCTCGTGCTGGGGGTACGCACCCTGCCGGATACTCGCGCCGAGATTACCGAACCCACCGTTCCTCTGCGTTCCCGGTTGGGTAATGCACTTACCGTCGGGTTCTTCACGCTGGCGACGGGCACTCGCATTGCCGACACCCAGACGGGGCTTCGCGGGTTTACCACACAGATGATTGATTGGGCTCTCAGCCTGCGCGGCGATAAATATGAATACGAGTTTTCAATGCTGCTTCGTGCCAGCCGGGCCGGGGTGGAGCTTATCGAGCTGCCCATCGTGAAAGTATATGAGCCGGGGAACCCGAGTAGTCATTTTCGCCCGATCCGCGATTCCGCACGAATCTACGCGCCGTTACTGGGATTCTTAGTATCTTCCTGCACCGGGTTTATCGTGGATGCGCTCGCCCTCTTTGCCCTCGTGGGCGTGGGTTTTGCTCTGCTCCCGGCGATTGTGCTGGCGCGCATTATCTCGGCGCTGACGAATTTTAGTATTAACCGTATGCTCATGAACGACGGTGCCGATCGCCCCTCGCGGGCGGTGTCCCTGGGGCGCTATGCGATTTTAGCGGTGGGGATTTTGATTGCAAATGCTGCGCTGATGGAGGTTCTCACCGCTCTCGGGGTCATGCTCATCGTGGCGAAGATCCTGACCGAGCTGACCTTGATTCCCCTCAGTTTCGCGGTGCAGCGTCGGTGGGTCTTTCTGCCGGCACCGCCTCCGCAGGCTACGGAGCAAAACGAGCGCTCACGCGAGCTTGCCACGCATTCTTTGTAGAACATCCTGCGGCGTAGGTCTCTCCCTATAAAAGGCTCATTATTCAAATAATGAGTCTTTTATAGGGAGGGGGAACATAGATTACTTAGTCAGAAGCCGGGGCCATTTCCGAAAGTTTAGGCAGTGTGCGAAGACTTCTTTGTGAGAGCATCAGGATCAAAGCCAAAACCATAAACGATCCGTAAAAGAGAACCGTTCTGGAAATCCCCCACTGCACATACATGATGCCAGCAAGCAATGCCGCCACAGGAGCTAGAAGCATATTCGGGATGCCCTGCGCCGAATGTACACGTCCTATCATGTCTACCGGAGTCGAAGCATTGATATACGCGACGATACTGGAATTGAAGGCAGGAAGCGGCACTCCCGAAATAAGCATCAGCGCACAGGTTATCCAAAAATAGTCGTGGGTGAACGTCGCTGTCATGTAGCATATGACCATCATCCCGACCGCCAGCACACCCAATGTTCCTAAGGCGAAACGCTCGGTCATCCACCCGACTGTTAGGGACCCTAAGAGCACTCCGGCACCAAAAACACAGGCAAAAATACCGATACTGTAGGCCGCAATACCCTGTTCCGCGTAATAATAGATGAAGACGAGTGGCAGTCCTGTTGCGGCAAAGTTCGCGCAGCAGGCTACAGATGCGATCGCTACAAGAACACGGTTCTTCACAACATACATGAGCCCTTGGGCGAGGTCGGCAAAAAATCCGGTAGATTGTGTATCGATGACAGTATCGGACACCGTAGTTTCACTGCCTGCCTGCCGGTGCTTACGCTCGGCATGCACAACAGTAGATGAACTAGGTGCCGCCAGAAAAGCTGTGAAATTGACAAACGCGTGCACGCAAGCGGTCAGAATCAAAGAAGTGGAGGCGAGTAGACCCGCTAACGGGCTGCCAATTAGGTTCGCGGCAGATTCTCGTGTTTCTCCTAATCCAGAGGCGTACCCGAGCTGTTTGGTAGGCACCACCCGTGCGATAATAGCCTGCTCGCTGGGGTAATCGAACGATGATGCCAGTGCCATCACGCACAGGATGCCTATCAGAATTGGAACAGAACCGACGTTTGCGAGAACACACAGGGTTAGGACTATCCAGGTGATGCACTGCCCCATGCATGAAAGCGTAAGAGTGTATGTGGGCTTATATCTGTCGACAATAACTCCAGTCAGGAAGCTCGCCAGTATGCGTGTTACACCTGTAGCAAAGAGGGCAAGACTCGCGTTTTCGGGGGAGCCGGTGAGGAACAGCATGATTAGGGGAACACTTATATAAGACATAGCGTCTGACAGCTGGTTCGCACCTATCGCGAATACTGTGCGTCTCAAAGGGATATTTGCCCGCAAAAGGCTGTGTTTACTCATGGGGTTCTCCAGATATTCAAGGTTGTGAGGCTACTATGCCTCATAGCAGCGCAGCACCGCATCATGCCTCATAGCCGCTACATATTGTGCAGAGCAGACAGGCGCGATGCGGTTATTGCCCTCATCAATTACTCAAATAAAAACCCCGTGTGTTGAGCATGGATGAGATTTGTATGATGTCCTATATCATAGACATGCATCACACATAAAGTAAAATTTTATGTAGACTTAAAATTGCACATATTTTCTCTATTTCACTTCTTACTAAAAAGGCTCTTGATGTATATCAAGAGCCTTTTTATGTGTTATCCGTCAGGGGCTTTTAGTAGCGGTAGCCTACGTTATAGTAGCCGTAGCCGCGGTAGCTGTTACCCCAGCCGTAGGAGTACGATGCCCACCACGGATGCCCTGAACGGTGCATCCACGAGGTGTTGTGCCAGCTTCCACGGTGTCCGCGGTAGTATCCCCAACCGCCCCAAGAACCGTATCCGTAATCCCAGCGGTTCCATGCACCGTATCCCGACCAGGGATCGTACCAGGGGCTGGGGGAGTAGTAGACTTGACCCGGGTAATCGTACCAGTACCACCATGAAGGAGGCGCTGGCTTATAAGACTCCGAAGGCGCGGGCGTGGGTTTCTTGGTTTCCACGGGAGCCGGGCTCGGCTTAGGAGTCTCAACCGGTGCGGGCTTGGTAGGCTTCGGTGAAGGTTTGGGCTTGATCGGCAGAACCGGCAGCTGTTCCTCATATGGAGGCAGCGTGGGCAGCGGCTTCGACGGAGGGGGCGCAATCGGGCGTGCAGGCTTGCTCGGCGCAGGCGTTGGGGTAGGTGTGGGTGCAGGCGCGGGCTTTGAGGTCTCAGCCGGTGCCGGAGTAGAGCTGTCAGACGGCGCGGGTGCAGGCTTAGCGGGTTCGGACGGTGCAGGCTGAGTTGGTGCGGGGCTCGGCTGCTTCTCTGATTCCACAAGCTCATCGACCTTATCCATCGCCTTAGCTGCATCTATAATGCCGGCGCCGCAATAGTCACGATCGCAGGTGATCGGGTTAGCGGTGGATTTCAGAATATCCAGAGCCTTCTCGTAGCTCAGGTTCGGGTATTTTGACCGCATGATGGCAATCGCGCCCGCAACGTGAGGAGCCGCCATTGAGGTGCCCTCATATTCGGCGTAATCTTCCTTTTCGGGAACAGTCTTGCCTTTGTTCACCAGCGAAAGAACGCCCACGCCCGACTGCCTAAAATCGCCGCCGGGGGCGCTGACGGCAACGGTCGAGCCGTAGTTAGAGTAGGGTGCACGTGAATTTCCAGGGTTGCTTGCGCCCACATTGATCACGCCGTCACAGCTGCCGGGAATCTGAGCCGAAGCATTCTGATTTGAGTTTCCGGCGGAGGTTACGATGATGCTGCCGCGCTTATTCACGGACTCGATAGCACGGTTGTAGGTGCGCGAGCATTTCCCTGCACCGCCCAAAGACATATTGATAACCTGGGCGGGGTGCTGGTTCGCGGGTATACCCCTCACGGACCCACCGGATGCCCAGATCAGCCCATCGATGATGTCTGAATCGTAGCCGCCGCAGGCACCCAGAACGCGCACCGGCACGATCTTGGCCTTCGGGGCTACCCCGGCAATACCGATATTGTTGTTGCCAATGGCTGCTATAGTCCCCGCAACATGGGTGCCGTGCCAGGTTGAATTGGTGGCTTTTGCCCCAGAACCGCACTGCCCTTCAGTGGTCCAGTCGCCTTCATCCTGGGGGTTGTTATCGCGTCCGTTGCCATCGCGCGCCGCGGAGGCATCCGACACGAAATCGTAGCCGGGCAGCACATTCTCGTCCAGATCTGAATGCTTGGTAACGCCGGTATCGATCACGGCAACGGTCACCTGGTGATCCCCTGCGTGCTTCAGCGCATAATCGGCTTTGATGGCGGTGAAACCCCACAGGCGTGACATCTTAGGATCGTTGAAATCGACCTTGTCCGAGCCGGGGAGGCTACCGGTGGGCTGGCGTTTGAGATCCGGCTCGACCGAGTCTACCTGCGGGTTCTCGGCGAGCGTCTGCATATACTGCTTTGCCTGCTGCGCATTCAGCGGCTTTGACAGAGAGACCACCGAATCATTCTGTGCGGTATCACGCACATAGGTGGTTTTAACGCCAAGGAGCTCGTCAAGCGAATTTACGCTCTTCTCGATGCCCTGGTAGAGTTCGGGCACAAACTCGGAGTATTCGCCAGATTCCAGCCCCGCGATATTGAGGTCGTTCTTGGCCTGATCGGCATAGTTGATGATAAAGCGGTCATAGCCCTGTTCCTGCTGCTGTGCCGAGGTTGCAGTTAAAATATCCTCAGCCTGTGCGGCTGTGGGAACGCCGGTTTTCGTTGATACCGGCGATGCGGGTGCGGCGTGAGCGGACGGTGCGCAGAGCCCTACCATCAGGGATGCGATACCCGCTACGCTCAGCGCCGCCATGCGGGTCCGCTTCACCGTAGGGTGTTCGATGAGTGACATGAAATGTCCTATGTTCAGTTATGTGTGAGTGAATATATGTGATGGCGAATTTGTGATTGAACTCGTCATCAAAAAATAGAATATAGGGCGTTTTGAAAAAGTGCATCTTGAAAGTATTTCAACTCAAAATATTTTTATATATTTCGCACTAAAATATATTTACCCATAAAGTTTTACTATTAAAATATTGCGAAAACCCTTGATTTTGCGCGGTAAAATCGAGGTCTAATTTATTCTTTTGGGGAGAATAATAGTGTATTTAATATACATCACACTATCTGATGTGCGAGGTTTAGGGTCTTGAAATACTTTAAAGTTTTCCGCAAGCATGGATGATAGCTCACCAAGTATTGAGTAAAGATTTAAAGCTTGCGCAAAATTAGCACTATTGCCTTATAAGATCGCCGTAACAGCACACAAAACGCGAGCAGATGATTTGTCTCGTCAAAAATCATCCGCTCGCGTTTTATAGATATAGGGCAGGGCGCTACAGCGTAAAACCCTGTCAGAGCGCAGGCTAGACCGCGTAACTGCCGTAAAGCCGCACCGCGCCTCCATCAACGCCCTTGGCACCCTGCACATAGTCAGGGTTATTCAGATCGGCGTCGCCAGCCTTCACTACATCCCCCATAATCCAGGATGAAATACCGCGCTCATTCAGACGGCTCACCGCAGCATCCGCTACAGCAGGATCAACAATCGCAATCATGCCCACGCCCAGGTTCAGGGTACGTTCCAAGTCGGCGAGCGGAACTTGACCGAGCGAACCGATAAGCGAGAAAATCGCCGGAATCTGCCAGGTTGAACGGTCCACACGGCCCTCCAAGCCCTGCGGTAAAACACGCGCCAGATTAGCGGCGAGACCGCCTCCGGTCACATGCGAGAACCCACGAATACCGTGACCGGTCTGCCCGTCGGCACCATTGACCGGGAACGCTGCCGCCAAATCCAGACAATCCGCCGCATACACGCGAGTAGGCTCTAAAAGCTCCTCGCCCAAAGTGCGGCCGAGCTCGTCCACCTGACGATCCAAGCCCCAGCCTGCCACATCGATCACCTTGCGCACCAGCGAGTACCCGTTCGAGTGAATACCCGACGATGCCATACCGATCAGCACATCGCCCTCGCGCACGCGATCGGGGCCGAGCAGCTCATCGGCCTCCACCAGACCGGTTGCGGCACCGGCAACATCGTACTCATGTTCAGCCAGAAGACCCGGATGCTCCGCCGTCTCGCCGCCCACCAGCGCGGTACCGGCAGCTTTGCAAGCCCCGGCAATGCCCCGCACAATATCGGCAATACGCTCGGGAACAACCTTGCCCGTAGCAATATAATCAGTCATGAAAAGGGGCTTCGCACCGCACACCACAATATCGTCCACGACCATACCCACCAGGTCGTAGCCAATCGTGTCATGAACATCAAGCGCTTGCGCGATAGCAACCTTCGTGCCCACACCATCCGTAGAAGTTGCCAAATAGGGTTTGCGGTATGAGGACAACGCCGAGAGGTCATACAGCCCGGCAAAACCGCCCACACCGCTGATTACCGAAGCGTTGTGAGTTGCCTTCACCGCATCCTTCATCAACTCGACGGCGCGGTCGCCCGCCTCAACATCAACGCCAGCGCTTGCATAGGTTACAGAGGTGCTGTTTTCGCTCATGGGTTTATTAGTCCTTCGGGGTTATAGGGCGTGAATTAACGTGTGCGGGAACCAAGTCTTCCTCGGTCAAAAGCGCTTCAAGGTCGGCGTCGGGACCGGGGTTGCACATGCCCGGTGCCGGTTGTTGAGCTTCCTGAACAGACTCGACGGATGCGGATGCGCCAGAGCCAGCCTGCGCCTGAACCACCGGAAGCGCAGCGGTATCGAACTTGTTCTCCAAGGTATCGGTACCGGTGCGGGTTTCAATGGAGACGGCTTCCGCATGCTCGGGCTTGCTTGGTACCGGGCGCTCAACGGTCACCTCCGCCGCCTTGCCGGCGAGCGGTCCGCCCTTGCCGTCTTCGGCATCGAAGAGCGACTTGCCGCGGCGTTCCTCCGCGGGGAGCTCAATCGGGTATTTGCCGGTGAAGCACGCCGTACACATGTTTTTCGCGGGCTGCTCGGTTGCCGCCATCATGCCGTCTTCCGATATAAAACCGAGCGAATCGGCACCGAGAGAAGCGCAAATTTCGTCCACCGAAAGACCGTTCGCGATCAGCTCTGCGCGTGAGGCAAAGTCGATACCGTAGAAACAGGGCCATTTCACGGGTGGGGAAGAAATACGCACGTGAACCTCTTTCGCCCCAGCCTCACGAAGCATGCGTACTAGGGCCCGCTGAGTATTGCCGCGCACGATCGAATCGTCAATGACAATCAGGCGCTTGCCCGCAACCACGGATTTGAGCGGGTTTAGCTTGAGCCGAATACCCAACTGGCGAATGGTCTGTGAAGGCTGAATGAAGGTACGCCCCACATAGGCGTTCTTGACCAGGCCGTTACCGTAGGGAATGCCGGACTGCTCGGCGTAGCCGATGGCCGCAGGGACGCCGGATTCTGGCGTGGGCATCACCAAATCTGCTTCGACCTGGTGTTCACGGGCGAGCTGGCGACCCATTTCCACGCGGGATTCGTAGACAGAGCGCCCCGCAATCGTAGTATCCGGGCGAGCCAGATAGACGTACTCGAAGACGCATCCGGCGGGTTTTGCCTCAGCAAAACGGTGTGAACGCAATCCATTTTCGTCGATCGTAATAAGTTCGCCGGGTTCAACCTCGCGTACAAAAGATGCACCCACAATATCGAGTGCCGCAGTCTCGGAGGCAACTACCCAGCCCCGCTCCAAACGCCCCAGCACCAGCGGGCGAACGCCCTGTGGGTCACGCGCCGCATAGAGAGTCTGCTCGTCCATGAACGTGAGGCAGAATGCGCCTCGCAGGGTGGGCAGCAGATCGAGAACGGCTTCTTCTAGAGAATCAAAATCGTGCTCGGCTAAAAGCGCGGTTACCAGTGCGGTATCGGTCGTATTGCCCTGTGCCAGCTCACCAAACGCCGGGGGCTTGCCGCCGTTCTTTTGCAGCAGCTTATCGTAAAGATCTGCCGAGTTCGTCAGGTTTCCGTTATGCGCCAGGCAGAGCGTGCCGTGCGGGGTGGTGCCCAGAGTCGGCTGAGCGTTCGCCCAATGGGATGCGCCGGTTGTGGAGTAGCGCGCATGCCCGATAGCGTGTTCGCCCGGCATAGAGCTGAGCGTGGCCTCATCAAAAACCTGAGACACCAGCCCCATGTCTTTATATACGTGGATGCGCTTGCCGTTGCTCGTTGCGATACCGGCGGATTCCTGCCCGCGATGCTGCAGTGCATACAGGCCGTAGTAGGTTAGTTTTGCCACGTCCTCACCGGGAGCCCAGACACCAAATACGCCGCAGGCGTCCTTGGGTCCGTGGTCTATCGGATCGAGATCGTGAGTGAGTTTTCCGTCAGGACGAATCAATTCACATCTTTTCGACGTTGGGACTGCGGGAAAGTCTTGTCTGCGCGCGGGTGTGTGAGCCGCCGGGCAGCTGTACCCTCGGGGGAGTACACAGACATTTCTAGTCTACCCTCTTTCACGCCACTCTGTGGTGTACGCTACGAAATTTAACGCCCGCAGGGGTGATGAATATGTCACGTGTGGCTGCGTCAAGCGTTTTAGGATGCGCCGCTCGCTCCTACTTATCCTCTTCTTTGGATTCTGGCTCAACCTGCGCCGTTACGGACTTTTTGAGGGAGCGGCGGTCAAGCCACAGGGCCACGAGGGCACCCAATGCTACGCCGACGGCACCGTAAATAACCGCGATAACACCGAACACCGATGTTTCAGAATATGACGGATCTCCTGGACCCAGGATCACAGAAATAAACGCCGCAATAAGTCCGATGATGAGCCCCAGCATCATGAAAGCTACCACCGACGGGGCACGGCGAACCCGCACCTGTGAGTACTCAACCTCGGTTTCAGGGGATGCTTCAGTTTCGGGCGTGGGAGAATCTGGCTCCGAAGAATCAGAGTGGGAATTAGAAGGTGTGTGTGCGCTACTCATGTCTTCAAGTCTATCTTTTGGGGTGAATCCTGCCTAATGATTCTTGGCGACGGCGGGAGGATGGAAAACGCGGCTGAAGGAGTGTTACCTGCCAGAGAGTGGACGATCATCCTGAGCTGCGTGTTAGGGAGCGGTCGTTAAAAGTTGTGCTTCATGTTCAAGGGCCGATATTGCAAGTTGAGCGATTCGCTTGAGCTCATCAGAAGTTGCGCCGTCTCGTGCCTGTTGGCTCATGCCTTGTAAGGTTGCGGCGGTAAATCGTGCCATATCTTCTGAAACATCATCGCGCGAAGACATCAGACGAATATTGTCGTTCCTCATGCTGGCAAGCCTTTGTGCAACATGTTCATGGGCAGAGGTGACCGAAACCGCCGCGCTAATGACAAGACACCCGCCAGGGTATTGCTTTGAGGGGTAATGCTCTGCGGCTTCCAAAAGAATGCGCCTGAGCATAGCCAGTCCGTCTTTTTCTTCAGCCATAGCGGAGGACATGAAAGAGCCATGAGTGGAGTTGTAATGATCTACTACAGAGAAAAACAGATCTTCTTTAGACCCATATGCTTTATATAAGCTCGGGGCTTTGATTCCCATGGCGCGGGTCAGCTCTGCCATGGAAGCCCCTTCATATCCATGCGCCCAGAACACTATCATTGCTGCTTCAAGGGCATCTTCTAAGTGAAACTTTCGCCCCTGACCGGGTTTGCCGCTCATTGGTGTACCTCCCTGTCTACTATTCTAGTGACGTCTGTGCGGCTCCTTCGGGCAATGCGGCTGGGATTCAGCTGGTAAGGGATGTTCTAGGTATGAGATATGCCTCAGTTTGCGACTATTCTTGTAATGAGCGTTAAATGAATGAAAGTATAGTGTGTATGAATAACATCAACCCTCAGAAAATCGCAGTTGTAACAGGTGCCAGCCGCGGGATTGGTTGCGCGATTGCCCTCCGCTTGGCACAGGATGGTTTTATCATTGGAGTTCATTACGGCTCGCACAGTGCCGCCGCCGCTCAGACAGTTTCCGCTATAGAGAAGCAGGGCGGGAAAGCATATGCGTTTAGCTCAGATCTGGCAGTGCCCGATATAGGAACCCAATTTTGGGAAGCGCACGATAGCGCAGCCCTAGAAGCCGGTATTGACCCTGCGAGCATTGCAGTTCTGGTGAATAACGCCGGTATTACCTTACGCGGAGCGATTGAAAGTTTCAGTCAGGACGATTTTCTGCTTCAGCAGACCATCAATATTAATGCTCCCTACTTCATTGTTCGAGAAGTATTGCCTCGTATGGGCAAGGGCGGAAGGATTGTTAACATTTCATCCGGTGTAACGCGTATAGCTTTCCCAGAAATTATTGGGTACGCCCTCACGAAAGGCGCTATTGATGCCTTCACGCTTACTCTTGCGCAGCATCTAGGCTCACGGGGCATTACGGTGAATGCGGTGGCACCCGGTGTTGTGGATACTGACATCAACGCCGACTGGCTACGAGGTAATCAAGAAGTTATTGACGGCGTAACAGCAGATATTGCCTTAGGTCGTCTCGGACAGCCCGAAGACATTGCGAAAGTGGTTAGCTTTCTGGCCTCAGAAGACGGGGGATGGGTGACCGGTCAGGTTATTGACGCTACCGGCGGCACGCATCTCTAAAAGGAGAAAATACGTGTTGGCGCATGACTTTTGGCGACGGCGGGGTGCGGAAAACGCGGCTGAAGGAGTGCTACCTGCTCTAGGGCGTGCGCGATAAGACTTGAGGTGCCGTTGTCAGGTAGCTCGGCGCCTAGAACAACGGGAAGTAGCGGGATAGATTGCTGCGTTCGCCGCTGGCGGTCAGCAGTCCGGATGCGCTCGCATCGTCCCAGGTCAGGGCACCGGCAGCCAGCGCACACCAGATGAACCCGCTCGTTTCGACTACGCTCGGCGGCGTGCCGCGGGTATGGCGAGGCCCGGCAATGCATTGGGTAACTCCGTAGGGCGGAACCCGAACCTCCACACTGTTGCCGGGGGCGAGCGTGGCGAGCTCTTCAAGGGCGTACCGCACTGCGGTAGCGCGCACACCGCGCGGCAGACGAGCGAACGATTGTTCTATGTCGGCTCGATTTTCCGCACTAATAAGCGGTTTTTCTCCGGAAAGCACAGTATCAAAAACCTGTCTAACCTGTGCAAAGGCGGCTGCGCCGTCAGCCTCCGGAACTCGACGGCGCACACTCACGCGTTCTCACCCACCAGCGGTTCTAAATCCGCACCAGGAACCCAGCCTCCAACCTCGCGGGGCGCATTATCCTGCACGCCGCCAATCACGGGGCGAGTCACCTGCGGAAGAAGCTGCTGCACCTGTTCGGAAGGCAGATGTCCCGTAGCTTCCAGAGCCCACAGCGCTACCGGGTAGGCGGCACGGGTTGCACCGTCGGAAATCTTCACAACCACGGACGCGCCAGAACGCAGACCCACACACAATACCCCGGCGGCGCCGCTCTTGACGACCGCATCCAGCTGCTCACTCAGTACCGTATCGGGCATGCCGGGAGCCTGGATCAGCTCGGGGTAGTCGACCATCGCGGTCGCTACGGTCGAGGCGCGCGCATCCGCATCCATATTGCGAATCGCCGTGCCGAGCGTCGAATAGGCACGCGCCAGACCCAGAGCTGAGACCGCTGCGACGGGGGCGCCGCATCCGTCAATGCCCGATGTGCCCACAGGCTCGCCCGTAAAACTCGCGATCTCCTCAGCAATCATGCGCTGCAGCGGATGCTCGGGGTCGCAGTAATCCTTCATCGTCCACTGGCGCGAATCCGGGTCTACAACCGAGCGGTCCAGCTGCGCGGCACACGCCCACAGAAACCCGGCATGCTTACCCGAACACGGATGCGCAAGCGGAGTCTTCGCCAAATCCGCGCGTACCATCTGTTCGTGCGCGTGCGCATCAGCGGGGTAGGCGGTGGGGCAGAGCAGAGCGGTCGCATCAACACCGGCACCCTGAAGTACGTCTTGAACCGCGCGCATCTGCTCGAATGTTCCCTGATGCGACCCGCACGCGATTGCTACCTGCGCGCCACGCAGCGGCGCCCCCGACTTGAGAGTGCCGATAGCCTGCAGTGGCTTGAGCGCCGAGCGGGCAAAGAATGGCTGGCTCATGTCTCCGAGGGCAAGATCGGTGGTGCCTTCAGGGGAGAGCACCACCACGATACCGTGGTGGGTCGTCTCGATCAGGTCGTTACGAGTCTGAAATACGAGTTCGGCGTCTGTGAGGGAAAGCTGAGGAGAAGTCATATACCCACAATAATAGTGCTAAAAATAGAAATTCTAGCGGATAGAATCACATGAGCGCGGTGAAGGCTGCCGTACCGCCAAAAATAATGCCGGGCGCATTCGCAATCACGATGGGCCAG
>ERZ772874.375-NODE-375-length-23857-cov-20.069742_pt1 | contig 23857 bp, 19 predicted proteins | sample MGYA00580586_ERZ772874 | MGnify/ENA primary metagenome ERZ772874 (study PRJEB29015, sample SAMEA2737952) | human oral metagenome | biome: human oral; feature: human-associated habitat; material: dental | place: China | collected 2154 ... | reverse complement strand
AAATCCATGTTTCAGGGATTATCGCAGTAGTCGTCGCTGGTATCTTTAAGGCCAGCCGTTTCAAGCGGATTACGCTTTTGGAAGCGCAGGTGGATTCGGTCACGGAAACCATCTGGAACACAGTGAATTTTATGCTTAACGGCTCGGTCTTTATCATTTTAGGGATGGAGCTGGAAATGATTTCAGAGCCAATCTTAAAGAGCCCAATTTACGATAATCTCTTGCTGCTAGTGAGTATTGTTCTTCTGACTTTCCTGCTCTTTGCCCTTCGTTTTGTCATGTTGTTCACTTTTTACTTTATTCGAATCAGAAGGCTACATAAGAGCTTAGGAAACTACCTGAAGGAAATGCTGCTACTCACTTTTTCAGGTGTCAAAGGAACGGTATCCATTGCAACCATTCTCTTGATACCGACCAAGCTGGAGCAGGATTACCCTTTGTTGCTTTTCTTGGTTGCAGGTGTCACCCTTCTCAGCTTTTTGACAGGCTTGGTGGCTCTTCCTCGTCTAGCTGAAGCGAGAGAAGAGGAAGCAGAGCACCTGATGCACATTGCTATTTTGAATGAAGTGGTAGAACAGCTGGAAGCGGAACTTAAGCAAACCAAGGCTAAGGCGCCTCTCTATGCCGCCATCGACAATTACCATGGCCGGATTGAAAATCTGATTCTTGAGCAGGAAGATAAGGCCACTCAGCAAGATTGGGCTTCTCTAAAATTACTGATTTTGAGTATCGAAAATGATGGTCTGGAGCAAGCTTTTGAGGAAGGGAAAATTAGCGATCGCAGTTATCACCTTTATCAGCGCTATCTACAAAACATAGAGCAGGGCATTAACCGAAATCTAGCTTCGCGCTTCACTTATACGTTTCTGGTGACGCTGCGCCTGCTGCGTATGCTTCTTCATGAGATTGTGACCCTTGGAGCTAGGTTGCGAGCCTGGAATCAAAGAGGTGCCAAGCGTCTGACTGCTACGGATATCGAAGAAATAGCAGAGCTTTACTTGTCCAATACCGAAGTCATTATTGAAAGTTTGGAACATCTAAAAGGCATCTACAAATCCTCTCTGATTACTTTTTTGCAGGATTCTCGGTTGCGTGAAACGGAGATTATCGGAAGCGGTGCTTTTATTGAGCGAGTCATTACGCGTATTAAACCCAATAACATTTCTGAAATGATGTGGGGCTACTATCTGGAAAGAAAAACAATCTTTGAATACGAAGAAAAGAAATTTATCTCAGCAAGCTATGCCAAACGCCTGCGTCAAAATGTCAACAATTTAGAAAATTATTCGCTTAAAGAAAGGGCGAATACCCTGCCCTATGACATGGTCAACTATGCCAGAGGGCACTAGCAGAGCTAGAAGACAAACCGAATGGCTCTATGAATGCAAACGATTCAATCAGAATGCGAAATGAAAAATCACTTGAAAATTGACTGCTATTAGTCGATTGTTTCAAGTGATTTTTCTTATTTTCGTTTTATTGGTAACCAATGTGCGTAATTTTCAGTCAGCCAGGTCAGACTTTCTGCCACTGTAGGCAGTAGAAGTAAGACATAGATATAGACATATTGGCTTTTTGTTTCCCAAAAGAAATGAAAGAGTCCGCCGCCCAAAAGAAAGGTGAAGGGATAGAGGTCAAAAGGCGTCAGCTTTTCCTCGGCGACGAAAAACTTATGGAGGATAAAGAAGCAGGAAAGTAGGTAAACAGCAGCTAAAAGAAGCAGCAGTAGAAAGTTAATCATCTGATAGCCGCGTCTCTCCTCATAAATGCTGCGCAAGATAGTCGGCCTCATATATTGCTGGCGTTCAATCTGCGGTCCGGTCCAGATGGACTGGAAAGTTGGCTCTGTCCAGGTAGATTTAACTTTTTCGTAGAAGAACTTGAGTGCATAGTCTGGATGTTTGGAAAAGTTCAGCAAAAGATCTTTCAAATCCTGAGTTGCCATGGCAGTTGCTTTTTTTTCATCGTACTTGTTGCGTTTGAGAATTTTAGTATTATAAGCATCATACCAGCCACCCAGAGTTTGACGATTGGGATCATCTCTCAGACCCATGGTAATATAGGCAATCTTAGGAGTTCCAATACCAATTTCATGTCCGATTAGGTTTTCATAGTAGGTATTCAAAGCCTTATTTGAAAAGACAATCCCAGTGATAATCAGCAGAATAGCCAGCGGTTTTTTCCAAGACCATTTGTAGAAAATGGAGAGGAGATAGATTCCAAGCAGCATGATAGCAAAGATAATATAATTATTTCGCAGAAGACAGGCTAAGCTGATACTGGCTGCACCGAGAAGGAGGTAGAGCAGATTGCCATTTTGCTCCAATTTGATAAAGGCATAAAGACTAAGCAGACAAAAGAACAGGCCTGGGATAGTCCCATAAATAAAAAGTACGAAAAAAAGTTGGGGCAGGAAAAGGAAGGTCAGCAAGATTGTGTATTTTTGAATAATTTCCTTGCGATTGAGCAAAGCTGTAATCTTATAGATTAGAAAATTACTAAGCAGGCTCCAGATGACATTCATACCAAAGGCAAACCGAGTTGTCGGAGAGATGTAGGCGTAGAGGCGCTCTAAGGTCATCAGCCCCAGCTGATGTGGATTGCGGTACATATAGCTACCGACGGTCGTAAGCGAGCTGTAATCGCCCTGATTGAAGGCTAGAGCTGCATTAAAGACATGTTTGGCATCTGCTCGAATAATGCCGCTGTAGGAGGTGATGAGAAAGAATGCTGCTGCGATATAGAGCAGGCTCAATCCGACTAAAAGGTAGGGAATCTTTATTTTCTCCAAAAGCGGTCGAAGTCCGAAGAGCGCGAAAAGAAAGAGAATCAGAAGGGGATAGAAGTACCAAGGATTAGTGACGAATTTGACGCCTTCTGCAATATGCAGCGGAATATAGGTATGAGAAATTAAAATCTGCCCGGACAGGAAAAGGAGGGCGATGGCTGTCATCGTCAAGACGAGAAAATAGCCTAAATTAAAAAGGATATTTGTAAATTGCCTCATGAAATATTACCCTCTACTTTCACAAAACAGCGTCCCTCACCTATATCAATTAATTGAACTGGCTGTGGATAAAAGCGATTCAGTATTTCTTTTGTCAAAATCTCTTCTTTGGCTCCTTGAGCAATGATTTCTCCATCTTTTAAGAGTAGGACATGATCCATCACAGGGGTGATTTCCTCGGCATGGTGGGTCACATAGAGAATGGTGGGAGCTTGCTCTAGCCGAGCAATATTCTCAATCTGCTGCAAGAGTCGTTCGCGGGCAAATAAATCCAGACCACTGGTCGCTTCGTCTAAAATCAAGAGGTCGGGTGTTTCCATCAAGCTACGAGCGATTAAGAGCAGCTGTTTTTCACCCTGCGACAGACTGGCATAATCTCTGCCGATCAGCTCCTGTTCCCCGATAGAAAGCAGCATTTCTCGAGCTTCATTCAGCTCAGCTTCTCCATATTGGCGGTAGAGGATGCTGCTTTTGTATTTGCCGGTCAGGACAATCTCTTCCGCCAGCATCCGACTGGGCAGGCGTTCAGCGATAAAAGAGCCGACAACTCCGATTTTAGTTCTCAGTTCAGGAATGTCTCCTTGTCCGAATGTGGTGCCCAGAACCGTCAGTTCCCCCTCGGTTTTCCAATGTTCGGCCATGAGCAAACGCAGCAGGGTGGATTTACCAGAGCCATTCAATCCCAAAATAGCCCAATTTTCTCCTTTTTTCACCTGCCAATTCAGATCTTTTAAAATTGTTTGACCATTCTTGACTAGCCAAACCTTTTCCATGCTGATAATGTTTTCCATTTTTATTCTTTCTTTTGTAAAATCCCCTCTATTTTATCATAAATTATGGTAAAATAACTGAGAGGAGAGTAAAAATGTTTCATAAAAGTAAGTTAATGTTTTGGACTAGTGAGGTCTTACTGCTGACGATTATCTTCTTTATCTGGCGTCAGATGGGAGACATGATTACGCCAGTAGTAAGTGTTATCAATACCATCTTAATCCCCTTTCTTGTGGGGGGCTTCCTCTATTATATCACGAATCCTCTGGTAACATTTTTAGAAAAAAAGTTAAAAATTAAGCGTATTTTTGGAATTTTGATCACTTTGTTCCTGCTGTTTGGCTTATTGACGATTGGTGTCATCTACCTTTTGCCAATTTTGATTAATCAGCTGAGCAGTCTGATTAATTCGACTCAGGGCCTCTATTGGGAAATTCAGAGCTTTGTTAATCAATTATCCAAGAATCCTTTATTCAAGAGTTTAAATATTCAATCTACCATTCAGCAACTCAATCTGTCCTATGTGGATATTCTGCAAAATATTTTAAATGGTGTTACCAATAGTCTGGGCAGTGTGGTGTCTGCAGTCGTTAATACCATTATGATTTTAATTATGACGCCGATTTTCTTGGTTTATTTCCTCGTGGATGGTCAGAAATTGCTGCCGATGCTGGAGCGGACAGTTCTCAAGCGGGATAAGCTCAATATTTCCAAACTGTTAACTAATCTGAACGCCACGGTGGCTCGCTACATCAGTGGGATTTCGATTGATGCGCTGCTGATTGGAACTCTGGCCTTTATTGGCTACAGTGTGATTGGTCTCAAGTATGCTTTGGTCTTTGCGATTTTCTCAGCTTTGGCCAATTTAATTCCTTATGTAGGACCAAGTATCGGCTTGATTCCCATGCTGATTACCTACGCCTTTACTGATCCGCAGAAAATGCTGGTTGCACTGATTTATATGCTTATTGTCCAGCAGATTGACGGGAATATCCTTTATCCGCGGATTGTCGGCGGCGTTATGAAGGTTCACCCTATTACGATTATGGTTCTTTTGCTCTTGTCCAGCAATATTTATGGTATTATGGGCATGATTGTGGCTATTCCGACTTATTCAATCCTAAAAGAAATCGTAAAATTCTTGGCTAATCTGTACGATAATCACAAGGAAGCACAGCTGCAAAAGAAAAATGAGGAATTTGGTATTATAAAAAAATAGGAGAAGGCGAGTCCTCTTCTATTTTTTTTCTTGCATTTTTTATAACATAAAATTTTATATTTATGCTAAAATAGTGATAATAGCATAAAGGAGGTATACTTATGGTAACACGTCGTAAATTTTCTCCGCAGGAAATAAGAAAAGATTCTTCTTATTTTTCGCCTTTGAAGACCATTGTGGAAACAGCCTTTTATGAAAATCAAGTCCAAGCTATCAAGACGGTAGAAGAAGCCTATCAGCTTGCTTCGACAGCTGCTGGGACGGTTGTGCTGGACATGCCAGTTATTCATACCAAGGAGCTAGGTCTTCCTTCTTATGCACGCGTTTTATTGACCAATTCGGGGGCTGTTGTCGGCAGAACAGCCAAGGCTAGAAGAATCTATGGCAGAGATAGCGAAGAAGATGAGCATTTGCTTTTTCTTGTCCGGAGTGCAATTTACCAAGCACATAAAAGAACCTTCTATAAGGCTGATGCTGTGGTCGGGCTAGATGAGGACTTTATGGCCTACGCTCATCTGATGGTTCCTCAGGAAGAAATCAATAACCTGTACTCCTGGCTCTTGAATTTCCAAATTTTGGATGAGGAATTTAAAAATCGACTGAAAGCGTCTAAAAAGTATGAAGAGAATGATATCTTTGTCTTTTTTGATCCTAAGTGGAAGCATCCAGATTACCCAGAAGGGCTTGTATATTTTGATACCAACCATAACTGTGCCGTCATTTTGGGCTTGAATTATTTCGGAGAGCTGAAAAAGGCCACTTTGACCTTGGCTTGGGGAACGGCTGCCAGAAACGGTTATGTTGCCTGCCACGGGGGCTTGAAAATTTTCAAGCAGAGTATTGATAAAGAGGACTATGTCGCATCATTCTTCGGGCTATCTGGCTCAGGGAAATCCACGCTGACACATGCCAAGCATGACCATAAATATGACATCAAGGTCCTCCATGATGATGCCTTTATTATCTCGGTCAAGGATGGCTCCTCTATTGCCCTTGAGCCGTCTTATTTTGACAAGACAAATGACTACCCTACAGGTCATAGTGAGCAGGATTTCTTTGTCACTGTGCAGAACTGCGGAGTGACACTAGATGAAAATGGACGGAAAAAGCTGGTAACCGAGGACATCCGCAATGGAAATGGGCGGACTGTCAAATCGCGTTTTGCTACTCCGAATCGAGTGGACCGGATTGACGAACCCATCAACGCTATCTTCTGGATTATGAAGGATGACTCTCTCCCGCCACTAATCAAGATTAATGATCCTCTTATGGCTTCTACGATGGGCTGTACTTTGATGACCAAGCGTTCCAATGCTGAAAATGTTATTGGTCTGCATGATGATTTGGTTATTGAGCCTTATGCCAATCCTTTCCGCGTTTATCCGCTGGTGGAAGATTATCGGAAATTCCGTCGTTTATTTGAGTCAGGCGTTGCCTGCTATATCATCAATACTGGATTTTATATGGGGAAGGGCATCCCAAAGGAAGTGTCTTTAGATATTATTGAACAGATAGTAGATGGGAAGGCAGAATTTAGACCTTTCGGACCTTTGGAAGGCTTTGAATATCTTAACTACGAAGGATATGCCGTTCCAAACTTTGATTACAAGTATAGACAGCTCATCCGTGAAAGAATGCAGATTCGTTTAAACTTCTTGCTAGCTTTCAATCAGAAATATCCTAAGACAGCTCTGCCTGTCGGAGCTATTTCTCGGCTGGAAAAGGTTTTGCAGGATTTGGATTCCTGATTTGCAAAACGCTTTCTACGGAATCCTCATGCACGAATCTTGAAAATATGTTATAATCAAGTTTGATTATAATTTTTAGGAGAAGAATCCATGGAAGACCCTGGCAGTCAGAGTATTTTATTGCAAGCAATACTGCTATTCGTTTTAACTTTATTAAATGCCTTTTTCTCAGCTTCTGAGATGGCGATGGTATCGCTCAATCGGTCTCGGGTAGAGCAGAAAGCTGAAGAAGGCGATGCCAAATACATTCGTTTATTAAAAGTTCTTGAAAGTCCCAATAACTTTCTATCGACAATTCAAGTCGGAATCACCGTCATCAATATCCTGTCGGGGGCTAGCTTTGCGGACAATCTGGGGAAAATCTTTTCCTCTTGGCTGGGAAATTCTGAAACGGCGCATGCAGTTGCTAGTTTTCTGGCACTTGCTCTTTTGACCTATATTTCCATTGTTTTGGGAGAGCTTTATCCTAAGCGGATTGCCATGAATCTCAAGGACAGTTTAGCCATTCGTACCGCACCTGTGATTATTTTCGTAGGAAAAATCGTTAGTCCTTTCGTTTGGCTGCTCTCAGCTTCGACTAATCTCCTCAGTCGGATTACGCCGATGCAGTTTGATGATGCAGATGAGAAGATGACGCGGGATGAGATTGAGTACATGCTGACCAAGAGCGAGGAGACGCTGGATGCAGACGAAATCGAAATGTTGCAGGGGATTTTCTCGCTGGATGAGCTGATGGCGCGTGAACTGATGGTGCCGCGGACAGATGCCTTTATGGTCGATATTCAGGATGATACCAAGGAAATTATCCAAAGCATTCTCAAGAAGAATTTCTCTCGGATTCCAGTTTATGATGGAGACAAGGACAATGTCATTGGTCTCATTCACACAAAACGTCTCTTGAATGAAGGTTTTGTCAATGGTTTTGACAATATTGTTCTGCGCAAGATTTTGCAAGAGCCGCTCTTTGTACCCGAGACGATTTTCGTGGATGATTTGCTCAAATCTCTGCGTAATACCCAAAATCAAATGGCAATTCTGCTGGATGAGTATGGCGGTATGGCAGGTCTCGTGACTCTGGAAGACTTGCTGGAAGAGATTGTTGGTGAAATTGAAGACGAAACAGACAAGGTTGCAGTTGAAGTCTATGAAATTGGTGAGAATACCTATATCGTATTGGGAACGATGACACTCAATGACTTTAATGAGTATTTTGAAGTTGAGATAGATAGTGATGACGTGGCTACCATTGCTGGTTACTATCTGACGGGTGTAGGAACCATTCCAAATCCAACAGAACGCATCAGCTATGAAGTTGAAAGTCAGAATAAAAAACTGATTTTGACCAATGACAAGGTCAAAAACGGCCGTGTAACCAAGGTGAAAGTGGAAATATCCGAAATTCTTGAAGAAGCTGAAGAAGCTGAGAAATAAACTCGGTTCAGATGTAGCTGAGAAAACATGCTTTTCACTCAGTAATATCACAGTTAGATAGATAAAAAGGCTTAAAATCATTGTTCTAAAAACTTTGGTTTTAAGCCTTTTATTGTTTTATAAAATTTTCTCGAGTTTCATCAAATATTGGTGTAAGGGGATGTTTCAGATGCTTTCCACCTGCACTTGCATTCTAATAAACATGTCACGGTGCTTTTCATTTAGTTGAGGTTGTTCATGAATCACTTCGCAGATATAATCACCTGTAACCAGATAGCCTGCATCGGCTAATTCTTGGTAAAAATGAGGGAGATTTCTCACTTCTTCTTCTAATGATGAACAGTAAGCAACAGCATAGCTTCCTTTAGGCAGTATGGCTGGAATGAGATTTGGAAGTTCATTTTGAGTCTGGTGAAAGAGGCAAAACTGATTTGAGAACCAATTTTGATTTAGAAAATCTCTTTGCTTCATAATAGAGCCAACTCGACTGAAATTATTAAAAAAGGGGTTGTAATTGAGGATTTCCTGTTTGAAATAGCGGAGATAGAGTTCATACTCTTCGTTGTCTAGCTGGTAAATGTTTTGATCAATAGAGAAGGATAAAATGTGTCGTTCAGGGAATGCCACAATTTCCAACTTTTGATCAGTCCGCTTTTCGCCATAAAGCTGTGCACCAGAACGAAAAATTTCAATTTCCTTTATCCGCTCTTCTAGCATTTCTTTTTCTTGGAGTAATTGCTGATATCGTTCTTCAATAAGCCGGTGCAGATGAAACTGATCTCGATCGGAGAGAATTTCCTTGATTTCTTTTAAAGAAAAATCTAATTGTCGTAGATATTGAATGGAGTCAACGAGTGAAGATTGATTGATGTGATAGTAGCGGTAGTTAGTCTCGGGATCAACCTCATAAGGTCTTAAAAGACCAATCTGATCATAAAATCGTAACGTCTGAATGGAAATGTGATTGATTTTGGAAAATTCTCCAATGCGCAAAATTTTTTTCATTTTTCAAAACTCTCTATTGACTCTCTAGTTACTAGAGATATTATACTATAATTGTGAAAAATATTACAATTAAAGGAGGGTTTCCAATGAGAAATGCAAAAATTCGTGCTGTGCAATATGGCTGTGGCAAGATGTCCAAGGTTATTTTTAAATATCTAGTGGACCACGGTGTGGAGATTGTTGGCGCTATTGACAATAATCCTGCGATAGTGGGACAAGATGTTGGCGATTTTGCGGAATTAGGCTACAAAACAGGTGTTTTGATTTCCGATAAAGCTGACAGTGTATTTGACCAGTGCGATGCCGATATTGCCATTATTACCATTGCCTCCTATATGCCTGATATGTATGGCTTTTTTGAAATAGCTATCAAGCATGGGGTAAATATCATCACGACCTGTGAAGAAGCTATTTATCCATGGACGACGTCACCATCTGAAACGAACCGCTTGGATAAGTTGGCTAAGGAATATGGTGTCACTATCATGGGCTCTGGTATGCAAGATATTTACTGGATTAATATGCCTTGCTTGGCTATGTCTGGTCTCAATCGCATTCAAAAAGTCAAAGGGGTTGCCAGCTATAATGTAGAGGATTATGGTTTGGCTTTAGCAGAAGCGCACGGTGCTGGCTATGATGTAGAACGATTTGATAAAGAAATTGCTTCTGCGGAAAGTTTGCCATCCTATATGTGGAATGCTGCGGAAGCTATCTGCTCTAAGATGAACTGGACCATTCAGGATATTTCACAAAAGAGCGTGCCTTACATTTTGGATGAAGATGTTTATTCAGAAACGCTGGGTCGAGTTATTCCGGCAGGACAGGTAACAGGCATGTCAGCTGTGACAACGATTCACACCCATCAAGGAATTGAATTGGAAGTAGAATGTATTGGCAAGGTCTACCGTGAAAATGACGGTGATATGTGTGATTGGGAAATTACAGGTGATCCAAATCTAGTCTTTTCTGTCAGCAAGCCAGATACTGTGTCTCTGACTTGTGCCACAATTGTCAATCGTATCCCGTCTGTGCTGGATGCACCGGCAGGTTATGTGACCTCTGAGTTGGCGCGTACCTTGACTTATCCGACTTATCCGCTTCACACTTATGTAGAAAATTAAACATATCCTAAAAAATAAGCAGGCTGTCCTTGTGATAGCTTGCTTATTGCTTTGTTAGGCTTATAATTGCAAATTTGCTTTGGTTTATAGGGGACTAGTGTAATAAAGCAAGCATAATTCGCATTTTAACAAACTTGGAGTATTGTGGTGATGTCGTCAACTTCAAGGCAGAAAAGCCTTACAAAGATAAGCAAAACCACTATTTAGCTAGAAGCAACCGGCAGATGATTGAAAAGTGTATGAAGCAATCATTGACAGAGCGACTTTGGAAGATATAGAGCGTATATTGAAAAATAGACTCGTCAAAAGATCAAACGGAGACGGAGAAATTCAGCTCTTATCAGGACTGATATGCTATCATCTTTTGTATCCTTTCTCGCTCTTTCTATCTCTTCCTATGAAAGATCTGAAAACAAGTATGTATGCTGACAGTAGAAATGACATCCTAAAAATGATATAATATGATAAGTATTTAGCTAGAAAAATCAAATTTAGGAGGCAACAATGAATAAAAAAAGAGATTGGTTTGGTATTTTATTCGGTGCTATATGGTTTTTAGCGTCATTGCTGATTTTGGTTCTTTATATGGGAGGAAATCTTAATGGTTCAATACCTGTCCCAAGAGTACTCCTTATAATATATGATTGGCTCGGTATTGTTCCGGGAGCAATTGTTCAAATGATACTGAGTGCTTTATTGTTTATCTTCAGCATTAGAAAAAAGTAATCTAAATAATACTGTGACTGGTTGAAATAATTCAATCATATCAATAAATACTAACTTAAGAGACAGTAAATCAAATTGGTTTGCTGTTTTTCTCTTGCTTAAAATAAAAAACTGTTAAAATATAAAGAATAAGAGCTACAAATACTTGCTCTAATGGTCCGGCAACTACTGAAATTCTTTTAAAATGCGTCAGCTAATCCTGTTGCAATTTTTTTCGCTTCTAGGAGTTTGACCATGTTTCCAATAAGGATTGGTATCTATACTGATCACGTCAATATAAACTTTTTTAAGTTTTTTGTGGTATAGTGGATAAAGTATAAAATTGAATTTACTGTTTCATGCAGAAGGAAGGAGTAACGATGAAACTATTAGAAAAAATTCGTCCGTCGCAACCGCTAAAGCATTTGAAGTGGTTTGACATTGTGATCATTACTGTGATTATGTTTGGCCAGTTCATCTATCGGTCGACAGAACTCTACTTAGGCAGTATGGATCAAGTTCCTTATACTGAGGGAATAACAGATACCGCAAGTAATGGTGCTGCTTACTCTAGCAATTTGTATCTTCAGTTAATCCTGCTGGCTCTAGCCCTGCTCTATCTGGTCATTCGCCGCTATGACTTTAAGCAACTGCCCATCCGTTTTAGCTGGTCTGTACTGTTTTGGGTTCCTTTTATCTTTGCCCTGATGGGAATTATTGCAGATACCGTAACGACAATCAGCGGAGAGTATAATTATTTTGATCCGCAGTTGTGGCCCTACATTGACCTGATGGAGATTGTCCGTAAGTTTGCTGCCTTAAGTCCGATGGCTATTCTTTATAGCTTGCTGAATGGCTTTTATGAAGAATTCTTCTTTTTAGGCTTGCTAACCTCAGTTGAGGACAAATATAAATGGCAGGTTCTTCTCTATTCGACTCTTATCCGTTTTTCTTTCCATACTTATCAAGGGCTACTCTGGGCCTCTATGATTGGGGTTGTCTTTGGTCTTCTCTATTACTTTCTCTATAAGTACAAGGTTAAAAATCTCCTCCCTTTCTTTCTCATGCATGCTCTGGCGGACATGTTTGGCTCCAGCCTGATCTATCTTTTAGTTAATTGGAGTTCATAAAAGGGATTGGCATATTTTCCAATCCCTTTTGTTTATAAATATTTCTCTGCCACAGCATAATCACCTGGATAGACAACTTTTTGGTCATTAATGATTTGATAGGCATCGGCACCCTTGCCGGCAAGAATGACTGCATCGCCTTCAGCATTCGTTAGGCTGAGGGCTTTTTTGATGGCTTCCTCACGATCAGCAATCATGTTCACCTCAAAGGTTATGTAGCTGGCAATCTCACGGGCGATGGCAATAGGATCCTCGCGATTCGGATCATCAGCTGTCAGAATGATGTTCAACTCAGGATGTTGGTTGAGCAGGAGGCCGAAGTCCTTACGCCGGCTCTCACCCTTGTTTCCGGTTGCTCCCAGAATCAAGACAATGTTCCCTTTTTGGTGTTCTTGAACGACAGACAGCAACTTAGCCAAACTGTCGCCATTATGGGCGTAGTCAACAAAGACCTTGGCACCATTTTTTTGAGTTAGAACCTCCATACGGCCGGGTACACGTGTTTGGGCAACACCTGAATGGATATCTTCCAAAGAAGCGCCCAGTCGCAGACAGGCTAGTCCTGCAGCGATGGCATTTTCCTGATTGAAGCGGCCGATTAGCTGGATATCATGGGAACCAGCCAGTTTTCCTTGGACTTCAAAGGAAAAGGCGAGGGAATTCAGGATGGCATTGCTGGAAGCTGGCCCATAAAAGTCATGGTCATAAGCAGCTACTTGCTCGGCTAAAACCTGAAAATGGTCCATGCCACTGTTGACGACAACAGCTCGGCTATTGTCCATCAGGAGTCGCTTGTGGTAGAAGTAGTCTTCAAAAGTCGGATGCTCAATAGGGCCGATATGGTCAGGGCTGATATTGAGAAAGACGCCCACATCAAAGGTCAGGCCGTAGACCCGCTTTTTAAGATAGGCTTGACTGGATACTTCCATGATCAGATGGGTTCGGCCATTGTCGACAGCTTCCGCTATCATTTTGAATAAATCAAGACTTTCAGGAGTTGTGAGAGTTGATTTAAAGAAAGTTTCTCCATCCAGAGTAGTATTCATAGTAGAAAGCAGGGCTGGTTTGTGGCTTTGTTTTAAAATATTAAAAGCAAAATAAGCCGACGTGGTCTTGCCCTTGGTGCCAGTGAAGGCCAAAAGTTTGAGCTTTTGTTCTGGATGGCCGTAAAATTCCATAGCAATCAGACTCATAGCTTGCTTGACATCATTGACTAAGAGGACTGGAATACCAACTTCAAAGTCTGTTTCACTAATATAAAATCTAAGCCCAGCTGTCACAGCTTTTTCCAAAAATTCTCTCTTGAAATGATCGCCCTTGACAAAAAAGAGAGTAGAAGCATCAGCTTCTCGGCTGTCATAGCTGATCTTGGAGAAGCTGAATTCGCTGTCACCGTAATCAAAGAAGTATTCCCCGTTTGCAATAATTTCACGGAAATTGTGGTCTTTTTTCAAAATATCTAATGCAGTTTTAATTTTTATCATATCTCTATTGTAAACCTAAAGACTATGTTTTACAAGAGCCCAGGAAAAGTTTATAATAAAATAAGAATAAATCAAAGAGGTTATTTATGGACCAACCAAAAACAACAAGTCAGCAGCAGCAAATGTTGCGGGGGACTGCCTGGCTGACTGCCAGTAATTTTATTAGCCGTCTCTTAGGAGCTATTTATATCATTCCTTGGTATATCTGGATGGGACGGCACGGAGCGGAAGCCAATGGTCTCTTCACCATGGGCTACAATATCTATGCATGGTTTCTGCTGATTTCTACAGCAGGAGTACCGGTGGCCGTCGCTAAGCAGGTGGCCAAGTACAACACCATCGATAAGGAAGAGCATAGTTTTACCCTTATTCGTGAGTTTTTGAAATTTATGCTACTTTTAGGAGCCGTTTTTGCAGTCATCATGTACCTGCTGTCTCCTGTTTTCGCTAGCATGTCGGGCGGTGGCAAGGACTTGATTCCAGTCATGCAAAGCCTATCCTGGGCTGTGCTGATTTTCCCGTCCATGAGTGTTATCCGCGGCTTTTTCCAAGGATTTAACAATCTTAAGCCTTATGCTATCAGCCAGATTGCGGAGCAGGTTATTCGGGTTATCTGGATGCTCCTGACCGCCTTTTTCATCATGAAGATTGGGTCTGGAAACTATGTAGAGGCTGTCACCCAGTCCACCTTTGCTGCCTTTATTGGGATGCTGGCTAGTATGGGAGTGTTGATTTTCTATCTGTGGAAGACTGGCATGCTACGATCCATTCTTGATAAACCTGAAAATTCAGCAGAAATCAAGGGGCGGACTTTACTTTGGGACACGGTTCGGGAAGCAATTCCTTTCATCATTACAGGCTCAGCCATTCAGCTTTTCCAAATCATTGACCAGATGACCTTTATCAACAGCATGAAGTGGTTCACAAGTCTCAATGAGTCTCAGTTGAAAGTCATGTTTGCTTACTTCTCAGCCAATCCTAATAAGATTACGATGATTTTGATTGCTGTGGCGACTTCAATCGGTGGGGTTGGAATCCCGTTGCTGACAGAAAACTATGTTAAGGGAGATTTGAAAGCAACTGCTCGTCTGGTTCAGGATAATCTTAGCATGTTACTCTTCTTTATCCTACCGGCTACGATTGGATCAGTTCTAGTAGCCGAGCCGCTTTATACAGTCTTTTATGGAAAACCGGATAGTCTGGCTCTAGGGCTCTTCATCTTTGCTATGCTGCAAACGATTATCCTAAGTATCTATACAGTCCTTGCTCCGATGATTCAGGCACTTTTTCAAAATAGAAAGGCCATCATCTATTTCCTCTATGGAGTTGCTGTCAAGCTGGTCTTACAGATTCCGCTTATCTATTTATTTAAAGCATACGGGACTCTTCTTGCGACAACTATCGGTCTGATTATTCCAATTGTATTGATGTATCAAGAAATTCGTAAGGTTACTGGTTTGAATCCTAGAAATCTTAAAAAACGGACAATCTTGACTTGTATTTTAACTGTTTTGATGACACTGGTTGTTCTCATATCAGAATTTATCATCGGTTATTTATTCCAGCCAAGCGGACGGATTTCGAGTTTTATCTATTTGGCCATTATCGGAGGAATTGGAGTCGCAGTTTACGGAGGATTCTCACTTAGCGTTCGTTTGCTGGATCGCTTTATTGGTGAAAGGGCGGCCAGTCTGCGCCGAACTTTTCACATCAAATGAGAGTGGGACAGAAATCGGTAATTCGTTAGAATTCGATTTCGTCGTCCCACCTCCGCACAGTTGAGTAGGGCTGTAAAAGCTGATGAAATCAGCGTAGTAGAGTCCACTCAACCACTGCGTCTTGCTCGACAATCCAAAAACAATTGAGAGGCTAGGACTTTTGTCCCAGCCTCGTTTTGAATCAAGACAATACAGCAAACTGTTTGATATTCAAGAAAGACTAACAAACCTCTTTAATAAAAATTGGTAGAGTCGGTGGCTAAAGAAAGCTTTGACTTCCTCAAAAAAATCTGGAAGATGCTTGGATGTTTTCTTTGAATAGAGCATAGTCAGCTGATATAAAAATAGTGACCATAGCTTCAAACTATACCTAGATCTTAAAAAGAAAAAAGTTTAGCTTTTTCTGAAGATGTTACAATAGAAAGGTAAAACAATTGAGGGAAATTTCCCAATATCTTTTATCGGAGGTTGCTATGAGTGAGAACTTAAAACTAAATACTATTTTAGCTCAAGCTGGGATTAAGAATGATAAAACGACTGGTGCCCTGACAACACCTTTGCATTTTGCAACTACTTATCAGCATCCTGAGTTTGGTCAGTCAACAGGCTATGATTATACGCGTACGAAGAATCCGACACGTGCTAGTTTGGAAGAAACGCTAGCAGCTATTGAAAGTGCAGATTATGCTTTAGCAACTAGCTCAGGGATGAGTGCCATTGTTTTGGCTTTTAGCATATTTCCAGCGGGCAGCAAAGTTCTTGCTGTACGGGACCTTTATGGTGGCTCTTTCCGCTGGTTTAATCAGCTCGAGCAAGAAGGTCGCTTTCATTTTAGTTATGCTCGCAGTGAAGAAGAGCTGTTAACTGAATTGACAGACCAAGTGGATGTTGTTTATATCGAAACACCTACGAATCCTTTGATGGTCGAGTTTGATATTGCTCGCATTGCTAAAGCGGCTCATGAGAACGGTGCGACCGTGGTAGTCGATAATACCTTTTACAGTCCAATTTATCAAAGGCCACTTGAGGATGGAGCAGACATTGTTTTGCATTCTGCGACCAAATATCTAGGAGGGCACAACGATGTTTTAGCCGGAGCGATTATGACCAGTAATGCTAAGATTTATGAAAAGCTTTTTTATCAACTTAATACAACTGGTGCCGTTTTATCACCGTTTGACAGTTATATGCTTCTTCGGGGACTCAAAACTCTGTCTTTGAGAATGGAACGTTCTACGCAAAATGCTTTAGCTGTCGTGGAGTTTTTGAAAAAATCTGCGGCTGTTAAGGAGGTGCTTTACCCAGGAAAAGGAGGTATGATTTCTTTTAAGGTTGTGGATGAGAGTAAAATACCTGATTTGTTGAATAATCTTAAAATCTTCACTTTCGCTGAAAGTCTGGGAGGAGTGGAGAGTTTAATTACCTATCCGGCAACTCAAACGCATGCAGATATTCCTGTAGAAGTGCGCCATTCTTATGGTTTGACGGATGATCTACTGAGACTGTCTATTGGTATTGAGGATAGCCGAGATTTAGTGACTGACTTGCAGTCAGCATTGGAGGCTTAATATGGGAAATTATAATTTTGAAACAGCACCGAATCGATTGGGGCAACATACTTACAAGTGGAAAGAGGCGGAAAATGACCGAGAGGTTTTGGCTGCCTGGATAGCTGATATGGACTTTGAAGTCCTGCCCGAAGTCAGGCAGACAGTTCATGATTATGCAGAACAGTTAGTCTATGGTTATACCTATGCTAGTGATAGCTTGATTCAGTCTGTATTGGACTGGGAAAAAGAAGAGCATGGCTACGTTTTTGAAAAAGATGCGCTTGTCTTTATTGAAGGGGTAGTTCCAGCTATCTCCATAGCCATTCAGGCTTTTACTCAGGAAGGAGATGCGGTGTTGATTAATACTCCGGTATATCCTCCCTTTGCTCGCAGTATTGAGCTCAATAATCGTAAACTGATTACGAATTCTTTGATAGAAGAGGACGGCTTATACCAGATTGATTTTGAGCAGTTGGAAAAGGATTTGGCAGAACACGATGTTAAAGTATATGTATTTTGCAATCCTCACAATCCTGGTGGCCGTGTTTGGGAAAAAGAGATACTAGAAAAAATTGGCCGACTCTGTCAGCAGCTCGGGGTGATTTTAGTTTCTGATGAAATTCATCAAGACTTGATTTTCTTTGGCAATAAACATTGTTCTTTTAACACAGTTTCGCCTGATTTCAAAGATTTTACACTGATTTTGAGCAGCGCAACTAAGACTTTCAATATTGCTGGTACCAAAAATTCCTACGTTGTTATTGAAAATCCAAAGTTGAGAAAGAAATTTCAGCAACGTCAGCTGGCCAATAATCATCATGAAGTATCTAGTCTAGGGTTTTTAGCTACGGAAGCTGCTTATCGCTATGGCAAGCCTTGGTTGACTGAACTCAAAGCTGTTCTGGAGGATAACATTGATTTTGTAGTCGCTTACTTTAGTCAGCACGCTCCTAGCCTCAAGGTTATGAAGCCACAAGGAACTTACCTGATTTGGCTGGATTTTTCAGCCTATAACTTGACTGACGAAGAGTTATTCCAGATTTTGCGCCAGAAAGCCAAAGTAGTCCTTAATCGAGGGACAGACTTTGGAAAAGAAGGAAAAAATCATGCGCGGCTGAATGTTGCAGCACCTAAAAGTATCATAGAAGAAATTTGTAAGCGAATTGCAGAAAATTTACCTCGTTGAGCAAATAAAACGGAATCTTTTCCTCAAGAGAGACTTGCTTGGAATCATAGATGGACATTTCAAGGTATTTCAAAAGGTGTTTTTAAAGAAAATAGGGATGACTTACAGCGGTGAAAATGATGCCAAGGTAGACTTGATGAATAAATTGAAAGTGATAAAAGGAGAAAACCATGACATTTGAAGAAATTTTGCCAGGCCTTAAGGCCAAGAAAAAATATGTACGTACAGGATGGGGCGGAGCAGAAAACTACGTCCAGCTCTTTGACACGATTGAGCAGAATGGGGTGGCTCTTGAAGTGACACCTTATTTCCTCATCAATGTTTCAGGTGAGGGGGAGGGCTTCTCCGTGTGGAGTCCGACTCCTTGTGATGTGCTCGCGACAGATTGGGTGGAAGTGAATGACTAAGACAGTACTGGTGACGGGAGCTAGCTCTGGCATTGGCCGAGCTCAGGCTCTGACCTTTTTGGAAAATGGCTACCGTGTTTACGGGGTGGACAAGGATGAAAATCCTGGCTTTCTCAATGAGCTGCGTTTTATCAAGTTGGATTTGACAGGGGATTTGACACCGCTCTTTACTAGCTTGCCCGAGGTGGACATTCTCTGCAATACAGCCGGTATCTTGGACGATTATGGTCCCCTGCACGAGACCAGCGACGAGGACTGGGAACAGATTTTTGCCCTTAATCTGACCGCGACCATGAAAATAACCCGCTTTTACCTGCAGAAAATGCTGGAGAAAAAGTCTGGTATCATCATTAATATGTGCTCGATTGCTAGTTTTCTGGCTGGTGGTGGCGGTGCCGCCTATACTGCTTCTAAGCATGCTTTGGCCGGCTTGACCAAGCAGATAGCCTTGGACTATGCGGATAAAAATATCCAAGTATTTGGCTTGGCGCCAGGCGCTGTTAAGACAGCCATGACTGCTGCGGATTTTGAGCCAGGCGGACAGGCAGACTGGGTTACTGAGCAAACGCCGATCAAGCGCTGGCTGGATCCTCAGGAAGTGGCAGATGTCAGCCTCTTTCTAGCCAGTGGTAAGGCAGCTGCTATGCAGGGCGAGATTATCAAAATCGACGGCGGCTGGAGTTTGAAGTAGTTTTAATAGTATTTTCAAATACGAAAAAGAAATAAATAGGTTACACTCTACAGAAGCATTCAAATGTGACTTCATGCTCGTCTCATCCCTCCAAGTGTGCTGAGGATTCTAAGAGCAAAATTAGCATGCTTCCATGTGAATTTGCATCCTTGAGAGTAAAAAATATTTTCCCACATATGTGTAATTTGTATGCAAAAAGTTTGAGAATTTTGAGAGGAAAGCTGGGCGATATTTCATTAGAAATAGACATTCCAACTGTCTATTTCTTTTTTGATTTTAAAAAATCTTATTTTAATGGTATAATAATGATAATATCTTAGAGAAAAGAGTTCGTTTATGACAAATTATGCCGTTATTTTGGCTGCGGGTAAAGGTACTCGCATGAAATCAGATTTACCAAAAGTATTGCACAAGGTGGCAGGAATTTCCATGCTAGAGCACGTTTTCCGCAGTGTTAGTGCGATTGAGCCAGAGAAAACTGTTACCGTTATCGGACACAAGGCAGAGCTGGTCGAGCAAGTCTTGGCAGGTCAGACAGAGTTTGTCCGTCAGACTGAGCAGCTAGGAACTGGCCATGCGGTTATGATGGCCGAGCCTGTTTTGGAAAATCTGGCTGGTCAGACGCTGGTTATTGCTGGCGATACTCCCTTGATTACAGGCGAAAGCTTGAAAAACCTGATTGATTTTCATATCAACCACAAGAATGTTGCGACTATCTTGACTGCAGAGGCTGACAATCCTTTTGGCTATGGCCGGATCGTGCGCAACCAGCACGGGGAAGTCATCAAAATCGTTGAGCAAAAAGATGCTTCTGACTTTGAGCAGCAAATCAAGGAAATCAATACAGGGACCTATGTCTTTGACAATGCCCGCCTCTTTGAAGCTCTCAAAAATATCAATACCAATAATGCCCAAGGTGAATACTATATCACAGATGTGATTGGTATTTTCCGTGAAAATGGCGAAAAAGTCGGCGCTTATACGCTGAAAGACTTTGATGAGAGTCTGGGGGTTAATGACCGTGTGGCTCTGGCTACAGCTGAATGTGTGATGCGCCGCCGGATTAACCAGCAGCATATGGTCAACGGTGTCAGCTTTGTCAATCCAGATGCGACCTATATCGATGTAGATGTGGAAATCGCGCCTGAGGTTCAAGTTGAAGCTAACGTGACCCTAAAAGGTCAGACCAAGATTGGGGGGGAGACTATCCTGACCAATGGCACTTATATTGTAGATTCAGAAATTGGTGAGCGAGCGGTCATTACAAACTCTATGATTGAAGAGTCTAGCGTGGCAGATGGGGTAACAGTCGGCCCTTACGCCCATATCCGTCCAGGATCCAGTCTGGCTAAGGATGTCCATGTTGGCAACTTTGTCGAAGTCAAGGGCTCTAGTATTGGTGAAAATACCAAGGCTGGTCATTTGACTTATATCGGTAATTCTCAGGTTGGTGCCCATGTTAACTTTGGTGCAGGTACGATTACGGTAAACTATGATGGTCAGAAGAAGTACAAGACCGTTATCGGAGACAATGTCTTTGTCGGTTCCAACTCGACCATTATTGCCCCAGTTGAGCTGGGTGACAATTCATTAGTCGGTGCGGGTTCTACCATAACGAAGGACGTACCAGCAGATGCCATCGCTCTGGGACGCGGTCGTCAGATAAATAAAGAAGACTATGCTAAGCGTCTTCCTCATCACCCTCAAAATAAGTAGGTTCAGTCATGGAATTTGAAGAAAAGACCGTCCAACGGACGGAAATTTATCAGGGACCGATTTTTAAAGTGGTTCAGGATCAGGTAGAGTTGCCAGAAGGCAAAGGCCAAGCCCAACGAGATTTGATTTTTCATAATGGCGCTGTGGCTGTGATTGCTATCACTCCGGAAAATAAGATGATTTTAGTCAAGCAGTACCGCAAGGCGATTGAAGCGACTTCTTATGAGATTCCGGCTGGAAAACTGGAAGTGGGAGAAAATGCGGATCCTCAGGCGGCCGCTTTGCGTGAGCTGGAAGAAGAAACAGGCTATACTGGTGACTTGGAGTTGCTTTATGATTTTTATTCTGCTATTGGTTTTTGCAATGAAAAAATCAAGCTTTACAGCGCCAGCCATTTGACAAAAGTGGAAAATCCACGTCCTCAGGATGAAGATGAAACCTTGGAAATCTTTGAAGTCAGTCTGGAAGAGGCTCAGCAGCTTCTTGCTAGTGGGGACATCTGTGATGCCAAGACTATCATGGCCCTTCAATATTGGCAGCAAGAAAAAAACTTGAAGAAATAGGAATGTAGAACAATGGGAAAACCCTTATTAACTGATGAAATGATTGAGCGTGCCAATCGAGGTGAAGACATTTCGGGGTCGCCTATGATGGATGATGAGGAAACAAAGGTGATTTCTACCGCCGGGAGAGGTGGTTTTGGTTACTCTGCCCCGCGCAGAAATGTAACTCAAGACACCCTGAAGATTGAGGTGGAACCGACAGTAACAAAAAGCCGCCGGATTGAAAATCAAAAGCGAAGCATTTTCCAAGCTAAATTAAATAGAATTCTCTTTTGGATTGTGATTCTTTTGGTTGTATTAATCGCAGCAATTATTTGGCTATAATAAAGCGAGAAGCCAGGCTTCTTCGCTTTTTAATGTGAATGGAGGAAATGAATAATCATGAAAATTGGAATTATCGCAGCCATGCCCGAGGAGTTGAAGATTCTGCTGGAGCATTTGAAAAATCCGCAGAAGCACCTGCGGTTGGTTCATGTCTATCATACGGGCTTCATAGGCCGTCATGAGGTGGTCCTGGTTGAGAGTGGTATTGGCAAGGTCATGTCAGCTATGAGTGTAGCAGTTTTGGTCAATGACTTCAAGGTCACAGCTGTGATTAATACAGGCTCAGCAGGAGCAGTGGCAGAAGGGCTGGCTATCGGCGACGTGGTAGTCGCAGATCGTCTGGTCTACCATGATGTGGACGTGACGGCCTTTGGCTATGACTACGGTCAGATGGCACGGCAGCCGCTCTACTTTGAAGCGAGCCGCTATCTGGTTGCTGAAATGAAGAAAATTTTGGAAAAAACCCATCAAAATGCAAGAGTAGGGTTGATTGCAACAGGTGATAGCTTTGTTGCTGGTCAAGATAAGATTGACCGCATCAAGGAGCATTTTCCAGATGTCCTAGCTGTCGAGATGGAGGGCGCGGCTATTGCTCAAGCCACACATTCGATCGGCCTGCCTTTTATGGTTATTCGGGCCATGAGTGACACAGCTAGCCATGATGCCAATGTCACTTTTGATGAATTCATTCTTGAAGCAGGTAAACGCTCTGCAGAAACCCTGATTCAATTTCTGAAAGAGTTGGTTTAGAGGAGGAAATATCATGAATCAAGAGTCTTATTTCGATGGCGGTCTCTTTTCTTACATCGGTCATGTGATTTTAGCTGCCTTGATTACAGTATTTACGCTGGGAATTTGTGCACCTTGGGGCATGTGTATCTTATATAGTTGGAAGATAAAACATACGGTTATTGATGGGCACCGTCTTTACTTTGACGGTACTGCCATGCAGCTTTTTGGAAATTGGATCAAGTGGTGGCTCCTGACCATTGTTACCTTTGGTATTTATGGCTTTTGGCTGAAAATCAAACTGACCCAGTGGATTACCAAGCATACGCATTATTTTGATTAAGATAAAGCAAGCGGGCACTAAGTGGCTCGCTTTTCCTTTTCTTCTGTCTTGCCAAAAAATCCCTTTTGATGGTATAATCAAGGAACTGCAATCAATGATAGAGGAGAAAAAATGAGTATCTTAGAAGTAAAAAATCTCAGCCACGGTTTTGGAGACCGGGCTATTTTTGAGGATGTATCCTTCCGCCTGCTCAAGGGTGAGCATATCGGTCTGGTCGGTGCCAATGGCGAGGGGAAGTCAACCTTTATGAGTATTGTGACGGGTAAAATGCTGCCGGACGAAGGTAAGGTCGAGTGGTCCAAGTATGTGACGGCTGGCTATCTGGATCAGCATGCTGTGCTGGAGCAAGGTCAGTCTATCCGTGATGTCTTGCGTACGGCCTTTGACGAGCTTTTCAAGACCGAGGCCCGCATCAATGAAATCTATATGAGCATGGCTGAGGATGGAGCGGACGTTGATGCCCTGATGGAAGAAGTGGGTGAGCTGCAGGACCGCTTGGAAAGTCGGGATTTCTATACGCTAGATGCTAAGATTGATGAAGTCGCACGGGCTCTAGGTGTTATGGACTACGGTATGGAAAGCGATGTGACGGAGCTATCTGGTGGACAGCGGACCAAGGTTCTCTTGGCTAAGCTGCTTCTGGAAAAGCCTGATATCCTGCTTTTGGACGAGCCGACCAACTATTTGGATGCGGAGCACATTGACTGGCTCAAGCGCTACCTACAAAACTATGAAAATGCTTTTGTTCTGATTTCCCACGATATTCCTTTCTTGAACGATGTAATCAATATCGTCTACCATGTAGAAAATCAGCAGTTGACCCGCTATTCTGGTGATTATTATCAATTCTTAGAAGTCTACGAGATGAAAAAATCTCAGCTGGAAGCAGCCTACGAGCGCCAGCAGAAGGAAATTGCAGACCTCAAGGACTTTGTAGCTCGCAATAAAGCCCGTGTAGCGACCCGTAATATGGCCATGTCCCGCCAGAAAAAGCTGGATAAGATGGACA
>ERZ772874.371-NODE-371-length-23927-cov-12.994429_pt1 | contig 23927 bp, 21 predicted proteins | sample MGYA00580586_ERZ772874 | MGnify/ENA primary metagenome ERZ772874 (study PRJEB29015, sample SAMEA2737952) | human oral metagenome | biome: human oral; feature: human-associated habitat; material: dental | place: China | collected 2154 ... | reverse complement strand
TGCCAAGCAGACGACAGATCAAATACCCCAGACCGGCGAGAATAACCGCGAAAGCGAGCGGAATAAGGAATGAAAAACGCACTCCCACTTTGGAGGCAAAAATCGCGCTCACCCCAAATATACCCACGGAAATAGGGGCGGCAAGACCTAATGCTTCCACGCCGCGCTGCCGCATAGCCAAAGCAACGATAAGACCCGGAATAAGGATTATCAGAGCACCCACTATCAACGGGATAGTGAGCGAAGCCCAGGTCGTTTCCATGCGGTTATCTCCTTGTGACTATGTTTTGCCGTGGCGGGCTCAAGTGTGCCGTATGCTGCTTGTGCTTGTGTACGTTTTATATGTGTTGCGATGTAAACCTTTAGTTTCCATAGTAGTGGCAATACGCCTGAGTACAATTTTTCACACCTTTTTGTGCACGTCTGTGTGGCGATTCATAGATTTCTGCGAGGTATCAGAGGCATACAATTCGCTGAAGAGCCTTTCCGAATACTTTTACGCGGTTATCCCGGCGTTCGATAGTCTTTGTGTGTTCAAATACCGGAACCTGGTGCATCACAAATTCCGAGGCAGGTTTGCTTTCGGTCACGGAGCCTTCCACCTGTTGTACTGTGGGCGCATTCGGCACGGGAACCCGCCGAAGTTCCGGGTTTTATTACGTAATGTTGCTTGGTGCCCGTCATAAAAGCCCTGTCAGAGAAATATTGAGCAATAAACGTGTGCTGGGGGCGGCGGCGTTTTACTCTAAAGATAGTTTGCCCCACATTCACTGGCGATGCAGTATGAGAAAGGTCTTAACTATGGCTGAGCCTCTAGAATCAGAAACATCAGAGCTTTTCAAGCAAGCATTCGGACATCATCCTGCCGGAGTTGCCGTTATTACCGCCACCGATGATGCTGGCGAGCCCGCGGGTTTTACCGCATCCTCACTCACCTCGGTCGCCGCCGAACCCGCGATTGTAGCGTTCTCTCTCAAGGCAGACAGCGGATCTGCCGGTAAGATCGCGGCCGCTCCCTCATTCCTCATCCACATGCTCGACGCCGAGAATGTGCAGCTCGCCAAGAATTTTGCCACCCACGGCTACCCCCGTTTTGCGGATAAGTCTTCATGGGAGTTCCTCTCCAGCGGCGAGCCGCTCGTGCACGGGGTGCGGCGCGTGCTGCGTGCCACCCCGCTCAGCCGTGTAGAGGCTGGCCCCGCTCTCGTATTCACCGCCAGGGTTGAGGAGTTTATTCGTCACGATTTGGGCGGCACTCCCCTGGTTTATCATTCGCGTTCTTTCCACGCGCTCGGCAAGCATTCCAACGTAGACTACGCCATCTAGCCCGCCGCCGACCGCATCATATGGCTGCATTAAGGCTTTTGGGAGTGAATTAAAGCGCTAGAAAACCCGCTTTAATTCACTCCCAAGAGCCTTTTTACTATGTATGAAAGCCAATTCACAGGTCCATAGAGGCGACAGACGCGCTAAGGTATTAAGAGAACGTAAGCCACATAACCCCACACAGAGCCACAGCATCGAAGGAGAATCCGTGAGCACCGAGGACCCCGCCCAGAGCGCAGCGCACGCCGGCGGCACAGCATCCGACATCCCCGTAGAGCCTCAGTCCTTGGAGTGGATGCGCCGCTTAGTTGCCATTCCCAGCATCTCGGGCACCTCGAATCTGGGCGTTATCGAGCTTATTGAGGCGGAATTCGCGCGCTACGGGTACGCCGGGCAGCGCACCTATAACGCCGATCAGACCCGCTCGAACCTGTGGGTTACCGTGCCCGCCGCTGATGGTTCAACTGAGGGCGGCATCGTGATTTCCGGTCACACCGATGTGGTTCCGGTCGAAGGGCAAACCTGGGATTCCGATCCGTTCACGCTGCGGGTTGAGGGTTCGCGCGCCTACGGGCGTGGCGTATGCGACATGAAAGGCTTCCTGGGTGTGGCACTGTGGCTTTTGCCGCAGGTCGCGCGGGCGCAGCTGAGGGTTCCGCTGCATTTCGCGTTCTCCTACGACGAGGAAATCGGGTGCGTAGGCGCCCCCACCATGCTTGAAGATGTTGTGAACCGCAATATCAGACCTCAGTTCGCGATCGTGGGTGAGCCATCGAGTATGCGCGTAATTTCTGCGCACAAGGGGGCGCATCGTGGTCGCGTGGAGATTACCGGCACGGCGAAGCACGCATCGTTAGCACCGCACGGCGTGAGTGCGGTCAATGCCGCTGGCGAGTTCATTACTTTCTTCTCTCGTCTTGCCGACACGTGGCAGTCTGAGGGGCCTTTTGACGATGCATTCATGGTTCCCTATGCGACCGGCGGCGTGAATTTTGTGCGCGGCGGGCTGCAATACAATATTGTGGCCGAATACGCCGAGCTTGAGTACGATCTGCGCACGCTGCCCTCAATGACCACCGAGTCTGTAGTGGAGTTGATTGAGGATGAGCTTTTCGACAAGATTCTGCCGAATCTGAAGGCGCGCGCCCGGAAGGCAGAAGAACTTTCCGGCGCACATTCGGGGGTTTTACAGGAGCGTATTCAGATCAAACATGAGCTTCTTGCCGCCGTGCCCGGTCTGGGAACAGCCGACGACGCCCCCATCATAGCCCTCATGAACGAGCTTTTGGGCACGAACGAAGCCCCCGAAAAGGTCACCTACGGTACGGAGGCGGGGCAGTTCCAGCGCGCGGGCGTTGAGAGCGTGGTATGCGGCCCCGGCGATATCGCCCAAGCGCACTCCGCCAATGAATGGATTGAGCTGGAACAGCTTCGCGAATGCGAGCGCTTCTTTGAGGCAATCCTGAGGTGGGCCTCGCAGTAGGTCCCCCTCCTTCCCCCGCTTTTCTATCCCGCTAGTTATTGCGCATGCGGCGACTTAATAACCTGCGAAATGCACAATAACTCGCCGGATAGCTTTAAAGTCTCAGGGTTACCGCCAGTAGTTGTTGGCCGCTGCGATGGTCTGGAACTCGATGGCTACCACCTGCGCCGCAGCTGTCAGCGAGTCCGGGTCTACCGCGTATTCCGGGCGCCCCGCTTTGAGAGCATCCGGGTTAGGTTGAATCTGGTGGATGGTGTGCCGCGCGATGAGCATCGCCAACTGCCGCCCTTCTTCGGGGGTTTCGGTGATGAGAGTACCGCCGGGAATACCCTGTAGTTCTTCTGCCGGAAGTCGCTGACTCATGGTAAATACTCCAATCTGCATATACTCCTTCAACGCCAGCGTAATGAACTGCCCCGGGCACCCTCAAGCAAGTTTCCCCTGATGCCCGGGTTAAGCCACCCCTTATAGCCAGCATCGCATCGGCAAGCATATCCGCATCAACATCCGTGCCGCTTAAACACGCGTAATGAGCCTCCAAACCCTGGACTGTCACACGTGATGTACGCCCCACTTTTCCACACAAACCCACGAATACCGCTTATGTCTTTGGGTTACTTTATCCCAAAGTATTGCTATTTCGAGCTTCATCACGTCTTATAGAAACACATATAAAACCAAATATTCCAACATAAACACAAGCGGAGGGTTCCGTGCACACCATCAGCCCCTACCTCGCCGAATTCCTAGGTACACTCATCATGTGCACTATCGGATGCGGCGCCATCGCCACCGTCGAGCTGCGACGCTCCAAAGGGCACGGCGACAACTTCTTCACTATCGCCTTCGGCTGGGGTTTTGCCGTAGCCTTCGGTGTCTACGCCTCACACCCGTACTCCGGCGGGCACCTGAACCCCGCGGTCTCTGTAGGATTGGCGGCTTTTGGCGAATTTGATTGGGCTAAGGTCCCCGGGTATGTGATCGCCCAGCTTCTTGGAGCCATGGCTGGCGCGGGGCTGGTGTACCTGAACTACCTGCCGCATTGGAAGGCCACCGCCGATCAGAAGATCAAACTCGGCGTGTTCTCTACAGTTCCCGCCATTCACAACTATTTCACGAACGCGCTTTCCGAAATTATCGGTACTTTCATGCTCGTCTTCTCGGCGCTGTACACCGGCGTGAACTTCAAGCCCACGATTACCACCGGCGGCGTGGAACTCTCCCTGAACCTCAACGATGTGCTCAAACCTCTCGCCTTCGGCTTCATGGTAGCTGTGCTCGTGGTCGGGCTAGGCGGGCAGACCGGTTACGCCCTAAACCCAGCGCGCGATCTGGGGCCGCGCATCATGCACGCTCTGCTGCCCATTCACAATAAAGGAACCTCACGCTGGTTCTATTCGTGGGTTCCCGTCTTTGCACCGCTTGTGGGCGGATTTATGGGAGGAGCGTTCTTCAAACTCTATTACGAGAGTGAGTTCACTCTCTGGGTTGTCATCTCGTCGGCATGCGCCATCGCGCTTTTAGGGTTCGCGTATTGGGCAAATAGCCACCTGTACCGCGCACCCAGCGCCGAGGTGATTCCACAAGGCGAAGACACCCAGGCGACGGCGGCGAGGGCTGCGGCGACCTACACCGCTACCGGATCCATCCCGATTATCGAGAAGCGAACCTATCAGCAGTAGGCTCAGACTAAGTTCGGGAGCGAAAAGTTGCAGTCGCTGAGGGACGTTATTCCGAGCGTGCGAGGCAACTAATAACGTTCCGAAGCTGTCGAGGTAACGAGTCAGAAGGACACGTTCCCGCTGCAACTTTTCACTCCTGGATTCTCGATGTACCCTTACCCGATATGATCCGGCAGGTGGCGGTAGCGCATCCGACGGCGGATCCGACGCCACACAAGCACAAGGAGCGCACCGATCAGGGCGCCGACGGTGTTGTTGATAATATCGTCCACGTCGAAAGTGCGGTATGCGCAGGGCACCAAGCCCCAGTTGCCGCTCAGCTGGCTCAGTTCGATGAAGAGAGACAGCCCGAAACCTGCCAAGGCTGAGGCACGCAGACCCCAGCGCAGGCATCCGGCGGTAAACAGCCCTATAGGAATAAACAGGCCGATGTTAAAGAAGAGTTGGGCGAATGCCCGCGAGGTCGCGCCGCCGGTTCCCGGGGTTTGCAGCATCTGGAATGCTTGAATCCAGCTCCAGCCAGCATAGAGGCGTGGATAGTATAGCTCTGAGTGGCATTTTCCATCACCCACCCCGATGGGGGTGAGGGTCAGAACCAAAACCACCGCCAAGAATAGTGAAAATATGCCGGTGATGATATAGTGCCGGGCTGTCAGCGACGATCCCGCGCGGCGAGCGCGCGTTCTCATCAGAAGAAAACCGAGGGCAAAAAGAGCGAGGGTAGCGCAGATGATTTCAAGACTAACCGTCCCCATCTGCTCCGATAGTAGTTTCCTCATCCACATTCCTCGTCAATAATGTACAGCGTCATAGGCAAGCCGTGAGTGGTAAAAACTCGCCTACCACCAGTGTAAAGCTATTGGGGCAACATCAAAGAACCGGAGCTTCACACGCTGCCGAATGCGCCCCTTACTTGTGCTGCACCCCACATGGATGCACCCCGAAGACCCTATCCTAGCCGGGTTAGAAGAAAATATCGATAGGGATGATGGGGGCTACGTCGTCCCCCAGCAGCAGGACGAAGCAGAGCGTGCCCGCGAGCGCCGCGAGAACCGCCCCGATAACCTGCACGAGCCAGAGCATCAGGAACTTGGCTCGTTTGCCTTCGCGGCGTGCCGTAAGCGCTTCGACCATCGCGGTGGAGAAGGTGGTGAACCCACCGAGCAGACCGGTGGTGATGGCGGTACACCAGAAAATGACGGATCCGGAGGCGCCGTAGTGAATATCGAGCGCATTCGGGTTGGCGACCGGCATAATCAGCAGCCCGTAGAGGAATGACCCCACCAGGTTAATCACGAATACGGGGCTGATAATAGAGCGCTCGGTGCGCAGCCGGGGCGACATTTTGACGTCGAGAAAATACCGGGTCATTGCCCCTAAACCGCCGAGCAGAAAGACCGTTAGTGAGAACATGATGAGTCCTCTTGAGCACTGGCACGGCGGGCCTCACAGCGGGCGGCGATTTTTCCGCCCGTAAAAAGACCTGATGCTGCGGCCGCTAGACCGCCGATAAAGAGCACGGCAAGGCTGAGCAGAACGTACCACCCGTGCACCGTGTAATGAATGAATACCGCCTGCGCTGTCACCGCCGCGATGGACGAGTAGGTGGTGTACCCGCCCATCATTCCGGCGCCGAACAGGAAGCGGAACGGGCGTACAGCATCCTCGCCGTGCATGCGAGTGCGCGATGCCCACAGCGCGGTCAGAAGCCCCAGGGTGAAGGATCCGATCAGGTTCGCAGCAAGCACGCCACCGGGTGTGTGGATGCGGCAGAAGGCGCCTATGCCTCCTCCTAAGAAAACCAGCAGCGGCGCGGGTATGCGGTTCAAGTATGCGGCGAGCGTTCGTCTTTCTGCCATCGTGCGGTGCGCCCCTTCGATGCGCTCGGGGTGAGAACTCGTGTTCTCGCGGCGATCCCCTACTTTCACCTTAGACCACGGAGGTACCAAGACGTTAATAAACGTGTTTTGTGTAGCCTACCGCTTATCACCTAAAAAGCGCGAGCAGGTCTTTTTTGCTCCGACAAGGTAGAATTTTCCTACCTGCTCGGCACAATACGACCTGCTCGCGCGGTATGCGGTATTAGCGGTTATTCAGTTTTCTTCTTCGCCCAGGGAATCTCGACCTCGGCTACTTTTTTCGCCGCGGACTCCTGTGCTGCTTCAGATTCCTGTGCTTCGGTTTCTTTCTCCTCAGAATCGTCGGATGCTTCAGATTCGCTAGACCCTTCATCACCGCCGTCGGATTTATCCGAGTCTTTGTGTTCCAGCTCTTCCAGAAGGGTCGCGCCTTCCACGTCCATATTCGGAACGAGCTTATCGAGCCACTTCGGCATCCACCATGCTTTATCGCCCAGCAGGGTCAAAATCGCGGGGGTGATAGTCATGCGAACCACGAAAGCATCAACCAGCACGCCGAAGGCCAGGCCGAAGCCGATGGGGCGAATCATTGCGGATTCGGCGAAGATGAACCCGCCGAACACCGAAATCATGATGATCATCGCGGCAACCACCACACGCACCGCATGGTTGTACCCGGCGACGACGGCGGTTTTCGCGTCCTTACCGTGCACATATGCTTCGCGCATGCCGGAGACCAGGAATACCTGATAGTCCATCGCCAGGCCGAAGAGAATACCAATCATCAGGGTAGGCAGGAACGCCAGAATCGGACCGGGATCGTGCACCCCGAAGAGGGACCCCAAGAAGCCCATCTGGTAGACCGCAACCACGGCACCGAAGCTGGCCAAAATCGAGAAGAGGAACCCGACCGAAGCAACCAGCGGCACCAGAATTGAACGGAACACCAGAATCAGCACGATAAACGACAGACCCATGACGACCGCCAAATACAGCGGCAGTTTCTGCGCCAGCGTATTGGAGACGTCGATATTGCCGCCTGTCAGACCGGTCACGCCCAGGCGCACATCGGTACCCTGCACGTTAACATCAACCTGCCGCAGCTTCTCAACCAGGTTCACGGTTTCAACCGAGCTAGGCCCGTGTTTGGGGATCACCTGGAAAATCTGCAGGGTGTGATCGTCGGTTTGCCCGATGGGAACTACGGTTTTTACGTTGTCGGGGTCTTTCGCCTCAACCGCATGGGCGATATCGAGCTGTGCCTGCTCGGCCTGCGCATCGCTCATACCTGCAGGGGTGTGTGCCACTGCAACCACAGGACCGCTCATGCCTTCACCAAACTTGTCTTTAACAATCTGGTAGGCCTGGTACTCGGTGCTTTCCACCTGCGAGCTTTCTGCCGAGGGAAGACCCATGCGCATCTGACCCATGGGAATAGCGATAGCACCCAGTGCCGCCACACAGAGCAGAATGGTAACCACAGGTTTAGCGAGCACGATGCGCAGCCAACCGTGCGGGGTAGCCTCACGTTTTTCCTGCTCGGCGTGATGCGCGGCGATCTTCTCGGGAGTATCGATAGATGCCCACGTTTTCTTCGACATGACCCTGCGGCCGATCAGCGAGAGCATAGCGGGGGTCAGGGTTACCGAAATCAACACGGCCACGAAGACGCACAGTGCCGCCGCATCGCCCATGTATCCCAGGAAGGGAATACCTGTCACGTTCAGAGCGAGCAAAGCGATAATCACAGTTGTTCCGGCGAAGAGAACCGCGTTACCGCTGGTGCCGTTAGCGACCGCGATAGATTTTCGCAGCGGCATGCCGTCCATCAGGTTAGACCGGTGCCTGTTGAGAATGAACAGTGAGTAGTCGATGCCCACCGCAAGACCAAGCATCATGCCCAGCATATAGGTGGTTGAGCTCATATCGATGAGGGATGAGAACGACAGGGTTCCCAGAATACCTATCACCACGCCCACAAGCGCCATGATGATAGGCAGCCCGGCGGCAATAAGAGTACCGAGCATAACGATAAGCGTAATGAGTGCCACCACAATACCGATAACCTCGCCAATACCCATACCCACATTAGGAGATTCGGCGATATTCTGGTCAAAATAGACCTTCAAACCCTTCAGATCGGCACTCTTGAAGTGTTCCATGAGCTTTTCTTTATCAGCCTGAGGGGTTTCTGCACTCTTTGTCTTGAAGAAAACCACGGCGATTGCGGTCGAGTTATCTTCAGAGACCGTTCGGTAGTCGCTTGTCAGCTCCAAAAGCGCAGATTTGCGGGCGTATTCCGACTGCTGTTCGGGGAGTTTTTTCTCAGCGTCGGCAAGTTCAGCAGACTTAGCGTCATATTCTTTCTGAGACTCTTCCAGCTTGGCGCGTTGCCCGTCCAACTGCCCCTGTTGGGAGCCGAGCTGTTCACGCATAGACTCTAGAGCGCCGGCCGCTTTGGCTTGTTCGCGGGCTTCATCGAGTTGTTTTTGTGCAGCATCCAGCTGCTCTTTACCGTCTTTAAGCTGTTTACCGGCTTCTTCGAGCTGTTTCTTGCCGTCCTCAATGCGCTGCGGTGCGGCGTCGAGCTGAGGTTTGCTCTCGTCAAGCTGTTTTTTACCGTCGGCTATCTGCTGTTCGGTGGCGAAGGGATCACTGACGGCGTCAACAGCCGAGTTCTCATCCTTGAGGCTGTTCAGCGTGGTTATGAAGGCCTGTTTCTGTTCCTCGGTGATTGCGGATCCGTTATCTGTCTTTACAACAATTTGTCCATTGCCACGGTTAGCATCAGGGAATCGCTGAGCAAGCTCGTCGCTAAGACGCTGGGTTTCGGTTCCGGGCATCGTGAAGGTGGTCTTTAGCTGCCCATGGAATGCGCTATAGCTACCGGCAACACCGGCAATAACAAGCACCCAGATAGCAATAACCGCCCACGCCCTGCGTGCGGCAAAGCTACCTATGGAATATAGCCACTTAGCCACTATGGTTCTCCTCAAATGTCTCTGTATCGGTTGAGTATGGTGCGCCTATTCGCCGCGCCTATGTGTATTTGCCGTCGATTAGCTCTTCGACGTAGTCGAGGCAGTGTTCTATGTTTTCCCGCATTTTTTCGGCATTTTCGGGCGGCTGTGGTTTACCTTCGGCGTCATAGAAGGAGGCCGCGATTCCCTCGCAGATGGCAGAGGCAATGAGGTTACCAAAGATCGCGATGCGCATCCGCGGTATGTCCTGCCGCTCCTGCCACAGCTTGTCAATGACCATCTCAATGGAGTTCAAATAGGAGGTTGAGCTGTACTCATTGAACTTATTATCGAGAGAGTAGTCGTGAAGGGCGAACAGCAGCCGAGCGTGGGGTTCTACGTGCTCGGCAAGGCGTTCGGTGGTGAATGCGGCACGCACGCCGTTGAGCATATCCCGCTCGGGATGCGCTCCTCTGGGGATGCAGAAGTCGGGGATAACCTCAAAAATACGGCGTAGGTAATCATTCAGGCGTTCAACGACGGCGGCTTCAACCGAGGAAAAATGGTTGAAGATGGTACGCCGGGATACGCCGGATTCTTTGGCGAGCGCATCCGCCGTGAGCACCTTAAGACCGCCTGCGAGCACAAGTTTTTCTGCCGCATCCATAATGGCGATGCGGTTCTCGGCTTTACGCGCGGAGCGTTTATCTACAATCTTTTGAGCAATACACACAGTTATTACACTAAGTGCAATATTGCACCAAGTGCAACTATTTTTTATGTGAGCTCAACCATATTTCTGCACTCAGTGCATATTGTTTGAAAGGTCTCTGCTCGCCAGAAAACCCCGAGCCAAGCGGTCTATGAGACCGAAACCTCCTGCCGCATAAGCGGAAGACGTACCGAAAATTCGGTTCGTCCGGGACGGCTTCGCACAGAAATCAGCCCGCCGTGTGCCTGCACGATCGCCTGCACGATTGCCAACCCAAGGCCGGTCGTCCCGTCAGAGCCCGAACGCGCCTTGTCTGCCCGCGTGAATCGGTCAAAAATCTTGGGCGCAAACTCTGGGTCAATTCCGGGGCCGTTATCCACAATGGTCATGAGCGCCTCACGCCGATCCGCAGATACCCGCAGCCCGGCAATAACGGTCGTACCCTCGTCCGTATGTTTACGCGCATTAGAGAGCAGATTCAAAATAACCTGCTGAATCTGCGAGCGGTCTGCGATCATCTCAACCGGTTCATCCGGCACATCCATGCGCCAGATATGGTCGCGCGCCGCCGCCTGCATATCCGAAACGCTCTCGACAAGCAGCTCGGTTAAGTCGATGTTCTCAAACTTCGGTTCACGCCCTTCGTCCAGGCGCGCCAGCAACAGCAGATCTTCCACGAGACGCGACATTCGTTCAGTCTGCGAGTCGATGCGTGCAAGCGAGGACTGCCCACCGTCGGCGAGAGGTTCCGTCCACCGCAGCATATCGGAGTAGCCCTTAATGGCGGCCAGCGGGGTGCGCAGCTCGTGGGATGCATCCGCAATGAAGGCACGTATCTGCTTTTCGGTACGTTCACGCACGTCAAGAGCCGAACTCACGTTGTCAAGAAGCTGATTGAGGGCATACCCTACAGACCCCACTTCGGTGCGGGGGTTCGCATCTTTGGGAGTTACACGCACTTCGGGGGCAATAGTGTCAGATTCCAGATTGAGGCGCGCCACCTCGGTCGCCACACCGGAGACACGCTCTAGGGGCTTCATCGTTCTGCGAATTACGAACGAACCCAAAAACCCGGTACCGATCATCACGGCAACCGATCCAATACCCATTGTGATAGAGAGCATGGTAAGGGTCTGATACATTGCCCCCAGCGGCACACCGGTGATAAGCGCATCCGAAGAAGGCCCCGGTGAAGAAACCTTCACCATGTATTTACCAACGTCAAGGTCCACTTCGGTAAGCTGGCTATCTTGATTTGCAGTGCCTCGAAGAGCATTCAGAGTTGCTCGGTCTTTGTCACTGAGCTCCTTGATGCTGCCGTCGGCACTCAAATACCCCGAAAATTTGTACTCGCCCTGTCGATTGACGCAAAGATTAATGGTTCCGGCACCCTGACCCGGCGTATAGAGAGGGTTTTTCGGATTAGATTTATCGAGGCATTCAAAACCGTGACCGCTGGGAGAATTATTGGGGTTGGCGGCGCGATTCGCAGTTTCTTTGAGGGTACTGCCAATTTGCGCCCGCAGAGAGTTCTGCAGTGTGGCATAGGTTGAAACACTGGTAATAAAACAGGCGATTCCTAGAGCCGAAACGAGAATAAGAATAAGCCGCCTGCGCAGATGCGGCATTGGGCGTATAGCGGTTTTATCCCGCTTTTTTCGACTACCCTGTGGGGGCTGTGTCTCGGGAACACTGGGAGCTTCCACAATGGTCACAGACTTCACCCCTTCCAGGATATATTACTAAATCGGAATATAAGAATATATACACCTTGACTAGGTACTTTACGGAATCAGGGGCTTAAACTGCCGGTCGAATTACATAGCCAGCACCGCGTACCGTATGGATCATAGGCTCACGACCCACATCAATTTTCTTTCGCAGATATGAAATATAAAGCTCCACAATATTCGCCTGACCGCCAAAATCGTAATTCCAGACATTATCCAAAATCTGGCTTTTAGAGACCACGCGCTTCGCATTTTCCATCAGATACCGCAGTAGGTCGAATTGGGTTGCCGTAAGAGCGATAGGTTCACCACCACGGGTAACTTCACGGGTATCTTGGTTGAGCACCAAATCCCCCACAACGAGTTCGGCATCGTCAATAGCGGCAACACCCGAACGCTGCACCAGTCGGTGCAGGCGAATCATAACCTCTTCCATCGAAAACGGCTTGGTCACATAGTCATCGGCACCAGCGGCAAGCCCTTCGATGCGGTTATCCACCGAATCTTTCGCAGTCAAGAAGAGGCAAGGCACTTCGGGGTAAAACTTCCGGATGCGGTCCAACAGCTCCAGACCGTCGAAACCGGGCATCATAATATCAAGCACCAGCACATCGGGACGCCAATCGCGGGCAATAGCTAAGGCTGCGGGTCCATCACCAGCCGACTGCACCTCCCACCCGATCATCTTCAGGCCCATGCTGACGAGTTCTTTGAGCATCTCCTCATCATCGACCACTAGGGCACGAATGGGGCTGCCGTCCGGATGTTCAAGGGTCGGCAGGTTTTTAGCGATTTCGGTTGCTTTGCTGCTCATAGTGTTAAGGGTAGCGGTATTTAAACGCCTGTGTAGGTTTAGCGGCTACTTTTCGAGCAGAACATAAAATATACATGCCCCGTACACAGCCTGCACACAGTATTCCTAACCCGCCAGTACAAGGATGTCCACAAAAAGTGGGTGACGCGCATTAGTCCACGTCACCCACATTATGAGGAATTATTTAGAGGCGAATACCGCTTGGTACTACTGTACGAGGCTGAAGCGGCACAACACCGCCGCCACCGGGAGAGCCATATCCGTTAACGCGGGATGGCGTGGCTGTTTGGGCATCCGAGAAGTCTTCATCCCGAATCTCTCCTCGATCAGTGATCTCGGTGAGTATTTCTTTATCCCGGTCGCCCACCCGTATCTCTTGGGGAAATATTTCAATCCATGAGCCGTTAGAGCAGGTCATAACTTTTACTTCCCGGTCTTTAATATACCGATAGGTGCCGTCCGCGTTAACGTATGTTTCCTGTCGGGTTCCATACCCATAATTAGCTTCGGTGATTTCCTGCCAGGAACCGTCAGCATGCAGTTCTGCGCTATGGCTCTTTGTTTTCATGGTCCAGGTTCCATCAGCTTTGACTTCCCCATGTTCATCGCCGCGCTTATCGTAGATCCATGACCCATCGGATTCGTTGATAGTGGTCCATTTCTTATCTTTGCTGTCCACAGATTCGGTGGATCTGGGGCGGGGCTTACCTGCTTTGTTATCGTCAGTCAGCGCTATCTCTTTCTCGCTGATACCCTTTTTCTTGAGTTCTTCAAGGTCTGGGTTTTTACCGGATTCGTGGCTCGGGCAGGTGATTGGAAACTTAACGTCCCGCATAAAATCAAGGCCCCGCGCCTTTTCCGGGTGCTCCAAAAGTTCAGATACTTCAATCTGCTGCCCAGCAGACGATGCGTTCGAGCCGGAAGCTGATGCCGCAGCATGCGAGCCTTGGGGCGAGGAATTATTGGATGAAGATGCGGTTCCTGATGAACACGCACCCAGGGCAAAAACCAGAGCAGTGCCCAAAGAAAATACAGAAAGTCTACGCATTAAAAGTCCTTATCGGTGACTATGAGGGAAGTTACAGGATCAAATATACCCTGTCTCAGATCTTCGCCGCCGAAGACACGCTTCTGCAGGTCATAGGAACCAGACGCAGATACCCTTCTACGAACACCTTCTAGCGCCCATTATTTAACAGCTCGCAAACCATTATTTAACCCAATACCCGCTTTTACCCTTATATTCCGGGGATTTTTTAGAAGGGCGCAGAATCATTATTTAACCCAAGGTCACACAGTATTTACTCTGTTACCGGAGGATCTTACATACCATCACGTAAAATCTGCGGGAGCATCCCGAGTTCATCAAGTTGCCTCACCACATAGATCGTCAGATCGTTTCCCTGCACCCGTACACTGTATTGACGAGTCCCCTCGGGCCGATACAACAAATCACGGTCAACCAGTTTCTTCAGGTATTTGCTGCGAACCGCTGCAGACCCGGGCACAAGGTCTTCCACATCTTTAGCATGAGCCCGGCCCATCTCAGCAATACGAAGAAGCACCGCGACATCACGACTTGTCAGAACAGCATTTTGATAAGCCTTTTCGAGTACCGGACCGTAAAGCTCATTCAACACAAAACCGGTAGACGATAATTCAAGAATGTTCTTCACATCGGATTCGATTCCCCGCAAAACATATAAGCACCACGATTCAAGATCATCATCGCGTAACGAATCGGCGGTCTCCAAATGCCGATAGTAGGCGTGACGATCCGACCCAAAAACAACGGTTGGGTTCAACGCTCGATACCCATGTGTTGCGGTAAAGCCGAGCTTAACGAGCATCGCATAGGTTATGAGCCGTGACACACGACCGTTTCCATTCCCGAAAGGATGAATCCACACGAACCTGTGGTGGCTAATAGCAACCTGCAGAAGGTGATACTGCGGGCTCATGGGTTTGTTCATAAACTCAACAAGCTGGCGCATATCAGCGGGTACGGATTCCGGTCCGGGAGGCTGGTGCGTAGACTGCGCGATGCGCACCCCAGAACTTCGATAACTTCCAGGGGTAGCATCGCCTTCTCTCTCCAGCCCATCGACTGCGAGCGCATGAAGTTCTCGAATAAACATTTCCGTCAAGACAAAATCTTCAGTCACAACGTCGTCAATATAAGCACTGGCTTTTTCAAGATTGAGGATTTCACGCACCCCATCATCAAAGCTCTGCCCATCACGCACACCTTGGAGCGCATCCAGCATCGTGGTGCGATTTCCTTCGATGCGCGCCGACATAATATTGGAGAGATTTTGAAAGAGCTTTTGCAGGTCGCTGTAGAGTGGCAGATCCGTTTGATCCTGCCCCTGCAAAGTGGTTCGAATTCGTTCAAGCTCAATAATGGTCGAAGCTAGATCAGAGGTAAAACTGATGTGGGGAATACGAATAGGCTCCATACCTTCTATACTACCGACAAAGACTACTTTATTTAACAGCCTGAAAACCATTATTTAACCCAATACCCGTTTTTACCCCTATATTCCGGGAATTTTTTAGAAGGGCGCAGAATCATTATTTAACTCTCAGGCAAATATTATTTAACTCCGAGCCCTTGATGATGTGTGCAAAAGGGTGGCGCATCCAGCCATAAAATCTGGATGCGCCACCCTCTACCTTCTTCACAAACAATTTCCGTTAAGACACAGCCTGCTGACCGGGCTGCAGAGGCTGACGCGGGGTCAGCGGAATGACCCCTCCCCCGCCGGGACCATCACCTCCACCAATCAGTAAATCTGGTTGAGGAGGAACGTAAATATACCGTTCTTTATCTACCGAAGATACCTCGCTCTTACGTGATGACGATTCCCGATATACTTTGCCGTCCGGGGTGCTGTATACAGTTTCATAGGCGTTTTGAGTACGCCAGGTGCCATCAGATTTTACTTCTTCTGTTCGGTCCTGGTCTTTTCTCTGCCAACTTCCATCAGGGTTTACGTGAATAATATCTTCCCCGGCGCTGCGTGTATTATTTTTGATTTCCCATGAGCCATCAGCATACAACACAGTAGTTTTATCATAATTACCGGAGTTATCAGAATCTTTCTGCGTCCACGTGCCATCTGCTGCAACATGTATTGTCGTGTCTCCATCGCGCGATTCCCAGCTCCACGAACCATCCGGATTGACCTTAGCCCTACCGAATGGTTCTTTCTCTGAACGTGGTCGGGGCTTGCCCGCTTTATTCTCATCCGTCAGGAGTATGCCCTCAAGTTCAGCGGTAGCATGCTTATACTCATCAGTTCCAGGAACAGCCTCTTTAACAGGCATTCCCAAGGGCAGAGCCGTACGCGGTTTCAGGGGAATAACACCATTTTGAGGAATATATAACCCCATATCGTACATACTATTCATGTATTCCCTAGGAGTTATAACCCCACTCTGCGCCCCATGTGTGATAGATTTTTCCTTCCCGGTTTCTGTATTCTTTTCCACGGCTGTACCGTCAGGGTTTCCCGTGATGACCTTATTATTCGAGTATCCGCTAGACTTCCATGTGCCATCAGCATATGCCTCAACGTTTTCTGGGGAAGATGAATCGCTCTTACGCTCGACACTCCACGTACCGTCAGCATTAACACGAGTTTTTGTCTGTGAAGAAGAAACTTTTTCAATCCTCTCCCAAGATCCATCTGCGTTAATCGTCATTTCGTGATATATGTCAGACCCTGTTCCACGCTTCACATGGAATGTACCATCGACATTAACTAAAACTGATAATTTATCCTGGCCGCTGCCTTCTTCAACAGTCCACGAACCGTCGTCCTTGAGCTTTACATTCTTTCCTAACGAGCTCTGAGACTTCTGTTCAGCGCGCGGGCGGGGTTTACCAGCCTTATTATCGTCAGTAAGCCCCACAATCTGTTTCTCATGACTCTGTTCTTCATTCTTCTGTTTCTCCTCTGCTGGGTTTGTCGTGGGGGAAGCTGAAGAAGACTCGGGTGAGGCAGAAGATGATGCAGAGGAAGATATAGAGGAGACAGGGGAAGATCCCTCAGATTTACTCGGCTGAGCTCGTTCCACAGTCATACAGGCGCTGAGCGCGAGCATGAGGGCGCATCCAGTGGAAAGAGGAACGACGATGCGGGTGAACTTAGTGATTTTCATCGGAAGTTTCCTTAAGACACGGCTTGCTGACCGGGTTGAAGAGGCTTACGCGGGGTCAGCGGAATGACCCCTCCCCCGCCGGGACCGTCCTCTAAATAGGAGAGGCGCGGTTCATGGGGAACTTGAATATGGCTTACTTCATGTTCTCCCGAAGGGAGCTCGGTCTTCCGACCCGAACTCTCCCGAAAGACTTTACCGTCTGAGGTACTGTACTTGGTGTCGTATTCAGTTTGGGTGCGCCACGTCCCGTCCGCTTTTACCTCTACCGTTCGGAAGGAATCCTTTGAAGTCCAACTGCCATCGGGGTTCACATGAACAAAGTTTTCTCCATCGCCCATTTTCATTTTAGATTCCCAAGAACCATCCGCGAACAACTGCGAACTTCCTTCACGGCCAGTTTCTGCGGAGTCCTTCTGATCCCACGTACCGTCTTCAGAAACACGTATGGCTGAACCTTTACTCTGCCAAGTCCATGCCCCATTCGGGCTGACGATAGCATCATCATCGATTTTCCTCTCTGAACGTGGACGGGGCTTGCCCGCTTTATTCTCATCCGTCAGGAGTATGCCCTCAAGTTCGGCGGTAGCATGCTTATACTCATCGGTTCCAGGAACAGCCTCTTTAACGGGTATTCCCAAGGGCAGAGATTTACGAGGCTTGAGCGGAATAACACCGTTTTCAGGGACGATCTTATCAAGGTTATAGGTATCGGCGATCGAGCCTTCATCATGGTCTTTCGGGGTCGTGACAATCTTCCACTCTAGCGGGGTAAGAGGTTTTTCCTCCCCCAACTTCGTGTTCTTTTTGATTGCCGTACCGTCGGGTTTTCCCGTTATAACCGCGTTCGTCCTTTCGGTAGATTCCCAGCTGCCGTCGGAACGCATCTCAACTTTTTCTGGGGAACCCTCACTCCCATATTTTTTCTCGATGGTCCACGTGCCGTCAGCATTAACGTGAGTTTTTTGTTCGCTGGAAGAACCTTTTTCGATTTTCTCCCAGGACCCATCGGCGTTGAGGGTAAATTCTTCCGTAGAATCTTCCGAATTTTTATTCTTCACCTGGAATGTGCCATCGGCGTTAACCGAAACCGATTCCGTGCGTCCATTATTGTCTTCTTCGACAGTCCATGAACCGTCGTCCTTGAGCTTTACATTCTTCGTTGAATCCAAAGGCTTCTGATCAGAGCGCGGGCGCGATGTACCGGCCTTATTATCGTCAGTAAGCCCCACGATCTGTTTCTCATGCGACGTTGCAGAAGCTGAAGAGGATGCGCCGGAACCACCATGAGTAGAATCTTCCGAACCGATTCCTTGTACAGAGGTCGAGCAAGCACTGAGTGCCAGCATGAGAATACATCCGGCAGATAGGGGACCAAATACGCGAGTGTGATTATCATTCTTCATCGGAAGTTTCCTTACGGCTATGTAGTCTATGCGGTGCTTTGATGCGGTGTTTAAAAATACCTTTAGTTTCAGTCTATGGTTCTTGGACAGACCCGATGCCGCTAACACCCCATGTTTTCTTCCAACACTCAGCGAATATAGAGTACGTTCCCATATTTCTTCCAGCAAAGCTCCAGATAGAAGGGCGTTTTAGACACAAAAAGGGTGGCGCATCCAGCCGTAAAGTCTGGATGCGCCACCGTACTACTGAGAGAGGTTCGAGGTTACTGAGCCTTCTCCCCTGCTTTAAGCGGGGTACGCGGTTTGAGAGGAACAACGCTGTTGCCGCCTACACCGCCAGGAGCATACAGGGTAGGTGGAACTGGAACTACGGAAGGAGTAAGTTCCTTCCCAACCTCACGCTTCTCTTGGCCTGGTTTCTCTTGGTAGACCTTGCCGTCGGCAGTTCCGTAGAGGGTAGAGTGCGAGTCCACACTGCGCCACGACCCATCGGCTTTAACCTCCATGCCCTGGGCCCCTTTAATCAGATCCGTATCACCGCTCTCGCGTACTCGAATCCAGCTGCCATCGGGGTTTACGTGAACGCGTTCATCTCGGGCCGCTTCATATTTTTCCCAGGTGCCGTCAGCATTCAGATTAGCCTTATCACCATTATTGCTTTCCCAAGTCCAAGTACCATCTTTTTGGACATGCATCGTTCCCGAACTACTGGTGTAGTCCCAGGAGCCATCCTCATGGATGGTAGCACCGCTGGAAACAGAACTATACGATGATGTCGGCCGCGGCTTACCGGCCTTATTATCATCGGTCAGGGCTTTTGAGGTAGCGCTCGAACTTGCCGAAGCCGAGGCGCTGGTGCTGCTGGAAGCTGAGGTGCTGGGCGATGCGGTTTCCGAGGCAGATGCGCTCGCGCTCGACGGGCTGGCGGCGGAAGACGAAGGTGCCACACTGCTCACCGAGGAGGAGCAGGCGCTCAGTGCGAGCACCGCCACAAGAGCGGCGGAAAGCGGCATCGCTAGACGACGAGGGTTATGCATAGAAGTCTCTTTCAACAGTGATTATTGCACGGTGTTTATAGCACCGACTTATTCATTCTATCGGCATCTCTCCATAAAATGCAGAGCATATCCTTCATATTTTAGAAAGACTGCAATCGTATTTTATGTTTATCGAGGTAAAAGGCGGCAAGCCTAGAGCGCATAGATTCGCTTTCTCACGGTAAATAGCACGAGGGGGCTGTAAAATCTTGAGAAAGCATTCGATACCGCCCACACGGAAGGAGGGATGCATGCGCATCAGCCGCATCTATAACAATAATGTCGCCCTCACCCGTGATTCCTATGGGCAAGAGGCGGTAGTTATCGGGCGCGGACTTGCTTTTGGCAAACGCAAGGGCGATCTGGTTGATCCAAATAAGGTCGAGCAGACGTTCATTCCCGAACACGATATTTCCGCCGAGCGGCTCAGCTGGTCACTCTCCGAGATTCCCCCGGAGATTCTTGCTATTGCCTCCGAACTTGAAACGAAGGTTCGCAATACCCCCGATATTAAAATCGCGAACTCCTTCATCATTCCTTTCGCGGACCACCTGCACTATGCTGTTGCGCGCGCTCGCGAAGGACTGCAGGTTGATTATCCTCTCGCACCCGAGGTAACGCTGTTGTATCCGCGTGAAGTTGAGTTCGGGCGTCAAGCGCTTGACCTGGTACATGAGCGCTTGCATCTCACCCTAGATCCGCAGGAAGCGATTCCTTTGGCGTTACATCTCGTCAATGCCCAGTTTGCGACGGCCGATATGTCACGGGCTTTCCGCATGACTGAGGTTTTTGCGCAGGTTTTTGATGTTATCGGAGCAACGTATGGTAAGCCGATAGACACAAATTCCATGTCGGCGGCGCGGTTTATCACCCATCTGCGCTATCTCTTCGTACGTGCCGATCGAGAGAACAATAAACAACAACGGCATATTACTCAGCCCGGTGTTTTGGCGGCACTTCGGGCGGATGCGCCCCAAGCCTTCGCATGCGCACAAAAGGTTCTTCTCCTATTAGAGATGCAGCTCAATCAGCCGTTACGCCAAGATGAGCTCACATATTTGACGATTCATATTGACCGCCTCGCCCAAGAGATGTGGGGTTCTTAGAATTTAAAATCATCACATCCGCACAATAAAAATTCTCTTGATCGTAAATAACGCAGAATTTTTAATGTTTTATTCACGATCACAAACATTTTTAGTCAGAATGCATCTTACCCCCTGACAAGTCCTCCCAAAACTCGATATATTCCTATATTGGAATATAAGAATATACGCTATTAATGCATCAAAATACAGCAAATAACAACTTTTTACCCCTACCCGGCTGATAACCTTTCACGTTCTCCGCCCTCTAGATCATGTCCTTAAGAACGACATAGTTTAGGTCACATATACTATATTTATGTGCTGAGAGGTTCTCGTGTAGAAGTATTTTTTCCTATATTTTTCTCCATATTTAAAACCGTTACTGACCGTGATATTCTCAAAAGGTTTAGACCCTTAAATACGGAAACAACACACATTCTGTAGTAACGAGAGGACCATCATGGTCACTATCATCGTGGCGGCACACGGGGAGTCAGCACCCGCGCTCTTAAAGACCGCCAGCATGATCCTCGGAAACCTCGATAACGTGTATCCGGTGACATTTCTTCCCGGGCAGGGTCCGGAAGATTTGATCGAAGAGTACACGCGCATCGTTGCGGAAACAGGATCCGAAGAAACCCTTATTCTCGTCGATCTCTTCGGCGGCAGCCCCTACAATGCGGGCGCTCGATTCGCGGCAGAACACGAAAATATTGATGTTGTCGCAGGCGTCAACGTGCCGATGCTCATCGAAGTTATCAGCGGCGCCGGTCGCAAAAATGCAACCCTCAAGAGCCTGGTTGCCAAAGCCCATAAGGCGGGCGTGAAGGGTATTCGTTCCTTCCAAGAAGCCAACCAGCCGGTACAGGAAGAAAAGCCTTCTCAAGAGGCAAAACCCGCCGAAACACCGGCGGCACCGGAAATACCCGCAGAACAGCAGGTTGAAGGAGGGCATATGGATGCTATTTTTACACGCATCGACTCCCGCCTTATTCACGGGCAGGTCGCGGGCACTTGGGTTCCTTATGTGGCACCGCAAACCTTTATTGCCGCATCGGATGCAGCCGCCCACGACAACCTCCGCAAGACCCTGCTGCTGCAGGTGGCGCCCGCCGGAGTCAAAACCAATGTGCTCGATATTGCTAAAGCGGGGCGCGTATACAACAATCCCAAGTACACCGGCATGAAAACCATGTTTGTGCTCGAATCCCCGGTCGATGTGGTGCGTCTAATAGACGAAGGCGTCGAAATTCCAGAGGTCAATGTCGGCGGCGTAACCTACAAAACCGGTATGACGCAGCTTTCTGAGGCAGTTTACGCATCCGAGGAAGACCTCGACGCATACCGTGAACTTCTCAAACGCGGCGTCAAGCTGTACGTACAGCAGCTTCCCAACCACAACCCCGTCGATCTGGCAAAAATTTTGAAAGAGAAAGGTCTCGCCTCATGAGTCCCCTCGCATTTATTCTCGTCATTGTGGTGGCGTTCATTGCGGGTGTCGCATCCGTGGTGGACGAACGCCAGTTCCACCGTCCCCTAGTAGCATGTACCCTCATGGGTTTCGCCCTCGGGGACCCCACCACTGGCATTATCTTGGGCGGTATGCTCGAACTCATTGCCCTTGGGTGGATGAATGTCGGCGCGGCGATGGCACCCGATGCGGCGCTCGCATCATGTATCGCAACGGTCGTCGTTATTCACGGTCACCTTGATAAAGCGCAGGGCATCGCCGTTGCTATTCCGATTGCAGCAGCCGGGCAGGTGCTCACCATTTTCGTGCGAACTATTACCGTCTTCTTCCAACATCAAGCTGACCGGTTCGCCCAAACGGCGAATTTCCGGGGTATTGAGCTCATGCATATCAGCGGCATGGTTCTGCAAGGTTTGCGCGTGGCTGTCCCGACCGCCGTGGTTGCCCTTATTAACTCCGAAACCCTGCAGAACTGGCTGCAGGCTATTCCTGCTGAGGTGACGAACGGTCTGCGTATCGCTGGCGGCATGATTACGGTGGTCGGTTTCGCCATGGTCATTAATATGATGAAGTCCCGCGCCCTTATGCCGTTCTTCTTCCTCGGATTCATCGCGGCAGCCGCTATTCCGGCGTCCCAGGAAATCACGCTCAGCGGCGACAACAAGGATGCTATCGGCAACCTCGCCGCAACCCTGGCAGATCCCGCGCAGCTGAACCTAGTCGCGATCGGTATTGTCGGAGCGTGCCTAGGACTGCTGTACACCCAGCTGAATCCAATCTTCCATAAGAGTGAGGCGGCGCCAGCAGCCGCACGCCCAGCCGACGACCTCGACAACGAGCTTGAGTAGGAGCGAATCATGACTGAGAACACTCAAGAAAAAGTAACCGCCGAGGTTCCCGACCTCACCAGGCGCGACAAGATTGATACGTACATCCGCTCCACCTTCCTGCTCGGCTCCTTCAACTTCGAGCGTATGCAGGCCATTGGTTTTGCGGTGTCGATGATACCCGCGATTAAACGTTTCTACACCAAGAAGGAAGACCAGGCGGAAGCACTCACCCGTCACCTGGAGTTCTTCAACACCCAACCCTGGGTCGCATCCTCCATTATGGGTGTGACTGCCGCTATGGAGCGCGAAAAGGCAGCCGGTAAAGAAGGCATTGATGATGCCGCCATTACCAACGTGAAGGTTGGTCTGATGGGACCGCTCGCAGGCGTGGGCGACCCGATTTACTGGGGTACCGCGCGCATCGTGCTGGCAGCGGTGGGCGCATCCTTCGCTATTGCGGGCAATATTCTGGGACCGCTGATTTTCTTCTTCGGCATGACCGCGATTCGGTGGGCCACCCGCTGGTACGGCTTCAAATATGGGTACGAAAAAGGTACCCAAATCGTGGGCGAAGCGGGCGGCAACACTCTGCAGAAGATCACGCAGGGCGCCTCGGTGATGGGTCTGTTCGTGATGGGATCGCTCGTGTACCGGTGGACGACCATCAACATTCCGCTCAAGCTCACGGAATACGAACAAAACGGTAAGAACGTTGAGGTCACCGTGCAGTCGATGATGGATCAGCTGCTGCCCGGGCTTGCCGCACTGGCTCTGTGTTTCCTGTGCATGTGGCTTCTGCGCAAGAGGGTTAACGCCATTTGGATTATTTTCGGTCTCTTTGCCGTGGGTATTGCAGGTTCTTACCTCGGGTTCCTGTCACTTCCCTCCTAGGTCTGGGTGACCGTTTAATAACCTCGCGGGATGCGCGCTCCGGTAGACTGGTACCGGGCACGCATCCCGTGATTTTTAGCCACCGCACAGACCTGAGGAATCCCATGAAAAAACTGATGGCATTCGACTTGGATGGAACTCTGCTTTTTGACCGGACCATCGATCCCGCGAATGTACAGGCTATTCACCGCTGGCAGCAGGCCGGGAATCTTGCGGTATGTGCGACGGGGAAAAGTATTTTCGCCACGAAACTTGCCCTCGATAAGACCGGCGTAACCTTCGATTACAACGTACTGTACACCGGTGCGGTTGTGACCGACGCCGAGTACAACATCCTGCACGCGCAAACTCTGCCGGTGTCGGTGGTGCGCGCCTGCTATGAACGGTTCAAAGAAGAGCCGGGAGTCGCGCTTTTTGCCACGACTTTAACCCATGACTATCGTCTGGCGGATAATGTGGGGTCTTCGACTAATA
>ERZ772874.367-NODE-367-length-24066-cov-4.428720_pt1 | contig 24066 bp, 18 predicted proteins | sample MGYA00580586_ERZ772874 | MGnify/ENA primary metagenome ERZ772874 (study PRJEB29015, sample SAMEA2737952) | human oral metagenome | biome: human oral; feature: human-associated habitat; material: dental | place: China | collected 2154 ... | reverse complement strand
GATATTGCTGCTGCCTATCGCCAAGTGATTAAACACCTCTATGATGCCCAGCCTGTACGCTTGTCTAATAGCCTTAGCTACTCCCATGACAAAGTGAGCTTCATCCCCAGAGCGAAGGATAATAATGTGTCCGTCTTCTTGAAGGATGTCGTAGTAGAAACGAATACTAAGGGGATGTGGAATGCCTCCAATAAGGGGTATGTCAAGCTCATTGATGCCAAGGTGGAGTATGCAAATACTCAGAGCAACGGCAAGAGGGTATTCGCACTATTCGGTCAGGGGGAAGGGAGCCCACAAGCTGGTATCCGAAGTACTACCTATCTACAAGCTTATAGAAAGGTTTTCCTTGACTGTGACGTCAATGGTAAGAATTACCATAACCTTGCGACCTTCACAGTAGATCTCGAGATTCGCCCCGAAGCCTACAATCGAAATGGTGGGCGAGTAGGTCAGAGCCCCCAGCGAGTGACCCTCAAGCGCACCTTCCGCTATGACGAAGCAAATCACCAGTGGAAGCCCCTCAGTGACGAAGCGAATACTGGAGGCGACGCTTACCGCACGCTTACGACGACACGCACCTTCGAAGGGCTTACCTTCACTATACGGGCGAACTTCTCCTTCTTCGTCGATAATGCCCTCATCGAGTAAGGGGATTTTCTCTAATAGCTTACTGCCTTCCCCGCCTTGCCAAGAGCAGGGCGGGGAAGGCTCGTTTTATGCCCTTGAGCCAGTCACCTCTGAGGAGCAAAAAAACAACCTACGGTAGGTCGGTGTACCGATGCACGGTAGGTCGTCAAGACGACCCACAGTAGGTTTTATCGACGACCTACCGTGGATCGTTTTTTGACCCTCCCGAAACGCCCTCTGGAAGCGGGCTCTGGCACACGTTCCGACCTTGCTCTAGAGAGGGAGAAAATCGGAGGGGAAGATGAAGCTGCAAAGGCTGGTAATCGAGCGGGGATCTTCACTAGGCGATCTTATATAAAAGAAGGACGCTAAGGGGAGGGAATGCTTCGACCCCATTCAGCGGGAAGAGCGGGGCTTTCACGAGGCAACTATAGGAGGCGACGATAGAACGTAGAGGGAGCAATTAGGGCAGTCAATATTTTTGTTTACCTTTGTGATGTCTTACGAGTATACCCCGATGATAATGGCTGGTGAAGCGCACTAGTTCTGGAGAAGGGGTAGCAAGGGAAGTCGGTGTAAGTCCGACGCAGTACCCGCTACTGTAAGTCACTCCCTCCAGCACTCCGAAGCTTAGACTACGGAGTATCTGAAGGCTCTTCCTACAAGGATGTACAGGCCAGCCCCTCCGGGCACGAGCTGAGTACTTCGCCACTGAGTCTAAGGACTCCCTCTAGCCCCTCCGCTCCACGAGCGAGAGATGATCGGGATAGAGTGAGACAAGGACTTGGGAAGGATCGTAGAGAAGAGAATCTAGGGTGATAAGCCAGGAGACCTGCTCATGAGATCCAATGTGTCAATCTCGGGAATAAGATTGGAAAGGCATTGCCATGAGATGCTCTCTACTAGTGACATCTCTCCGATGTGTGCACCTTCGTCTACCCCATCTGTCCAGTCTAGGACATACGGACGTAGAGAAGGAAGTCTTTCTGCCCTAGCTTCGCCGAGGCTCGCAGTGGCTTCCAGATATTGAAATGTGTCGCGCGTACCACTTCGCTACCCTTTACCTCGGGTGGTCAAGTAAGAGAGAAGCTCACCTCACTAGAATATCCCTCGATAATCTTTTGATCCTCCTACAGCTGTGTGTGCTAGAGCCCTTGGGCCCGTAGTGCATGCACCCGCTTGTGATAAGTAGGACAGGGACGCTACTCTGTCTCGGATCTCTATGGGTCTGGTACTAGCAGGGGTTTTCTTCATGTTCCTCCAACCTATCCAAAACCGCCCCTGCGCCCCATAGGGCCCGACAGGGATGCCTTCGTGCTGCAGAGCTTATCAATACGCCGACACAGTAGGTGCATGGTTCGGTCTAAAGCTCGTCTACAGCGGTAGATGTATGCTTTAGCCACCGTGCTCCCGATATCTATAGTCCACACCCTGTCGCCCTCCCTAGAGGAAGGAGCAGGCACCTAGAGAGCCTCCCCGCCCAGCAGAGCGAGTGAGCTGTGGTAGCTACTCAGAAGGCAGACGCACCATGACCACTGATATTACCCGCTCCAAAGGGTAAGGAAAAGCACACGCTTTCAAGCGAAAATAGTATCTTTGCCGAGGCTCAGTGTATCACAGCTGGACCCTGATGAGATATTACGATATGATCAAGAGACTTTGTATAGCTTGCGTAGGACTGGCGTTCCTCTCTTCGTGCGGTGAATACTACCGTGTGCAGAAGTCGTCAGACCTCAACGAGCGCTACTCCTTCGCCAAGAAGAGCTACAACGAGAAGAAGTATGGCCGTGTAGTGAACCTGCTGGAAGATATTGTCCCCCAGTTCGTGGGCACCAGCGAAGGTCCTCAGAGTACCTACCTGCTCGCTGACGCCTACCTACAGCAGGGCGATGAGAGCGAAGCCTCACGTTACTTCCAGAACTACTATACGAGCTACCCCAAGGGCCCCATGGCCGAAGAGGCCCGCTTCAAGGCAGGCTACTGCCTCTTCCAAGCGTCTCCCGATCCTCGACTCGACCAGAGCGCTACCATCGGAGCTATCAAGGAGCTGCAGTCCTACCTAGAATTCTACCCCGAGGGCCAGCACAGAGCCGAGGTGGAGCAGATGCTCTTTGAGCTACAGGACAAGCTTGCCTACAAAGAGTTCCTCGCTGCCCGTCTCTACTACAACCTCGGACTCTATCTGGGGAACAACTATGAGTCGTGCATCATCACAGCTCAAAACGCTCTGAAGGACTACCCTTACACCCGTCACAAGGAGGAGCTTACCTACCTAGTACTCCGTGCCAAGGCAGAGCAGGCCGACCTCAGTGTCCCCGAGAAGCTCCAGGAGCGACTACGCGATGTCATCGACACCTACTACGCTTACCTCAATGACTTCCCCAATGGTGTCTACACCAAGCAGGCACAGAAGATCTTTGAGCGAATGAATAGTAAGAAGGTCAGCGACTAATCCCTACCAAGTAATCACAGAGAATAATAAATATGCCTAAGTACAAAAAGAATGTACCGACCAACACGATCAGTCGTGATATGGTCAGCCTCAGCAAGGATACTGAGAACATCTACGAGACGGTCATGATCATCGCTAAGCGTGCTAACCAGATCGCTCAAGAGACGAAGCAGGAGCTCGAAGCTAAGTTGCAAGAGTTCGCCGTCTACACCGATGACCAGCAGGAGATGGTAGAGAACGAAGAGCAGATCGAGATCTCCCGCCAGTACGAGCGTATGCCTAAGGCTACCCTCATCGCAGCGAAGGAATACGAAGACGGCGAGCTGTACCACAACATCGCTGGCCGTAGTAAGAAGTAATCCCTAACACCTACATCAGCTGCCTCTATGTGGCAACGTATACAGACCGTCTGGCTCCTGCTTGTGGGGCTACTGATGGTACTCTTCGCCTTCCAGGACATCGCTGTCTTCACCCTCCCCTCAGGCCAGGCTTGTGTCCTGGACAACTGGCGTATCTATAGTGCCGTAGACGGGGCATCGCTACACAGCGTCTGGGGCATCGGGATCCTCAGCGTGCTCACTGCTCTGGGATCGCTAGCACTGATCTTCCTCTACAAGCGCCGTATCCTGCAGATGCGTCTGACGATACTGACGCTCCTGGTGATCCTAGGGGAACTCATCTACATCGCTTGGGCTAGCTGGCAGTTCTGCACAGAGAATGATGCAAGCTTTGCCGTCCGCTTCCCCCTTGCACTCCCTATTATTTGTCTTCCACTGCTCTACTTGGCCTCTCGCCGTATGATCTACGATGAGACTCTGGTCAGAGCCTCTCAGCGACTACGCTAAGAATACTACATAAGCGAAGCACTCTTCACTCAAAGCTCTTGAGACGGGGTGCTTCGCTTCACTTTTCCCTCTATTCATCCCACCCTCCATCATTCAGCAATCATGCAGTTCGATTCGCTTCAGTCCATCTCTCCTATTGATGGTCGTTACCGCGGGCAAGCAGAGGCTTTAGCCCAGTACTTCTCCGAGGAAGCTCTCATCCGCTACCGCGTACGGGTAGAGATCCTTTACTTCATAGCCCTCTGCGAAGAGCTCCCTCATCTGAGAGGTATACTAAGCGGTGGGCGTAGAGATCGGCTTCATGATATCTACCTCAGCCTCACCACTGAGGATGCCCAGCGAATTAAGGAGATCGAGCGAGTCACTAACCACGATGTCAAGGCGGTCGAGTACTATATCAAGGAGCAGTTCGATACCCTAGGGCTGAGTGACGAGAAGGAGTTCGTCCACTTCGGACTCACCTCGCAGGACATCAACAACACAGCCTTCCCGCTGATGATCCGTGAGGCTGTGGAGCGCGTCTTCCTCCCCGAGTTCGGTGGTCTCATCGATCAACTGCAGTTCTATGCCAATGAGTGGAAGGACGTCTCCATGCTTGCCCGTACTCATGGGCAGCCTGCTTCGCCTACTCGTCTGGGCAAGGAGATAGAGGTCTATGTCTACCGTCTACAGGAGCAACTCAAGACTCTGGAGAGTATTCCCCACACGGCGAAGTTCGGGGGAGCGACGGGGAACTTCAACGCCCACGTCGTAGCCTATCCCCAGCATGACTGGAAGCGCTTTGCAGGGGAGTTTGTGCGGAGTCTCGGCTTGGAGCGTGAAGCCTTCACCACGCAGATCTCCAACTACGACCAGATGGCGGCACTCTTCGATGTCCTCGCCCGCATCAATGTCATCCTCATTGATTTGGCTCGGGACTTCTGGATGTATATCTCGATGGATTACTTCAAGCAACAGATCCGCGCTGGTGAGGTAGGCTCCTCGGCGATGCCCCACAAGGTCAATCCTATTGACTTCGAGAATGCCGAAGGCAACCTAGGGCTCGCTAACTCGATCTACGGTTTCCTGGCCCGCAAGCTACCCATCTCTCGTCTGCAGCGTGACCTCACGGACTCCACCGTCCTACGCAATGTAGGTGTCCCCTTGGCCCACAGCATGATCGCTCTGAAGAGCCTGCGCAAGGGGCTCGGGAAGGTACTGCTCAATAAGGAGGCACTCTACCGTGACCTCGAGCACAACTGGGCTGTCGTAGCCGAAGCACTTCAGACGATCCTCCGCCGTGAGGGCTACCCCAAGCCCTACGAAGCGCTCAAGGAACTCACCCGCACCAATACAGCGATCACGGAGAAGTCGATCTACGACTTCATCGAGAGCCTCAGCGTCAGCGATGTGATCAAGGAAGAGATGCACCGTATCTCCCCGCACAACTACACGGGGCTCTAATCCCCCACCGATAGCTCGGAGCGGGCGCTACTGCCCCACCCCGAACAAAAGGAAGGCTCCCAGGGAACTAGCAGACAGCTAGCTCTCTGGGAGCCTTCCTTTGTGGGGACTAGCGGGCTAAACTACCCCGAGGTATATAAAGCAAATAGGGACTGTCTCCCGACAGCCCCTATTCTCTGTTAACCTTAAATCTAATACCATGAAAAACACACTACAAAGATACGACATATTTTCATACTACCAAACACTTCTATACATTTCTACTAATTCGCTAGTGATTTTTTGGATTCTCCCCTCCGATTTCTCCTGCTCACACGAAGTCGACAGGCTCGATCACAGTTTTCACTTCCCGCTGTACATCAGGGTTTAGAAGGCCTTCTAGTCGAAAGCACAACATCTTTTCACAAGTAGAAAAAAAAATAGTAGTGCCTCAAAAAAATTTTTCTTGCTACCTCCTTCGAAGCTCCCGATGTGCTAAAATTTTCTTCCCAAGGCTCCGTCTTTCGTCTCCCTTAGCTCACCCACCTCGGGGAAGAAGGGTCTCCCCTCTTTCAGAAGGCATAGCGGTATAAAAAATGAGACCCAAGCCATTCTGCTCAGGGCTCATTAGAAGGGGGCATCCGCCCCTAAAGCGTCCGCTTAATCGTCCACGAGCGAAACAACCCCTCTGTAATTCTATGAATTACAGAGGGGTTGCACTAGCGCCTGTACCCAGAGTGGGGCTCGAACCCACACAACCTATAGGTCAAGGGATTTTAAGTCCCTCGTGTCTACCATTCCACCATCTGGGCGCCTTCGTGATGCACTTACTCCTAGGGAGGGTACTCAACTTGCCTGCAAAAGTAGCTCAAAATCCCTATATGAGCAATTATCAGCCGACTAAGTTCCTTGCCTCGACGAACTAGGTGGTACGGAAGCCCTTACCTTCGCCTCTAGGTGCTCGGGGAAAGGTAACCCAATGAGCACGGGAGCACTCGGCGAAGCCACTTCACTTCACAGCTAGTCGCTTCTAACCCCTCGCACTCTCCTCGAGAGGCGCTAGTAGTGCTTCCCCTGAGGCACCAGTAGTGCCTCCCGAGAGGCACTACTAGTACTTCCCTCGGAGCAATTTCACTCCAGGGAAAGCAGGTGCAGGGGAAGGCTTCTCCTAGCACCGATAACGGGCGCCAAGAGGTTCTAATGAAGAGGAAGGGAAATGGAAGGGCCTAAGGTGGACCGAGCTATGAAGGAAAAGGTCCCGAAGCAAAGGGGAAGCTAGCTCGCTGGGAAGAAGTTCACTCGAAGGTATGAGCAAGGCTCCTTCCGAGAGGGAGGACAGGCGTCTTGGAAGAGAAGGTATTCTACTAAGGGAAGGCAATTGAGCCTATTCTGGGAGGAGCGCTTCGCCTAGATCTTCGAGTCCCTGGATGAGGTAAGGGCGGGAGAGGTCCTGAGGCTTGAGCACCTGCTTATCCCAGACGATGAGGTCGATGTCTACAGGGATCTCGGCGGGGGAGGACCTTCGCTGGTCGGGGGTACGCCCTGCTCGGCATTCGAGCTCCTTGAGCAGGCGTGCAAAGTCCTCTTGCTCGAGGTGCGTCTCCCCTACCGACACGATGTCGGTGAAGGGGGCATCCGAGAGACCGAAGCAGACGGGCGCCGACTCTCGGGCGGGAGAGAAGGTAAGGCGCTCGAGGCGGAGACGCTCTAGTTCGCCTCGGACGAAGGCTAGGTGCGCTTGGGGCTGGCTATTGGAGCCGAGGGTCAGGACAAAGCGGTGGAGCTTCATGGTCACTTCGTGTCGGTATGCTGGGTGTGAACAGAGGCTTCGTGGATGGAGCTGAAGAGCTCCCTGAGGAAGCCCTCGTCTAAGCCGAGGAGACGCCCCTCACTGAGGCGATCCTCGATGAGGGCACGATAGCGCTCCGGCTGTACGATCGGCAGATGGCTCTCGGCCTTGATCGCTCCGATGCGCTCTGAGACCTTCATCCGCTCCTGTAGCAGGAGAAGGAGCTTCCTGTCGAGCTCATCGATCTCCCCACGTAGGGCTCGGAGCTGGGGGCTATCGACCAGCGATGCCGGGCGAATATCCAGCTCGGCGATGAGCTGGAAGAGCGCCTCGGGAGTCAACTGCTGCGCTGCGTCGCTCCAGGCCTCGGCAGGCTGGAGATGAGTCTCGACCATCAAGCCGGAGAAGTTCATCTCGAGCCCTATACGACTCACCAGAGGGACGAGGTCTCTCCTACCAGAGATATGACTGGGATCCACGAGGATAGTCAGTGCTGGATGCCGGCGACGTAGCTCGATGGGTATCTGCCAGAGAGGAGCGTTGCGGTAGAAGCCTTTCCCGTAGGTGCTGAAGCCTCGATGAATAGCAGCGATGCGGTCGATACCTGCGCTATGGAGGCGAAGCAGTGCTCCTTCCCAGAGCTCGACATCGGGGTTAAGGGGGTTCTTCACCAGTAGCGTCACATCCTCTCCAGAGAGGGCTTCAGCCAGCTCTGCCACAGCGAAGGGGCTCGTCGTCGTACGTGCTCCTATCCAGAAGGTATTGAGCCCAGCCCGTAGCGCTTCCTCTACATGCGAGGCCGAAGCAACCTCGGTAGCCACCTGCATGCCTAGCTCCTCCTCAATCCGTCGTAGCCAAGGTAAGCCCTCCCGACCGACACCTTCGAAGGACCCTGGACGCGTGCGTGGCTTCCAGAGACTTGCACGGAAGAAGCGGACACCGCCCGCCCGAAGGGCCTTGGCCGTGGCATAGGTTTGCTCCTGGGTCTCGGCACTGCAGGGACCAGCGAAGACCAAGTAAGGAAAGGAAGATGGATAGCGAAGAGCGAGGGGACTAAAGGGAGAGGCTTGCATGAAGATGATGAGAGAGGGACTCACTAGAGGCGGTGCCTCTAGTGATGAGTAGGCGAAACGGGCGACTCAGTACCGAGCTCCTCGATAAGACGAAGGATGGAGCGGTAGAGGACCGAGTGCCACGGATGTGCTTGGGGAGAGAGGAGATCGTTGTGCCAGAGGAGATTTAGCTCGCCATTGTAGCGGGCGGTAGTACGGACCAGATCAGTGGCTACCGCCTCAGCCTCGGCTTGCTCCAGCGCCATATACCTCGGATCGCTAAGCGTGAGATCCCGCAGGATGAGCGGGTGGAGGATCAGCTCCGTCAGTAGGCGTGTATTGGGGTTGATGAACTTGACGGGGCGAGCCGTCCCTAGGCGAAAGCCTACGACGTCGGCATAGCCCATCGTGTAGTCGTTGCGGAAGCCCGAGAAGTACGCCTGTAGGAGATCCTCGGGTTCACACGAAGTGAGCTTATTGTGCCGGAGGCCTCGGGGCTTCTGTCGGAAGATCTTCTCAAAGAGCATACGCTCCTGCTTGATGCGCTCAGCTCGATGCCCTGCAGCGTAGCTACACTGGAGCCCTAGCCGAGCCTTATACTTAGCCCCTACTGCCAGGACCCTACGGATATAGGGTGAGCGGGGATTGTAGAGGGGCTTATCCAGAGGATGACGCGAGGGCATTCGGATGAAGAGCATGATCTGCCCCCGATCCTCTCCCAACTTGTCACACAGCTCCCGATCCCACTTGAGGAACTTCGGGTAGGTATAGTAGTCGTCCTCGACGTCCGCCGAGAAGCTCAGTCGTAGCGCCTGTAGCGGGGGCTTCTTCTCCTTGAGCCAAGCACGGAGGAAGCTACGCCAGCCCCGATAGTTGTACGGGCGTGCTAGGTCGTGGGTAAGATTCACTTTAGAGAAGGTCGCAGGACGCTCCTCCATCCGAAGGCGGTAGCGCTCGGTGATCCCTGACTCCAGCAGTATAGAGCGGAGGGCTTCACCATATTCGTCGACGATGGGGCGGTGTAGGAAGCCCGCCCGATAAGGCAGGGAGTTCTTCCCTAAGAAACGCCCGTGATCGTCTCGCTCGCTCCGACGGCACATCTCCTCATAGCGTGATATGAGGAAGTAGGTCGAAGCGATGATGTCGGCATGGATGATCAGCTGGGTGCGCTCTGCATTCCACTCCTCTCGAGGCTCGCCGAAGAGCAGGGGGATGCCCCTCCACTGGGCTAAGGGAAGCTCAGGGAGCGTGCGGGGTGTGCCGTAGTACTCCCGCTTGAAGAAACCCGAGGGGATGATGACTATAGGGAAGAGCTTCATCTCCTCTGGGTCGTCGGTATATCCTATAGCGTCGAAGCGCCGCTGGTAGCGGTCTTCGCCCTCACTCTGCAGCCAAAGCGGGCCGACAAGAAAGTCGATGAGGTACTGCCGTATCTTCTTGCTAAGCATGTCGGGAAGGGGGGATAGTTAGTTCGGATCTGTGACGCCGGAGGTAGTGAGTACCGCCTCTATCGGGTAGTGATCGGACTCCGATGCCGTCTTGTCGACTTCACAGCGAAGGGCCCGGAAGGCAGGGCCAAAGAGGATGTGGTCGATACGCACAAAGAAGGGGCGCGTATGGAAGGTGATCCCTAGCCCATTGCCTTTGCTGACGAAGGCATCTTCGAGGCCTTCGCCGATCTTGTACCGAGCATAGGAGAGCGGTGTATCATTGAAGTCACCACAGACGATGACCCGCCCAGAGCCATAGCTCTGTATCAGATCATGGATGATATTAGCCTGGATGTTGTGCGAGCGGAAGGTAGGGCTAAGCTTAGCACGCAGAGCGTCTTTCAGGCGGACAGCATCCCCATCCTTAGCTAGGCGGAGATAGTCCTCCCCGTCGACACGATGCAGGCGGAAGGACTCCAGATGGACATTGATGACGAGGGTCTCCTTGCCTCGTATATCCACCTTGTAGGCTACTGCTCCGTTGACCCACGAAGGCAGGGGGATCTCCTTGGCTTCCTTGATGGGATACTTAGAGAGGAGCGCTAGGGTGCTTCCCCCACGATTGACGCGGATCACATTGATGTAGGGGTAGTCCTCGTCTAGATAGCTCCGTAGGGTCTTGGAGACGACACCAGCCCAAGGGTTCTGATTGAGCATCGCTTCCTGGATACAGACGATATCGGCGCCACTGCTCTTGATGTACTGGAGCGTGGCATTAGGACTCGTCTTTGTGTGGGGCTTGAAGCCAAAGGCGCAGACGTTGTAGGAGAGTATGCGAAGCGATTCCTCCTCCGTGCCTAAGCTCTTCTCAGCCCTACTGATCGGGAAGTAGACGAGGAGCTGGGGCAGGGAGATCAGCCACACGGCTGCCACCAGGAGAAGCCTACGCTTGTCCCAAGCCAAGAGCCAGAAGATAGTGACTCCGATCTGTGCGACAAGCAGAGCGGGGAAGAAGAGGCCAAGGAAGGCAGGGATAATCCATCGCACGGGAGGGATATACCCAGAGTAAGCTCCGAGGAGATACGCTCCAGAGACGAGGAGCGTACCCACCAGGAGGAGGATGCGTGCTATACGTGAACTGATGGTGAAAAGGGCACGAAGCTTCATTGTTGGATAGCCGTGGGGGAAGGTTTTAGTTCTTGTCTTCGGTAGAGCTACTATGCTCCATCAGGAGGCGACGTTCGATAGGGCTGAGGCTGTGGATACCCGAGTGACGGATCTTCTCCAGCAGGCTCTCTAGGTCGGTATTCGTGGTGCTCCTGAGGCTACGCAAGCGATAGCGGTAGTAGAGACCACAGCCTACACCGAAGAGGATACCACCGAGGTGAGCTAGATGTCCGCCTAGGTTGCTCCGCCCTGCACTGATGAAGATAAAGAAGAGGAGGATCCAGAGGACAATCGGAGGGATGCTCCTACCACTAAAGCGCAGGGTGAACATGGAGAGGATCTTGCGATCCACCGTGATGCCCGCAGCGCACACACTTAGGATAGCAGCGGAAGCCCCCTGTAGCGACAGTGGGAGGATAAGCTCTGCCCCGAGAAGCTGATAGCCCAGGAGATAGGCCAAGGCACCAGCTACAATTCCCCCCAAGTATGCCCAGAGGAAGTGCCGAGACCCAATGAGCCCCTCCATCGTAGGGAGCAGGGCATAGACCAAGCACATATTGCTGAGGAAGTGCAGGAAGTTGAAGTGAGGCAGGGCGTAGGTCACTAGGCTCCACGGCTGAGTGAGCACCTTACTCCACTCAGGGTAGAACGAGAGGTACCGCCCCAGATTCCACCAGCGTAAGGGGGCGATGAGCGTACAGCACCAGGAGAGAAGCCCTAGGAGCAGATAGCCCAGCGTGTGCAGGATGATCAGGCGTAGTGTCCAAGTGCCTTCCTGCCAATAGTCCTTATATAGCTTATGCCAGTTCATCAGTCGTCTATCGGATGACTCCCTTCTTGCGCCAGAGGTAGATGAGTATAGCCCCGCCGATCATCCCACCGAGGTGGGCGAAGTGCGCTACCTGTCCCCACGTATTGTGAATACCAGCATAGAGCTCGATGACGCCGTAGAGGAAGACGAAGTACTTCATCTTGAGCGGGAGGGCAAAGCCTATGAGGACGTACGAATTGGGGAAGAGTACGCCCGAGGCAAGGAGGATGCCGAAGACGGCTCCAGAAGCCCCGACGGTATTCAGTAGATCCAAGAAGGCATCCCGAGCGATCAGCCCGCTAGGGAGCTGGACGAAGTCGTAGCGCATCACCTCCTGAAGTTCGTAGTACCAGCTAAGTTCTTGCACCAGACCAGCACTAACCCCGCACAGGAGGTAATAGATCAGATAGCGCTTGCTTCCCCAGAAGTACTCTATACTCGAGCCGAACATGAAGAGGGCGAACATATTCGACAGCACATGGTCGATCGAGGCCGTGCTGTGCAGGAACTGATAGGTAATCAGTTGCCAGAAGTGGAAGTTCGAAGCACCGAAGTAATGCAGTCCTCCGAGCTCGTTGAGATCAATACCTCGACGCAGGAGAAGGACAGACGTAATATAGATGAGGAGGTTGATGACGATCAGATTGCGAGTCACTGGAGGTGCCCAGCGAGTCCAGGCTGACGAAGACTGCTGCATGATGCTTGCTTGTTAATGGATGTAGCGTTGAGTATATCGTCTTTGAGAGGCGCTACTATGAATCACACGACTCTGATACGCCCCGTTCTTACAAAGATAGCTATTCTCTAGCGCTTAGAGGTGGCGGGGCCGAGTGGAAGTCGAATAATCGGGGCTATCCTCCCAAGGCGAACGAGGAGGAAGGCCGATTCTCCTTCACTTCATCCTCCGCCATCGTTCGCCCCAAATGCCGGGGAAGCGTCAGGGCGATCGAGCCTAAAGCATCCGTCCTGGTCTAAGCGAAGATCCAGCGCCGAAATGAAGGCTCATTCTACCCCTTCGAAATGGGCTCTCCGAAGGGGTCAAAAAACGACCTACGGTAGGTCGTCAAAAAAACCTACTGTAGGTCGTGAAGACGACCCACGGTAGGTCGTCGATGCGACCTACCGTAGGTCGCTAAATAGACCTTCCCAAGGACGGACCCAATACCCCCGAATTTTCCCCTCCCAAAGTGACCGAAAACCGAAGCCATAGACAGGGGTAATGAGGCTATAAATTGGTATATTGACAGAAAATTAAGATATTAAATTATCTTTGCGTCGTTGAACACCTAAAAACTGAACATGTATATGAAGAAAATTTCTACGCTCATGCTAGGCCTCGCCCTCAGTGGTACCCTGGCAGCTCAGACCCCTAAGTTCACTCCTGAGCACGGCGCTCTGCTGGATGGTAAGACGATCGTCAAGGCAAACATCACCAGCCCTGCACTGAAGACGTACAGCTTCTCTGCCGAACGTATCCTCTCCAAGGGTCTTAGCTTCCAGCTCGGTATCTCTACGATGCCTAAGAGCTCCCTTCCCCTCATCTCTACCCTCGAGAAGGCTGTAGGTGGTGAGACGAACCTCGGTGCTCTGAGACTGAAGAGCTTCGACTTCACCCCCGAGGTCCGCTGGTACACGGGCGGTGGTTACGGCCACGGCTTCTACCTGATGGCTTACTACCGTTACCAGAGTTACAACCTCTCTGGCTATACCTTCAACCTCGATGTACGTGACAACGGTTCAGCTACCTCTAAGCCCGTCGGTGTCGTACTCTCTGGGGACTTCAAGACGAACTCCTTCGGTATCGGTCTCGGTGCTCAGTGGCTCTTCGGTCGCAATAAGAACATCGTCCTCGACTGGAACATCCTCGGCCTACACGCGGGTCGTGGTAAGATGACCCTCTCGGGTGACTACTCCTCTGCTACAGCGCTCACCGACAAGGAACTTGAGGACCTTCGCCACGAACTCAGCGACAACATCTCTGACATCCCTGCTGTCAAGCTCGGAGCTGAGGACATCAACCTCGACAAGGCTGGCAAGAAGGTGTCGCTCAACAGCGTCTCTACGCCTTGGGCTTGGATCCGTGCATCGGTCTCCCTCGGTTTCCGCTTCTAAGCATCTGAGGGCTTAGCCCTACGACAAAGAGCATCCCCCACAGTGATACGGAGTGTATCGCTGTGGGGGATGCTCTTTTTGTCTTAGGCGCAAGGGGGGCTACTTCTTCAGGTGCTTCTTGATCGCCTTGATCCAGACGGTGAGGAGGCGTGCCGAGGCGTCGATGAAGAGGTCTTTCTCGTCGGTGCGCTTCAGCTCGCCCTCGACCTTGATATCGGGCTCGATACCGAACTCTACATCCTTCCCCGCTGTATCGTAGGTGCGAGAGGCAGAGAAGCGTATCCCCCAGCCATTGGGGAGCTCCGACGACATCGGCAGGCCTGCGCCCCCACCCGTCTTCACGCCGATGATCCGGACGTGAGGTAGCCCTTTGAGTCGTAGCGCGAAGTCATTAGCTGCGCTATATACGCCCTGATTGACTAGGACGAATACAGGCTTGAGCCAGATCGTGCCCCGTGTCAGAGGGTCGATATAGATGGGGATCTGACGGGAGAAGTCATTGTGTCCTGGGCCCGTCTTGTGGGACATATAGCCGACGTGCCTGCGCTTGTCGATGAAGTGCCGAGCCAGGAGTTCGGAGCTAGATACCTGTCCTCCGCCATTGGCTCTCAGGTCGAGGATGAGGCCGTCACAGTCACGCAGTCGATTGAGAGCCGCCGAGACATTGCCATCGGAGAGGCCCGAGTTGAACGACGCTACACGTATGTACCCCAGCGGGATCTCCCGCTTCCCTTCGTCGGGGTAGTCCAGCGCCTTGTAGGCCAGAGCCCCAGCGATCTTGTAGTCTTCACCTAGGTAGCGCTCCACCAGCTCGGCATCGAAGGTACGAGGCCCTTCGGTGCGCCACTTCCAGTAGCGACTTAGGTTGAAGGTCGAGGAGAGGTTCACGTGTCCATCCTTGAGTTCTGCCAGTAGCTCCGTCATGATGAGGAAGAGGGAATCAGTCGTCATCTTGGGGCGGAGGTCCTTGCGGTGCTTGTGGTAGAGATCCCGCCATGTCGTACCTTCGGGGAGCTTGAGATCGAAGTAACAGTAGTTACGGTCTAGTATCTGCCAGAGGGCATCATAGTTGGCGTACGGATCGGCAGTAAACTCCTTCTCCGTCGAGCAGGATACGAGGAAGAGGGAGGCAAGGAGGGTGCAAAGTATAGAGATACAGCGCTTCATGGGTTAGAAGGGGACTAGGGATGAATACTTGGAGGCTGTACGACGTCCCTGAAGGGGAAGGATATGGGTCGTCACCCCGACGAGCAGACTATGCTGATGGCGATAAGCCCTGATCTGATGGAGCTCCGTACGGCGGTAGTCCCAGCGATAGCCTACAGAGAGCGTCAGGTAGTCCAAGAGAGGTACATCTAGCGTCGACAGTAGGTAGAGCTCGGGACTTGAGAAGGGATGCGTCAGCGATATACGGCGGGAGGGCTTGCTGTAGTAATAGAGCTCGAAGAAGCTCTCACCGAACTCTTGGGCAAAGGCTAGCCCTAGGAGATCGGTATGCGCATAGGTCTTCAGGAGCAGTGGGAAGCGCTCCGTCCCTAGGCGATAGCTATATAGAGCGGAGAGCCCTAGAGAGAGGGCAGCATCCAGAGCGACAGGGTTGTTCCCGTTGCGGGTACTGTAGGCGACGCCCCCAAAGCCTACGAGGCTTCCACCGAGGTAGAGCCGTCCCGCCTTCCCATCCATCACCCGACGGAGGTAGCCCCAGTCATAGCGCAGGCCGAGGCTATAGATCGTAGCATTGCCAGCGGGATTGAGCGTGAGAGCCAGGTCGACCCCTAGGAGGGTATGCTTCAGCCAGCGGGGATCCGTCGTGCGGGGTGTATAGGCAAAGAGGGAGCCCTTCGCCTCGGTCTCTCCCTTGAGACTCTTATAGCCTAGACGAGAGGACTCCGAGAGATAGCTGTAGACTCTGCCCCCGTAGTTCAGCGGGGTGAGGTAGGTATTGCCTAGGCGCATCCCCCCGATACCGAGGTACTGGCTGTGGCTAGTGACATTGCTCATCCGGCTCTGTGGCTCGGGGACGGTAAGGATGCTCGTCGCCTGCGATCCACCACGGAGGCTATCCCCCTCATAGCTCTGCGCCTCTAGGGACTCTAGAGCGAGAAGCGGTAGGAGGAGCGCACCGAGGAGCACAAGGGCTCGACTATAGTGGGCGGTTCTCTTCATATCTAGGTAGTAGCTAAGGGTTATTCTGTAGGAGCTTCGTCGGAAGAGCTAGAGAAGAGGTCGGCCTCTTCCTCTGGCTCGTCCCCGTGGGGCTCCTCAGAGACTTCCTCGAAGATAGGGGACTCCTTGAGCGGAGGGAGCTCTTCTACTTGGTCGATGAGATAGGGAGCGATGCGCTTGCCACGAGCACGGATACTCTTGACGAGAGCAAATTCTTCGACATCGATCTCCACGGTACGTAGCTCTCCGTCCTTCTCCTTGCGTCCGATGAGGAGGCGTGGGTAGTACGTGTCAGTCAGGAGCAGAAGTTCGTTCTTGGGATTATCCCCGAGGATGTTCTCCCGCTTCTGGTCCTCCTCGACGCTGAAGCGCTTGATGTAATGGTACTTTTGATCGGCATCGTAGTAGACGGCTGTCCAGATCTTCCGGGAGTCGTTCTTCTCGATGCGCAGGAGGTTCTCCTCTATATGGATGGAGTCACTGAAGTCGGTGGTGTAGCACTCGCCAGAGCTGAGTATGACGAGGATACGGTCTCGTGCATGGAAGGAGCCCAGATACTGACCTTGCTCGTTGTAGTTCAGGCGGAGGACATCCCTATCAAACCACACATCTCGACCACCAAGCGTAGAATATCCCTTCGACAAGAGACTGACCGAATGGACCTCAGCCTTAGTGACTAAGAAGCCCACAGAGCTACGGCTCTTGATCGGCACCTCTGAGAAGTCCTTCTCGAACTGGAAGAGTCTCTGCCGTGCATTCCTGATCTTGAGTTTGATCGAGACCTTCTCTGCCTCGCCGTTGCCATTAGCCGAGAAGTAGAGGACACGCGACCCATCCTTCCCACGCGTCAGATCATAGATACGGTCACGGATGATCGAGAGTACGTTGAAGCGCTTAGCGTAGACAGAGCCTGCCTTACCATCACGGTAGACGACGTTGTAGATGGTACGTTCGTCGTTGCGCTGATAGCGGTTGATGTAGATGACCTCCTCATTGCCATAGAAGCGCTTATCCTCGACTTTCCCGACGAAGTACTTACCTGAGCGGAAGAAGACGATGACCTCATCGAGGCTGGAGCAGTTGCAGACGAACTCTGCATCCTTCAGTGCTGTGCCGAAGAAACCCTCCTCTCTATTGATGTAGAGCTTAGCGTCGAGCTCGGCTACCTTGGTTACCTCGATCGTGCCGAAGTTCATGATCTTCGTGCGGCGAGGGAAGGCAGATCCGTAGCGCTGGACTAGGTGCTCATACCAGCGAATGGTATAGTCGACTAGGTGGTTCAGGTCGTGGCGAAGCTGAGCGATATCCTGCTCGATCTGCAGGAGAGCCGCCTCGTGCTTGGGAAGGTTGAAGCGGAGGATACGTGCCATACGTAGCTCCAGCAGTCGCTTTAGATCCTCCGTAGTCACAGGGCGGAGGAACTGGTCAGCAAAGGGCTCGATACGCTTAGCGATATGGGCAAGAGCAGTGGTCTCATCCTTCGCCTCTTCGAAGGCCTTATCCTTATAGATCCGCTCTTCGATAAAGATACGCTCCAGCGAAGCTCCCAGGTACTGCTCCTCCTTCTCCGAGAGCAGGATCTTCAGCTCTTCACCGAAGAGGTACTTCGTGCGCTCCACGCTGTAGCGTAGGAGTTCGCTGACGGTGGTGAAGAGTGGCTTCTCCTGGTAGATGACGCAGCAGTTCGGGGAGATACTCACCTCGCAGTCGGTGAAGGCGTAGAGGGCGTCGATCGCCTTGTCTGAGGAGACTCCCGAGGCTAAGGTCAGGCGGATATCCGTCGTGGCAGCCGTCATGTCGTCGACCCGACGAATGCGGATCTTCCCCTTCTCCACAGCCTTGAGTATCGATTCGATGAGCGTGGTGGTCGTCTTGCCTGCAGGGAGCTCGGAGATGCTTAGGGTCTTCGAGTCGATCTTGTCAATCTTAGCACGAGACTTGAGGCTTCCCCCACGCTCACCGTCATTGTAGCGCGATACGTCGATGAGACCACCTGTGGGGAAGTCGGGGTAAAGGGTAAATTCCTCCCCTCGGAGATAAGCGCAGGCAGCGTCTGCCAGCTCCACAAAGTTATGGGATAGGATCTTGGAGGAGAGCCCGACAGCGATCCCTTCAGCTCCCTGAGCCAGGAGCAGGGGGAACTTCACCGGCAGAGCTATAGGCTCGTCCGTCGTGCCGTCGTAGGTCTTCTTCCACGGCGTCACTCGGTCGCTATAGACGGCCTCTAGGGCGAAGGCGGAGAGCTTAGCCTCGATATATCGGCCTGCAGCAGCAGGGTCTCCGGTGAGGATATTCCCCCAGTTCCCCTGTGTGTCTATGAGGAAGCCCTTCTGTCCGAGCTGTACCAGAGCATCATTGATCGAGGCATCGCCGTGGGGGTGGTACTTCATGGTCTCGCCGACGATATTAGCCACCTTGATGAGCTTGCCACTATCCATCCGCTTGAGGTTGTATAGGATACGGCGCTGTACAGGCTTGAGCCCGTCGTCGATATGCGGTACGGCTCGCTCGAGGATGACGTAGGAGGCGTAGTCGAGGAACCACGTCTGGTACATCTTCGAGAGATTGCTTAGCTCGGGGCGATAGGGCAGGCCTTCAGCAGGCTGATAGGCTGGAGGCTCGGGATCCTCGACTTCGCTCTCGGCGGAGTGTTCGTCGGGGGAAGGGGGGAGGGTCGTCTCTAGTTCGTCGTCTAACTCAGGCTTCATGTAGATCGTCTATACACCAATATTATACGAGGGCAAAGATACGGAAAAGAGGGGGGATCACGGCGAAGAAACCCCGTGTAGAAGCCCCAAGTGAAGGCATCCGACTCCCGAGCCTGTCTCAGAGGTCTCGACGGAGGGGTCAAAAAGGGATCTACCGTAGGTCGTCGTGACGACCTACCGTGGGTCGCAAGTGCGACCTACAGTAGGTTTCCCCGAGGGTACTCCGTAGCCCTTCCCCACAGCGAGCAAAAGCAAGGGGGAGGTACGAAGGGAAAGGCCCCTTCCCCCGCCCCCTCACTTCCGACGGGGGAGGAGCAAAGAAAATCCACCTGTGCCCTCAGCGAGTCGCTCTCGACTCGGGCCTAGGGCACAGATGGATCAGACAGGGTATCGAAGGGGGGAGCTAGCCCCCGTCGCAAGGGGGATTTACTTGAAGCGAGTGTACTCGATCGTCCAGCTATAGGTCTCGATAGGTGACTTGCCTCCGACCAGGACGGTACGCTCTTCACGAGCACGTGTTGGCCAGCCTTCGGGCGTCACCCCTTCAGTAGAATAGGTGACGACGCTCTTCTCCGAACTGAGGAGCGTCTGCGCCCTGCCCTGATAGACTCGCTTGTCCTCTAGGATGGGAGCACCTAGGATACCGTAGCTGAATGAATGGACCCAACGGCGAAGGAGACCATATTCTCCCTCGAGGCTCCCATAGTCAGCTCGGCTCTCCTGGATCAGGCGGTCCAGAGGATCGTAGACACGCTCGGTGGCCTGGACGATCTGGTGGGTCGTGGCTATCTCCTCCTTGATCAAGAGGCGGGGACCTGCATAGCTATAGAGGAGACGGCGCTGCTGGGGAGCCACTCCCGAGCCCGTGTAGACGGTCTTCGTCCCTCCAGAGATACGATCCTGGTCGTAGCTGTACTCGATCTCATAGTCGAGCTGGTCACTTCCTCGGAGGAAGACCTGCTCATGGGTGAGGGCGTCACGCTTGTAGCTGAACTTTGTCACCAGGGGAGCCTGCTTGGCACCTAGGTCGTAGATCTTCTGCTCGACCAGATGTCCTGAGGCATCGTAGCTATAGGTCTCCTGATAGATGATCTCACTGCCCGGGGTACCATCCTGCTTCGGTTGGTCGTGGATGAGACTGAGGCGTCGGTGAGCTCGGTCAAAGGTCTCGATGACCGTCAGGAACGGGCGCCCGCCCTTGGTCTTAGTGATCTCGATACGCTCGATCTTATTCAGCTGCCCTCCCCCAGGATTGGGTGGCTTGGGCACATCTCGACCCTTGGAATTACAGGAGGCGACGAGGAGGCTCGTGCCTACAAAGAGCAGAGCCAAGGGGATGAATTTCAAGGCTTTCATACGAAGAGGTAGGCTAAAGGTGTAGAGCCGTCCCTACTGGGGACGGCGAAGGGATAGAGTAGCGGTCTTCTCCTCGCTCCCTCTGGGCTGGATGGGTGCGAAGCGGGGTGAAGGGAGGGGCGGACTAGACGAGGTCCTGCCCCGGACGTAGGCGAAGCATCTCCTTGGGGACAGAGGCGCGTACGACTTCGCCTAAGCGCTCCACCAGAGCATGACGTACGTACTCCTGGTGGTGGATGAGCGTGATACAGCGGGTCGGGCGAGGTAGGGCAAAGGAGCGGACGAGCTCTCGGCGGTCGGGGCTAAGCGTATCGATGACGAGCTCGGGGACGAACGTGATCCCATTGCCCTGCTCTACGAAGTGCATGAAGGTCTCCAGACTACCTCGACTATAGCTGAAGCGCTGGTGAGGGGCATTCTTCAGATGGCAAAACTTCACCAACTGATCCCTGAAGCAGTGCCCCTCGTCCAAGAGCCAAAGCTGGTGCTTCCCTACCTCTGACGAGCGGATATGCTCCTCGGCGAAGAGCTCCGACTGACGAGGCACATAGCCGAGGAACTCCTCATAGAAGAGGGGGTGATCCACCAGCTGCTCCGACGTGGAGGCAGAGGCGATGAGAGCGATGTCTATCTCCCCAGAGAGTAGGGCCGAGACACATTCGCTCGTCTTCAGCTCAGTGATGGTGACCTTCAGCTCGGGCAGGTGCTTCTTGATCAGGGGTAGGACTCTCGGCAGGAGATAGGGAGCGACGGTAGGCAGGACGCCGAGGCGTACCTTCCCCGTGAGCGTCTCAGTCTCTTCACGGATGACTTCCTTGACCTGTGCCATCTGTAGGAGTATCACTGCTGCCTGGTCGAGGATACGGCGCCCCACGGCTGTCGGTATGATCGGCTGATGGCTACGATCGAAGATCTTCACCCCCAGCTCCTCCTCGAGCTTCTGGATCATCGTACTCAGTGTCGGCTGGGTGACATCACAGTAGTCGGCGGCACGCCCAAAGTGGCGAAACTTATCGAGCGCCTGGATATATTCGAGTTGCTGTAGGTTCATGCTTCTTGGTTTTCTTTTGGGCAAATATACCGCAATCTCTGAGAACAATGGAGCAACCCTCCCCCTAGCGCCTCCTCCTCGGCGGGCAAAGTAAGTCAACTCAAGACCTTCGTTAAATATCTTCCTAATTATAGGGCTCCTTCTCCTGAGGCGACACAGCGCCTAATCGATAAAAATAGTTAAAATAGGGGAGGGTTTTACCCGTAAAGACCCCCTATTCCCTACTTTCATACCTCCGAGTTGTGAATATAGATTAAACTTTCGCTGCAGTGCTCATTCGCTTGCTTTTGCATTAAAATCTTCCCACCTTTGTTATACCAATTCGAAGCAATCTTATCGTAGCCTCGAATCGACAGGCTCCCGACAGCCGATACCGGACAAATACACATGGATTGCACAGCCCCAGCTCTTCCTCCTTTCGAGCTGGGGCTGTTTCCTTCCTCCCCGATCCCCTCTTCCTACCCTACGAGCTCCAAGGGCTAGACCCTAGGGGGAGCACAGCTGTGTCTCAGAGGCACTACCTTCGCCCAAACTGAGGGGCTAAGGCGACTACCCTACTCCCTTCTGAGCAAGGTCTTTTCACTCAAGCCTTGCAAGGTCTCAGAGGCACTACTGTTGCCTCCCTCGAGGCACCAATAGTACCTCTCGGGTGGCGCTAGTAGCGCCTCTTCGGAGGTAGAAGCAGCGCTTCTGAGGAGGCGCTACCAGCTTCTCCGAAGGAGCTCCCCCATATCTAAAGAACAAGGAATGAAGAGAAAACCCTACCTTTGCACTGGCAAAAGGCCAGAGGACAATATCAGAAGTTCCTCGTTCGACAGCCTGAAGCCACTCCAAAACCTCATTTATACCTCTTAATTCATTTTTAATAAAGATCACCTATGAAGACTATTACAGTCTCATTGCTGGGTGTCCTATGCCTCGTCTCGACGGGAGCGTATGCCCAGCGTACATCTTCTGCAGACACGCTGCACCACATCGACAGTGTCTCGGTGACTGCTCGTCTGCGTCACGAGATCGGGGTTAACCCACTTGGTGTCCCCGCTAAGAAGCTTCCCCTGACCATCAGCACCCTCTCTGGCACTACCCTCTCAGAGCGTGCCATCACTCAGGTCACCGATGCTATGCGCTTCGTGCCTGCAGTACAGATGAAGTCCAGCTACGGGGCTTTCCGTGAAGTCTCCGTCCGTGGCTTCTACAACACGATCTACATGGTCGATGGGGTACGTGACGAACGCTCCACGATCAACTCGTACCCTCTGGGCGACCTCTACAATGTCGAGAGCATCGAGGTGCTCAAAGGCCCTGCCTCTGTCCTCTACGGCTACGCTGCTACCGGTGGTGTCGTCAATATCACCCGCCGAGTACCAGAGGAGAAGTTCACCCTCGGGGCACACGTGCGTGGCGGTAGCCTTGGCTACTTCGACCTCGGGGCACAGGTAGGGGGTAAGATCGCCGACGGTCTGAACTTCTACGCTGGAGGCTTCCTCTCTGGGGGTAAGCAGTGGCGCTCGACGAATGACAAGAACCGCTCCCTCTTCGCTTCCCTCAGCTATACGAAGGGCATCCACAGCCTAGTACTTCGCCTAGAAGGTCGCAATGACTTCTACGGCACCGACGCTGGGCTTGCACCCGTCATGGATGATGACATGTATAGAGTGAGTGATGGCAAGCTCTTCCTCAAGAAGGGCGAGATGCTCCCAGGCCTCAAGCGTCACTGGCGCTACAATGATGCCTCCGATGCTATGTACAACCGTGCCTACAACGGTAGCCTCAAGTACACCCTCTCGCTCTCCCCTTCGTGGAAGCTCTCGGACTACCTCTCCTACGCCTATGATGACATCGACTACTTCAGCACGGAGGAGCTCTCCTATCCTACGAGTCCTAACCCTGGCCCTAACTACGGAGCCTACACGGAGGATGCGACAGGGAAGAGAACGTACTACGACCTAGATCACGTCCAGTTCACCTTCCCACTCCGCTTCGAGCACATAGCCAAGACGCTGCAGAACACCCTCGATCTCTCGGGGAACTTCTACCTCGGAGCTGTGAAGAACAACCTGCGCTTCGCCTACAGCACGACCCTGCTCAATCGTACCACCTATACGGGCTACAACGGCCCCGATGTACAGGCCGATGGCCGTACCTTCGATGCGGATGGCGAGCCCCTCACCTACTCACAGAATACGACCTACAACCCCAGCTTCAACGGTCACGCTAAGACTAAGTTCTCCAAGGCCAATCCGCAGCAGGTCTGGGTACACGGCTTCGCCCTCTCCAATGTCTTCGAGCTCTCGGAGCAGATCAAGGCGATGGCAGCGATCCGCTACGACCACTACAGCTACCGCCACACCTCTGGTCTTGCGATCAAGGACGGCAAGCACAGCTACGATGATCTAGCTCGTGATGCTTATGAGAAGAGCTCTGACGGGGCGATCAGCTACCGTCTCGGTCTCGTCTATCAGCCCACAGAAGCACTCTCCTTCTACACGTCCCTAGGGAGCTTCTATATCCCCGACAAGACTACCAGCCTCGACAAGAACCGTGAGCGCTTCTACGACAAGGATGGCAATCTGATCACGGAGCGCCGTGGCGGTGCTTACTTCGATCCTCAGTCGGGCTACCAGTTCGAAGTAGGTACGAAGTACACGCTCTCCAATTTCCTACAGCTCAACCTCTCTGCCTACCACATCCGTCGCAACAACGAGATCGCTCGCACCACAGTAACGGAAGAGGAGAACGGCAAGCCCAAACGCTACAGCGTCAGAGCACAGGTAGGTGCTACCGAGGGTAATGGCTTCGAGACCGACCTGACTATCCGTCCCCTCCGTGGCCTTGAGCTCGTAGCTGGATATAGCTACACGGATATCCACGTAGCTGATGCTAAGGAAGGTCCCATAACTAAGCTACTGAACCTCCGTGAAGGTACGCCTATGAGCTGGGTGCCTCGCAAGCAGTTCTTCACCTACGGGCACTATGACTTCCAGCGTGGTGCACTCCGCAACCTCTCGCTGAACTACAGCCTCAGCTACCGTGATGCGATGTACTACAACGTTGGTCAGGAACTAAGCTTCCCTCCCT
>ERZ772874.364-NODE-364-length-24160-cov-4.326073_pt1 | contig 24160 bp, 20 predicted proteins | sample MGYA00580586_ERZ772874 | MGnify/ENA primary metagenome ERZ772874 (study PRJEB29015, sample SAMEA2737952) | human oral metagenome | biome: human oral; feature: human-associated habitat; material: dental | place: China | collected 2154 ... | reverse complement strand
TTTTTTATCCTGATTAAATTCAGGATCAATATATAAAATATAACCGTCCTCATCAATATAGAATGTATTTCGCTTTACTGCCATTATATTCCCCGAATATATTACATTTAATGAATTCCATCTACGTATATATTTAGGATTTTTTTCATTTCCTATATTATACCGCTCATAATTTTTATTAATAATATATCTTGTCCCGTTAACCGAATATCCGAATTTCGTGTTTCTATCTCTTAACTGCACCGAATCATCAAGCAGCATAGATTCCGGAATATATGCTGAATATTCTTCATGTTTATTTTCTTCAAGCCTTTTCTTTGAAAAATCCACACTCTTAACTTCATTAATTACTGCCAGATCCTCATATCTTCCAAGACTCGGATATATTCTCGGGCATCTGCACGCAGCCTCAATATCGGCTGCTTTATCCTGATTAACCGGTATTATATGAAGTAAGAGTTCGACATCTATAAGCATTTCGGTATTGCCGGTTCCACGTGTTATCCCGAACCCTCCGACTTCAAGCTGGTGTCTGCTGCTGTCAAACTTAAATTCAGGCTTAAATTCATATCTTGTAAAAAGATCATTTGCTTTGGAATAATACCTCCCCTGCACAGAAATCTCCATAGGCTCATATTCCGTATAGCCGCATATACTGTGTATAAAGCCTATTACTGTTGAGTAAGGGGGAAGCGGATAACTCTCCTTTAGTTGAAAGCTTGTCGGAATTCTATAATTTGCAGTCTGCTGCGAAATACAAAGTCTAATTGCTTTCATAATATTGTTGTACCCTTTTTTCTATATCTTCAAAAAATTCATTTATTTTTTTGCAAGATAATTCCTTTTTATATTTAGTGTGGAATAAATCCCTCAGATAATAGGGGGTGAAGTGTAGAGTTGTTATTATTTTGTTATTATTAAAAACAGTTTTACCTTTATTTATATTGCTTTTTATTGTCTAACAAAGCTTAATTATTTATACGGCTAATTCATATCTGCTTAAATCTGGCGTGCTTGTATCAAACTGTTTTTGATACTCGCCGTTTTCATCTACCCAATAGTAGATATCCTTTCCTGCGACATAGCAACCTTTAGCCATTACTCCAGTTTTCGTAAGGTAATAATCTTTATATTCTTTTTTAACCCATTGTCCAGACAGCATTGCTCCATCTTCTGGATTTAAGTAATACCAATCATCATCCTGTTTAAACCAACCAGTAATCATGTTTCCTGCTTCATCAAATACGTACCATCTGTCATTGATTTTGAGCCACTGTCCTTTGACTGTTACTCCGTGTAGTCTATAATGCCATTTGCCATCTACATTAAGCCATTCTGTCGCTTGTGCATTTTTAGCTCCTAAACAAGCAGTATACGCACACCAACTAACGAATTGCTGACACCAATAGAGACCGTTGCCGCCATACCACTTACCATACTTTGTATAGTTTTTATCTCCTGCGTTTGCAGTCTTGTTATCAAGACTTGCATTGCTTGCTTTTTCAAGATAGCCAACTTCGTTAAATAATACTCTTAAAAAGTCATCTATGCTACAGGTGTTATCATCAAATCTTGGGTATCCAAAACCATTGATACGATTTTTACCTCCCACTTCGCTTGAAGGAAATACGTATTCCTTAATTGCAACACAACCACCATTACGAACAAAAGCTTCTTTTGATGATGTGTTTCCCTCTATTGTTTTAATATGAAATCTTCCATTAAAGGTGGATACATTCACTACCACCCCGACATGAGCTACCCTACCCATTGTGGGACTGTAAAAATATATAATAGATCCGATCTTGGGTTCTTTGCCGTATCTTCCACTTTTAAGGAATAGTCCTTTACCGCTTGGTGTGTATTGCGTATATGCACCGCATAAAAGCCTTTTACCTGCTTCATAGGCATTATTAATCATGTTTATATCTCCTTAATTTTAATACCATATTCTTCACATGCAAGATGTTCTAACTTACACCCCCTTGCATTTTCCCAACCTTGCCCGAAATAAGCAATATGTGCTTCCGATAGTTTTTTTAAGGACTCCCCTAAACACCATAAAGATGTTTTTTGTACTGCCTTATTTGAAAGAAAACTTAGTATTATTTCAATGTTTTGACCCTCTGCGGATTTAACTTTATCAATAATTTTATTTCTTTCCCTTTCTATTTCTTCCACTGTTTTGCCTCTCATGGGTTGACTTATGAAAATCTTTTTCATGTTTACACCTCTTTATTTAGTTGTTTTATGGTTTCTTTTTCTTGTTTACTTAATTCATACTTTATTACCTTGCTATTTATTTGCTTCTGCATTGTGCCTATAATCTGGGCAAATCTATCAGATACTAAGAATCCACCCCCGAAAATATGTTGGCTTCCTTTGGTTTTCCGTTGTTCGTCTAATGCCCTAATAAAGTATGCTTCATCTTTTGGTATTTTAAAATCAATGCCACTACTAATATAAGTTTGAAGCCTAGCAGCTGTTATTAGGTTTTTAGGATAATCATATTTTGTCGCCTTTCTTTTGTTTTTACATTGAATGGCAATGATATTATCTCTTAAATCATTAGCTGTTCTTATTCTTGCTTCGTCAAGGTTTGTAATAAATGAAGTATTTATATTTGCACCGTTTTCGTAAGTAATGTTTGTAGCGGTGATAATATGACAACTGTCTGTATTTGCACTAAACAATGTCATAGTTGGAGAAAACAAAAAGTATTTTATTCCTTTTTCTATATAATACTTAACAATCTTTGATAAAATAGAAAAGGGTGGATTATCTATTACTACGCAATTATCAGGATATTGATACTTTTCGTAATCGTAACAAGGATAAAAGGGGCGTACAATTTCCCGTCCCTCTATCCCATATTCTTTTATCGCCCAACCTTTCACGGCTTCGTATACTTCGGGTGGAGTATAGCAATCATCTGTAGTTTTCTTTTGTTTAAATTTCTCCACAAACTGCTTATAGTTTTCGCCTTTTGCCATTTTTAATTATCCTTAACTTCAGGAAGTCCTGCAACGCTTGTTAAAAGCGATAAAATCCCTGCAAGGATTGCAGCAGAAGCAACTGCCGCCCAATTTACTTCATTAAGTAATGCAGCAGTGCCAATGCTAGCAATCGCTGTCTGGCATACCGTTTTTAATGCCCTTATTCCTGCTGCTTCTATCCATGTTTTTTTCATTCTTAAAATCTCCTTTTATAAAAATTTATTTTCCCTTAAACACTCATCAAATACATTCTGAAGATATTTGACCTCTGCTTTTATATAGTTATTAGATATCCTATAAGTGCAGCAATACTTGTTGTATTTGTCTATATCCCTGAACACATTTTCAAAGTGTTTTTGAGTATGTTTTTTCCCTAGTCGACATTGTTCTGTAAATTCTATGATCCTAGACCTTAACCTTTCAGCTTCTATTTCCGCCGTGTATTTCTCTAACTTAAGAATCCTATTTGTCATACTATTTACATCATCTTGATTTTGCCGTATTTCACAAGTAAGGCTATTTATTTTGTCTTGTAAATCCATTGTCATCTTGTCGCCTAGCCATGCAAAAATTGCACTCCACGGATTGAAAGGAATTGATTTAACCCGTTCTACAAAAATACTAACAACGGCAAGTGCCGCAAGTGTATATTGCAGTACCTCGCCGACAGTTAATTTATTTAAAAACTCCATGTGCTTCCTCTTTTTCTTTTAGAGTTTTATTTTATATTAACAAATTTTAAAGCTATGTTCTACTTTTAAAGGAATTATCTTGTCCAGTCTGGCATAGTTTTATTACTGTAATACGTCAAATAAAGCTTGTCCTTTTCTTCATAACTTATAGGAAGTCTATCAATATATTCTATGACTTTTTTCTTTTTTGCTTTAACTTCCTTGCCATTAGAATCCCTATCGCTTCTCATTTCGTTTATTACAGGATCATATTCTATAAAGAGTTCTGGTTTTCCACCTAGGGACATATATTTGTCATATTGCTTTTTATCGCTAGGCGGCAACTTATTTATTTTAGATTGTAGGGTGTCTACGTTTTTAACAGGTTCTTGTTCTGTTTCTTCTGTTGGTTCTTTCTTTTTATAATTCATTTCCTCATAAATCAAGTCTTTCATATCTTCAGATATTTCCATGTTGTTGATTATTTCTTCAACCTTTTTCTTTTTTGAACCTGCGATACTTTTGCCGTTTTCGTCTATGTCTGCTTTGATATTTTTTGTCTTGAGCTTAAACAGTAAGTATGTTTCTGTATCTCCGCCTTTAGATATCCAATTAGCTAACTTATCGTCTTTAAGCTCTGTCAAATCGTCATCAGTTCTTGAAATGTCGTAATCTTCAGATATTTCCTTTTTCTTCTCACCACTTTCTTTGTTTTTCTCAACTTCTGACTGTATCTTCTCAACTTCTGCCTTAATTGCATTAGTTAAAAGCGGCGATAACTTAGCTCTAAACCCTTTATTTTCAAGGGCTTTTCTTATTTCCTTAGCCTTGCCAGGATCATCATCAACGATAGCTTGGGCAATAGCATGGACTTCTTCGGTATCTTGTAATCTTTTCTTTATCTCTCTATCAACTTTTTCCTTGTCTTTTTCCTTGATAACAGCTCTGTTATAGTCCTTTATAAATTCGCTATAGTCTCCCTCAACATATATCCTGTTAAAGGCTCTGTTGTAGAACATTTCAGGCTTAAGGTCGTTGCCACGCATAAAGCTGCCAAATTCATTGTTTTGAATATCTTGTGTATGCTTTATCAAGCCGTCAATCATCTTACGTGTGTTTCTGACAGGGACACCAGATACCATGGACAAAGAGTCTGCAAGGGCAATAGCGGATGTTTTAAGCCTTGCGGCTTTTTCCTTTAAGGGAGTATCCCCTGTGAATGCCTTTTGTAGTTCTTTCCCAAACTTAATACTATCACTGTATAAATCATTAACCGCCTGTACCGCTGGGACGTTGATATCATACGGTCTATTGCCTGTCCGTATGGCTTCAAAAGCGTTGAAAGCTTCGCTACCGCCGACAACGTTGCCTAATACACTGGAAAGAAAACCAGAAGTAAATTGTTCAATCAATTTCTGTTGTGCAATATCTCCGTTTTCATCTCTGTAATCCTTTACCCTATACAACAACAGATTAGCTAATATAGTCATTGCAGAAATTGTAGCACTGGATATTACCTGTGAAGTTGCAGCATTCCTAAACCGCTGTTGTGCTTGCTTAAGTTTTTCCATATTTTCCTTATTTTGTTCTGCTTTGTACTGTTTCTTTTTCGCTAACAATTCATTGTATGAATCCTCAAGGATACCGAAATTTTGCAGTCTTTGAGTCATAAACATTGTAAGACTTCTGACAAGTTCGCTATCACTTCTCAAGATGTCTGGACGTTGCATAGTTGAATAATTAGGCTGTGTTTCTTCCACAACTTCATTAAAAACTTCTGCTACTTGTTTATAGTATTCTTCCGTGCCTTTCTTTAAATTTTGATACTTCTCATTGACATAATATTCGCTTGCGTACCACAAACGCCCTACTGTCGCAAGGTCTGCTTTTTGTATCCAGTTAAAGAAACTTGCGGCTTTTTCAGCTATTCCACCGTGATTAAAGGTTGGCGACTGCTGGGATATATAACCAAATTCAGGATTAACGTTTCCTTGGCTTCTAAGCCAATATAAAGGGGTGTATTTGTTAATTAGGTCTACATCTGCACCTGAAAGGATATGACCATTCTTTCCACCTTTAAGAAGGGCTTTTGCTAATGGTGTCCAGCCTAATCTAGCAGCAGCAGTAGGATAGGAAGCCGCCTGTTTCATTGCAACGCCAATATTCAATCCTAGAGTAGCACCAGCAAACTTGCCCCTTATTTTTCCAATTGTTGAAAATTGTGTTTTACCTCCGCCTTGAATATCAGACAGGATTTTCTCTATGTATCTGTTGGCATTAAATCCCCACACATCAGAAATGGCTTTTTTAACGCTACTTTCATATCCTTTAGATGTGAAATTATAAACCTTGTTAAAGTTCCTTACAGGGATAGCAAGACCGCTGTATTTTGCGGTATTGTTAATCTGTCGCATTATTACATCTGTAACGTCTTCCAGTAGTACAGGGTTCTTTGCTTCGACCCTTTCCTTTAACATGCCCATACCCTCGATTGTCCCGTTCTGGATAAGTCCTGAAACGTCTATACGATTAAAATTCCTATCGGTTTTAATAGGAAAGTAGTTATCAACAATAGCCTTTTCGTATCCGTCCAACTGTGTTGATGTTTCGTTTATAGCTTCCTTTGTAGTTTCATTAAAAAACTTATAAGCGACTTTTGCAAATTCTTTTTCTTGTTCCGTCATACTGTCAGTTATTGATTTTATTTGCGTTGGCGTGAGGGATATCTTTGTCGCCCCTTGTCCATACGCTTCGGCATACATTCCTTTTTTATACAGTCTTTCATTCGGAATGATGACACCGCCGTTGGCGATATGGCGGAGGTTATCCTCGTTTAAGCTGTGAAGATACAGGGCGATCCTCATGGCTTTTGAAATAGTTGTCTTTTTTTCGCTATCATCAATTATAGTTATATCCTGCTTCTTAAGGCTGTTTACAAAGTCTTTATTCTTGACAACATCATTAAACATTTGTGTTGCTTTCATTTTAAAGGTACTTTCCTTTAATTGTCCTTTGTTGAGTTCGTCCCCTAATTGTTTGAGAATAGAATCGTCTTGATATCCAGACAATTTATTGAACGCCCTTTTGGTATCTAGCATTGAAGTTGCAAAATTATTGATAGCCGCTCCTATCGTTCCGACTTTAACGCCTTTTACCGCTTTCATTTGCTTAATAAGTCCAGTTCCCAGCTCAGCAATCGCCCGTTGTTTTCCCTCACCTATCGTCTTATTTATTGTTTTTTGCAAGTGTCTTAATTCAACAATAGCTTGTGTAAGCTCCAACATTTCAGCCCGTGAAAAATCACCAATCTGCTTTTTATTAAGTCTTGCAAGTTTTTCTTCAATGCCTTTTGATGTGATAAAGTCAGGGTCGTTGGCTTTTAAATCACTAACCTGTCCCATTAAATTTGTAAGATTAAGCCTAGTTTTAGCGGTCATGTTTTTGCTCTTGAGGTCTAAGTCCCCTATGAGTGCCTGTTTCGCTTCTTCAAACTGCTGCAAACCTTTCATTTTCGCAAGCATGCGGGCTTGTTTCAGGAGCATATCCCCAGTCTTTTTAACCGCTTGCCTTTCTTTTGCGGCTTCTTTTTGCTCTAAATTTTTAGCCCTTATCTTGTTAATTCTTTCGGTATACTTTCCTTTAAGGCTTTTCTTTACTTCTTTGATTTTTGCAGCATATATATTTTTAGTTCTTATCAATTCTGCTTTCTTTTTATCCGCAAAAGTAGAATCGTTTGCTCTTGCAGTTAAGTATTCAGCAAAAATATCTTGAGCCATTTCAAAAGCTTCTGAATCGGTAGCTTCGGATTGCTCGCTACTTTCATTAAGTATATCCTTTGAAAGACTTGCTGCAATCTCGACAACCTCGCCAGTGAAATCCCCTTTGTGTGTTCCGATATATTTATATATTTTTTCAAGATTTTTATTTAAATCTTCTTTTGAATAAGTCGAATCGGTTGACTGTAATAAAGACTCGCTAATCTTAGAAATTGTATCCACGCTAGGTACATAATCTTTTGTAAGTCTAAGTTGACGCTTAAGTTCAGTATTTGCGTTGCGGAGTTTTTCATTCTGCGACAAAAGCTTCTTATTATTGATATTGCTATTTAATTTTAATGATGGAAGATCAGTATTGACGTTTTGTATTAATGCCTTTTCTCCACTGTTTACAACTTCTTTGCCAGCCTTATAATCTATGCCTGCCCTGTCTAATCCAGTAAGCCACATTTCCCTTGCCTTTTCGTAAGCCTTTTTGTTTTCCCTTAAAGCATTAGCGGCTTTGTTATTGGTTACTTTGTTTATAAGTCCATTGATGGCTTCTATTACATCATTAAAGAAATCAATTATCTTTGTAGGGAGTGTTTTATCTTCCTTTATAAACTCATTAATAAACTTTTCATCATTAAGAAAATGAGCGGTTGAATCGTTTGTTATTTCATCAATAATTGCTTCCCTTGTAGTTGCAGTTCCTGTTTTTGCGTATCTCGCCGCATATTCTGCAATAAGTCCCTCAAAAGAGGTGTTTTTATTCTTAGCTAAAGCATTTACCGCCATGTCCTGGAATTTTGCATAATGTTCGGGACTGTAGTCTTTCATGAAGTGGCTAACCTCATGGGCGACAGCAGCGTTAATATTTTCCGCATTTAAGGAAATAGACACTGTACCAGATTTACGATTATACATACCATTTGCGTCATAAGGGAGTTTATCCACTACCCTAAAATTCAGTCCAGTAAGTTCTCCAGTTTTGTTAAGAAATTTATTAAGATGTTCAAGTTCGGGTCTTGTCGTTTCCGTTAATCCGCCCTGCTTTTCTATGCCTTGAACGTACTCATTTCCCTTTAAGGAAAAAGCCCTGTCTTTTACCCCTGCTTCGTAAGCCGCTTCCTGCTGTTGAATATTAAGCATGTGGTAAGACGGAGTATCAATATTGATAAGTTTGCCGCCGTATCTCCCGGCGTTATATGCTGCTTTGAATCCCTCGTCATAAGCAAATACAGGAACTGCCCCTTGCCTGTCGAAATTCTGAATATATGTTTTAGCAGTATCCTGCCCAAACTGTTTAGCACGTTCCTGAATAGAACTAACACGGATCCCTTGCGACCTTGCAAGCCTTTCTATCTGGTCGTTGATATTAGTGTTTTTAGCGTTTTCATTCTGGACTTGCATAGTATTAAGCGGACTTGTTGGCGTTGTTTCAGCCTGTTTGTTTGCCTGTACGTCTGGCATTACAGACGGCATATAATCGTCGTTGAGGTTGGCTGTAGCTTCTGTTAGATATTGCATAGCAAGTCCCTTGCGGTATTGACTATTCATCAATCCTTTATTTGCTCTTACACCTATTTCATTAGATAATGCCTTTACTTTATTTGCAGCTTCGTAACCCTCATCAGTCAGAAATCCCTGCCTTTCAGTTGGAAGCTTGCTAGTCATATTAGCTAATTCTCCGGGAGTAACATTGCCCATATTATTAGTTGTCCGTCTATTGAGGACATAACCTGGTGCATTCATTACGCCTGCCGTAAGTCCACCTACTAAGGCAGAGTACCATGCTTCAGGATCCGCAAGGGTAATTTTATTGTTTTCATTTAAAATAAGGTTCCTAGATACCTTTTCCGTGTAATTCTGCAAAAATTCCTGTGCTGCTTCTGAACCCATATCGCCTAATACCTGCATAGCTTTCCCTACCATTTCCTTGTGATAAGGGCTTGACACAAAACCTTTAACACCATCAGCGGCAGCTTGTGCGATTTTAGTATTACCTAACCACTTCCTTAAATGACCGCCACCGTAAGCATTAACACCGTTTAACAACCTACCAGTTACATATTCATCAATACTTTGTTGTAATGCGAATTTGTTTGCTTGGTCGGAATTATATCCTTGTTCGATTGCTTCGTTATATCCTCTACCGCCTGCTTGTAAGCCAAATGCCACCTGACCTGCCTTGCCTGCAAGTTCCGCCCCCAGACCTAATCCAGAAGCACCCTGTGTTAAGGCAATAGACGGAAGCATATTACCTATGCCACCGCCTATGTCATACGCCAAATTCTCCGCTTTTGTGTTTTCAGGATCGCTTCTTTTAACCTGTGCAGCTAATTCTGCATAGCTTTTACGCCTTGGGTTTTTGTTCCCTGTAAGCCAATTAGCGACACCCACTGTGCTGTCGGCAATTCCACCCTCGATACCGCCATATATTTGCCCGGCAGTATTCATTACTGGATTGTCGAATGCTGACCCTTTGTGTGCGTTTTTATAAAAGTCTTCCGCATTTCTAAGTTCGATTTTATTAACAATGCTTTTGTGATATTTTTCAGCAGCTTTTCTACCTTGTTTTGCATACAGATAATTATAACGATTTTTCTCATCATCTGTCATGGTCGTATAGGTCATCCAGTTCTTGACCTGTTCGTCCATTTCAGTCTTACTTATGTTTGACTTGGAAAAATAATTATCTGCTAATCTGGTTGCTTTTACATAAGGATTGTTAATATCGTTTCTTGCTGATGTCTGCAACTTAGTATAATTATCCCTAGTTTCAGAACCCATCATTTTGTCAACATCACTTTCAAAGTCAGCGTCTCTTTGTGCTTTCCTTAAGGGAGCATTGTTAATATAATCTTCCGCTGCTTTTCGCCCGTACTTACCAAAAAGGTAATTATACTGCCTTGCTTCTGCTTGAGTTAAAGCCAAGTATTTTTTGTTTTCGCTTCTCTGTTTTGCAGCTGCGATATCCGCACCTAATGGACCATAAGAATGGTAAGTTTGTTTAGGTGCGTTTACAGCCGTATAATAAGGGTTTTTATCTCCCTTGTAGTCTGTCTTTGTAGCGTATTTATCAACCAGATTGTCCCCGTCATCTCTCATGTCATCACGAACGGAATAGGTCGGTGCGGTAGTATCCCGTGTGTATCTTGTGTTGTTTGTATTGTTTTTTCTGACAGGTTGTACATCAGGATACATTGCAACCCTAGTTTGCTTAAACTGCTCCCTTGAAAGATTAGCCGTCTGGTCTTGAGTGTTTTTATTAATTTTTTCTTCTTTTATACGCTGTTTTAACAGTTCACTGATGCTTTTCTTTGCCATAATTATTTTTTCTTACCTTTCCAGATTTTCTGTTTTCTAAGGTTATCATTGACCTTATCCATTAAGGCGTTACTATTTGTGTTTTTGAGTTTTTCAACAGGCTGAAGCTTGAAACGATTTTGTCTTAATTGCTCTTTTTTTAGTGCAGCTTTTTCATCTACTCCTGAAGCTCTCAAAGCGTCATTGAAGTCTTGCCCCTCAATATATCCCTTTTCGTATCCGTCAAGCATTAAGTCATATGCTTGTTCGTTGTTTATCTCACCGCTTCTCAATCTGTTGAATACTTTAGCTGTGTATGGGTGATATCCTCCAGAAACTTTATTGTTCCCTGTTACACCATTTAATACACCGCCAAGAACACCGCCGCCCATGCTTAAAGCATTTATTAAATCGCCAGTAGAACCGCCGCCACCAGAACCGCCATATCCTCTGCCGCTTCTACGTCTGCCGCTTCCACCTCTACGCCTGCCGCCGCCTCCGCCGCCACGTCTTCCACCGCCGCCGCCAGAACCGCCGCTACCGCCACCAGACATTCCCATCTGGGATCTGTTCCAGTCTCTTTCTTCGATATAGTTCTGCTGTGCAAGGTCGTCTTTAGCTTTGTTATACTCAAACTCTTTTAACCAGTTCTGTTGTGCAAGGTCGTCCCTGCTTCTTGTGTAACCAAACTGCCTATCTAAGTTCCTTTGTGCTAAAAGGTCTTGTCCTCTTTTATAGCCCATTTCTCTTTCAAGGTTACGCTGGGCAAGTGCGTCCTTTTCTGCATTGTAATTAAACTGGCTTTCGTAATTATATTGTGCAAGTCTATCTTTGTACTTATCGTAATCAAAATTACGTTCAGAATTATAACGTCCTGCCATATAGTTCCTATTATCTTTGTAATCCCCCACACGGTCTCTGTATCTGCCATAGTCTGTATCATCAAGCCCCTGTAAAGCTCTTAATTGGTTATATCTATCTGCATTTTCATCACGATACATACCGTAAGCCGCATTCATAAGTTCAAGGTTTCTTGAGTTCAGATTTTGTAAATAATTGTCATAGGCTTGCTGTCCTACCGCTTGAGCGTACGAATTGCCATATCCGCCAGTCAATGAGGCAGCATTACCCATAGCATTCCGCATGGCTCTATCCCCTGCCTGCATATATCCTTCACGCATTTGATTGTATAATGTCTGATAATTCTTATCTGTATTCAAATCAAATGCTCTACGATTTTGAATATTGCTCAAGGCGTTATCAATTTGAGATTTATATTTACTCTCAAACGGTGCAGGTTGGTTTTTTTCAAGTCCCATAAGGTTTGTTCTGTATTGTCCAACTATAGGGTTTTCTGCATACTTCGGAGCTTTTAATCCTCTCCCATAACGATAACTACTGCGGATACCGTCGGGTGCATATTGAGGCAATAACTTTCCAATCGGATCCTGATTATTCCTATACGGCGAACCAGTAAGCCCAGCGACAGGTGGGTTCGTTGAACCAGTCAACCCCGCAGGCGGTTTATTAACTGTATTGTTAATTGTATTATTTGATTGTAATCTGTTTTTCAGAAACTGACTTACATTCCTCTTGATTATTCTTGCCATTTTCGCTCCTTTCAGCTTGCGTTTTTAATGGAGATTGCAGCAATGCTTCTATTGCTGCTATTCTTTTTGCGTTTTCAATTCCCGTAAAGGAAATGTTATTGAGTAAATTCAAAACTTGCTGTATTGCTGTAGCTTCATAGGTAATTAATGTTCTTTTCATTATGCGTCCGCCTTTGAATCTAGTATATTATATATATCTTTAATAGTCCTAATTAATCCCCAACCTTTCATATATCCGTCCGTAAGATATATGTCGTTACATGTGATATTGTTCGTTTCATGGCTCAATACTATACCGCTGTCATGGCTTGCAAGAACATCACCATTGCCGTTGCCATCATATCTAACCTCAAACGCTCCAAAACCTACATTGTATCCGTGGTTGTCTCCAATTTCCCTAACCCAGAAACGTGGTCCGCAATTTATCTCCATCTCTCCATTGATAACACCACCATTAATAGTGGAACCATTTATAGTCCCTGCCTTAATCACGTTACCCTCTAAAGTATTCCCCCTAAATGTGCTAGCTTCTACGGTTACGCCTTTTATATTAGTACCCTCTATAGTCCCCGCTTTAATTGTATTTCCCTGTAAGGTGTTCCCTTCTACAAGACCGCCCTTAACAGTTGAAGCTGTTATAGAGCCTTGAAAGAATCCTGCTTTAGCTTCCATCACTCCGTCAGGGTGAATTACGAAATTATTATTAGCTGTTACCGTCCCCTCAAGGGATATTTTATTTCCTTTGATTTTGACACCCTCTGCGGATAAATTTATAGCAGCAACTATATTGTTTTTAGTTATCATAGTTAGCTTGATACCATCTACGCTAGCACTTATCTCGGTTATTCTCTCACCGTCTGTTTTATACTGTGCGAATGCCTTAGACGAATAATTATCTTCGGGAGTTAAGTTACTAAACATGTATTCTAGTTGGTCATTTAACTGGAATATATAGGACTTAACTTTTTTCATATCGCTGTTTTCGTTTATGGAATTAATTGAGTCCACGTTAAAAGTTGCCATTCTTATATACCTCGCTTCCAGTTTCAATGTTCTTACTTATACCTAATAACTTAAAGTCGCCTTTGCCCTCAAGTTTATAAGACATCTTAAAATGCCGTCTAGGAATTATCGGAACAATGTAGCTTCTATCTTCTGTGCTGTGGATAGTATAGACTTTGTCCCATACAAGGTCGTTGTCATATTTTATAAAGATGTCGACATAGCTATCCCTTAAAAGGAAAAAATGAAACATTAACCTTTTTATGTATTTATTTGATAATGTTTCCTCTTTTAATCCTCCACTTTCAAGCCGCCATGTCATATCGCCTTTTTCTTCTCCGGACGGTTTATCGCCACCAAAAGTCTGATAATCATTTCCATTAAGGAATAATAACCTTGATCCTGTATCGCATAGAAGTTTTGCAAATAAATTATCATGCTTAGTCCATAACCCTCTGTCAGGGTGATAAATAAATAATTTATTATTCAACATCAAATAATATCTACCCCTATATTTTCCGGCACATGAACACGAAAAACCTGGTTTAAATTCCTTTTCAATCTTGCCGCTGATTTTCTCTGGTATTGCACCATCATAAGAATATACACCGTCTACACCGACATAATAAAGCGTTTCCTTGATGACGACAAGAGTATTGTAACATCCCTCTTTAACCCCAACGTTTTCATATGATTTTATCTGAAAGTTATTAGGCTTATCCCCAAATATTTTATGTACTGCATTTTCTTTAAAAAACAGAACATGCCCCAAATGTGCAATGCAACCCGTGAAGTTTTCAGGAGTTCCTATTGTTGCAACATATGAATCTGTTGAGATCTGCTCAAAAGCCTGCCAGTTTTTAAAGTCGCCAAGCTTGCAAGAGTAGACTTCATGAGTAGCGTTATTGCAAGCCCATATTCTATTATTATTTTCACAAACATAATCTATATGTGGCACAGTCCTCTTGACCGTTAGCGAATTTACAGGAATTGGAATATTTACCTCGCCAATAGAACCAGTAAGAACAATGAAGTCAGCTCCAGTCTCAACTATTACTTTTGTTGCTCCCTCACGCAATATATCAAGCCCGGCGAATTGTATAAAAACACTATCACCTTTAGCAAACCGTTGCCCAATGGTGGCTGAATTAATCCTGAAGAATACTGATCCTTTCGCACTAGTTATGCTACCTTGCGTAAAGTTAGTAAAGTGCATTTCCATAGGCTGTAATCCCAGCTCTGGGTGTTTCGTATCAAAGTATAGCCTTATAGGAAATAATAGTATATATACGCCTATCCGGACTAATTTATGCAACTGGTTCGGTGGCACAGTATTTTTGCCAGTCGGTAAATGTACCCCTTTGTATGCACAACTATCGTTTGCAATGATGAATAAACCATCAAGATATATTGCAGCTTGAATGGTTGTCCCCGGTGGAAACAAAGACTCTGTCATAGTTAATTCATTTAATTTTGTCTTGTTCTCACGCAAAGTTACTATTGGGAATTCCTCAAGGGAGACATTATCCATGTCTGCAAATTCATTTTCTGTTATTTCTTCATTTTGATTTAGACCTCCAAAAGCACCAACTAACTTAGGTCTTGAGTAAACATTATTGTTTACGAATGGTAATTTCATATTTTTCCTCCTTAAAGGGGGGTAATATCCGCACTGGGTTTTTGATTATAACTACGTTTATACCATGCAGCACAGTCGTTAAATGCAGCCTGAAATAATGCAACATTATTATTGTATCTTTCATATTCTGCATTCATAAAATCAATCTTTGCAGCAAGATATCCTAAATACACATCATTAAATTGTTGCGGAAGTGTTAAGTCTTTTTCAACATCTTCATCATATTTGTAAGGCTCATATACTTTGTTATTTCCCTTAATGCGGTTGTATATTTGATTTATTATTTTAAATTCTATTTCATTTACCCAATCTGTTTTTAAATCTTTGTCGTAATGATTGGGCTTCATTGTATCTATCGTTGCTATTAATTGTCCTAGTTGCATTTAGATATTCTCCCAATCTGTATAAGTATATCTACTGATTTTGCTCCAAGTATACTCCCCATGTTTGTCTGCTACCCTTGCACGGAAACCACAGTCAATACGACCAGTTGCACTCATATAAGCATATATGTATTGCATTTTAAAGCTTTCCGCTTCAGGCTCTCCTAAAACTTGAGTACATACAGTGTGTATTAATACATTGCCATGCTTTCTGGCATATTCAGACTCACTGTAATCTGCCCTTGTGCAATTGACAGCGTACCACCCGGGTTTGTCTGTATGTATACTTACATCTGGATCCGTCAACCAATTTATAACGCTTGTTCTGGGCGGCTTATCTTCGCTTATTACGTTTATATATTCGTTATGCAGTCTAACTTCGTCCATTATTTTAAACACATCTGCACTTAATTCGCCATTATTAATTTCTAGCCAATTGCCAACCTTTATAATTCCTGCGGTCGTCTTAGTGGCTAACGGAACGGGCGGAGTTATTGCTCCAAGGTCAATCTTTTGCCCTTTGTGCGTAAGTATTAAATGCCCCCGTTCGTCAACATTAAAAGAGTACTGACCGTCTATAGTATGAATCGTTGCGTCTCTGCCGTCTCTACCGTCTTTGCCTTTTTCTCCAGTTTCGCCCTTAAATTTTCCGGCTTTTAAATCTTCTTTAATGCTATTAACAAGAGCTGTTATTTCATCAATCTTTGTCTTTGCCGACTGTATGACTTGTTCTAGTCTTTGTCTTTGTTCTTTTGCAGCAGTTTTTATTTCTTCAATAGTTTCATTACCTTTTCTTTGAAACTGTTTTAAAAGATCCTCAACTTGTTGTGTCTTTTGATTGAATATATTTCCTGCGTTAACTACAACATTTTCAACATCAGCTCTAAGTTTTTCCCAGTTAGCACGCATTTGAGTCTTGAGTTCGTTAAATTCTTGTGTTCTTTCTTCGCTTAAGCGGCGTTCCCTATTAGTCAACTCCGTAAAAGTTGTCTGCATACTTTCAAGAATTTCACGATATTTAAGCTCTAATTTTTCAATGGCTTTTTCAAGACCAGTTTCAATCTTTTTGTGGAGACTTTCTGCAAGTGCTTCAACCTTGTTTTTGAGGTTTGTAAAATTTTGAATAGCTTGTTGCAGTACAGTAAGTGTGTTACCCTCTGCTGACGGTGGGCTATCTATTTCTCCCACATAAAAAGCCGCCCTATTTGTCGCCCAACGTACTGTAGCTTCTCTGTTCATAGCCTTAACAGTTACAAACACGGTACCCACCTTGCTAACTTGTCGCTGCGATATTTCCCATGTTAAAACAATATATTCAGTCTGTACTTCCTTTTTGAGCATAACAGTATCCTTGTTTTTATCTGGAAGCGTAACATCAATATAAAAATCTAGTTCAGATAAGTCGACACCGCCTGTCTGATATCTGCTTATCTGTATTTGCCGGATATCGCTGTTGATATCAAAACCAGTACCAATGTTTCGTTCATTTACAGGAATTACTAAAACCCTGTTGCGTACTATAATCATATATATACCTCTTTCTTATTGCAAAAAAGAGAAGCACGCTAGCACTTCTCCTTAATAGCACTTTAGGCAGTGCCTCAGTATTATAATTCCTCCATCATTTCTGCGAACCTATTCATAGTCTGTTCCATGAACTTTGTAGCAGAACTGTCTTGTTCCGCCGAATGGTTAAGTACCTCTGCTACGCACTGCGGAACTTGTACTTGCTTACCACGTTCGACAAGATAATTCTTGCCATTAATCCCCACAAAAACAGGGTTTTTATATTTCCCGTTGTCCTTAAAGAGCATAACCGTTACAGGCTCATAAGGATCGTATTCGTCAGTCGTGGCTGTTGCGTTTTCGTTTGTATTATCTTTTGTTAAAATGGTTGTCTTTTTTTCGCTATCGTCTATGACTGTTGCCTTTTCAACTGTATTATCTTTTGCCATTTTGTTCGCCTCCTACTAGTTAGATGTTACGCTGAAAGCAGAACCAGTTTCGATTCTAATCATATACTGTTCTATCAGCCTTTCTGCTGTTTTAGTAGCTTTCCAACCAACTGTTGCCCTCTGGTCAAGCGGGTCGCTAGAACCGCCAGAGCCAAGTTGTTTAACGATCGTCTTGAGTCCACCGCCCTCTATCTCTGTAACACCGTAAGCGTTAGCCCCTATGATAAGCGTACTGTACACATCAGCATTGTCTTTGCCGCCTTTCATGTATACTTTGGCTTCTGTTGTTTCGTGGAATCTTACGCCAGCGATTATACCAGCTTCGGGCTTATGCAAAAGGTCATGATTGCTGTACTTTCCAATGTCTCTCCACTGTGGGTCTTGTCTTAAATCATAAAGGGCATTAGGGTGTATAATTCCCTGATATGCTCCGTCAATCATAGGTGCGTCCATAGCCTTTAAGGCTCTAACCGCCATTTCTATCGCCTTGATAGTCAGCGTATGAGTTTTTTCAAGAAGGCTCCTAGAAGCGACCTGACCCTCGGCGTACTGAACATTTGTTCCACCGTTTATAATCTCTCTTGTGATCGTATCAAGAGTTCTTCCTGCCTGTGAACCAATAAGCTTTGTTGCTTCGACAATATTCTTATCAATAGCGGATAAATCAAGCAAGTCGGTAATCCTAATGTATCCACCGTACTGACTTACCGTGCTAGTAACCGTGCTTACGTCCATTGCCTGACCGTCAGGAGTTACCCCCTCAACAAGCGGTGTTAAAGCCTTAGGAAGATTGTTGTACTTCCTGAATTCGATAATCTTACCGCCATTTTTAGGAATAGGTCTTTTCTGTCCGAACTTGTCGTGGACTAGTGCTGGTTCCGCAAGGTCGATAAGTGTTTTATCATAAAAGGTTTTCATTTCTGCGGACAAGTTATTTCCGCTAGTACTGCTAGTAGTAGCATTAGTAACATCCGCAAAAAGCCTTAAATTAAGTTTAATTAATTGTGTACTCATCAATATCCTTTCCGTCCTGCAAGGATTAGAATACAATTCGTTCACCTTGCATTACTCTTTTGATAATGTTTTCTCTATCTTCTTTTGTTAATTTGTTCACATCTGTTTTAACAGTAGCTTGTGCCTGTGAACTGATACCGCCCTCAAGCGGTCTTTTCTGCTTTGCCGCTATTGTTGCAGCGGTCTTTTTAGCTACTGTCTGTGCCGTATATGCCATTGCTCCTTGTAAAATTTCGTCATGATGTGCGACTTCGTAAGCGGTTTTTACATCAATGCCACTATTAATCAATCTGGAAAAATCAGGATTGTCAAGTTCAACATCAAGGTCAAAATCAGGGTACAACTGCTGTACCTGTTCAGCCTGTGCAGTTATCTGTGCAAAAATCTGTTCGTCCTGTCTTCTCTGCTCGCTCTGCTTAAGCAGTAACTGCAATCTGCGATTTTCGTTTTCCGCCTTTTTCATTTCCCTGTACTGTTCGACAGGGATCCCCATTTGTTCAGCTTCGGCTTCGTAAAAACGATTATCACGTTGCATAGCCTCTATGTAATCCTGAATGTTGTCGCTGCTTATTCCGTAAATCGCCCCAACATAATCCACCAAACTGTTTACTTCCTCTAACCTGTTTTCAACCTGTCTGGCGTTTTTAAGCCTTTTATTTATGACGTTCTTCACTCTTGCGTCATACTGTTTCTTATAATCACCCTTTATTAACGCTTCAAATTCGGCTTCGTAATCTCGAACCTCTGTCTGACCGTCATCTTGTGCAGCGGCGTCCTGCTGTCCATCTTCCTGTTTACCGTAAACAATATCGCCACTTTCTGTACTAGTAGCGGCGTTATCAGTTCCTGAAAGGTCGCCCGTATCGGTTGTGTTCGTTTCAGCGAACAATCTCAAATTTAATTTTATCATTTCTCTAGTCTCTCCCAGGTGTCTAAAATCTCGGGTCTATCCCCGGTGTCTTGTTTTTATGTTATCACAATCTTTTTTACTTTTCTACTTTTTCACAGCGAAGCGAAACCATACTGTTATATGAACCTTGCAAAAGTAGAAAACCAGTTTTAAAAATCTTTTCAAACATTTCATAATCACGGGAGTTTTTAGCCTTGTATCTTATCTTGAAATCGGCACTACCGCCTGATAGCTTCGCATTGAAAAGTTCAAACGTTCCCTCATTCGCTAAATCTTGCCCGCATTGCAAAAGGGTTTGTACAAGCATTGAGGTTGCACTGCAAACTACATCAGTATCACCTTGCCCCCTCGTTCCAGCATGTCCATTAACTGTGATGTTAATTGTCCCTGTTTTATCTTTAGTCCAGTTTACAACTATCATTATCTCACCTCTGTTGTGCTATTAGCCTTTGCCCTCACCCTACCCAGCCTTGTGTCAGTATCTACCAGTTCGCCAGTTCCTTGTGTGTCTGGTAGACTTTCTTCAATTGCGGCATTCTGCTGTTCTTGAGCCATTGCCATTGCTTCCTGTTGCATTGCCTGCTGTTGCATAAGAGCTTCGCTATTCTGCCGTATCATATCTTTTACTTTTTCTTTTCCCTCAAACTCCATCATTTCCAAGCATGCTAAAGCCATAGGGGCGTAATCGGGATTAAAAAAGCCTCTATCAAAAAAAGCTAATGCCAGTTCGTTTTGAGCTTCCCTCGCATAAGGTGATGACTTCTGTGCTTTGACTTTGATGTCAAAAATTGGTACACGCTCCGAAAACTCAATACCAAAATCATTAGTATCCGCTCCGGGTAAAAGCGGCTTGTTGTCAAGTTCTGTATATTGCGTACTTCCGTCATCTCCCGTAATCCTGAACACTCTAGCAGTGTCATAAAACTGGCGTATCAATTCTATACACATGTTGCAGATTTTAGTGTATGCACGATAAGAACCTTTAATCATATCTCTTGATGTTTTACTTCCTGCCTCTTGAAGTGCAGCAATTGCACTAGCAGCTGTAACTCCTGCTGTTGTTGAACCTTGTGAAAAATCCCTATTGCCTGATGTTTCTTTCAATTCGTCAATTTTCTGTTGCATGACTGTTAAATAATTGCCATGAACGGGATTATATTCAATCGGTCGTAACCTAGATTCGTCAAGACTGTTACCCGCTACTTTCACAAAAGCATTATCAAGGTTTGCCAGTTCAGCCTCATTTATGTCCATATCTTCCTTGATAAAAAATCTGGGTTTGCTACCCCAGAGTGAATTTTCAAGGATTGCACCACCAAGTTTATCAATGTATTCCTGGGGGCTGGTCATAATATCAATATAACCAAATCCTGCGGGTGTTCCTTTAAGAGGGAAAAGAACATCAAGCACAAACGGGTACAGCCCATGTTCATAAAATCCAGCATTATATGAGCTGTCATTTTGAGAAGCAAATAGTATATGCTCGCCAACATATTTTACATAGTGTAATACGTCTTTACCGTCAACGTTCAGCTTATAATACCAGTCAACAACTTGACTTTTTCCCGTGTTGTCTACATTGTCATCAAAGCTGTATTTGCTTTGCTCAATATTGCCGCCGCCGTCAAAATCTGCACCCAACATGTCAGGATACAGCATTTTAAGTTTTTTGTTGCTCATGATTGTACTAACAAAGATATTTTCGCTTTCCTGGATATCCTGGACACCCGGCTCCCAATAAAAATTCAAGATGTCGACAGGTTTGATATCTATATCACCAAGTCCATCCGCTTTTAAAGGATTAAAATACACTCCATACACGGCAACACCGTTTTTCAACTTATCTGTCGTATTAAGACTGTATACATACTCAAAATCGCATTGTTCAAGAATTACAGGTAAAACGGTACTTAATGAGTCAGCAGTCGCCTCGTCAGATTGCTCACGGGGCAACACGTTCGGAGCTGGGAAGTTATCCATAAAATCTGCATGCTTATTGTTGATTGAATTAAACAACCAAGCCGAACGTGGCTTTATTCCGTTTTTTGTCTGACTTTCAAAATTACTCCAATGATTAGTCCGCCACCAGTTTTCATTTTTTATTATCCTATCGTCAAGATTTTTCCTACCTTCACGATATTTCTTGAACGTTTCTTGTGCAGTTTTCAGTTGCTCCTCGCCTATACCGTTTACAGTTTCCTGTACTGTTTTTTCTTTTCCAGTCCTATTCAATTCATCTGCCATTTTTTACCTCCTGTCTGAATAAAGATTTAAAGGATCCTCTAAAGGCTGTATCGGCATTGCGTTTTTGCGTGGGTTTACAGGGTGTGTCATCAGAACATAGCGGCACTCATCATAAATATGATCCTCTTGCGTTGTGTCGATATCTTCAACATCTCTATCACTGTAAACCAAGTCGGGTATTGTGCGAATAAAGTTTTTACAATTCTTAAAAACGTACATCATAGGTATCCCTATTTCATCAAACGCTAGTCTGTAATGAAATTGCATTTTGCCTGCAAGCCTTGAATTATCGCCTTTTTCAAAATAAACCCCACAAGATTCCATCATTTCTGCAATGCTCTCACCTCTTGACTTATCCCAGATTGACGGGTCTGCCACTCCGTATATTTTTTTTCGCTTGAGATTTTCATCAACGTATTCAACCGCCTTAATTTTTTTCGCTATTTCCTGTGGTGTCAACTTCACACCCTCATTATTTGTTTTAGTACAGCCGTAATACTCCCTAATCCTGTAAAGCCGCCCGTCGTGGTCTACTGCATACCAACCAACCGAAAACGGCTTACTATACCCAAAATCGAACCCCCGAATAATTTTCCAACTGTCGGGGACTCTGAATTCATCTATAACATGTGTCCACTTTTGATTATTGATTCCATAATTGTCGGGATTATTGATCCACTCCGTGAACACCTGACCGCTGAATGTATCCCAATTTCCTTCAAGCAGTGCCGCTTTGTCGTCTGCTGACAACAACGACAAATTTGCAATGTACTGAGGGTCGTTTTTTAATAATTCTTTATTGTCATAAACTTTTGAGGGTATAAAAATTTTTGAACGTTCAAAAACTTGTATTTTCCCGTACTGGTCAACTGACTGAATTTTGGTAATAACGGGTGTTCCAGGCTCTGCCGCTTTGACAAAATACTGTTTTACCCAACCGTGTCCAATGCCGCCGGGGTTTCCTGTTGCTCGGCGGTAAACTCTTGTTCCCTCTCCGCCGGGTCTGTTTCGTGAATACATATAACTGTATTCATCAAATGTGAAATGCGTAAGTTCATCAAAGCCGATAAAATCATATCTTTTTCCTTGATACTTTAGCTTGTCTTTTGTATTGTGCATGCTCCCGAACCAAATCTCCGCACCGCTCGAAAACTTCCAGAAATGTTTTGTCTGATTATAAACCGCAGCTGGGAATGCCGCTTTATATAGTACAAGTGAACGATTTATCAATTCAGAAGCTTGCCCGAAATCTTTTCTAAAAATTATCGCTCTATAATGTGGTATATGCACTTGCCGCAACGCTTCACAAAGTAGGTAATCACTCTTTCCGCCACCTGCCGCACCGCCATAGAAGCCTTCATATTCCGACCTCGACATCATTAAAGCCTGTTTCGGTTGCGGTCTCCAGACTACTTTCCTTGCTTTTTCCTGTTTTTTCGTTGTTTTACTTGTCTTTTGTTGTGCTTCTATCGTTGTTTTTTTCGTCATACTCTATTATTTTAGCAAGCTCAATAACGCCGCTCTCGCCTTGTTCCTCGACTTCCTTTTTAATTCCTTGATTATACCGCTTCCAGATATCGCTCCGTCTATTAGATAAATAAAATATTAACGACGTTGGGTTCGGTGGGACGTATCGAAGTATGCTCCGCTCCCTCGCTAGATACTTGATACCGTCTTTAAACTCGTATTCTTTGACAATTTCATCATAAAACATGCCATTTGCACTTTTATAGAGTGAATTTGTAACAATTGCGACCGCTTCCTCGACACCCTCTTCAAGTGCGTCTGCAATGTCGTCGTAATTCTTTTTCCATTCCTGCAAGGTGAACAACGATATCTTTATTTCATCTGCTATCGCTTGCAAAGACGAACCGCCACGCCTCCAACCCCGAAGTATATCCAATTTATCAGGACTTAGCCAATATTCTGCTTTTTTGCGATTAGTTTTATTTTTATCTGTCATTTCAACACCTCCGCTTCAAGTATAACACTTGAAGCCGTGATTTTCGACTTCTGCATTTTTAAAATCTGCAAAAATATTTTCAAAAAACACTTGACATATCGTACAATGTGTGATATCATATATACATAATAAAAATAAAAAGGGAGAAGTAAGGGGACGGAAGCGTTCCCTGAAATTAAGAAAAATGAAAAAAAACAAAAAAATGAGGGCTTACAGCCCAAGGCAAATTAAAGAAAACCTTAAAAGGGATAGAAACCTTTTAAGGGAATGCCGCAAAGACTATGCGGCAGAATTAGATTGGGCATATAGTACCCTCTGTGATGGGTACTATGACGACAAGCCCTTCAGTTTTGAACTGAAGGTAGATAACATAAGGGCTTACCATGAGCCCTACATAGAGACCCTTGAAAGTAGGGTCGCTTATTGGCAGCGTAGACTCGCTAATAAGCAGTTCAAGCATTAAGCTCCCGACTGGGAGCTTTTTTTATTTCCCTACCGTCCACCACGCACGGACACGTTAAAATGTTGTAATTACAACAAAATAAAATGTTGTTTCTACAAAAAAACACCTGCAAATGGCTTATTTAAGCCTTTTTTTAAATTTTGATGACAGAGATTAAAATATTTTTAAAAAGTTTTAAAAAATGCTTGACATATCGCACAATGTGTGATATATTATATACATAATAAAAAAGAAAAAAAAGAGGAG
>ERZ772874.363-NODE-363-length-24161-cov-29.876379_pt1 | contig 24161 bp, 25 predicted proteins | sample MGYA00580586_ERZ772874 | MGnify/ENA primary metagenome ERZ772874 (study PRJEB29015, sample SAMEA2737952) | human oral metagenome | biome: human oral; feature: human-associated habitat; material: dental | place: China | collected 2154 ... | reverse complement strand
CGCGAGCTGGGTTCAGAACGTCGTGAGACAGTTCGGTTTATATCCGGTATGGACGTCAGGAAATTTGCGAGGATTTGCCCCTAGTACGAGAGGACCGGGGTGAACGCACCGCTGGTGTACGGATTGTGGCCACCTGCTGCATTGTCCGGTAGCTATGTGCGGACCAGATAAGCGCTGAAAGCATATTAAGCGCGAAACTGACCTCAAGATTAGATTTCCCTATGAGGACACAGATAGACTATCTGTTTGATAGGTGCAAGGTGGAAGTGCAGTAATGTATGGAGCCGAAGCATACTAATAGTCCCATTGCCTTTTTATGTCCTTGTCTACGAGGTTAATGCTTGCATTGATAGCGTGGATAAGGTAGACTTAACTAGTAATTGGTGTTCGCACCAACGTTAATCTTTCGATTATAGGCACGAGCTAGCCGAACAAGGACATCGAAGGAAGGGGTTTGGCCCACCACGCGATTATATGTGGAACCAAGCGCTTTAAACCCCCTCCTTCGGTGCCCATGGCGAGGAGGAAACACCTGTTCTCATTCCGAACACAGAAGTTAAGCTCCTCAGCGGCGATAATACTGCGCAAGTGGGAATCTAGCACGGTGCCGAATTATATAAAAACCATCCGAAAGGGTGGTTTTTATTTTTGGCTGACGTGTTTAGTACCGCTGTCTGTTAGCGGCAAAACTACAGATTGTCCGATAGCACTTAGGGCATTTTTTCTGAACTGAGCAGGCTCGGGGATCGTTGCTGCGTGTCGTGATAGCTTGGCAAATAAAATAACGCTCTCGAGAGCGTTATTTTTATATTCTCGGATCTCGCAGAAAACGAGAATTGTATTTGTGGTGAACCTCGTAGTTTTGAAGGTTCAAACAGGTGCATATCTATAATATCGCACCAGACGAATAAACGCAATGGTTTTTATGCCATAATTTCATAATTTGTAACCATTGACATTTTGTCTCGTTTGTGCTAATATAAAAGAGTACATATAACATATGTGAGATAAAGCGAGGGTTTACTTATCTCTTACAGAGGTAGGCGAGCCCTTTTAATATTGCCCGGAGCGGGCGGGAGACAATAATATGGCAGGAACAAAAGTTGGCGGCAAGAAAGCGGCTCAAAAAAATCTAGCTAAAGACCCAAATTTTTATGCAAAAATTGGCCGTAAAGGCGGCCAAAACGGGCACACGGGCGGTTTTGCAGCTAACCCGCAGTTAGCTCGTATCGCTGGCGCTAAAGGCGGCCGCATTAGCCGCCGCGGTAAAGCGAAAGCGAATATTACACAGAATGACGTCACTCTGGCGGCATAAAGCTAGTTGGCTATACAAAAAGCGCCTCCATCACGGAGGTGCTTTTAGTTTTACAGACAACTACTGACTTCATTTTTTTACATACGTTAGTATTTCGGGATAGTTGATAATCTATCTTGTCAAGCAGGATCATTCAAGCCAGCGGCGCAGCTGGCATAGTTTGGCTTGGTTTACTCGCCAGGAACGGCCGCAGGCCAGGCAGGAATATTTGTTTGGGCCGGTCTGCAAGCCGGTTGACTGGCAATGCGGGCATTGCGAACGGGAATGAAGCCAGTCGCGGTAGGTGTTAATATCATCTTCAATTAATTCGCTATCAATTGCTACCGAAAATTTAGCTGCGGTTTCTAGTGCTTTTTGCCAAGCGGCGCGTTCCATAGCGATTAGTTCAATATCGCGAGAATAGCCAGAATGATTGAGCAGAGCATGCCCGTATTCATGGAGCAAGCGCTGGCAGGCATGAGGGTCGTTAGGGTTATAAGTAATAGCACAAGCGGTATAATTCCAACGAAATATCTCACCCGGTACTAGGGTGAGATGCTCAAGATGCGGCTGGGCGGCGTCAGCGCTTATTTTTTGCGAGAGCCAAGTAATCTTTGCCATAGTAATAACATCCGTAGACAACCGCCTCCTCGGGGTGGCGTGCTTGAATGATCTTTGGACATGGAATGTGCGGCGGCAGGTGCGAAGTCAGAATATCGCGCAGGTAGTCTCCGTACCTTTCAAAATAAGTGCCAACGCTGCCGCCAATGATAATGACATCTGGCTGGATTATCGGAATCACTGCTAGAAAACCGCGCGAAATGCGATCAGCGATTTTTTTCCAGGTGCGCTTGCTGGTGATGTCGCGAGCAAATTTGTGATAAGCATCGACAATGGCTCGTCCAGAGGCAAAACTTTCCCACGAGTGGATCTTGCCGCCATATTCGACGAGCGCGCGGCCGGCTTCGCTGTAGCGCATGCCCGGGTCAATGTAGCCGTTAGTACAAACGCCAGTACCGATACCAGTACTAACTGTGACATAAAGCGAACAGTTAGGGATTGTTCGCAAAAGCCGCGTTTCGGCGAGCCCAGCTAGGTTGGCATCGTTTTCGATGAGCACCGGCACGCCTGGCAGCAGGTCTCGCAGCAGGCGGGAAGCGTGAAAATCTGCCCAGCCGAGGTTTTGGCACCAGACAGCAGTGCCATTCTTGATAATACCAGGTAGAGCGATAACTATAACATCGACTTTTTTGTCTGAATAGCGTTCGCGGACTACGCGTTTTAGCTCAGCGACATAAGCTTTTGGCTCCTTGGGAGTGGGAAATTTAAGCGGTTTGCCCATGTGCCCGTTATCGGCAAAAGAGGTGACGAGCGTCTTTGTCCCGCCAGTATCGATTGTTACTATCATGAATCTATCGTATCACAGACGATAGTATAGCGTATAGTTGATATTATCGCAGAAAAGGTGTATAATATAGAAAAGTAAGGTAATTATGAGAGGATAACAGTAAAGTGGCACATCGTAGCGAGAAAGGTTCAGTGATTGGTTTTGTGCTGGTGGGGACGGCGCTAGCAGCGGCGTTTGTTGGCGGCGTGTACATGGTGCGCCATTCGGGCGAATTGAATTCGACAGATACGCAGCAAACGGCACAAACGTCTCAATCTGAAACTGCCAAAAACGACCAAAAAACTCAAAACGAGCAAAGCAGCAACACTGCGCCAGCGCCAAAAAAAGATACAAACCAGAGCAATACTGAAGCTAATAAGCCTAAGGAAGACGAGAAGAAAAAAAACTCGCTTGCTGATACATTGAAAAAGCAAGAAGACAAGAACAAAAGTAACAACAGTTCGGATCCAGCACAGAAATCTAACGCTGGCGCGGCCAGCCAGAGCGATCAAAAAAGCGCATCGGACACATCGAGCGCCTCTACTAGCAGCAATTCTAATAATTCGACTCCGGTTTCCAATTCCAACTCCAATTCCAGCGCTTCTAGCACTGTTTCTAGCGACTCTAATAACTCGGCAACAGGTTCGTCTGCTGCTATTAACAACAAGCTGCCGAAAACTGGCCATGAAGCCAGCAGTTTGCCAAAGACTGGCCCGGTTGATGATGTGCTGGCAGTTGTAGCTGGCGCTGGCTTGCTGGGGCTGGGGGTTGCTTACGTCAAATCGCGCCGCCTCATCTAGACATTAGAGGTCGGATAAGGTATACTGGTAAGTGGCTGAGTGCGCATTGTTTTGTGTTGCTCGAGAAATATTAAATTTAAGAAAGGAGAATTGGCAGAGTTTACCCGAATCCCGGGTATCTGCTGATGACGTATTTATGGCAAAGGCCACGATTACGATGGACGACCTCTTGGCGGGCGACAATGCGAAACAGCTAGTTGCTGGCGAGATGGTAACTGGGCACGTTTTGAGCGTGCGAAAACACGAAGTATTAGTAGATTTGGGTGCGCACGGCATAGGTTATGTGCCGCGCCGCGAAGTCGGCTTCGGCCGCCAGCTGAATGTTGGCGACGAAGTATCGGCTAGCGTGATTGATTCCGAGCTTGATAACGGCTACAGCTTACTAAGTTTGCGCAAAGCAGCCAAAGACCGCGGCTGGGAAGAAATCCAAGCTCACTTTGATGCCGCTGAGATTGTTGAAATTACACCGTACGACGCTAACCGCGGCGGACTGCTGGTCGAGTACGAGGGTGTACGCGGCTTCTTGCCGGTATCGCAGCTGAGCGCCGAGCATTACCCACGCGTTGGCAGCGCCGACAAAGACGAAATTTTGGCTCGCTTGAACGCGCTGGTCAGCCGGCCGATGAAAGTGCGTATTTTAGATTGCGACCGCAAGACTAACAAATTGATTTTCTCCGAGAAAGAAGCCATCAAAGACGGCTTGGCGGCGCGTTTTGCTACGCTGAAGGTTGGTGATACGGTCAAAGGCGTGGTAACGGGCGTAGTAGATTTCGGCGCGTTTGTTAATGTAGATGGTATCGAAGGGTTGATTCACATTTCAGAGATCAGCTGGGAGCGTGTTGGTAATCCGAATGATTACGTCAAAGTCGGCCAGTCGGTTGAAGCTAAAATTATCTCGATTGACAAAGACCGTTTGAGCTTGAGTGTCAAGCAGCTGACCAAAGACCCGTGGCTCGACGAGGTTGAGAAGCTCGAAAAAGGCCAAAAAGTCGAAGGCACAGTCACGCGGATTACACCGTTTGGCGCCTTTGTCCAGATTAGCCCGGCTGTCGAGGCGCTAGTGCATATCTCGGAGCTTGGCAGCGGCAACGATGTTGATCCCGAGAAGGTCTTTACCTTGAACGAGCGCAAAGAATTCGTAATTCTCGACATTGACCGCGAAGGCCGCAAAATTAGCCTGAGTTTGGGCGGCAAGAAAAAGAAAACCAAGTAACAGCCCGCGCATCTAGCGGATAATTGTCCCGATAAGCTGCGGGTAGAAAGGAGAAATATGAGCCAGCCAGAGAAAGTTCTGATGATTGCCGATTCTATTACCGTTGGAGAATTGGCCGAGGCTCTGAACCTGCCAGTAACGCAGCTTGTCGGTGAATTGTTCAAAAACGGTATCGTGGCGACAATCAATCAGCGGATTGATTTCGAGACGGCGCAAATTATCGTCGAGGAGTTGAAAATTGCCGTGCAATTGAAGCGAAAAGAAGTTAATTCTGCGCCAGTGCAACATTTGCATAAGCCGTCTGCCAAGGCATCGCTGCGGCCGCCGATTGTAGCAGTGATGGGGCATGTCGATCACGGTAAAACTACGCTGCTAGACACAATCCTCGGCATGAAAACCGTAGCTAGCGAAGCAGGCGGAATTACCCAGCATATCAGCGCTTACCAAACCAAGCGCGGCGATCGCGTAATCACGCTGCTAGATACGCCAGGACACGAGGCTTTTGCGGCGCTGCGCCAGCACGGCGCGGTTTTGACCGACGTAGTGGTGATTGTGGTGGCGGCCGACGACGGCGTGATGCCGCAAACGGTCGAAGCGATTAAATTCGCGCGCAATGCCAATGCTAAAATTGTCGTAGCTATTAACAAAATCGACAAAGAAGGTGCCAACATCGACCGCGTTAAAGCTCAATTAGCCAGCGAATACCAGCTGAATCCAGAGGAATGGGGCGGCGACACGATTATGGTGCCGATTAGCGCTAAAACTGGCGAAAATATCGATAAATTGCTAGATATGGTGCTGCTAGTGGCTGATATGGAGGAGCTGAAAGCCGATACTGACGTGCCGGCGGAAGGCTTGGTGATTGAGGCGCACATGGAAAAGGGCCGCGGTTCGGTGGTCAATCTGCTAGTCGAGCAAGGCCAGCTGAAACCGAGTCATTTTCTGGTTGCTGGCACATCGTACGGCAAGGTGCGCACGCTAGCGAATTTCCGCGGCGAAGCGCTAAAATTAGCTGGTCCGTCAACGCCAGTGACAGTCACCGGGTTCAAGGAATTGCCGCAGTTCGGCGATGTCTTCACTGTGGTGAAGAATGAGAAGATTGCTCGCGCCCAGGTAGAGCAGGCTAAAATTGAAGCAGAAAGGCAAGCTGCCAGCACCAACGTCACTGGCGCCGATTTGCTGAAAATGATGACTCAAAAGCACGACAGCGAAGAGTTCGACGTCATCGTCAAGGCTGACGTGCAAGGTTCGCTAGCCTCGGTGATGGATAGCTTGCGGCTGGTTGATACGGGCGGCGCTATTGACCTGCGAATTATTGGCAGCGGCGTCGGCAATATCAACGAGAGCGACGTGCGTTTGGCCGATAGTTCGGATGCTATTATTTACGGATTCAATGTCGAGATACCGCCAGCGGTTAAGCGCTTGGCGAGCCGCGATCACGTGCGGGTGCGCACTTACAAAGTGATTTACGAACTGCTAGACGATGCTCGTAAAAATATGGAAGCTTTGCTGTCACCAGAGGTGGTCGAGACGGAGGTCGGCACATTAGAAGTCAAAGGCGTCTTCCGGACGATGCGCGATGAGGTAATTTGCGGCGGCGAAGTAATCAGCGGCAAAGTAGCGCCGAATTTGCTAGTGCGCGTCAAACGCGGCGGCGAGCAGCTTGCCGAGGTAGAGGTAGCTAACGTTCAGCGGCAGCAGCAGGAAGCCAAAGAAGTATTCGAAGGCGAGATGTGCGGCTTGAGCCTACGGACGCAGAAGAAGCTGCAGCTGGCTATCGGCGATACGCTAGAGTTCTTTACCCGCGAATTGGTTAGGCGAACACTGAATTAGTAAATAAAATAACCCCGGTCGAAAGAGCGGGGTTATTTATTAGAGCAAAGTGCGAGCGGTCAAGCTAGATTAACGGTTTTTGCGCGATACAACGTAGGCATACAGTGCATAGCCTAGCGATCCGGTGCCAGCCAGGCCGGCTAGCTCGCTGATACCAGTTTTTGGTAGTTGGTTTGGCGTGCTAGCGTTGTTAGACGGGCTGTTGGCTGTATTTGTTTGTGTGGTCGTTGCGGCAGGCGTGGTGTTGGAATTTGCGGCGTCTGTTGGCGAGGACTGCTGGTTTGTAGGCGCTGGATTAGCTGGAGCCGCTGGCTTTGATGGTGTATTAGGTGTGTTCGGCTTTGTGTCGGGCTGGCTCGGCTGGGTAGGTGTAGTTGGCTTAGACGGCTCTGTTGGTTTGGCAGGAGTCGATGGTTGCTGCGGAGTCGGATTGTTGGGCTTGTTTTGGTTGTCAGGTTTGGACGGCTGCTGCGGCGTTGGCTTCTGGTCGCCTGGCTTGTTTTGGTCTGGATTGGCTGGTTTCGACGGCTCTTGCGGCTGTGGTGTTGGTTCGGACGGTTTGTCCGGCTTATTATTTTGGTCGTTTTGAGCGGCTTTGATAGTAAAAGTCTTGGTGCAGCCGTCGCTGGTGACAGTTTCGTCTTTGCCATTTACCGATACAGTGACGAAAGCCTTGGCGGTGTAATTGCCAGGTTCAAAACCGTTGAATTTAGCACCGGCAGTGTTGTAGACTTCTTTGCCGTTAGCATCGTAGACGCGATAAACGGTATTTTTGTAAGTAGCGCCGTTATAAGCGGCGTACTTGACAGAAAATTTGTAGCTGTCGCTAGCGATATGGTCGATACCTAGCGATTCGCAGCGGTAGACTGGCTGTTGCGTTTGGTTAGCGGCAGTTGGCGCATTGTTGGCTTGCTCGTTTCCTAGGGCGCTAGCAATACCAGCAGCGCCAGCTACGGCTAGCGCGACAGCAGAAACTCCAGCAAAAACTGATTTCATATAAACTCCTTTTTGGTTAATTTTGATAATCCAGCTGATTAGTATCAAATCATGATATTCCATGGGGTTGTCCGCCCCCGACAGAACAGCTACCTGGAACGGTAGAGTTCCGCCGAGGGGCGGGGGTAGTGGATGATTGAGAGTACGCCACTCAACAGCTCTACCTCACTGGCGGTGAGGGAGTCGGAGTGGTGGGTGGGCTTAGCGGCGCTTCTTGAACCAGTCGGCCACGCGGCCGCTGGCAAATACGCCGATGATGAAAGCGCCCACGGCGGTGATGATTGCAACGACCCACGAAGGGGAAGTAGCAATCCAACGGACCAGGTTCACGATCAGCCCCAGGGCGGAGCTGATCACCGCGACAACAAAGGCAACGACGGCGAGCCGCCGTGCTCTTTTCGTCGCGGTCTCAAGGTGCGCAACCTGCTTACGCAGGTTGCGCACCTCCTTGTCGTCAGGAGAAGGAGGTGTGACCTTCTCCTGAGCGGACCCCGGCAAACTTGCCGGGAAGTTGCCCCACGTGGGGGTGCTACTGTCCTGTGCTGGCGGCTGGGTGGCTGCCGGCACGGGGTGTTTCTGGATGACGAAACACGCCGCGATGAGTGGCGTGTAGGGGTCTCCCGTAGGAGACTCCCACTCCTGGCGCGCCCGCGCCAGGAGCTCGTCAGCTATGGCCCAGGGACCCTGGAGGGGGCCCTGGGCGGTCTTTTCGCCAAGGAGACGCGCGAGCATGTCGCGCGTCTCCTTGGCGTTGATCTTCTCCCAGCCTTCGATGACTGGGAGAAGGGACTTGACCACCGCATCCGCGGTGGTCTCAACGTTGATGTTCGGCGCCGGCGGGGGCGGTGCCCCCGCCGGCGCGGCGGGCGGTGGTGCAGTCATGATATTGAGCTCCTTTCGAGCTCAGGGGGCGCGATGCGCCCCTGGTGGATAATCCACCACTACCGTCCTCGGACAGCAGCGGCGATTAACCGACGTACTTTCACCGGCTAGTCGCTGCTGCTGTCAAAATCCTGTTGCTTCTAACTTCCCAATTTTCTTACTCAATCAATCATTACTACGTATACTGCACGAGCTTCGGAGCCAATCGCTCGACAATGCTTCTAGCGCAGCACGCTCCTAGCGAAAATCGTAAGGAATGTGCTGCGCTCGACGCGCGAAACTGCGACAGTGTATAGAAATAGCATGAATTGATGCTAATTGCATATCAAATTGTCAAAATACCTCAACTTACCGCTAGGGTACCGCGCGATTTCCACCTCGTGCTAAGCTGACTACCTACCATGCTATCATAAAATAACTAAAATGTCAAGCATCTCGTGCTGCTGGTTGCTGATTTGCGGTTTTTGAGGAAATATGCTTGTACTCATTGTAAAAAAAAGTTATAATTGCAGATGATAGTAGTATTTATTTCAATAAACCAAAAAATAAGGTAAGCAAAATGCCAGAAAAATTTCCACCAGTACGAGACGACGAAAGAGACTCAGGTCAGGAACAAGATAATGACGTACGAGAGTTCATGTATCTTGCAATTAATGGCGATCCTGCTATTATACATGCGATTAGACTTGTAAACGAGGCTGCAGAAAGCTCAGGTGATAGTAGCGAAGTCAATAAAGCATGGTTTCATATAGATGGTATCCATGAAATGATAGAAAAAGTCGAGAATCATGATGGATCTGAGCCCGGAGATGATGCTAGTGACGAGCTAAAGGAAGCATGGAAAATTAATACCCTACGTCTCATGTGTGAAGAGTCGGAGCGTCATGGCTCTGATCCTGAGGGTAGAAAAAGAGTAGATGATGCTGCAAAGGCGTATAGAATTTTGTTAGAAGAATTCAGTGATGCGATTGAAGCTAAATCTAAGGTTACGGGCGAATCCCTTATGAATACTCCTGACCGCAATGGCCAACCAGCTAATCCAAACCAGCCAGGACAAGGTCCTGAACAAAATGGTGGCCAACCAGCTAGCACACAAGGTGCCGGGCACAATGGCCAACCAGCAGCGTCACAGCGTACTCCTGGTTATAATGGCCAACCAGCTAGCACACAAGGTGCCGGGCACAATGGCCAACCAGCTAGCACACAAGGTGCCGGGCACAATGGCCAACCAGCTAATCCAAACCAGCCAGGACAAGGTCCTGAACAAAATGGTGGCCAACCAGCTAGCACACAAGGTGCCGGGCACAATGGCCAACCAGCTAATCCAAACCAGCCAGGACAAGGTCCTGAACAAAATGGTGGCCAACCAGCTAGCACACAAGGTGCCGGGCACAATGGCCAACCAGCAGCGTCACAGCGTACTCCTGGTTATAATGGCCAACCAGCTAGCACACAAGGTGCCGGGCACAATGGCCAACCAGCTAATCCAAACCAGCCAGGACAAGGTCCTGAACAAAATGGTGGCCAACCAGCTAGCACACAAGGTGCCGGGCACAATGGCCAACCAGCAGCGTCACAGCGTACTCCTGGTTATAATGGCCAACCAGCTAGCACACAAGGTGCCGGGCACAATGGCCAACCAGCTAATCCAAACCAGCCAGGACAAGGTCCTGAACAAAATGGTGGCCAACCTAACCCAGAAAAACTTCCGTTCTTTGAGGATCTCGATAGGTACGCTCGTCTTTTGGCTGCCGAGGAATCTAAGGGCGGTAATAGAGGCATCATTAGCCGTATTTGGACTAGCCGAGAGAATAGGCGGCGGGCAGAGCGCCTCAGCTATATGCGCGACGTAGAGGATGATTTGCGGGAGCAAGTCATGGAGCATTTGTCCGAGAAGGTCAATGCTAAGCGCCAGAGAGGCGAATATAACGGTACCGACGACGAAATTGCGCAGCAAATGTCCGACGAGATGTTTGATGAGCAACGCAGAATATTTGGCATGATACAGCGGAAGAAGAATGAGGCTCTAGAAGAAGAAGCTGGCAAGTGGCATAACCGCGTCTTGGCGAAATTGGGCAGCTTCATTGCTGCTAGAGGATCTAAGAAGAAGAGTAATCTGAAGGCTGGTGCAGTTGGTTTTGCGCATGGCGCTGTCAAGGGCACGGCAGTTGGCATAATTTCAGGCCTCTTTGGTGCCGTTTGGCCAATATCGATGGCTGCTGGCGCGGTTGCCTCGTTCGCTGGCGATGCTGCTATTAGGCGTGGTGTTCGTCTAGACGCTATGCAACAACGCCGCAAAAAACGCGGGATAAGGGAAGTTGCTGGCGATGATGAATTTAGTCAGATTAAAGAAGCGGCTGGCAGAATTGGCGGATTGCAAGGTCAACAGCATGTTGCCGACGAATTGTTTAAGCGAACCCGTAAAGCGGCCGAGAAAGATCGAGATAAAATCTCGAGAGAAGTCGAGCAGCGAATAAAAGATAACGGGGTGGCTCTGGCTCTCGGTAGGCTTGCTGGCGGTGCTGTCGGCGGACTTGGCGGCCGCTGGGTCGGCCAGCAGCTCCATGACCATACGCCGGTAGGCCATATGGCCGATAGCTTGCGTGACAAGATAATGGGTGATAAGGCTGAGGCTGCTGCAGCTTCTAATTCAGGAGGTGGTGGTTCAGGAGGTGGTGGTTCAGGAGGTAATCCGGGTGGCCCGCCGCCAGCACCAACAGAAGCTGATTTCAGCGGTTACACTGATAAATATCCGTGGGATTGGGCGGTTGATCAGTTCGGCGAGAATAATGCTATATCTAAATTGTATGAATTAGCTGACGCTGCAGCGCAGGATGGCCACAATATCCAGTGGCATGGTTATGGCGATACCCAATGGCTGTCGATAGACGGCAATAGCGATACAAAAACAGTCTTGGAGATTTTGAACAATTACAAATGATCCGATGGCATAAATAAAAAGGAGGGATAAATAAGTGTTTAACATTGACGATAATTTGCTAGCGGCAATCGGCTATAACGTCGCGACGCTGTCAGAGGAGAAGAAAAATCAATATCGGCGCGAGATATCCGAAGAGCTCAATCAACGGGCTTCTGCAGAAGTCTTGGCGCGATTATCAAAGCAAGAGGCGCTAGAATTCGAAGATGTCAACAGTAACCCAGACCGCACGCGGCGCTGGTTGGCTGAGTTTCACGGCGATTATGCTAGCCGCCAGGATTACCAGGCTATCCGTGAATTGTTCGAAACTGATGAAGATGCGATGAGTTTCTACGCGTCTGCGCTGTGGATGCGTTATGCTGTGCCAGATTACGGCAAAATCATGCAAGAAGTCATGAATGAATACGTCGAAGAACTGGCTGATATGCGCCGCGCTGTCAATGAGCAGCTCGGTATTGCGTAGTAACGCTATAATCGGTATACTAAATGCATAGGCAAGAGGGGGTGAAATGTTTCAATTAGACGATAAGTTTCTCGAAGAGGTGGGTCTGGGCAGCTTGCCAGACGACCAGAAAAAACTGTTTCTCGACCACTTTCGCGAGCAGCTAGAGCTGCGTGTTGGCTTGCAGCTTAGCGAGGGTTTGAGCGATATGCAGCTGGCAGAGTTTGAGAGTTTTATGGATCGCGATATGGTGCGGGTGACGTCCTGGCTGGATGCTAACGCGCCGGATTTCGAAAATGATCAGATTTATGTACAATTGAAAGCTAATGCGCCGGCTAATGTGCCGCAAAATGCGATACTAGCAGAGTACGCATCGCTGAAGTGGTTGGGCCAGCATCGTCCGAACTATCGCGAGGTGGTGATGCAGACGGTCAAGGCTCTCAAGGAAGAAGTTATCGCGAATCGCGATATGATTCTTCTAGGCGACGCGGGAGCATAGACTACGGCCGCGGTTGCGGATTTAGGTGTCTACGATTGTAATTGTCACGGTTGACGGTTGGAGTTATCTTTGTAGCGGGTAGCCGCGCAAGAAAGCGTCGGCACTGATAGTTTTGCCGCTCGGGGCGATAACCTCGCTGATTGAAAGGTAATTACCGTCGGCACATTTGATGTCAAGCGGTGTTTCTGGAGTAGAGACGGCACGGGCTTTGGTGATGATTAGGTCATATTGGTCGACTTTTAGGCGCGAACGCGGATAAGTTAGGTGGGCGCGGATCTTGGCCTCTATTTGGTCTGCGGTTAACTGTTGCGGATCGAGGTGGCTGTCGTCTTTGCTGAGCAGCGAGCAATAGGTAGCGCGGCTATTGTCTTGCGGTGTTGGCTGCAGTATACCGTTTATGATGTCAGGCAACTTCTGCGTTAATAATTGCGCACCGAGCTGGCCGAGGGTTTGATAAAGCTCGGGCTGGGTCTCGGTAAAGTCTAGCGGGTAAGCTTCTTGGTAATATATCGGGCCGGCATCCATGGCTTGTTCGAGCTTCATGATGGTTACACCGGTGATTTTATCTCTGTTAGCTATGGCAGACTCGATTGGTGATGGGCCGCGATATTTTGGCAGCAGCGACGGATGAACGTTGATGATACCAGGATGAAATAGGTCGATGATTGTTTGCGGGATGATCTTGCCGTAGCTAACGAGTACACCGATAGGCTGAGGTGTGATATTCTTTATATCATTTATGATATCTTTTAGTCGGTTTGGCTGCCAGACTGGAATGTGGTGCTGGCTAGCGAATTGTTTGACGGCAGGCTGGATAAGCTTGTTGCTGCGGCCGCGGCGGGAGTCTGGCTTGGTGATGACGGCCACGATATTAAAACCAGCTTCAACGAGCGCGCGCAGGCTATATAAGCTAAAGTCTTCGGTGCCGAAGAATACTATTGGCTGGCGGCTAATCCCAGAGGTCGGCGTTGTCTTTGACATATCTTTCGTAGTCGAGCGGATCGAGCTCGCCCTCGTCGTTTAAGCGGTAAAAAGCCTGGTGATCGTCGCGAATGTGGTCGACGAAAACGATGCCGTTGCAGTGGTCGATTTCGTGCTGCAAGACGCGCGCTAGAAAGCCGTTGGCCTTGATGCGGATTTCGTCGCCGTCGATATTGATGGCTTTAACGCGGATTTTGCTGTAGCGGGGGACTTTGCCGTAAAAATCCTTGACGCTGAGGCAGCCTTCGTAATCGTAGGTGATTTCACCTTCGTACTTGACGATTTCTGGATTGATTAGCGGGATAAATTCTTGGTTGTCTTTGTCCTCGAAATCGGCGCGAACGATGACAACGCGCTCGAGGCGGTCGATTTGCACGGCAGCCAGGGCAGCGCTAATTTCGTGCGGACGGGAATTCTCCCAGTCGATACTGGCGTCAGTCATATCCTTGATGAGCTGGCGGGTTTCGTCGGAGACGACATGAACTCGCTGCGATTTCTGGCGCAGGTGCGGATTTGGCAGGGTAATGATAGCTTCTTTCTTCACAACTTTATATTATAACAGATTTGCCGGATCGATGTCGTATTGCCAGTGTGTTCGGGGTAATTGGCTGGCGATGGCGAGCAGTTTGGCGCGGTTGGTCGATTTGACAACAATTTGCCAGCGGTAGGTGTCGCGGACTCGCTCGTAGAAAGCTGGTGCCGGCCCAAAGAATGTAGTATCGGGGTATTCGCTGCGGAGTTTGGCGGCGAATTTTTGGGCGTTGCGAATGGCAGTGGCTTCGGTTTTGTAAATGCAAGTTAGTTTGAGTAAATAAACAAACGGCGGAAAAATACCGCGGCGGCGTTCGGCTAGTTCGCTGGCGTAGAAGCTGGCATAATCCTGGCGGATGCCTTGGACAATGGTTGGGTTTTGTGGCTGATAGGTCTGGACGACGACTGATGTTGGCTGGTCGTTGCGGCCGACTCGGCCGATGACTTGGGCGAGCAGCTGGAAAGTGCGTTCGCGCGTAGTAAAATCAGGCAGTGCTAGGCCGGCGTCAGCTTGAATAATACCGACTGTGGCCAGGCGGGGCAGGTCGAGGCCTTTGGCGACAACTTGGGTACCGATGATGATATCGATATGTCCGTCGTAGAGCTCTTGATAGCGCTGGTTGAGGCTATTTTTGCTGGTGATGTCACCGTCAAAGCGAGCGATAGTGGCCTGCGGGAAGAGCTTTTGCAGCTCACTCTCAATCAGTTTGGTGCCGATGCCTTTGTGGACAATATCAGTGCTGCCGCAATCAGGACAGGCGGTAGGCACGCGTTCGCGGTATCCGCAAATGTGGCAAATTAGCGCGTGCTGGTCGGCGTGCAAAGTCATTGGAATAAAGCAGCGCGGGCATAAAGCGCTCCAGCCGCAATTCTGACAAAGAGTGGTGCTGGCGGTGCCGCGGCGATTGTGGTAAATCAGCGTTTGTTTGTTGTTTTCGAGATTCTGATTAATAGTATTTAATAATAAGTCGGATAGAAAACGGTGGCGCAAAAAGCCGTTTTTCGACGTCATATCTACAACGTTTATAGAGGGAGTGATGATGTTTGGGTTGGCGCGGGCTGGTAAATTGATGATGGGCCGGCTAGTTTTGGCAGCGAGGTAATATTCGCTGACTAGCGGCGTGGCTGAACCTTGTATTACAGTAGCATGGTGATACCGGGCTAGAATAGCGGCTGTTCGCAAGGCAGAGTAGCGCGGTGTTTGGTCTTGTTTGAGCGCTGGTTCGTGAGCTTCGTCGATAATGATCGCGCCGATGTTGTTAAATGGCATAAACAAGGCTGAGCGCGGACCGATAACGACATTTGGCTGGGTAGCATTGAGTGCTTGCAGCCAGGCACGATGGCGCTGAGCTTCAGTCTGTTGCGAATGGGTGGTGATGAGGTTAGGAAAAGAGTGCTGAAATTCGGCGATTAGCTGGGCGGTTAAGGCAATCTCTGGAACAATTACGATGACAGATTTGCCGGTAGCGATTAGTCTTTTGGCGTATTCTATGTAGACTGCGGTTTTGCCGCTGCCAGTGACGCCGTGCAGAATAACGGTGCCGCTTTTGGCGTTTAGCAGGCTGCCAATGGCGGCCGACTGGTCTTTGTTGAGTACAAAATGTGTTCTATCTCTTCGTGTTGTTGCAGTGCTGTTTGGGCTTAGAGTGCGGCGTTTCTTGGTGAGGCCGCTTGGCAAGATGGTTTGTAAAACTAATGCCAGATGAGCGATGTAGTAATTACTCATCCATTGTGCAGTTTGCAACAACGGACGCGGTAACGGGGGTAGATCGAGGATTGTTGTAATTTCTTTAGTAGCAAAATCAGGTTTAGTTGTTTTTTTTACAACTATACCAGTGAGCAATTGCTGACCGATTGATATAATGACAACAGCGCCGATAGCCAGAGGTTGCTGGCTGCTGTAAGTGAATACGCAAGCGTCGGCTTTAACGATTTTGGTGGGCGCTACTTCATAATAATGCATCGCCTAATTATACCTTGTCTACGGCAATTTAACACGCTACTATAAGCATATGTATTTCGAGAGTAGATCGCAAGCAGGAAAGATTTTGGCTGATCAATTGGTAGCTAAATATCGCTACGAAAACTGTGCTGTGGTAGCGCTAAGCAACGGCGGCGTGGTGGTGGGCGAGCAAATTGCAGCGCAGTTGCACTGTGTGTTGATGCTGCTGGTGTCGCAAGATATCGAGATACCAGGCGAAGGAATGAATTTTGGGGCAGTATCGCAAACAGGAGCTTTCACATATAATGATGAATTTTCGGCAGGCGAGATTGATGAGTATACGAGCGAATTTCACGGTTATCTGGCCGAGAAGAAACGTGAAACATATAGTAGTCTCAATCGCTTGATCGGCGATGGCGGTACAGTTGATAAAGATATGCTGAAAGATCGTGTGGTGGTGCTGGTATCGGATGGCTTTGCTAATACTGCTAGCGTTGGAGTGGCTTTAGACTTCTTGAAGCCGATTAGGATTCTGAGGTTGGTCGTAGCATCGCCAGTGGCGTCGGTGGCAGTGGTTGATCGGCTGCACATTACTGCTGATGAGCTACATTTGCTGGACGTTAAAGAGAATTTCTTGGGAGTTGATCATTATTATGAAGATAACAATGTGCCAACACTACAGCAATCAATTGATAAGATTAGCCAAATCATATTGAATTGGCGATAAATGGTCTTGAATTGGTTATGAAAAGAATGTAGAATAAAAAGCAACAGAACAAACTAAACTGGAAGAAAGGGGCTTGGCTAGATGCTTGATGTATTCATTACCTCGCGGGTGCGTCGTAAGATAGTTGTCGTCTATGCCAAATATCCAGATTTTCGGACGCATGTCCGTGGTTTGGCCAAGCTGATCAAGGAAGACCCCGGCAACATCCAGCGCGAATTGCGCCGGCTGGAAAAGGTCGGTTTTTTGCATGCCGAAAAGCAGGGTAATACACGGATTTACTCGACTAATAAACAATTCCCGATTTTCAAAGAATTGCAAAGTATTGTCATTAAGTCGCAGCAGCACGCTAATAGCAATCGGCCGAAACGTACAACTTCCGAGATTAGTAGATGACCTTATTCGAGCAGATTTTGACGGCGCGCGGTCTCGTGACGCGGGCAGCGCGCCAGGCTTTTTTGCAGCCAGATTATATGGCGGTGAAGCATGATCCGTTTTTGCTGCCAGACATGAAAAAGGCAGTGGCACGGTTGAAACAGGCGCGGGAGCAGGGCGAAAAAATCGTCATTTACGGCGATTATGACATTGACGGACTGAGCGCTACGGCGCTGCTGCTGGATGCCTTTGGTAAGTTTGGTTTTGAGGACGTCGATGCTTTCATTCCGAACCGGTTTGTTGAGGGTTATGGCATGACCATGGGTGCGGTGGACAAGGTGCGCGATATGGGAGCGGATTTGATCGTGACAGTGGATACCGGCAGTTTGTGCCATGCGGAAATTGCCTATGCCACTAGTTTAGGTATTGATACGGTGGTGACGGATCATCACAATGTCGCTGAGACTCCGCCGCCGAGCGTGGCGGCGGTGAATCCGAAATTTCCGGGACATACTTATCCATTTCGTGATTTGTGCGGTGCGGGCGTGGCGTTTAAGTTGGTGCAGGCGCTGCAGACTGAACTAGATGGTTTGCCTGATGGCTATGAAAAATGGCTGCTCGATTTGGTGGCACTGGGGACGGTGTGCGACATTGTGACGCTGGCAGATGAAAATCGGGCAAATGTGTATTGGGGTCTGGAGGTGTTGAAAAAACAACAACGCCCAGGATTGAAGGCATTAATGGCGGTGGCGGGCATTGAGCCAGAGCAGGTTAATGCCCGGCATCTGGGGTTTGGTTTGGGGCCGCGAATGAATGCAGCAGGTCGGCTGGAGACGGCGCAGCATGCCCTGGATATGCTAACGGCGCGTGACGGGCTGGCGGCACTGGAGGCAAGCGAGAAGTTGGAGGAATTAAATACTAAGCGGCGTAGCATTCAGGACGCGATTTTTGAGGAAGCATGCGTGCAAGCCGAGGAATTGGCTGATGACCGGGTGCTGGTGGTCAGTAGTGGTGGTTGGAATCACGGCGTCATCGGCATTGTGGCGTCGAAATTAGTGGAGAAATATAAAAAGCCAGTATTTATCATTGGCGAGCGCGGCGAGGAAGCGACGGGTTCGGCGCGCAGTTTTGGTGATTTTTCGGCGGCCGATGCGGTGCGGGCGGCGGATGACATTATCATCAAAGGCGGCGGGCACGGAGCGGCGGCGGGCGTGACGCTGGCGACTGAGAAAATTGGCGATTTTCGCCGGCGCGTTAATGAGTTTTATGATTCGCTGCAACTAACAAACCAAGAGCGATATTTGTTGCCGCGAGCTGATGTGGAGATTGATGATTTTTCAGAAATTGATGAGGAGTTAGTGGCAAATTTGGCGAAAATGGAGCCATTTGGTAATGGTAATCCCGAGCCAGTGCTAAAAATTGCCAGGGCATCAGTTTTGAGCATGCGACGGATGGGCGCGGATGGACAACACGTTAAATTAGCGCTGCGTGATAAAAATGGTAAAGTGTTGCAGATGCTGGCATTCAACGCGCCAGAGGAATTCTTCCGTGAACCAGGTGATGAGGTGGCGGCGTGGTTCCAGCCAGCCATTAATGAATGGCAGGGAGTGCGGACGGTTGAGGGACGGCTGCTGCATATTATTTTGCTGGATTGATACTTGGCTGGGTAAAATTTTGCTTGTCTGCTTTGCAAAAGTATTCCTCATCTGATATAATGCATAACGATATGGTACGAGTTACACGTAAAGACGAGAAAGAGGCGAATGAAAACGTTCTTCGCCGTTTTAACCGCCGGCTTTTGCAAAGCGGCGTGATGCAGAAAGCCAGAGCGTCAATGCGCTTTGAAAAACCTATTAGCAAAACAGTACGGCGCAGCAGGGCAATTGTTCGCCGTATGCGCAAGGCGGAAAAGACGCAGAAGTTGCGTTTGGGAGTTCGCTAGCCAATGGCGCTGAAGGCGCGAATTAAAGATGAAATGAAAGCCGCTTTACTTAGCGGCGATCGTTTTGTTGGCGAGACGCTGCGTAATCTGACGGCAGCAATTCTGGATGAAGAGGTTAAGTTAGGTAAGCGCGATGAAGGTTTGAGCAATGAAGAAATCGAAAAAGTCGTTGCTCGCGAAGTCAAAAAACGCAACGAATCGGCTAAAATCTACCGCGATAACAACCGTCCAGATTTGGCCGAACCAGAAGAGCGGGAAATTGAGATTCTGCAGGCATATTTGCCGAAGCAGCTAGATGAAACTGAGCTGGCGGCGATTATCGAGGCGAAAATAGCCGAACTTAGCGTAACTGGGCCGCAGGCAATGGGCCAGGTTATTGGCGCAGTTAAAAAGCAAGTTGGCAACGCGGCGGATGGTGCGGCGATTGCTCGTATTGTAAAACAAAAGTTGGATTAACAGAAAGAAGGTATCATGATTGTATTTTTTGGCCCGGCTGGCGCAGGTAAAAGTGTCCAAGGGCAAATGCTGGCAGCGCGTAATGGCTGGCGCTGGTTGAGCGCGGGCCAACTGCTGCGCGACACGCGCGATCCCGAGCTATTTGCGCAGATGCGGACTGGCGGCTTGGTTGATCCAGAAAAGGTGAATAAACTAATCGGTGAAGCGTTAGACCGAGCCAAAGATATTGATCGCGTGGTGCTAGACGGTTATCCGCGGCAATTAGCACAAGCAAAATGGTTGATTGAGCATCGTCCTGAGCATGGACGGGACGTTGCGCTGGTGATTGTCTTGGAGGTGCCGCGTGCTGAGTTACTGCACCGCCTGAAGGTGCGCGGCCGTATCGACGATACGCCCGAGGTAATTGATGAGCGCTTACGGATTTATCGGCACGAGATGTATCCAGTTCTTGATTATTTGACAGAGCACGGAGTTAATATCGCGCATCTGGACGGAACAGGTACGGTTGGGCAGGTTCACGATCGGATTATGGAGGAGCTGCAAGCATGCAGGATCGTTTAATTACTGGCGAGAAAACTCCCGAGCAAATTCAGGCTATGCGCGATGGCGGCAAGAAGTTAGCGCAGATTTTCCGAGACATTCGCGATTATATTCATGCTGGTATGAGCGAAAAGGATATTGATGCGTTCGTCGACGGCAAGATAAAAGAATATGGCGCTTCGGCTACTTACAAAACAGATGAGGTGAACTTCCCGGGGGTTATTTGTATCAGTACTAACGACGAAATCGTGCATAGCCCGGCGAGCGATTATATCTTTCAAAAGGGCGATGTGGTGAGTTTTGACTTGGTGATTACTTATAAAGACATGAAGACGGATAGCGCTTTCACGATGGTGGTTGACGATAAGCCGAAAGGCGCAGTCAAACACCTGTTAACGACCACCGAGAGAAGTTTGTATGCTGGGATTGATGCAATTAAAGGCGATGTTCGTACTGGCGACATCGCAGCTGCGATTGAAAAAGTTTTGAAAGATGGCAAATTAGGAATTATCCGCGAATTGGTTGGGCACGGTGTCGGTTTGAAAATGCATATGCCGCCAGATGTGCCGAACTACGGCCGCAAACACACTGGCGTACTGTTGCACCCAGGCGATACGATTGCTATTGAGCCGATGGCGACGCTGGGCGGCGAGAAAATTGTTACTGATAAAGATGACGGTTGGACGATTCGTACGCGCGATGGTAGTTTGGCTGCACACTTTGAACACACAGTTTTGATTACCGAAAACGGCGCTGAAATTATTACGCAGTTGTAAATAACTATACGGGTTATGCTATAATATCCCTATATGCAAGAACAATCTCGATATGCAGTTGGTATAGATGTCGGAACTACGATGATTCGGTGCGTGGTCGGGCATGTAGATACGACGACTGGCACGCCGACAATCGTTGGCGTTGGCGAATACCCGAACAGTGGTATGCGCAAAGGTTCGGTCTCGAACTTGAACGGACCGTCCGAGGCGATTGATAAGGCTCTGGGCGATGCTGAGCGAATGAGCGGCTACCAAGTCAATGATGCGACTGTTAGTATAAATGGTTCGCACATTATGAGTACGCGTACTGACGGTATGATTGCCATTGGTATGGCTGACCACGAAGTTAACGAAGACGATATTTATCGTATAGAAGATGTTGCAACGACTGGCAAAGTGCCAGCTAACCGCAAAATATTGAAAGTCGTACCGTTTAGCTACACGATTGACGGGCAGGGCGGAGTTAAGAACCCGCTAGGTATGACGGGCACGCGCCTTGAGATTAGCGCTAATGTGGTGTCGGCGATGGCGCCGTATGTAGTAAATCTCGAAAAGGCGGTTGAGGGCGCTACTGTGCGGCCGAATGACGTGGTGCCGTCGGTAATGGCAGCAGCTAAAGCTGTACTAGACGATTCTCAGATGGAAAATGGCGTGGCGGTGATCGATCTCGGCGGGGCGACTACTGGCGTAGCAATCTATGAAGAGGGTGATCTGCAATATATTGGCGTGGTACCGTATGGCGGCATTAATATAACGAATGACTTGGCGATTGGACTGAAAATTGATCCAGAAATAGCTGAAGAAGTAAAGCTAAAACATGCATCGGCCACTAACCGCAACAAATCTAGCAAAGTTTCGATTAAACATGATGGCGAGAGTCTAGAATTTGATATTGCCGATATTGATGAAATTGTTGAGGCGCGGTTAGAAGAGATTTTTGAAGCGGTTAACAAAGAATTGAAGAAAGCTGGTCGTGCCGGACGCCTGCCGAGCGGTGCTGTCCTAACGGGCGGGACGGCTAACATGAAAGGTATCGTTGAATTTGCCAAAGCCCAGCTCGGCGTAGCTGTTCGTAAAGGTAAAGCTAAGGGTTATGGCGGCGTGGTCGATAATGTTGATAAACCTGAATTTGCGGCGGCAATTGGCTTAATGTTGGTTGATATTAATCCTGACGGCTATCATAGTGCTGCGGTTGATTCTAGCAAGTCGGGCAGTAAAGGCGGGCTTTTCCGTTCGCTATTTAACAGGTTTCGGCCATAGGTGATATACTAGAAATAAGATCCAGAGAATAAGGGGTAAGGAGTTGTAATGCCAGAGGTAAAACCGAGCGAAATCCAAACATTCGCAAGCATCAAAGTCGTTGGCGTCGGCGGCGCCGGCGGTTCGGCGGTTAACCGTATGAAAGACGCAGGGCTAAATGGCGTCCAGTTTATAGCTATGAATACAGACGCGCAGGCTTTGCATAATTCAAAAGCCGATGTCAAAATTCACTTGGGCCATAATACCACGAATGGTTTGGGAGCTGGTGCCGATCCAGCCGTTGGTGAAGCAGCAGCCCGCGAGTCGATTGATGAAATTCGCGAATCGCTAGAGGGAGCCGATATGGTGTTTGTGACGATTGGTGCTGGCGGTGGAACTGGCTCGGGAGCGGGCCATGTGGTAGCTGAAGTAGCGCGTGATCTCGGTATTTTGACTGTTGGCGTGGCTACCAAGCCGTTTAGCTTCGAAGGTGAAAAGCGTCGGGCTAATGCCGAATGGGCAATCGCTCAGTTAGGTCGCCAGGTTGATACGCTTATTTCGATTCCAAACGATCGGCTACTGCAAACGATTGACCGGCGGACGCCGTTGCTTGAGACTTTCAAGATTGCCGATGATGTACTGCGCCAAGGTGTACAAGGTATTTCTGAGCTGATTACCGAGCATGGTTTGATTAACCTTGATTTCGCTGATGTCAAAGCCATCATGAGTAATGCTGGATCGGCGTTAATGGGTATCGGCCGGGCTAGCGGTGAAGGCCGGGCAGCACAGGCGGCGCAGCAGGCAATTGAGTCGCCACTGATTGAGGTGTCGATTGATGGGGCCAAGGGCGTGCTGTTTAATGTCACTGGCGGTTACGATATGAGTATGGCGGAAATTCAAGAAGCTGCTGAGATCATCACGAGCGCTGTTAGCCCAGATGCTAATATTATATTCGGTGCAACCTTGAAGCCAGAATTAGAAGACGAGTTAATTATCACCGTGATCGCGACTGGCTTTGATAATGCATACTATCAGCAGCAGGCAGAGGAATTGACGGCGCCAGTAGAACAAGCGCCAGCTGTTCAAACGCAATCAATTAGCGAAGCTGTCGATGACATCGATATGGACTTATCGCATCAGTCGGCAGCAGCACAATTTGCTAGCGAGGATACAGCAGATATATGGGGCAGTTCGGTTGATGAGGATGACGAAGACGATACGCCAGCCTTTTTGCGGCGTCGCCGAAAAAATAAGCACAACGACGAGGACTAAATGAAAGGGATTAAAATCGGCAACAGTCGCGTACTAGAGTCGAGAGAATCGGCTGACGGTATTACGATTCGCCGCCGCCGCGAAACCCCCGATGGCAAGCGTTTTACGACGTATGAGCGAATCGAACGTCCGAATTTGGCAGTTATTAAATCTAGCGGAGCTCGCGAATTGTTTGAGCGGGCAAAGTTAGCTAACTCGATTCGCCGTTCAGTTGGCAAGTTCTTCAAATCGGAAGTTGAACTGGAGGAAATAATCGATGCCGTGGAAGATCGTGCGCATAGCTTGGGCGAGAGCGAAATTGAGTCTCGTTTGATTGGCGAGTTTGTACTTGACGAGTTGGCTAAGCGCAACGAAGTGGCGTACGTGCGGTTTGCCAGCGTATTTCAAAAGTTCAAGACGTTGGATGATTTCGTCAAAATATTAGAGCAGCGCCGCCAGAAAGGGCAGGAATAATGCGGGTAGTCGTAGTGTACCGGGCGGAAAGCGATTACGCGCGCCGAGTTATAGATTTTTTGCATGACTTTAATCGGCAAACAGGGCACACGATTGAGGAAATTGACCCAGATTCGGCTGAGGGCAGTGATTTTTGCCGGACATACGATGTCGTTGAATACCCAACGATTATTGCGCTAAGCGCTGATAGCCAGATGCAGAATATGTGGCGCGGGCTGCCGCTGCCGACGATTAGCGAGGTAAGTTTTTATGTTTGAGAAGTTGCGCAAGTGGCTGTCGGGCAAAGAGTCAAAGCGCCAGCAATTGGCTGCGCTATTGATACTGGTTGGTAGCGGCTTGGGCTTGTTGGCTTCGTTTGTATTATCGATTGAATCGCTGACGCTTGCTAAAAATTCGCATGCCGTGTTGAACTGCGACTTGAATGCGGCGATGAGTTGTTCGACGGTGGCGAACCATTGGTCGGCGGCGCCGCTTGGCTTTCCTAATAGTTTTATTGGTATGATGACGCTGCCGGTGATGGTGACAATTGCGGTGGCGCTGCTAGCGGGCGCGAAGTTTCCGAAGTGGTTTATGTGGGGCGCGCAGCTTGGCGCGGTGGCGGGCTTGCTGTTTGCTGGTTGGATGTTTTATATGAGTTATGTTGAGA
>ERZ772874.360-NODE-360-length-24245-cov-17.855229_pt1 | contig 24245 bp, 18 predicted proteins | sample MGYA00580586_ERZ772874 | MGnify/ENA primary metagenome ERZ772874 (study PRJEB29015, sample SAMEA2737952) | human oral metagenome | biome: human oral; feature: human-associated habitat; material: dental | place: China | collected 2154 ... | reverse complement strand
CAGAAAAAGCAGAATAATGGCGCTTATCCATCCAAAAGACCCGAGAGTCCGCTTGATGCTTCTCATAAAAATCCGCCAAGGGTCCGTAAAGATTGCGACCGCTCGTTCCCTTGATATTGTGGGGCGGAAAAAGCTTACTTTCTGGGTGAAAGGCATCATTCTCATCGTGGGCATCAATAGCAAAGAAGATATAGTCGCCTCGATCAAATGCCGCCTCGGTTACTTGGGAAATAGCTTCAGAAATTGCCTGAGCTGGCGCTCCTGCTGTCAACTTGCCCTCATCTGCGACAAAATCAACTGTATAATCAATGGAAATCAGTGCTTTTGGCATTAGTAGTCCCTCTTTTTAATTTCATCAAAGACATCCGGAATCAGCACTTTCAAATAAGTTCCCTTCATCCCCAGTGAGCGGCTCTCAATAATCCCGGCGCTTTCCAGCTTACGCAAGGCATTGACAATCACTGAGCGGGTAATGCCGATGCGATCCGCAATGACAGAAGCTGTCAGCTGGCCTTCATTGCCATTGAGCTCGCCTAAAATAGCTGAAACAGCTCTCAGCTCTGAGTAAGATAGGGTATTAACCGCCATGGTCACAGCTGTCCGACGGCGGATGTTCTTCTCATCCTCTTCCCGCTGGAAGTTAAGCAGCTGAATCCCGACCACTGTGCTGGCAATCTCGACCAGAATCAGGTCGTCATCCAAAAATTCTTTATCATTACGCCAGATAATCAGCGAGCCCAAGCGAATCCCTGAAACATGAATCGGCGCGATCGTGGTCAGCCCATCTGGAAATTCATCCTTGGTTTCCACTGGAAAAATGGTCAAATCATGCGTGACAGGCAGATTGGCCTCTGTCTCATAAACCATGTTCGCTTCTTGGACATAGCCTTCCGGGAAATTCTTATCCTGGAAAAAAGCTTCCACACGGTCATTATTGGTCTTATAGCGCATAAAATAGCCTAGAAGACGGCCCTTACTGTTAATGATACAGGCATTGCAATGAATAATATCAGCAAGCTGGCGAGTGATTGCATTATAAGGAAGTTCCTCTTGAAGCTGCTCTTCTGAACGTTTCAAGATAGAAGTAATTTTCCTAGTTTTTTCTAATAGGTTTGCCATACATTTACCTCGTATTTGATTTTCTAATTATAGCATGAAATCACTAAAATTTCAATAATTATCTGAAAATTGTGTATTGAAGAACAATTATCTACAATTCAACTAATGGTTCATTTTGAACCCTTTTAATTTGATATAGCTTATTTTATAACGAAAAGTGTCGAACCTTTCCAATCTTTTTAAAACAAAAATAGATAAAAAATTAGCTAAAATTTTCATCAAAAAACAGCTACTGAGAGCTGTTGCAAATAAAGATTTAACGGCGATATTGGCGCAAGAAGCGCGTCATTTTTTCTTGGATTTGAGCTAGCTCATCCACCCGCGGTAAATAGACAATCCGAAAATGATCGGGCTCATGCCAGTTAAAGCCTCGACCATGAACAAGAAGAACTTTTTCCTGCTTAAGAAAGTCCAGCACAAACTGCTCATCATCATCGATGCGGTACATGTTTCGGTCAATTTTCGGGAAAATATAGAGACCGGCTTTAGGCTTAACAGCCGACAAACCCGGAATATCCTGAATAGCCTTATATATGAAGTTGCGCTGCTCATAAATCCGTCCACCAGGAAGCAGCAATTCGTCCACAGATTGATGACCACCGAGCGAGGTTTGGACAACTTGTTGAGCCAAGACATTGGAGCACAGGCGCATATTAGATAGCATATTAAGCCCTTCGATATAGCCCTTGACATGCTGCTTGGGACCAGATAGGACCATCCAGCCGACCCGGAAACCTGCGATTCGGTGGGATTTGGAAAGACCGTTCATGCTGACACAGAAAAGGTCAGGAGCCAGACTAGCCACTGGCGTATGGACATGCCCGTCCATGACCATGCGGTCGTAGATTTCGTCCGCAAAGATAATGAGATTATTTTGGCGAGCAATTTCTACAATCTCTAACAAAAGATCGTCAGGATAAAGCGCCCCCGTTGGATTGTTGGGATTGATAATAATGATAGCCTTGGTATTGGATGTGATTTTTGACTTGATGTCGTCAATATCTGGGTACCATTCTGCCTGCTCATCACAGACATAGTGAACAGCATTTCCGCCAGCCAGACTGACAGCCGCCGTCCAGAGCGGATAGTCCGGCATCGGCACCAGTACCTCGTCACCATCATCCAAGAGTCCTTGCATGGACATGACAATCAGCTCACTGACGCCATTTCCAAGATAGATGTCATTGATATCCACACTTGGAAACTTCTTGAGCTGGCAATACTGCATAATCGCCTTACGGGCTGAGAAAATCCCCTTAGAATCAGAGTAGCCCTCACTATCACGCGCATTCATAATCAAATCATGAATGACCTCGTCTGGAGCGGTAAAACCAAACTCAGCTGGATTCCCTGTGTTCAGGCGGAGAATTTTTTCTCCATTAGCCCGCATCCGCATCGCTTCTTCCAAAACCGGCCCACGAATATCATAGGCTACATGCTCCAGCTTGCTGGATTTGTTAAATTCTTTCATCCTATTTTCCTCAATTCATCTGAATGGTTTTATTATACCACCAGAAAAAAAGATTGACAACAAATTAAAAAGAGGTCATTCTTTGTGTCCCTTTTCCCATATTTTTCTGATCTTTGTGGCAAGAAAAACTTTTCATGCCTTTTCTGAAATAGATAGATAGATTTCGACATTTTGAGGGGATAGCACTTTAGTTTACAGAAAACCTCTTCTCTGATGTAAATATTTTTTAAAATCTTAGTCATTTGACTATATTTGTGCTTCAGAATTTACTTAATCTTGACTTTTAACAGCTCATTTTGTTGTTTTTATCATTTTTTAAATAGGTGACCTCATCAATATCTCTATCGTCTCGATTGCTACTCTATCTTTACTTTTTTTCTGAAAAGGGTTACAATAGAGATATTAAAATAGAATTTGAGTTAAAATACGGCTGCCTGATTTTCTTTCCCAAAGCACGCTTAGGGTTTCAAAGATTTCGTTGCAGCTGCTTTTGAAACTCTCGTGTCCCTTATAAAGAACGGAGGTAGTCCCATGGTTCAACAAAAATATGAAAATATAATGGTCGCTGTTGATGGCTCACACGAAGCTGAGCTTGCATTTGAAAAAGGGGTGAATGTAGCACTCAGAAACGGTTCTCGTCTCACGATTGCTCATGTCATTGATACACGGGCTCTTCAAAGCATTTCAACCTTTGATGCCGACGTCTATGAGGAGCTGCAGGAGGATGCCAAAAAGTTGGCTGAAAAATATAAAGAAAAAGCTCAAAATGCTGGAATTAAACACGTTGACATCGTTATCGAAATGGGAAATCCTAAAACACTTTTGGCTACAGAGATTCCTGATGAGCATAAGGTGGATCTAATTATGGTCGGCGCCACTGGACTCAACGCCTTTGAGCGTTTGCTGGTTGGCTCTTCATCAGAATACATTCTGCGTCATGCCAAAGTGGATTTGCTAGTTGTTAGAGATAAGGAAAAGACTCTGTAAGTGACCATCCTTACTCCATTTCTCTTCAAATACGGAGCATTTCAAAAGACCTGAGATGAGCATTGCAAAATCAAATCTCAGGTCTTTTTTTGCTATTCTGACTAGGCTCCTGTTCAGCTTCCTGCATATTTGGGAAGTAACGACCATTTTTCGAGTAATCAGTATTAAATATTTTTAGTTTTAAACTTAGTTATCTTAATTTTTATTGCGCTGAGCATAGGCCTGAATCTGTCGCTCTAGTTCTCGTTTAATTGCGGGCTCTGGAGCATATTTTTCTTCCCAGTCATCCGGTTTCAGAATCTTATGCGTCACTGGATCAAAATGCGCTTTTCCATCTGGGAAAATCTTCCCCATATTGGCCTGATGGACAATATCAAAAATCCGCTCAGGATCGACTCCCATCAAGACAAAGCTGCCATAAGTGAAGTAAAGCGTGTCGATTAGGGCATCTACTTGACCGACTAAGGAAACTTCGGCCTCTCGCTTGCTGCGAACCTTGGTAGCCGCCTTATCCAAAGCCTGGTGCATCCTTGAAATGGATTGATCAAATTCTGCTTCGGAACGACTGGCCGCTCTGAGAAATTCAACTAGCTCTTCTAACTTGAAATCAGCACGATGCCGTGCGTCTTCTGGTGTCCAAGCGATTGGCTCTTCCTGCGTGCATTCATCCATCACACCATGAAAGGTTTTTACCTTATTGAAATGATGATCACTGGAAACAAAGACTTTCTCACTTGCCAGAATACCGAAATGTTCCAGCGCGCGATGGATACCATCCTGACTGTTGCTGCTAGTCGTGTGCTTAGCCACTTTCTTGACAGAGCTTGTTCCATTGCCCATAGCAATAGATAAGCCGACACCCGACAGCATTTCTAAGTCATTGTCCGAGTCCCCGAAGGCCATCACTTGATTGATATCAAAGCCATATTCCTTGCCAACTCGACGAATTCCTTCCAATTTGGACATGTCTTGATTGATAATATCCGCTGCATAGGGGCTCGACCGAGTAAATTTCAAATGCGGAAAATCCGCTTCAATCTTTTGACTTTCAGCTGGATCCGCCAATATAAGCACTTGGTAAATCGGCTCTTGAATCAACTGTAAGAGTTCCTTCTCCTGCTGAGGAAGCGCCTTGCCGATAACGCTATTAAAACCACGACTAACTGTTCGAGCCATTTTCTTAGGGATAAGCTGGCTGGCCCACTGAGAAAAGGAACTCATACCAAAAGTCATAATTTTTGAACCTTGCATGGCCTCTGCTGTTCCAAAGGAAATTTCCTTTCGGTACTTCTTGCTATAGGCAATCAAATCGCGCAGGCTTTGTTTGTCAATCGGCGTAGCAGAAATCACCCTGTCTTTTGAAAAAATATACTGGCCATTATAGGTCACCGCAAAATCTAAATCCAGCTGCTCCATAAAAGGTTTGACAAAGAAAGGACCGCGGCCTGTTGCTAAACCGACCAAAATCCCTTGTTCTTTCAAACTTTTAATGGCGGCCTCTGTCGATTTCAAAACCGTTCGACTGTCATTGACCAGTGTTCCATCGATATCAAAAAAGACGGCTTTTACTTCCATTGATTTTCTCATTCTTTCCTTTTATGATACAATAAATTATAACACAATTCACGGAGAAGCTCATCTATGAATAAGCGAATTTTAGTTTTACACACTGGCGGGACCATTTCCATGCAGGCAGACGGAAGTGGCGCTGTCAATAGTAGTCAAGATAACCCCATGAACCATGTAGCCGTGCCTTTAAGCGGCATTGAAGTGGCCGTGATTGATTTCTTCAATATCCCCAGCCCTCACATCACTCCCCAGCACATGCTGGAACTCTACAAAAAAATAAAGTCTGATGCTGACCAATACGACGGAGTGGTCATTACCCACGGGACAGATACTCTGGAGGAAACGGCCTACTTCCTTGATACCATGGACCTGCCTGACATTCCTGTTGTTCTGACCGGAGCCATGAGGAGTTCTAATGAATTAGGCAGTGACGGGGTTTATAATTACCTAACCGCTCTGCGAGTTGCCAGCGACGAGAAAGCCCGTGGCAAGGGAGTCTTGGTCGTCATGAATGACGAAGTCCATGCTGCCAAATATGTCACCAAAACCCATACCACGAATGTCAGCACCTTCCAAACTCCGACGCACGGCCCTTTAGGTCTCATTATGAAACAAGAAATTCTCTATTTTAAAACGGCAGAGCCCCGCGTTCATTTTGCCCTGAACAGCATTTCAGGGCTGGTCCCCATCATTCCAGCCTATGCCGGCATGAAGACGGAACTCCTAGATATGCTGGATTTGCCAAAGCTAGACGGTCTGATTATTGAAGCCTTTGGCGCTGGCAATCTACCGAGAGAAACTGCTGAAAAATTAACAGAGATGGCAAAAGCAGGTCTCCCCATCGCCCTAGTCTCACGTTGCTTCAACGGCATAGCCGAACCTGTCTATGCTTATGAGGGGGGCGGCGTTAAGCTACACCAAGCTGGAGTCATGTTTGTCAAGGAGCTTAATGCCCCAAAAGCCCGCATCAAATTGCTAATCGCTCTCAACGCTGGATTAACTGGTCAAGAATTAAAAGACTATATTGAAGGATAAGACCAAATAAGCCTGTCATGCTTTTGTGACTGGCTTATTTTGATTAGATAAAGAGCTGAAATACAGACTCTGCTATTTTACTGATATAGTCAATAACCATAACTCGGAACTCCTTTTACTGCGTCTTTAAATTCTTTTTTATAGTTGACTTTAACTTCTACTTTCATCTTGCCACCTCGTTTCTTTTAATGCTGTTATTATAATTCCGAAAACTTAAGGAAGGCTTAGAATTTTCTTGCAGAAAGCTTAAGATAAGTGTCATGCTCCTGTCCCGACAACCATAGCTCTAGACTCAACCATGCACTTGGTTAAGAACTACGACACACATCTCTTCACTTCTCCCTGTCACTGGTTCTTAGCAAGCCTTAAAAATTGGACTTGCTAAGACGCATAAAAACCTAGGAAGTTCTTCGTCCTAGGTTTCTCATTGTTTCCTTTAGTCTAGATAATCGCGAAGCTCCAAATGTTGGGCAATCAGGCGCCAATTGGCATCCTGCCGCCAGTTGGGATTGGTCACAATCTGACTGGCTACCTTGCGCGCTTCTTCCAAAATCGGATAATCCTCCACGATATCCGCTACCTGAAACTCTGGGATACCAGACTGGCGGGTACCGAAAATTTCACCTGAGCCTCTCATCTTGAGGTCTTCCTCAGCGAGGACAAAGCCATCTGTGGTCTCCGTCATGATTTTCATACGTTTCTTTCCAGACTCTGTCTTGGGATTGGCAACTAGCACGGCATAAGACTGCTTATTTCCTCGACCAACGCGTCCTCGCAGCTGATGAAGCTGGCTGAGCCCAAAGCGGTCAGCATCCATGATAACCATGATGGTCGCATTCGGAACATTGACGCCGACTTCAATGACTGTAGTCGACACTAGAATATCCGTTTTCCCATCCTTGAAGTCCTGCATAATGGCTTCTTTTTCGTCATTTTTCATGCGGCCGTGAAGGAGAGCCACCTGAGCCTGATTGGCAAAGTAGGCCTTGAGCTCTTCCTCTAGAGCAATCGCGTTTTTCAAGTCCAATGCCTCTGATTCCTCAATCAAAGGAGAAATAAAGTAGGCTTGAGCCCCCTTGGCCAGCTCTTTTTTCATCCAGTCTAAGACCACTTCCAACTGCTCGTGCTTGACCCAGCGAGTGATAATAGGCTTGCGGCCGGCCGGCATTTGGTCAATGATGGAGACGTCCATATCGCCAAAAGCTGTAATAGCAAGCGTCCGAGGAATAGGCGTAGCTGTCATCATGAGGACGTCTGGATTGTTTCCTTTTTCCCGCAAACTCCGACGCTGGTCCACCCCAAAACGATGCTGCTCATCGATAATAACCAGGCCCAGTCGATGATAGACTACCCCTTCCTGAATCAAAGCATGGGTGCCAACCACCATGTCTACTTGCCCCGCCGCTATTGCAGCCAAGGTCTCCCTGCGTTCAGCAGCTTTCATACCACCAGTCAGGAGGGCCAGATTCAGTTCTGGAAAGAGCTGAGTCAGGCTATCCAGATGCTGCTCAGCCAAGATTTCTGTCGGAACCATCAAAGCTGACTGGTAACCAGCCGTATAGGCGGCATACATGGCCAAGCCAGCCACCACGGTCTTACCACTGCCAACATCTCCCTGCAGGAGGCGGTTCATGTGACCAGGCGATTGCAAATCACTGAGAATTTCTCCTAAACTCCGCTTCTGAGCCTCAGTCAGGGCAAAAGGCAGCTCGGCCTTCTTTTGAGCCAACATTTTTTCCTGCCAAGGGATAGCTAGTCCCTGGCTGACATCCTTGGTCTCGTACTTTAGAACTTGCAACTGCATCTGAAAATAAAACAGCTCTTCAAATTTAACCCGACGCAAAGCCTGCTTATATTCCGCCAAATCCTTAGGAAAATGCATAGCCCGCACAGCTTGAGTGCGCCCCAAAAGCTGATAGCGCTCCCGAAGGACAGGAGGAAGATTTTCCTCCAATAACTGATCCAGACCTTGGTCAAAGGCCACCTTAATCAGCTTGACTAGACTGGCCTGACTAATTCCTTGGGCAACGCGATAAACAGGCTGCAAGTCGTCCTCAACCTGAGCCAGAAGCTTCATGCCAGTCAAACTGGCCTTGGCTTTGTCCCACTTGCCAAAGACGGCTATATTGGCTCCCACTTCAATCTTGTCTGCCAGATAAGGCTGATTGAAAAAATTGACTGCAATCGCGACTTCTCCCTGCTTGATTGTGAAACGCAGGCGATTGCGTTTGTAGCCATAATACTGGACATTGGCTGGAGTCATAACCTGACCAGAAACAACCGCCTTCTCTCCATCCTCCAAGTCTAGGACATTCTTGCTCTTAAAATCCTCATAGCGAAAAGGAAAATAAAGCAGCAAATCCTGCAAACTCTCTAAGCCCAGCTTGGTAAATTTTTCTGCTGATTTCGGTCCCACACCAGGCAGAACCGTCAAAGGTTGGTGTAAATTCATAATTCCTCTTTCAGTTCTGATACTGCTGCGGTGCTAAAATCACAGACAAGAGAGGAAGCAAGCTAGAACATTATCAAATACTTCAAGCGCTTCCCTTCATCTCTCTTTAGTCTTTATAAACTCTCGGTACGCGGTCGCTAATCAAGCAGACCACTTCGTAGTTAATGGTACCGCGCTTTTCTGCCACATCTGTCGCTGTGATGGTCTCCGCTCCGCTATTTCCAATCAAAACAACTGGCGTGCCAAGGGGATAAGCCCGAGGCAGACGCACTGTAATCTGATCCATGGAAACCCGACCGACAATAGGACAGCGCTGACCATCGACCAAGACGTCAAAGCCCTGCATCTCTCGTGTCCAGCCATCCGCATAGCCTAAAGGAATAGTGCCAATCCATTCCTGACCGCTACTAGTATAGGTGGCTCCATAACCAACATGGGCACCCGCCTGAATTTCTTTGACATGGACCAAGGCTGATTCTAACCTTAAAGCTGGTTTGACCTCATAGGGCAACTCCAGCACCCGTCCGCTAGGATTAAGCCCATAGATAATATCTCCCAGACGAACAGCATTCATAATCGTTTCACTGTGCCAAAGAGTTGTTGCAGAGTTGCTGGCATGAACAAGCGGCGGCAGGAAATCTAACTCACTTAAAATTTCTTTAAAACGACTTAACTGAGCTGAAAAATTGGCGGTCTCTATCTCATCGGCCGTTGCAAAATGGGTAAAAATTCCTTCTACAAAGGCACCCGCTCTCTGCAAACGATGAATGGCCTCTCGAACTTCTTTGCCAGAGCGAAACCCAATCCGACCCATCCCAGAATCAACCTTGATATGAACAGTCAGCCCAGACAGATCGCTCTGCCTATTTAAGCACAGCTCCAACCATTCTAAACCAGCCACCGTTAAGGTGATTTCCTTTTCGATAGCTAAGGGAACCACATCCACTTCAGACACTCCCAAAATCAAGATTTTTTTGCTGAGTCCAGCTTCGCGAAGCTCCAAAGCTTCGTCAATATTAGAAACGCAAAAACCATCTACAATAGGGTCGATATATTTTGATACGGCAACTGCTCCATGTCCATAGGCGTTCGCCTTGACAACCGCCCACTTTTCAACTTCTTCTGGTATATGACTTATAATTTGTTCAATATTAAAGTAAATCGCTGATAGATCGACAACAGCTTGGCTGGGTCTATGTAGACTAGCTTTCATTTTCTTCCTCCAAAATAACACTGGCAATAACCTGATTACCTGCATGACTGATGGATACCCAGACCTTGCCATCAAAAGGTGACTGGCTAAAGTAGGGAGCTCCTTGTTGATTGTTCAAAATTTCCAAATCCTGAAAGGTCACTTTCCCAATCCCCGTTCCCCAGGCCTTGGAAAAAGCTTCTTTTGCCGACCAACGACCGGCTAGATACTCCATCTTCCTTTTCCCTTTCAATTCTTCGAAGCGGGAAAATTCTTTTGGTGTCAATACTTTCTGGGCAAAGCGAGAATTCTTGCTGTAGGCCCTCTCAATAGAGGATACCTCCTCTAAATCAATTCCATGTCCTTTAATCATATTTCTCTTGTGTAATGTGAGAAAACTCAGCCGATTCCCAGCTGAGTTTATCCTTTCCGACAGTTGATTTCAAACTGAAAATCCCTGTCTTCCTTTCACTTTTTATTTAGCTAAAGCATCATAAATTTCTTCAATCAGCTGGACAGTATTGTCCCAGCCTAAGCAAGGGTCAGTGATAGATTTACCAAAGACTTCAGGCTCATTTTGCCGTCCGTCTTCCAGATAAGACTCAATCATAAAACCTCGAACCGTTTGTTTGATTTTCTCGCTCCAAGCACGATTGATCAGGGTTTGACGAACAATCCGAATTTGCTCCATATACCGTTTGCCTGAATTATCATGATTGGTATCAATAATGATAAAAGGATTTTCTAAGCCTAATTTTTCATAGTTAGCAATAGCATCCAACAAAATTTCATAATAGAAATTTGGGCGGTTTTTGCCATATTCATCAATGGAACCGCGGAGAATTGCATGAGCCAGCGGATTTCCAGAAGTCTCTACTTCTTGATTGTGGAAGAGGAAGGTTTTCATATTCTGAGCAGCATAAATCGCATTGAACATTACTCCCAAATTACCAGAAGTTGGATTTTTCATCCCGACTGGCGCATCAATTCCTGATGCTACAAAGCGGTGTTCTTGATCCTCCACTGAGCGAGCTCCAACTGCGTGATAGCTAACCAAATCATCCACCAGTCTCAAATTTGTAGGATAAAGCATCTCGTCCGCAGTTGTCAGACCAGTTTCCGTAATCACACGGTAGTGCAGCTGACGAACTGCTTGAATCCCATTAATAAGGCTAGGTGCTTTCGAGGTATCTGGCTGGTGAACCAAGCCTTTATAGCCGTCACCATTAGTACGCGGTTTGGCAGTATATACCCGCATCACAATAAAGACTCTGTCCTCCACCTTTTTTTGCAGCTCAGACAGACGGCGAGCATATTCTAAAACAGCATCTTCATTATCAGAAGAACAAGGACCGATTACTAGGAGAATGCGATCATCCTGACCGCTGAGAATCCTAGCAAGCTCCTGATCCCTTTTATTTTTGTTGGCTAAAGCCTGGCCGCTCAGTCTCGTTTTTGACTTGATTTGCTCAATATCAATTCTCTGACCTTTTTCGATAAATACCATATTATTGCCCCAATGTTTCATAAATCTCGCGGACCAATACTTCTGTATTGTCCCAGCCCAGACACGGATCCGTAATGGATTTCCCAAAAATTTCTGGCTCATCCTGACGGCCGTCTTCCAAATAAGATTCAATCATAAAACCACGAACAGCCGACTTGATTTTCTCATTCCAATCACGATTAATCAAGGTTTGACGGACAATCCGAACCTGTTCCATATACCGTTTGCCTGAATTATCATGATTGGTATCAATAATAATGCAAGGATTTTCCAGCCCCATCTTTTCATACTGCGCAATCGTATCTAACAGGTTATCATAATAGTAATTAGGAATATTTTTCCCATATTCATTGATAGAGCCTCGCAAAATCGCATGAGCAAGTGGATTGCCACTAGTTTCGACCTCTTGGCCTAAGAAAAGAAAACTCTGCTTGTTTTGGGCAGCATAGATGCCGTTAAACATAACATTGAGATTACCAGAAGTTGGATTTTTCAAACCAGTCGGAAAACTTGCCCCACTGGCTACAAACCGATGTTGCTGATCCTCAACAGAGCGAGCTCCAATCGCCATATAAGAAATCAAATCATCCACTAAAGGAAGGTTTTCAGGGTAAAGCATCTCGTCAGCCGTCGTCATGCCAGTTTCTGAAATCACGCGATAATGCAGGTTGCGAACCGCCTTAATCCCGTTGATTAGACTAGGCGCTGCTGTCGCATTGGGCTGGTGAATCAATCCTTTATAACCGTCACCATTGGTACGTGGTTTAGCTGTATAAACCCGCATCACCATAAAAATCCGGTCTTTGACTTCTTCTTGAAGAGCAGAGAGACGCTTGGCATATTCCAAAACAGCTTCTTCATTATCTGAAGAACAAGGTCCGATAACCAAAAGAATCCGATCATCCTCGCCACGGATAATGGCTTCCAATTGACGATCACGCTCTTGCTTACGGGATAAAATATTGCCTTCTAGCTTTGCAAGCTGACGCACTTCTGCTACGTTGATTGGTTGACTAGTTGCTTTAAATGCCATCTTCTCTCCTTAACTACTTACGGCCATGACAATTCTTAAATTTCTTTCCTGAACCGCATGGACAAAGATCATTTCGCTTAACTTTAGACAAATCTATATCTTTAAGAAGATTCGGGATCTTAGCAGAAATATTCCGAGTAGCTGTTGTACTGATATTGTGCTCTGTACGCGGACGCTCTTGCTCATGAATCTGTGCTTTCATCATCAAACGAGTCACATCAAATTCAATGGAGCCGATCATCGCATTAAACATACGGAAACTTTCTGCTTGGTACTCAACAACCGGATTGTTTTGAGCATATCCACGAAGTCCTACAGCCTGACGCAATTGATCAAGTGCGTCAATATGGTCTGTCCATTTACTGTCTACTACACGCAAAATCAAAACTTTCTGGAATTCACGCACGGATTCTTCATCTCGCAGTTTTGCAATTTGGTTATCATAAACTTCTGAAGCACGCTCAAATAGATAAGCTTTGATTTCTTGGTCTGATTTTCCTTCTAAATCACTCTCAGAAATAGAATCTTCTGAAACCAGATTGTACTTAGCAAAATTCAGGATAGCTGCAAGCCTTTCGCTCGCTTCAGCACGGCTGTTGCCATCTACGATCCGATCAATTGTCCGTCTAATCATAGCATGGATCTCAGGACTCAAATCACGATTGGCAGTGATCACATCGTAGCGTTCTGCATAGATAATTTCCCGCTGTTCGCGCATGACATCGTCATATTGAAGGACTTGCTTCCGGGTGTCATAGTTATTTCCTTCAACCCGTTTTTGAGCGCCTTCAACTTGACGAGTCAGCATCCGAGATTTGATAACAGACTCTTCTTCGCTGAGGTTCATCCGCTCAAGCAGGGCCTTGATTCGCTCAGAACCAAAACGACGCATCAGCTCATCTTCAAGTGACAGATAAAACTGAGATTCACCTGGGTCTCCCTGACGCCCTGAACGTCCGCGCAACTGATTGTCAATCCGGCGGCTTTCGTGACGCTCTGTACCGATGACACAAAGTCCACCCAGCTCACGCACACCCTCACCCAGCTTGATGTCCGTACCACGTCCGGCCATGTTAGTCGCAATCGTTACAGCACCGCGCTGGCCAGCATTCATGATAATTTGCGCTTCTTTGTAGTGATTTTTGGCATTCAAAACTTCATGAGGCACACCAGCTTCAACTAATTTTTTAGAAATAAAATCACTAGTTTCAACGGCAACCGTACCGACAAGAACCGGCTGGCCTTTCTCATAACGTGCTTTTACATCTTGAACGACTGCTTTGAACTTGGATTCAAGACTTGGATAGAGCAAATCTGGATGGTCAATCCGAGCTACAGGACGGTTCGTAGGGATTGGAATCACTCGGATATTGTAGGTTTCACGAAACTCTTCTTCTTCTGTTTTTGCTGTACCGGTCATTCCAGAGAGCTTCTTGTACATTCTGAAAAGATTTTGATAAGTGATAGAAGCTGAGGTCTTAGTTTCATCTTGGATTGGAACACCTTCTTTTGCTTCAATTGCTTGGTGCAGACCATCTGAATACCGGCGTCCTTCCATCGTCCGACCCGTAAACTGGTCAACAATCAAGACTTCTTGCTCCTCACTGACTACATAATCAATATCCAAAAGCATGATGTAGTTGGCTCGAAGAGCATTGTCAATAAAGTGAGTCAGAGCAACATTTTCAATATCATAAAGATTATCCAACTTGAAATAGCTCTCAGCTTTGTCGATACCAGAATCCGAAAGGCCAATGGTCTTAGACTGAACATCAATGATGTAATCCTCTTTAGCAAGAGATTTTACATAATGATCCGCCATATGATAAAGCTGATTTGTATCAGAAGAGGTTGGACCAGATACAATCAGGGGCGTACGGGCCTCGTCAATCAAGATTGAGTCCACCTCATCAACCAAGGCGTAATTAAGCGGACGTTGAACCATATTTTCAGCGCGAACGACCATATTGTCACGCAGATAGTCAAAACCGATCTCCGCATTGGTTGAATAAGTAATATCACAAGCATAGGCTTCTCTCTTTTCAATAGAAGATTTAGCCGCTAGGTTAATCCCAACCGAAAGGCCCAGCCAAGAATACAGCTCTCCCATTTCAGTTGCATCCCGTTCTGTCAGATATTCATTGACAGTAACAACGTGTACGCCTTTTCCCGAAAGAGCATTCAGATAAACTGGCATCGTTGCAGTCAGAGTCTTTCCTTCTCCTGTACGCATTTCAGGAACGTCTCCGTGGTGGAGGACAATTCCCCCCATAATCTGCACTTTATAAGGAAAGAGTCCTAGAACGCGCTTGGCACCTTCTCGGACAACTGCAAAGGCTTCATACAAAAGATCATCTAAACTTTCGCCTTTCGCATAACGCTCTCTGAATTCTGCTGTCTTTGCTTGCAGTTCTTCGTCAGTCATCGCAGCCATTGTATCTTCATAGGCAATGACCCGATCTGCCATTTTCTCTAATTTTCTTAATTCTCCTCTATCATTTTCAATGATTGTTCTTAAAATATTAGCCATTTTTTCCCTTACTTGTTTGTGTTCTGTTTTTAAATGTTTCTCCTCATTATAGCACGTTTCCCTATATCTTTCAAGAATGAAAGAAGGAGTAAGAAGACAAAAAAACACAGTCATTTCAATCTTTAACTGCATTTTTCATCCCACTTTCAAATGATAAGAATGGTTTGAAACTATAATAAAAACGCATGAAATCTGTTTTAAGAATCTTTTCATGCGTTTCTCTAACATCAATCATCCAATGAGACACAAGATCAGCTAGTCCTTTTCTATACCTTGTACTGCTTTTAGCCAATATCTGAATTCCCAGCGTAAAGGACTACCCTGCGAAATCTTTTTTCTAATTGCTTTTTGATAAGCTAAATACTGATGATCATAATCATTCCAGCGACTCCAAGGTTGCTTTGGTCTTTCTATATCCAGATTACTGCTAGCAATGTCAAAAACATAGTTATCCAACGGAACATGCAAATACTCAAACACTTCATCAAACGAAGTCGCTTCAAGCATATATAAATACTTGATGGTCATATTGAGCCATTTTTGTGCATGGCCATATGTAAACACAACCCCATTGTCTAAGTAAATCCTTTTCATTTGATTGCTTACATTTTGATGCCAAGAATCAAAAGAATCTTGATCGGGAATGTCCTTCAAAGAGAGTTTAGGTAGCTCTTCTGCAAATATTGAGTTTACTTTTCGTCGTAACATTAGCCTAACATCATCTGGCAACGGCTTCAGTCTTAGCGTTCTGTTCATATCAAGATAGGCCCGCCCGCTTGCTGCTTCGATAGGATTTGAAAAATCACCAAAATAGACATACTTCAAGAAATCAAGAATATCTTCATCAACACTTGTTTCTCTTACCTTATCAAGCACAAAATCCGCCTTTCTCTATGGATGGCTGACAAGCAGCTGCAAGTCGCCAGACAAAGTCCATTCTTTGACGTCGCTTGGCAGGATGAAATGCTCCCCTTTTTCAAGAGGATAAACTGTTCCATCAACTTCCAGCTCGCCAACACCTTCCAAGACGCTAAACAGACTGTAATCTGCTGTCTTTTTAAACTCAACAGAACCAGCAATGTCCCACTTGTAAACAGCAAAGAAGTCATTGGCCACCAAAAGAGTAGAAGTCAAATCGTCTGCCTGAATGGTAACGGGACGGCTATTAGCTGGCTCACCGATAGTCAGAACATCAATCGATTGCTCCAAATGCAACTCACGAAGATTGCCAGCATCGTCCTTGCGATCAAAGTCATAGACCCGATAGGTTGTGTCGCTAGACTGCTGAGTCTCTAAAATCAGAATCCCTGAGCCAATGGCATGCATGGTTCCACTTGGTACATAGAAGAAGTCGCCAGCCTTGACTGGAATTTTGGTCAGGAGATGATCCCAGTCCTTGCTCTCGATTTGCTGGCGCAACTCTTCCTTGCTCTTGGCATTGTGACCGTAGATAATCTCTGCTCCTTCGTCTGCAGCGATAACATACCAGCACTCAGTCTTGCCAAGTTCGCCTTCGTGCTCTAGTCCATAGGCATCATCTGGATGGACCTGAACACTGAGCCAGTCATTGGCATCTAAAATCTTCGTCAAAAGCGGAAAGACAGGCTCTGGACGATTGCCAAAGAGCTCACGGTGCTCGGCATAGAGAGCATCTAACTTCTGACCGGCAAAGCGTCCATTCTTGACAGTTGACACGCCATTAGGATGAGCTGAAATAGCCCAGTATTCGCCCACATGCTCACTAGGAATCTCATAGCCAAAGACATCGTGCAGCTTGGTGCCACCCCAAATCTTCTCCTGCATCACAGACTGTAAAAATAATGGTTCTGACATAACAACATTCTCCTTAAATATTTTTTACATCCAATAAGGAATAGCCCTTGGTGTCGAAACGATTACGGCTTCTTGAATATTCAATCGGCCGGCCATTCCCCAGATAGACAGCCTGTTCCACTTGCAAAACAGGATCGGAAACCGAACAGTTTAGGTACTTTTGATCATAGTCATCTGGCTGGCGCCAAACCCTTTTGCAAGCTCCGATTGAGTAGGCAACAAGGAGTCTACTGGGTAGACTCCATCTGCAATTCTATCTCGGAGAACATCGGCTATTTCTTCATATTTTACTTTAGCCAAGCTCTCTTCTGCTTCTTTTTTTTCTTAATCTTATTATAATACAGACTCTGTCTGTTTGTCCAGTACGCCTACCGTCCAAGCCATTATACCAAAAATCTGCCTCTTCTTTTTTTAAATATCTATACTTTTCGTTTATTAAAGTATACTTTTTAGAAATAAAAATACAAGCCTAGCATAGCTAAACTTGCATTCAATTTATGACAATCAATGATGTACTAATCTACTCTTCTCATAATGAAGCTGAAAACTCAGCAAAACAGCCCAGAGCAGACTCAGTCGCTGCAACTTGCAAACCAAATGAGAAGTGCTTATCAAATAGTCCACCTGCCTCGGTTTCAGAAAATCCTATTAAATCATTGCTTCCCGCTTTCTCCTCGGCTATTCTTGCACATCCAGAATCTTGGCACCAATTTCACGGTAGGACATATCTCCCAAGACCTGCAGCGTAAATTGCCCCTTTTCATATTCGACAACTGTCACACTGCCATTTTGGACACCAGGATTTTTGGTAATGGCCGCATCAATCAGATAGGTAAAAGTCCCAATGGTCATACTATGGCTGACAACCAAAGCATCTCCCCCGCCAGCAGCCTCCACATCTTGGGCGATAGCAGTAAATCCTTCTAAAATCCGACCACTAAGCTGTTCCCAAGGCTCAGCCCAGCCAGCTGTATCCACTTCAACCAAGCCATTTGCTAAATCTGGCAGGCTCAGTTCTTTATAATCGTCTGTATCCAGCACCCGCGGAATGACCCCGTGGAAAAGCTCTCCACCATAGGCACCATCAAAACTACCAAAACACCACTCCCGGATGCGCTTGTCAAACCGATAAGAAATCTTGCCCGTTAGTTGTAACTCTTCCAAAACAATCCCCATAGTCTGAATCGTGCGACCTGAATCACTGGAAAAAGCTTTTACAAATTCCAAGCCAGACTCCCGCAACCCAATGCCCAACTCATGAATCCCGCGTTCACCTTCCGCTGTCAGCGGTGTGTCCGACCAGCCCTGAGCTCGGCCAATGGTATTAAACATGGTCTTGCCATGGCGGATAATAAACAGTCTTGTCTTTGTCATATTCTCTCCTAAATTCCCCTTGAAATGATGGCAGCCCTGCCTTTCAACATCAAACTAGCGCAGACTGGGATGAATAGTCTCCTCTACCTGAATCAAATCCTTGCGGGAATAACTAACCATAAGCGACTGATTTTCTTGCAAAGTATACCAGACTCCGCCCTCGTCCAAGTAATAAAGCGACTGATCTGACCCTGCCAATTTCAGTAACTTTTTGCTGCCAACCCGCTCCTTCCCCAAATAGGTGAACAGTTCTCCTGCTGAATCAACTTTCCCAACCAGTAAAATCTTGCATTGGTAAGAATTGCCGACTTTCATAAATTCAAAATTATTGAAATCCAAAAGCAATGAATCATCAAAACAGCGCTCCTGACGTCCAGTGTCCACATTTTCCAAGATGAGAACCCGAGTCGTGCCATACTCTTCAATTGATTGCAACTTATACATAGAAAATCTCCTTTCCAGCTATTTTATTCGAAGGGGGAGTTGAAAAATCAGTTAGCCACACCCAGTGATTGCTCAGTTTAATTTTTAAAACTGTGAATCGGTGCTGGAATTTGACCGCCACGCGCAATAAAGGCAGCTGACGAAGCCTGATTGACCTTCATGACCGGAGCTGTTCCCAAGAGCCCGCCAAATTCAATCATATCGCCTTCCTTGCCCTTCGGAATAATCCGCACAGCTGTCGTCTTTTGATTGATAACACCAATCGCCGCTTCATCCGCAATCATGGCTGCAATGGTTTCAGCAGGTGTCGCTTCTGGAATGGCAATCATATCCAAACCTACCGAGCAGATAGCTGTCATAGCTTCTAGCTTTTCTAGATTGAGCGAGCCATTTTGCACAGCAGCAATCATGCCCTCGTCCTCTGAAACAGGAATGAAAGCACCAGACAGACCGCCGACCTGGTTGCAGGCCATGACACCGCCTTTTTTGACTTGGTCATTGAGAAGGGCAAGCGCCGCTGTCGTACCATGAGTACCGACTGTTTCCAAGCCCATTTCTTCCAAGACACGGGCCACTGAGTCTCCGACTGCCGGTGTTGGAGCCAGACTCAAGTCAACAATCCCGAACTTGACGCCCAGACGCTCGCTGGCCATCTGACCGACCAACTGGCCGATACGGGTGATTTTGAAGGCCGTTTTCTTGACCGTTTCAGCGACAACGTCAAAGCTCTCACCACGGACCTTTTCCAGAGCCCGCTTGACAACGCCTGGCCCAGAAACGCCAACATTGATGACCACATCTGCCTCACCGACACCATGAAAGGCACCGGCCATGAAAGGATTGTCCTCTACCGCATTGGCAAAGACGACCAACTTGGCCGCCCCCATATCAGAAAGCTGGGCGGTTTCCTTGATAATCCGTCCCATATCCGCAACTGCTGTCATATTGATGCCAGTCTTGGTTGAGCCGATATTGACAGAGGAGCAAACCTTGTCTGTCTCAGCCAAAGCCCGCGGAATGGAATTAATGAGGATTTCATCCCCTTTTTGATAACCCTTTTGTACCAAGGCAGAAAAACCACCGATGAAGTCCACACCGATTTCTTTTGCTGCCCGATCCAGAGCATGAGCCAGAGGCAGATAGTCCCTTGCGTCCGTAGCTGCCCCAATCAGGGAAATCGGGGTAACAGACACCCGCTTGTTGACGATGGGAATCCCCAGCTCAGCTGCAATCTCATTCCCGACAGTCACCAAATCTTTAGCCTTGGTCGTAATCTTTTGGTACACCTTATCCGCCGCACGCTCAATATCTGAGTCAATACAGTCCAAGAGCGAAATGCCCATGGTGATGGTCCGAATATCGAAATTCTGCTCCTCAATCATGGCAATGGTTTCTGTAACTTGTCTAATATCCATGCGCCCTCTCCTTAGATATTGTACATAGCGTCAAAAATCGCTGCACTTTGAATATTGATTTTGACATTGAGCGTCTGACCAAAGGCCTCAAATTCACTACGAAGCGCTGCAAAATCCTGCTTCTCATCGCTAGACACGACAGCCATCATGGTAAAAAATTCATCCAAAACCGTTTGTGAAATATCGTCAATATTGAGCCCCAGCTCTGCAATTTTAGTAGATACACCGGCCACAATCCCCGTCTTATCTTTTCCAACAACCGTAATAATCGCTTTCATCGTTTGCTCCAATCATATTTATTGCTAATATTGTAGCATAAATGAATAGATTTTGCATGAATTTGCAGAAATCAAGGCTTCAAATTTTGCATAAAACCTTATGTAAAAGAAGTCATAAAAAAGTTCTTGAAAAATTAATATTAATTAGAGCGATCAACACTCTTTCTGCCAGTCAGATTTTCCGTTTTTGTCCAAAAAATTACAGATATTAGTCCTTTTCGTTAGAAGTTTAATTTTTTTCTATACTTTTGATTGAAAACGGTTACAGAACCTGCTATACTAGATTTAAGAACACATTACAAAGGAGATTTCTTATGAAAGACTCATATAAGAAACGCTTATATACTCAAGTCCTCAGTGTCTCAGCTGCAGTTCTTTTAGCAGTTTTAGTCCAAGGAAATGCTGCCGCTGACACAGTTAGCCCTGCTGAAACCCCACAGGAGACCAGTAAAGTCAGCACTGTCGTCGAGCAGCCTACGCCTGCAAGCTCAGAGAAAGTCGTAGAAAATGCGACTATTCCTCAAACCGGATCACCAGAGCAAACCAGCAAGACTGAGGCTGCCCCTGAAAAAGCCGACAGCACTGTTCCAACCCTTCCTGCCACAGGAGCTGAAGAAAAAACAGCTGATGCTGCCGAAAAAGTCGACACTTCTGCCAAAGCAGAAATGCGCGCAGCTGGTAGCGAAGAAAACAAGGTTCAGCTTGCTGACAGCAAGGTTTATATGTCTGAAAAAGCTGTCATTGAAGAAACCATTCAAGAACAGGGAGCTCAAGCTGGTAAGATTACCTGGAAATTAGATAACAAGCCGATTAGTGAGTGGAAAACTTGGAAGATGGCTGATGGAACCTTCTCAGGTGACCCATTTGTCACTGTAGAGGAAAAAGCTGATGGAAATGACCTTAAAGTTTCCCTTAAATTTAATGAGCTATTTGGTCAAGACTTAAGCCTGCGGACACCAAATAATATCCGCAGAACCTACCGCAACTTTATAGGTACTCATGAATTGGTCGGAACCAGTGAAGATTTAGGCCTGACCATTCGCAAGAACATCGTTCTGCGACCTTATGAAGATTTCCATACCCATGATGAAATGCTGGCAGCTATCGAAAAGAGCCGGCAGGATGCTAAAACGGATCGTCTTGTCAAAATCGAAACGACTGGTAAAAGCGCTCAAGGACGCGATGTTAAACTTGGTATCATCAGTTCCGATCAAAAGAGCATTGACGACTATCTCAATACAACCAATCGACTCGCTCTCACTAAACCAGCTGAAATGTTAGCAGCTCTGAAAAATGGCACACTGGACTATAAACTGCCAGTCCTTATCAACAATACCCACGCCGATGAACAACCTGCTATCGATATCATCACTGGACTCTTCAATACTTTTGCGACCAAGGAGCAAATTTCTTTCCAAACAACTGATGCCAACGGTGCGGCTAAAAATATCACTCTTAATGTCAAAGAACTCCTCAAGAAATTCATTTTCCTCTTTGACTTTACTGAAAATCCTGACGGAGATGTTGCCAATACCCGTGCCCTAGCTAACGGAATCGATCCAAACCGCGATACTAGCTATCAGGCTAACCCAGAAACCCGTATTGTTGCTGGACTCATCAACAAATGGAATCCAATTGCACTTTACGACATCCACGGCTTTGTCAAGGACTTCCTGATTGAGCCAGCTACTCCACCGCACGATCCAAACTTTGAATATGACCTTTTGTCAAAAAATATGCTGGAAAATGCCCACCACATGGGCCGCGCCGGTGTTGCCAATTCCAAGTATGACCACTACATCATTCCTAAACTAGACTGGGGCGATGGCTGGGATGACTCCTTCTCTGGCTACACAGGTGTTTATGCTATGTACCATGGAATATTAGGACATACCGTTGAAATTCCTGAGGGCAATCAAGAATCCTATAAAGCTGGTTATCACGCTGTCCTTGGAGGTATCTCTTACCTGTCTCAAGACCCTGATAAGCTCATGGAAATGCGCCTCAACTTCTATCTCCGGGGTATCAATAAGGTTGAAGATCCAAAAGCCGAAAACGAGTTGGTCGGACCTGACGGCAAGGTTGTTGGACGGGTAAAAAATGGTCAGAAAAAATTCTTCCCTGATTATTATGTCATCCCAATGGGTCTTGACAAAGACAATGATTCCCAACAAGCCTTTAACATGATTGAATACTTCAAGAGAAATGGTGTTGTCATTCAAGAATTGAAGGAAGATGTCGGTAACTATAAGAAGGGCGACCTCGTTGTCGATATGGCTCAAGCTAAGCGTGGCTATGCCAACCATATCCTCTACAAAGGATCAAATGAGTCCGCTTGGGCTGCCATGTATGCTGAACTTTTGGTAAACTTCCCAGATATGAGAGGCTTTAAAGCTGAAGCAGTCTTTAAAGATAAACTCTTTGATGGCAAACTCGGTGAAGTCACTGCACTTCGGGCTACTCGCACTAGTGAAGTCAATCATAAAGCTCCATACTATGTGATTGCTAACACATCCGACAGCGCCGTTAAAGCTGTCAACCAAGCTATTCGCGAAGGTAAGAAAGTTTATCTGACAGAAGATGGTTATATCGTTGATACACCGACATTTGCAAATCTGCTGAACAATTATGCTATTTATGGAGATGCCCTTTATAAAGTTCCGACAGGGCAACCTTTGAAAGCTCTTAAAGTCTATGCTCCTCCTCATCAATATTATTGGGCTGGTGTCGATTCTCCTGCTCATACAGCCCTCGCACTGAAGAATCTGGGCTTTGATATTGTCGACACACCTGAGGAAGCCGATGTTATCGTCCTTGAAAGCAACAAGTTTGATAAGTCTATCCTCGGTCTCAAACCAACAATCGTAGTTGGCGGCTCTGCTATGCAACGCCTTGAAAAACTTGGTGTCCTAGATGGATTTGATGCTGAAAGATTCTCTGGAGGCAGCGATTTTGAAGGACTTATGAAAGCTATTGTAGATGATAAAGATCCATTAACTAGTGGCTATAAGAAGAATGATCTCTTCTATTCTAATTCTGGAAACTGGATCGCAAAAGCCCCTGCCAACTTCAAGACTTTGGCTACAATTGCTGGCAGCGACTACTACATTGCAGGTTGGTGGCCAGGCAACGAAAAGCTAGCCAATAAGATCGTAGCCATTTCCGGTAGTTACAAGGAGCATCCACTCTTCGTTTACGCTGGAAATCCAACTAATCGTCTGCACACCATCCACTTCTACCGTTGGATATCCAATGCTGTCTTCGGCAGCCAATTGGCTGAACTGAAAGATCCTGTTCAAGAACCATCTGTTGAAATTGTAGAAATTGTGAATCAAAAACCTCAAGCAGGTCAAGCAACCATAACAACCTACAAACCTACACCTCAACTAGTAAGCGTAACACAGCAAGACCAACTGCCAGAAACAGGAAGCAAGGAAAACACAGCCCTATTTGCAGTCGCAAGTGTTCTTATTGCTACAAGTAGTGGCCTATTCTTACTGAAAAAGAAAGAAGAATAAAAATATTCCTCTCCTTTTCTGATAAGTAAACCTTTGCTCGCTATGCCCTCTAAACTCAAAAATCGCATGGATGACATCTAAAAAGATTTATCCATGCGATTTTTTATATTACCTGAGCAAAGGCTCAGAAGTATTTTGAACTAGGAAACAGTACATTTTTCCTCTAAAGTTGTAAGCAGACTAAGAAAATCAGCCTGCAATCCAAGGACAAAAAGGTTACCTTGAGGGGTGTTCCGTATAAGTATAGCCATTCTTTCGAATTAACGTTTACTAAATTGTGAAGCTCTACAAGCTTTCTTAAGACCTAGCATGGAAACTATCATTCTCAGATAGACCCAAAACAGCTTAATAGCAATCCTCCGCAGAATTGCTTTTGCATTTTTATTTGATAAATTGCAATCATAACCACCCGTCTAACGGGTGGTTTGTCCCGGGGCTATAAGCCCACATCACCAGCCAGCGCCTAAAGACGCTGGCTTTCACTTTGT
>ERZ772874.359-NODE-359-length-24272-cov-19.873477_pt1 | contig 24272 bp, 18 predicted proteins | sample MGYA00580586_ERZ772874 | MGnify/ENA primary metagenome ERZ772874 (study PRJEB29015, sample SAMEA2737952) | human oral metagenome | biome: human oral; feature: human-associated habitat; material: dental | place: China | collected 2154 ... | reverse complement strand
CCTTCCTCCTGCCCGAGCTCCTCGTCGCCCTCAACATGCTGGGGCTCATGAAGGGTACGACAATGCTCAAGGGCTGGCGCTGGGCCGTCGTTGCCATCTTCACCTTCATGGCCTTCGCCAACCCGCTGCCCGATCCCTGGTCCATGATCTTCATGGCTCTTCCCGTGACCGGCCTGTACTTCCTGGCCTGCTTCATCTCGATCCAGCATGACAAGCGGGTGGAGAGGAAACGCGATCAGCTCGATGCCGAGCTGGAGGCCGCCCTGGCCGAGTAGCCAGACATCTCAGCCGTTCTTCCTGACCTTCGCATCTGTCCCCTCATGCGTATAGCCCTGCTGTCCAATCCCTCCTCCGGACGCGGCCGTCATGCGGCTGCCGACGACGTCACCCGCCGGCTCCTGGGCGAAGCCGGGCACGAGGTGCTCCACGTGCGCGGCAGCTCGTATGAGCAGGCGCGTCGTGCTGGCCGTGCTCTTCTGGGAGACGGACCAAACCAGGACGTCGAGGCGCTGGTCGTCGTCGGCGGTGACGGCATGGTGCACCTGGGCGTGGACATCGTCGCCATGACGGATGTGCCGCTGGGCATCGTGGCCACCGGCACCGGCAACGACATCGCCAGGCACTTCGGCCTGCCCAGCCGGGACGCGGCCGCCTCCGCCCACCTCATCGACCAGGCACTGTCCGGTGAGGGAGCGATCACGGCGATCGACGCGATCTATGCCTCCCGCCCGGACGGCGCCCTGCTCGCCCCACAACACCGCTGGTCTCTGGCCGTGGTGAGCGCCGGCCTGGACGCCACCGTCAACGCTCGCGCCAACGCCTTGACCTGGCCCGCTCACGAGGGACGCTACGTACGGGCCTTGATAGCCGAGCTCGTGGCGATGGCGCCCTACGGCTACCGGGTCACTACCGACACGGGCACCTGGGACGGCTCCGCACTCCTGCTGGCGGTGGCCAACACGCGCTACGTCGGCGGCGGTATGGACCTGGCGCCCGAGGCCGATCCGACTGATGGCCTGCTGGAGATCCTGCGCCTGGATCCCGTGGGCAGAGCCCGCCTGGTCGCTCTGTTCGGCCGGCTGTCCAGCGGTACTCACCTGACTGACCCGGCCGTCCACATCGAGCGTAGTCGCAGCGTCACCATTGAGGCGCTGGACGAGCGCACCGGCCGCGACCGGGGCCTGCGCCCGCCCCCGCGTCCCTTCGCCGACGGTGAGCCCCTGGCCGAGCTGCCTCTGCGCCTCGAGGCCGTCCCCGACGCCGTGAGGCTGCTCCTGCCGGCCCAGGGTGGATCCGGCCCGTAGGGTGTCCCCATGAGCTCTCCAGCCGAGCGCTATGCCGCATCTCGTCGTCGACAGGCCGTCACCAGCAGTGAGCTCGCCCGCTTCTCCCAGGGATATGACTTCCCGCTCGACCCGTTCCAGGAGAAGGCCTGTGCCGCTGTTGAAAAAGGCGAGGGCGTTCTCGTTGCGGCTCCGACGGGGGCCGGTAAGACGGTGGTGGGGGAGTTCGCCGTCCACCTCGGGCTGGTCCGGGGGCTCAAGACCTTCTACACCACGCCGATCAAGGCTCTGAGCAACCAGAAGTACCTGGATCTCGTCGCCCGGCACGGCGAGGAGAAGGTGGGGCTGCTCACCGGAGACAGTTCCGTCAACCCGCACGCGGACGTCGTGGTCATGACCACCGAGGTGCTGCGCAACATGCTCTACTCGGGCTCTCGCGACCTGGACCGACTGGGCTTCGTGGTCATGGATGAGGTCCACTACCTGGCCGACCGCTTCCGCGGGCCGGTGTGGGAGGAGGTCATCATCCACCTGCCCGCCGAGGTCCAGGTGATCTCCCTGTCCGCCACGGTCTCCAATGCCGAGGAGTTCGGTGACTGGCTCGGCCAGGTGCGGGGAAGAACCGCCGTCGTCGTCTCCGAGGATCGCCCCGTCCCGCTGACCCAGCACATGATGGTCGGTCGCCGGCTGCTGCCGTTGTACTCCCACCCCACCGATGGCACAGAACCCGCCAACCCCACCGGCACGGCGGAGCCGGAGCGGACAGAGCAGACGGAGCAGTCTGTGCAGCCCCCGCTCAACCCTCGTCGCAGCCCAAGGCGCAGGCAGGCCCAAGCGCGCCGACCCAGCCCAGCCCGTGGCCGCAGCCGAGCGCGGGCGCAGGTCCAAAGCCGCAGGGCCCCTCAAGAATGGGTCCGCAGGCCACCACGGTCCCACCTGAGACAGGTGCGCGGGGAGCCACAACTCCGAAAGCCCCCTCGAGCACAGGCACACAACCAGACGCAAAAGCCCAGACAAACGCAAATGAAGCACGGCCGAGTGCAAGCACTGAAGACCAGCCAAGTCCCTGGAGGCCCACGCCCAAGACACGATCGAACGCCCTGACACAGGAGCGGAAAGCGCATTCATCTCTAAGTGCGTCCACGTCAGAGTCAGACGCCGATTCTCATGACATGCAGGAGCGAAAGGCCCCGTGGAGACCTGCCCCTAAGACGCCGATGAGTGCTCGGGCATGGGGTACACAGGCACAGCCGGGCGCGGACGCAGGTCAAAAGGCGCAGCCGCAACCAAGCCCATGGGCGCAGGCAGGGGCGGACACAGGTCCAAAGACAGAGGCACAGGCACGCCCCTGGGCGCAACCAGGCGCAAGCGCGCAGGCTCCCTCGAGTCTGAGCCCGCATACCAGCACGACCCAGCACTCAGGCACAGATGACCAAGCGATCGCGGCTCCGAAAGCCGAGCCAGACACGGGTACACAGGATGCGCAGACGCACGCAAACGAGTGGATGTCAACGCCCATAGCACGACCTGGCTCAAAGGCGCGAGACACACAGGCCCAACCGCCCACGGCCGCGCAGTCAAGTACCAGCCCCACGGGCGCGCAGACACGGCCAGGAGCGGGCACCCAAGCAGCGCAAACACCCACCATGAAGCTGCCGCAGGACTCGCCCACCCCGGACCAAGCTACACCCTTTGGTACGCCAACGCAGTCCACATGGCAGCCGACGTCTTCCCTCCCCGACCAGGCCATGCCAACCAGCATGCCATCCACAACCAGCATGCCATCCAAGGATACGAACGCGCAGACGCGCAAGAGGGGGCGCGGTTCCCTCCTTGTGGCGGCACTCGCGCTCGTCGCCGTCATAGCTGCAGTCTGGTTTTTCGTTCTCCCCGCCATCTCCGGAACCGCAGCCAACGCCAAGATCTCGCAAGTGCTTACGGGAAGCGGCGACGTTAGTGCCGTCCTGCCAAACGCGATCTGCAAAAACGTTTCCGGGAATCAGCCCATGTACTTCTCGAACGAAGCGATGGCTCAGTTTATCACCAACAAGGCCAATGGCCTCGAGCGCCAAGCACCAAAGGATCTCGACGGGCTCCTGCAACTGAGCGACCAAGAGCTTGACCAGCTCAATGGACAGTGGGCCCTTGCCAACTTCGATTACCGCAGTTCAAGCTCATCTACTCTCTCCGCATCGAGCACGGGTATCGTCGCATACATGACTGTCGTGAAGACCAGTGGCCTCACAAGCCAGCAGCTTGTTGATACGATCCAGAAGTCCGGTCTCGACTTCGACCACGCGGGCGCGGTCGGGCTCACGGCAATTGACTTGCAGCGCTTTATCGATTCCACCTCCAAGACCTCTTCCAGCAGCAATGAGCGCGAGCTCGGCCTCAACTCGGCTATTGAAAATTACAAAATCTCCAGCTACACGAAGGCAAAGGGCTTCCACACAGCCTCGTTTATGGGCCGCGCAAGCATGGGGTGGGCCGTCTCGATAGAGTACGACAACTACAGCATCATCGTACTCCTAAGTGGCACACCCGAGGCTATTCAGGAGAGCAGCGACCTCAAGGGCTTCGCCGACCTGTACAACTCGATGCAGTCTGATTACTACGTGCGCTAGAGCACGAAAAGCGGGCCGATGCTGCAAGCCACAGACATATGCAAGGGCTACGGGGAGCGCCTGGTCTTAGATCAGGTCTCCCTTTCCTTTGCAGACACCGGTCTCGTCTGCATCTTGGGACGCTCGGGCTGCGGCAAGACAACGCTCCTCAATATCTTGGGTGGCCTCGAGGGCGACTTTGAGGGAGAACTCGAAATCAACGGCAGGTCCACGAGGGACTTTCTCGAGACGGACTGGGACAGGTACAGGGGACAAGACGTCGGCTTCGTGTTCCAAGACGCGTCTCTCATCGGCTATCTGAGCGTAGGCGACAACATACGCTGCGCCCTCGACCTCAAAAACATCAGCAGTCCTGAGGTCGAGGGTCCTGTCGGCGGTGATCCAGACGCAGCTGTGGCCCAGGCGCTCGAGGCTGTCGGTCTGGGAGACTTTCAGGACAGAATGCCCAGCGAGCTCTCGGGCGGGGAGACCCAGCGCGTCGCCATCGCCCGGGCCATAGTCAAGGATCCGCGTATCCTGCTCGCAGACGAACCCACAGGTTCGCTTGACCTCGCGAGCGGGGAGGGCGTTATGCACACCCTCTCCACCATCGCCCAAGACCGTCTCGTCGTTATCGTGACGCATGACCAGGGGCTTGCCGAGCGCTACGCCAATCGCATCATCAAGCTGGGAGAGGGCACGGTCGAGAGCGACCTGACTCGGTCCGGGCCAGTGTCTGACGCCTACGGGTCGCGCGCGACAAAGGCTGACAACGCAGGTGATGGGGGCCTTGGGGGTCTAAGGCGCCCGAGGCATCCGGGGCGCGCTGGCATGTTTGCCCGTCTCATACGACAGCACCTGGGTAACAAGCTCCAACGCGCGCTCATCACGCTACTCGTCGCAACCATAGGCATCACGGGCACGGGCCTGACCTTTGCCGTCCAGAGCGGGGCACACGCCTACATGGACCGCATAGGCATCGCCTCCTTAGCCAGCAACCCGCTGGTCCTCAGGCAGAACGGCACGCAGGCGTCGCTCGTGGGCGTCGCGCTCGGTGCCCTTGACACGCTCCATGGCAACGACCAGCAAGGCGGTGATGCCCCCAGCGAGGTGACGCTCAGCCATGTGGCCCAGAAGGTTGCGGCGACAGCCCTCGCGCACAGCAAGAAGAGCGACCTCGAGCAGTTCATGCGCTACGTGGACTCAGACCGTTCGCACATCCGGCAGAATGCCTATGACGTCCAGCGCCACTATGACGTCGGCATCAACCTCTATGACGCCAACGGTAGGCAGATCGTCCAGGATGGCAGGGTAACCATCCTCGACAACCTCTCGCTTGATCACATCTTTGGCAAGGATGGTGAGAGGGCCGTCTCGGACATCCTGCCTGACGCAGCGTCGCTGCTGCGCGAGATCCCCTACAACGAGGAAACGGGCGCCAGTCCCTACGAGGTCATGGCCGGCCACATGCCCAACTCCTACGACGAAGCCGTCATCATCTGCGACCATGACGGACGCGTGTCCGACTACTTCGCCTATGCCACTGGCTTGGCAGACCTCGAGGGCATCCGCGAGGTGTCCGTTGACCTTATGATGGGCAAGGATGTCCGCATCCCGGGCCTTGATGACGCTTATTCCTTCGAGAGGCTGTTGGGACTCGAGTTTGGCATCGTGCCCCAGAGCGACTACTACTACAAGGGTGACGGAGGCTGGGACCTTGCCAATGGCAACGCCAGACGCATGAAGGACGTCCTCGCAAGCGCCCCGAAACTCAGGATCGTCGGCGTCGTACGTGCGTCTGACAAGATAGCCAGCGTCCCCGAGGTAGGCGCCATAGGCTACAGTTCCGAGCTTATCCCATGGGTCATAGATCACAACAGCTCGAGCGAGATAGCGCGTCAACAGGCGGGCAGCCCCAACGTGGACGTCTTCACCGGAGTGGACTTCGCGTCCGAGTCGAGGGGTTCCAACCGCGCGATGGAGGCAGAGCGTACCAGAAATGCGCTCCTCTCGGCCATCGACAGCTCCCTGCTCTCGCAAAGAAAGCTCGACTACCTCAAGAGCCTCAATGACGAGCAGGTCATGGCCCTGGGCGATCGCTTTAAGGACTACTTTGACGCCTCAGGCAGACTCTATGTGTCGCAGGACGACGTGCGCAAGGTCGCCGCGCTTCCTGACGACCAGTTCACGGCCATCATCGAGTCATATGCACCCGCAACCCTGAATCATGCCTATCAAGAGAACATGGACAAGCTCGGTGTGGCCGACTTACACGAACCGACATCAATCCAGATCTTCCCATCGAGCGTGGAGGGGCGCGAGCAAATTATCAGGGAGCTTGACTCCTATAACGCCACCCTCGCAGACGGTGAGGCACCCGTGACCTATGCCAGCCTCAACCAAGCCGAGGTCGATCAGGTAACGAGCGTCATCAGCCTCGTGAGCTGGGCGCTGATCATCCTCATGATCTTGGCCTTGGGACTGAGCGCCATCATGATCTTTTCGGTGACATCCGTGGCTGTCATCGAACGGCGCCGAGAGATCGGCATCCTGCGCGCGCTGGGAGCATCGAGGCGTGATGTCGTCTTGCTGTTCTGCTGGGAAAACGTAACCGTGGGGATGTGCGCGGGCATCCTCGGCGCACTCTTTGCCCTGTTGCTGTCTGTCCCGCTGTCCCTCGTCGTCCAAAGCCTGACGAAAGAGGCAGCTCTGGTATCCCCTTCACCGCTTATCATCCCCGTCTCGGTGGTAGTGGGGATGACGTTAAGTCTCGTCTCGAGCCTTACGCCCACCTTACGTGCGACACAGACGGACCCTGCCCACGCGCTCAGGCAGGGCTGACGCACGGGACTGACCTGAGTTCGCCTACAACTCTCCAAGGGCCCACCCGAGAAGCTTACCTCTCCGGGCACACTCCAGGCAAAGTTCCCGGGCGACAGTCCAAGGGCTACCGCCCGGGAATTCATGGCTACTCTGCGGAGGTCTCCTCAACGGGCGCGACCTCAGTCGTCGCCTCGGCGGCTTCCACAGCTCCGGTCTCGGGTGCCTCGGGGACCTTGGCAGCGTCCGCCTCAACAGCCTTGGCCTCGGACCTCTTGGCGTACTCAGCGGCACGCTTGGCCTTCTCGGCAGCCTTGGCCTCCTTGGCGGCCTTCTTCGCGGCAGCAGCCTCGGCGGCCTTCGCGGCCTTCTCGGCCTTGGCCTCCTGGGCCCTCTTGAGCTGGGCTGCGGCGGCACCACCAAACTTGTCAGAGAAACGCTGGACACGCCCACCGGTGTCAACGAGCTTCTGCTGGCCGGTATAGAAGGGATGGCACTTGTCACAGAGATCTATGGTCATCTCGCTCTTCGTGGAACGGGTGACCCACGTGTTGCCACAGGTGCAGCGAACAGTGCATTCCACATACTTGGGATGGATACCTTGCTTCATGTTGGAACTCCCTTGGTTGGCCTGGTTTCCGACCAGGCGAGGATGGTACGCCCTTGGGGACTTCCCACGGGCTTCGAGCCGTATCACTGTATCAGATTTGCTCGCTCATGCCGATGCAGACGTAGTCAGATTGTGAAGACGGGGTGCAGAGCGCTAAGCTAGACGCGAAACGGAAGCGTTCTTGATCACCTGGCGCCGGCACGTGGCGCCCCGCACTGGTTGGAGACCAGCATGCTTCTCACAGTGGACATTGGCAACACGCAGACGACGCTTGGGCTCTTTAACGAGGCAGGACAGCTCCTGCGTCAGTGGCGCATGGCGTCGGACAAGACCGACACGGCTGACGAGCTGCACGAGAGGCTCTTCGGCTACTTCTTGATGCTTGGCCTCGACCTCGCGGACGTGAGGCACGTGGCCATCGCCAGCGTCGTGCCCGTGCTGACACGAGAGTGGCACTACATGCTTGGCCATATCCTCGAGCAAGAGGACGTGCTCACGGTAGATGCGACGCGCGACTGCGGAATCAAGGTCGCCATGCCAGACCCGCGCCAGGTCGGTGCCGACCGCATCGCCAACGCAGTGGCTGCGCGGGCATCCTATGGGGCGCCGGTCATCGTAGTCGACTTTGGAACGGCAACGAACATCGACGTCGTGGATGGGCGCGGTGCCTTTCGGGGAGGTGCCATCATGCCGGGCCTCATGCTCTCGGCGCGCGCGCTCTTCTCGCAGGCGGCACGCCTCTCGAGCGTGAGCCTCGTCGTGCCAGCGCACGCCTTGGGCACCGACACCGAGACGGCCGTGCAGTCAGGGATAGTGATAGGTGCGGCAGCGCAGGCGGAGGGTCTCGTCAGGCGCATCATAGATGAGCTAAGAGCGGAGGATCCCGGACTGAGCAAGGTGCCAATCGTGGGCACTGGGGGCCTCGTGCGGGAGATCGCGCGGGCGACAAATCTGTTTGATGCCCTCGATCCCGACCTCACCGTACGGGGCATCTACCAGATATGGGAGCATCGCGCCAAGAAACGCGAGGGCTAGGCTGGTAGGGGTGCACGGCAGGCCCTGTCCACCCGGTCACACCTGAACCGCCGCCGCGCCATCACGACCCTCGCTACTCCTCCCGCCAATCGAGCTCACCCAGCTCGGAGACCACATGGCCCACACGCTCCTCTGGAGCATAGACGGGAACGCCCGCATGCATCAGGAAGCGCACCGGATCATGCAGGAGATCCTCCATCGGGACGAGGACGTAGTCCCTCTCGCCCAGATGCGGATGGGGCAGCGTGAGCCTCTTGCCCGCATGCTGCTCCCCCTCGACGAAGACGAGGTCACAGTCAATGGTGCGAGGCCCGTGACCGGCGAGCTTGGGATCGCGCACACGCTTGAGCTCATCCTCCACGCCAAGCAGGGCATCGAGCAGCACGAGCGGATGGAGCTCCGTGCGAATCTCCGCCACGGCGTTGGCAACCGGCGTCGCGATGTTGTAGGCCGGCTCGGTCTCGTACGCACGGCTCACCAGAACAACCCGGGTAAGCGGAATCTTGTTGATGAGCTTGACCGCATGGGTAAGGTTGCCCACGCGGTCACCCACGTTCGACCCAAGTGACACGAAGGCCTGACGCGCGTCGGCCTTGGCGACGGACCAGTAGCCATTGATGGCCTGCACCGTCGCCGCAACGTCATGCACACGCACGATACGTGAGCCGTCCTCTATGGCAGAGAGGCACATGCCGACGCTGGCCGCATCCCGCTCCCGTGCCTCCCGGATGCCCGACACCGCACCGACCGAGCGCTTGCGCGAGAGGGCAGTGATGACCGGATAGCCCATGGAGACGAGCTTTCTCGTGGCTCGCTCGATGACGATGTCCTCATCGGCAGACTTGTCAAAGCCAGGACCAGGATCTATACAGATGCGATCGTGACTCACGCCGGCACGCATGAGCGTGCGGGCCTGGTCGCCCAGAAAGCCCATGACCTCACGCATGAGAGGGGCCTCCTCGGGCAGGGTGAAGCGGCGCGTGCTGGTGGGTACCGTGCGCGGCTGTACCGGGCGACGCGAACGGAGGCGCGGGGAGTCGAGCGTCACGGAACGACGGGTACTCACGCCCCTGATCTTACTCCAGTGCATAATGATGCAGCCGCAGTTCGACTCGGCCGCCACGCGCGCCATTGCAGGATCACTAAAGCCCGAGACGTCGTTGATGATGGAGACACCAAGACGCACCGCAATCTTGGCGATGGCGGCATGACGGGTGTCAATGGACACGATCGCCGTGGGAGCCTCCGCGAGGATACCGCGAATGACGGGAATGACGCGATTGCCCTCCTCCTCGGGATCTACGGGCGTATGACCCGGACGCGTTGACTCACCGCCCACGTCGATGATATCGGCGCCCTCATCGAGCATCTGGAGCGCCCGGGCAATGGCCGCCTGGGGATCGAGGTTCTCCCCACCATCCGAGAAGGAATCTGGCGTGACGTTAAGGATGCCCATGACGCGCGGACGCGTCAGTGACAGCTCATGTCTGCCACAGCACCAGATTGAGTAATCCTCTCGAAGCATGGGTCGAACCTCCCGGGGCAAGGATGCCGCGCACCGTGCACAACAGCACAATTGTCTCACTGATTGTAGCTTCTTACACCCCTATCGCAAAATCACGATGCCCCGGACCACCTCACGCCCATTCGACGCGAGCCACGCGCGCATGCCCGTCGCTACCAATCGAACGCCCCTGCGATGTCACAGTCGCACACGAGATCTGCCCGACCATCCTGCGGGGTTCCCCCCATGTTGCATATCACGAGGTCATCCCCAGAGAAGTACTGCACGAGTCCTGCGGCTGGATACACGACAAGCGACGTCCCGCCGATGATTAGCATGTCACAGTGCGAGATGGCGTCCACTGCAGCCACGATATCCCTCTCGTCGAGCGCCTCCTCATAGAGCACCACGTCGGGCTTCACGCGACCGCCACAACTCTCGCAGACAGGCACACCCTCGGTTGACAGCACCCATTCCTGCGAGTAGACGGTACCGCAGCTCTGGCAGACGTTACGGTGTGTTGAGCCATGCAGCTCTATCACGTGCTTGGAACTCGCCGCCTGGTGCAGGCCATCGATGTTTTGCGTGATGACGGCGCTCAGCTTGCCCTCAGCCTCGAGCTGAGCGAGCTTCTTGTGCGCATGGTTGGGGCGGGCCTCGGGCGCGCACATCATCTTGCGGTAGAAGTCGAAGAACTCCTCGGGGTGTTGTAGGTAGAAGTGGTGACTCAGCAGCTCCTCGGGCGAGTAGCTAGTCGAGAAGTGCTGGTTGTAGAGGCCGGAGGGACTCCTGAAGTCAGGTATGCCGCTTGCCGTCGAGACACCCGCACCACCAAAGAAAACCACGTCTTTCGCCCGCTCGATCCTCTCTTTGAGCTGCTTTGCCGCCTCGGCCGCGTTGGTGATCGTCTGTGCCATACCCGCCTCCCGTCATAGCCTTCACTTCCAGTATCCTACCGCGCCTCGAGCGAGCGCGTCGCGGGCATTCGACGGTTTTGCGCAGACGGCAGCCCCCTCGTCGAGGAAATTGGGGAAACTGTAGACAACAAGACCGAGGAAGAGAGGCCTTATCCCATGACAGCACTCGACACCAACATATCGGACTGCGCCCTCGTCTTCGAGGGTGGCGGCTATCGCGGTGCCTATACGGCAGGGTTTGCCCGCGTCCTCCTCGAGCAACAGTTCCACTTCGGCTTCGTGTGCGGCCTCTCTGCGGGGGCAAGCCACACCGTCGATTACACCTCACGCGACCTGCATCGAACACGCGCGGCGTTTCTCGCTCGGAAGCCAGCGGGCGTGCAGATTGGCGGCATACGGTCGATCGTCCAGGGCACGGGCCTCTTCAACGCCGATTACCTCTATGCGGGTTGCGTCGAGGACGGCTTTCTGCCCTTTGACTGGGAGACGTTTTGCGCAAACCCCGCTCAGGTTCGCATTCAGACGTTCGAGCGTGACACCGGCAGAACCGTAACGTTTGGCAAAGAGGACATGCCGGATGTCATGACCATGATCAACCTCGTGCGCGCAAGCTCCACCCTGCCGGGCGCCATGAAGCCGCTTCCCGTAAACGGCAGGGTGCTGCTGGACGGTGGTTTGGGCAAGGGGGCCGGCATCCCTGTCAGACTGGCTGAGGAGGCGGGCTACCGACGTTTCTTCTTTGTGGCAACGCGTCCTAAGGGCTATCGCAAGCAACCCCCCACCAAGCGCGAGCTGCGCATGCAGAACCTCGTCTCACGCGACTACCCCTATCTGCGCAACGCCATGCTCACCCGCTGGGAGCGCTACAACGAGGAACTCGCCCGCGTGGAGCGGCTCGCACGGGAAGGGCGCTGCCTCATCGTCTACCCCGACGCCATGCCCATCGAGAGCGACACACTGAGCACGGCAAGGCTGACCGAGGCCTACGACCGGGGTCACGCGCAAGGCATGCGCGACCTGCCGATATGGCGCGAGTTTCTCTTTGGGTCCGCCGACGCGGGACCGCATCCCGATCCCGCCGCGATTCAGGCCCGGATCCGCGAGGCGGATGGTGATGACGGGTACATCGTCATCGAGCCGTAGGCATGGTCTGTGCGAGAGACCACACACGCAAAGGGATGGAGGACCCTCCCTGACCTCAGACGGTAGAGTATGAGGCCCGGGGTTGCCGCAGGAAAGTCAGGCGCACCCAGACCGTCCCTGTCAACCAGACACAACTTCCCAGCAGAAGGAGACATTGTGAGTGATACGCCCAGTACCCCCACGACCGACTCAGACACCGACGCGCGCGAGCTCACGCTCGTATCGTGGAACGTAAACGGCCTGCGCGCCGTACTCAAGAAGGAGCCAAGCTTTGCCGAGGTCTTTAATTCCTGCTCGGCAGACGTCTTCGCCATCCAGGAGACCAAGCTCCAGGAGGGGCAGGTGGACCTTGACATCCCGGGCTACGTGCAGACCTGGAGCTTCGCCAAGCGCAAGGGCTACTCAGGCACGGCGGTCTTCAGCAGGGAGGAGCCCCTGCAGGTGGTGCGCCAAATAGGATCTCCCGTGGCAGAGGACGAGGGTCGCGTCTGCGCCTTAGAGTTCACAGGCTACTGGTTCGTGAATGTCTACACGCCTAACTCGAAGAACGGTCTGGCCCGCCTCGACGAGCGCATGCTGTGGGACGAGCGCTACCGTAGCTTCCTGGCCGAACTCGCCAAAGAGAAGCCGGTCGTGAGCTGTGGGGACTTCAACGTCGCACACGAGGAGATAGACCTCAAGAACCCCGATACCAACCACCAGAACGCAGGTTTCTCGGATCAGGAGCGCGAGGGCTTCACGCGCCTTCTGGACGCTGGCTTCACGGACAGCTTCCGTAAGCTCTATCCCGATCGAGCGGATGCCTACAGCTGGTGGAGCTACCGCATGCGCGCCCGCGAGAGAAACGTGGGTTGGCGCATCGACTACTTCATTGTGAGCGACGACGCGGCTGGTCGCATTACGGGGGCATCCATACTCGATGATGTCTACGGCAGCGACCACTGTCCCGTGGAGCTACGCATCAGGCTGTAGGGCCGTGGCGCGGGCGCGGGGCGGGCACTCGACGCGACCGTTCGTGCTCCTCAGGGCGTGGGCGGCGCAACGAAGGCATAGGTATGCGGGCACGCTCACGCGCGACTCACGGCATAACGGCGCGACGTAGCGCCTCAAGGAAGCTGTCCGCGTCCGTTGTCGCGATGAGCTCCTGCGGAAAGTGCAGGTCTTCAAGCAGGCCGCGCACCCGCCCCAGGCGACCAACGTCGTAGCTGATGTGGGCATCGGAGCCCGTCGAGACCATGCAGCCAAGCTCGGCCGCCCGACTCGCGAGCACACGACACGAGGCCGTAGCCTCGGTATGGTTGGCAAGGGTGGCCTCGTTTATCTCGACCATCTTGCCACGCTCCCTGGCGGACGTAAGCACGGCGTCAACGTCAAAGGGAACTCCCGATCGTCCCAGATGGCCCAGGATGAGGACCTTTGGGTCCTCGAGCGCCCGTAGGTACATCTCGGTGGTCTTCGCGAGCGTCGCGCCTCTGGTGAAGTCATCGTTGTGAACCGAGGCGATCACGTAGTCACAGTCTTTGAACACGCGCTCCTTGAGCGTGGTGGGTTCGGGAAGGAGCGTGCCGTCTATCTCCCGCTTGACAGCAACGTCCCAGCCAAAGAGGTGGCCCTCAAGATCTACGATGTCCGCCTCGCAGCCATGCAGTAGGCGCACACCGCACCACTCGCGTGGCCAACAGCGGTAATTGATGAAGTACTGATGGTCGCGCAGATCATGCACATGCGCCCATCCCGTGCCTTCGACCTCAGGAAACAGCATCGACGAGTAGTGATCGGTGGAGCCGAGGAGCCCTATGCCGAGCTCGGCGGCAGCCCGGACGTTCTCCTCGACAGTGGAGTAGGCATGGCGCGAGTAGATCGTGTGCGTATGTGTGTCACAGCGTATGTGAAGCATGAACGTCCCCCTCGGTAGAAGCGCAGCATTAGGGGCGAGGCGTCCTGCCCTGCGCCCCACCGACACTTCCTACGATACAGCAGCAGAGACGCTCGTGATGTCCAACAGGCCGACGGTCGTTCCTGCTGCCCCGTATCTGAGTCAGACTGACCCGACGCTAACGGTCTGACCCGACAGCGAGGGGACGTGGAGTAATGAGGGACTACGTCTTAGAAGAGGCTTCGTGAACTCGTGTGGGTGGGTGGTTGCGTCACCGCCCTGGCGGCGTGGGCGTCACCATCCTGGCGGTGAGCAGGAGTGTACACAGATTGGCTAAAATGGCCTCTCGGCGCCGTTTTGGGGCATTTGTGTACACTGTTGCGCCGTGGGCTTGGGTTGTGGGTGGCCTTGGGATCGCAATAGTGTACACAAATGGGAGGATCGGGCCTCTCCGCACCGGATTGGGGCGTTTGTGTACACTGTTGCGCTGTTGCGCTGTTGTGGACAGACGCGAGGACGCAATAGTGTACACAGATCGACGAAAATGGCCCCTCGGTGCCGTTTTGGGGCATTTGTGTACACTGTTGGGCCGTGGGCTTGGGTTGTGGGTGGCCTTGGGATCGCAATAGTGTACACAAATGGGAGGATCGGGCCTCTCGGGGCCGTTTCGGGGCATTTGTGTACACTGTTGCGTCGCGAGTCACGATACGAATCGCGACGCGATCTGCGCAGGGTGGCACAAGCGCCTCAGCCACCATGGCGTGCCGGCGGCGCCCCCTCGCTGGCCCTCTCGCTTGGTCGGGAAGACAGGCTCTGCGCGAGTGGCGCCGCTGCCAGGTTGGCATCTTCGCCGAGGCGTCAACCCACACGAACCCCCGAAGAGCCCGATATCGTGCTCTGTCTTGGATGGTAAGATGCTGCTGATTGGGTCGCCAGCGTAGCGGTTGGTGCTACCGGCACCACAGGCTGTACGCCAAAGACGGGGTTGCCACATCTAGAGCAAAATCTGGTACCGCACGCAACGAGCTTAAAATCCATGCTCCAAAGGCGCTGCTCCACATCGGGAGGAGCGGCGGCGTCGGATTTCCTACCTCTTGTCTCCCACATACTCGCCCGAGTACTTGGCGTACGCATCCGAGTAGCCAGCCAACCGCAAAGACGAGGCCATGCTCTCTGCCTCTTCCCTATCTCTCCACATGCCCGTCGTAACCACGTACCACTCCTCGTCATTCAGGTTTGACCAATCGGTGGTTAACTCGATGGTCGAGTCAAATCCCTTGGCAGTCATAGATGTGGCACGCTCCATGGCCTCACTTGCCGACTTCGAGGCAAACGTCCATACGCCCCAAAACGGCTCGTGATACCCGGTACGGTATCCTGGGTCTCGCTCGCCTTCGGTAGGTGAGTTCTTTGGTGCACCGCTTGCCGCTGCACCTTGGTCGCTGGCGGAACCTGAACTTTTGCTACCTGCGTTTTCTGATGGGCTGCTGCTCGTCAGATCAGCGCCTGAAGACTGTTCCTGCGAGGGACGTCCTGGGTTGCTCGTGTGAGTTGATCTGGAATCCTGACTACCTGCGTTTTCTGATGGGCTGCTGCTCGTCAGATCAGCGCCTGAAGACTGTTCCTGCCGCCACCCAACAGAGGCGATGCGGTTGGTGGCAGCGGGCCAGACAAAGAGGTACAGGAGGGACAGGGAGATAGAGAGCACAGAGAAGACGATTGCTACGGTGGCGGCGATCACAGGTCCCCTGCCTCCTCGCCCAGTGCGATCAGGCTCAGCTCGCTCTGCCCCCGTGCGGACAGAAACGGGACTTGCCGCCTGGGTAGGAAAAGCATGATCGACGGCGCCACAGGGCACAGAGGGGTCGGTCGATGCCGTAGGATCTACGGATGCTTGTACAGGCTCCTGCTCGACCGTCGCGTTGGCCACGGCAGCCCGCTGGCCTTCATCGTCCTGTCTCAACTGTCCGCATGACACGCAAAACTGCGCGTCCCGATCCAATTGTGCTCCGCAGTTTGTGCAGAACTCACCAGTTGCCATGGTCATGCCTCGCTCTCGAGTCGGCGTTGAGCCTAAGCCCCAGGCTCCTTGGACTCACGCCTTCTTCCGCCAAGCAGATATGTCCCCAGAACGTCCCTGTCAATGAGAAGACAGTGCTCGACAACACGCATAAGCACCTTAAGCACCTCAGTCACCCACTATAGCAGAATACGATCAGGTTCCAAACCAAAGGTTTCGGACCTTGGCGCAACCCGCCCCGCAGCCTGGCGGGCGGTTGCTCGAGCGCATTTGCCCAGTTGAGCCTCTTTTCATAGTGCCTCGCAGCCTGGCGGGCGGTTGTCCCACGCCTTCCGAGTGGCGGCGTAACGAAAAAGCGCAGTTTGTACGATCTCGGGGATCACAGAGTGCGCTTTTGCGTGAGGGGCTGCAGCCAGAATGCGTCTTTCCGTGAGGGCTTGGGGCCAGAATGCGTCTTTCCGTAGAATGCGCTTTTCCTTACCTGCGCAAACGTCGAGCGGCCTCACGCAAAAGCGCATTCTGCGCCGATGCCCTCACGCAAAAACGCACTTTGGCCCGATATGGAGTAAAATGAAGTTGTTCTGCATGTACCACGGCCTGCGTCAACCCGCATGACATGTGTCACACCTCATACTGGAGGGGCACGTCGCGAGGCATAGGCTAACGCTTCTTGGCTTCTAAGCTTGTAGGGAGGGAGGATCTATGGGATCTATGGTGTCGTGGCCTGTAACTCGAAGGTCGGCCATTGCACTGAGCGCCATCCTAGCAACGTCGGGGGGCACCCTGCTCGCTGGCTGCTCTCCAAAGGGCACCACGCCTAAGGGGAATGACGCGAACGATGCTGATGGCGCCCCAAGGAATGGAGATGTCCCTGCGCAGGGCACACCCGCCGACCCTATGACCACCCGAATTGATTCCACCCTCTCTGCCCTGACACTCGAGCAGAAGATCAACCAACTCTTCTTCCTTGAGCCCGAGTCGATCTTTCCCGCAAGCCCCGTCGTATCGGCAGGAGACGCGAGTCGTCAGGCACTCACGGAGCATCCAGTAGGTGGCATCTGCTATTTTGGTCAGAACCTTAGGGGTCCCGACCAGACTCGCACGATGCTTTCCAGCGTCAGGCAGTACTCGCAGGACGCTGTGGGCCTACCCCCGTTCATCTCGGTCGATGAGGAGGGTGGCACCGTCTCACGCATAGGGGGCAAGGGTAGCTTCAACATTCCGAACGTAGGCGACATGCGTGATGTCGGCGCTAGCAGCGACACGCACCAGGCCTTCGAGGTCTCGCAGACTATGGCGAAGTACCTCATTGAGCTTGGCTTCAACTTAGACTTTGCCCCGGTTGCCGACGTCGTCAATGGCTCGGGCCAGACCATGGCCCAACGCTCGTTTGGCACGGATGCCCAAGCAGTCGCTCAGATGGTCGAGGCAGCCGTACGGGGATTCACTGAGGGTGGCATCCTATGCTGCGCAAAGCACTTCCCAGGGATCGGCAGTGCGGAGGGCGACCCAGAGGTAGAGCCCATCAGCACGCAAAAGACGATGGAGCAGCTGCAGGCAGAAGAGCTACTACCCTTTCGGAGTGCCATCGCGGCGGGCGTACCCTTCATGATGGTGGGACACCTGGCATGCCCCAAGCTGACTGGCGACGACACACCCGCCTCGCTCTCGAGGGCTATCCAGACGGACATTCTGCGTGCCCAACTAGGATTTGAGGGTATTATCATCACGGACTCCCTCAAGATGGGTGCGATCGGCGACCGCTACAATGCCACAGAGCTTGGCGTCAAGGCCCTTGAGGCCGGAGCAGACATGCTTCTGATGACGCCTGACTTCTCAGCCTCATACGAAGGAGTCCTCTCCGCTGTAAGAGATGGGACGCTTAGTGAGGAGAGAATCGACGATTCCCTGAGAAGGATCATCAAGACAAAGTTTCGCCTGATGGATGCATCCGCATAGGGTGACATGGCTCGGACCCCAAGGGCTAACCCACAGGTGGGGCCTAGGCACGGACGTACGGGGGTGGTTTCATGTATTGCACCAACTGTGGGGCACAGCTTGAAGATGGCACGCTATTCTGCACGCAGTGCGGATGCAGGGCAGACGCTCAGGATGACGGCGCGAACGAGAACGGAGCGGCCACCACCATTGCCTCCCCGCCCAGCGCGCAGCCCTCCGTCAGTACCACCCAGGTGGCCACTGCAGCTCCGGTCCAGCCTCCCCTGCCGGCAACCCAAACGTTTGCGCCTCGTAGGGAGACCTCAGGAGGCCTTGCGGCGCAGGGCTTCGAGCCCTACGCGAACCCCGTCTCTGTCAGCCCCGGAAAACGCAGACGGCGCAAAAGCGGAGCCGCAGTGGCCGGACTCACCATCGCTGGTCTGATGGCCGTGACCGCACTCTCGATAGTCATCCTGCACTACTTTGGTGTCTTGGGAGACCCCGCGTTTCTGAGATTCCTGCCAACGCGAGCAGATCCTGCCGCACGTACCCAGAGTTCTGGAGGCGCGGAAGGGACCAGCTCCCCAAGAAGCGACCTGGGGACGAAGGCCGCCGTGCCCAACGTCACCGGCATGACGCAGGAGCAGGCAGGCTCCGCACTCAGGAGCGCTGGCTTCAACGTCGGCACAGTTACAACAAAGGAGGGAAGCGGATCGGCAAAGGGGGTTGTCCTCACCCAGGCAATCAGCGGAGAGGCTGAGAGGGGTGCAACGATAGACCTGGTCGTCTCTGCGGGCAGAAGGATCTATACGGTCGTCCCTGGACAGATGACCTGGCCCGATGCAGAGGCATACTGCGAGCAGCATGGTGGGACCCTCGCGACGGTCACATCACAGGAGGAATGGGATCAGGTCCTCGCAGCCATGAGGGCAGACGGCCGCGAAGTGTACTGGATTGGTGGGCGTCGCGAGATAGATGGAGGTAATTTCACGTGGGTGGATGGCCGGACATTCTCCTTCACGGCATGGGCGGCAGGCGAGCCCAACTACCAGACCAACAAGGTCGGCCCAGAGAACTACCTGGCCGTTTACAAGGTGAATGGTCAATATGGCTGGTACGACGACCCCTATGACCTCGACCCCTTCTACAAGGCAAGCGTTATGGCCTTCGTGATGCAGACCGTAGAGTAAGATTCGATCGGGGGCCAGCACATGACAACGCCAACCGGAGACGTGTCACACCCCACATGACAGCCTGAGGAGGCGCCCATGTTTTGTATGAACTGCGGAGCTCAGATTGCGAGTGGCACGAGCTCCTGTCCAAGATGTGGAGTCCCCCTTACGCCTCAGCCTAGAAGCGGGCCACGCTGTCCGAGATGCGGAGGCGAGCTTTCGCCCGGCCAAGCGTTTTGCCCGAACTGCGGATTCATGGCTGCGGGTGCGTCAATGGGAGGACCAACTCCACAGGCCCAATGGACCTGGCAGGGGCAGGGTACCTGGCAGGGGCAGGGCGTCCCACAGGCGCAGTCGGTCTTGCAGGGACCAGGCACCCCACAGGCGCAGCAAAGCGCCCTCTCGTGGGCGGCACAGGGCATTGCCGACCAGGTCAACAAGCTGGTGGGCGGTACGAGTCGCGTCGAGCTAAGGTTTAGGGACTTCTTTGACGCCGTACCGAGGCACCATGCGCGCGGCGAGGCAGAGGACCTGTTCATGTGCGGGACTCGCAGCACGACCCCAAGCATCACCCAGGCCGTCACGGAATGGCCCCATCCCTGGCTCTACTCGAGGGTCCTCCTCGTGCTTGGCATCGTATTTCTTGGTCTCGTCATTCTCAGCTATGCGATGAGCGACCCAAGCAGCCTTCCCGGACTGCTGTTTATTGGCTCCATGGCAGTGCCATTCGCGACGGTCATCTTCTTCTTCGAGACGAACGCACCCCGAGACATCAGCATCGTCGAGGTGGTCGCAATCTTCTTTGTTGGGGGCGTGGCGTCCATACTCATGTCATACCCGATAGACGCCCTCTTTCCCGGCTCGGGAGTGGGTGACGTGATACCCTCACTCCTCACCGGCCTCATCGAGGAGCTGGCAAAGATTTCCATCGTTATCGTATTCCTAATGCGCAGAAACAAGCGCGTATACATTCTTGGAGGCATCCTCATAGGTGCGGCGGTCGGTGCGGGCTTCGACATGTTTGAGTCTGCAGGATATGCTTTCGTCAACTTCCTTGAGACATTCATATCCAGTACGTACGATGAGCTTGCAAGCGCCTACATGGCAGGCGTGGGCGACGCGATTCAGATCACCCTGCTAAGGGGTGTGACAACCATAGGTGGCCACGTGGCCTGGGCCGCCATCGAAGGGGGCGCGATAGCGCTCTTTCGGCAGGACGAGCGACTTGACTTCTCGTATCTTGCCCAACCACAGCTGCTGGGCATCTTTGGCATTACCATCGTGCTCCACGGTGTCTGGGACATGGACATTCCCATCCTCGATAATCTTGAGCTGTTCTATATGACCCCCAAGACGGCGCTTCTCATCGCAGTCGCGTGGATAGTGCTCGTCGTGCTCATGCAGCAGGGCCTCCAGCAGGTCAACGAGGAAGCCATGAGGCACAGGAATGTCGCGGCGCCAGTGGGGGCGCCAGCGGGATTTGGCCTTTGATCGCTGCCATGATGGCATTGAGCGCCCACCGACAATCTTGGAGGAATGTGGTTTATGCAAGAGGAGACTTTTCGGCCGACAGAACTATTCGGCTTTGGCCCCGTTGTGCCCTCCTGTCGATGACAAAGCTAAGCCATCGATATTGACATCTCACCCAGCAGATATAAACTAATGCTTGTTTCATGAGACTTTAAAGTCTTTTATCTCACATGCCTGCATTCAGCCATTTGCAGCACACGTTACAACAGAGAGGAAGACCATGTCATTTTGCTCACGCTGCGGAGGTTCCGTTCCAGATTCCGCACGCTTCTGCCCAAAGTGCGGTAGCCCCACTCACATCATGCGACCCACTGCAGAAACCATGGCACCAACAAGCACGTCTGACACGATGGGTGTCGTATCAGCATCTATGACCACAGTTACAACGGCCACCGCGCCTGTAGTGGCCGAGCCAATTCCAACGCCATACAAGGAGCTCGAGTCGACTGTCCAGAGCACTCCCCCTATGGCAGAACAAGTTCCTGAGGAGGAGACGGGCACAGACTCTGCAACCGGCGAGGGTGTGGATACCCAGGATATCACCGTTAACGACGTAGCAGAATCAGCGGAGGGGGATGAGGGCACGAAGGCACAGCCATCGACAGACTCCGAGGAATTGGTCGACACAAAACCCTCGGAACTCGATGAGACTACGCCCACAAATAGCGAGGTAACTGGCGAGTCGGAGACAAAGCAAGAAGACGAGAAGCCCTTGTTCTCGGAAACAATCGGCCATGGGGAACATCCCGAGGGTACGGACAGCTCACCTTCGCTCCAGCCCCAAACAGAGACCTTCCAAGCACAGCCGTACTCGCAGGCGCAATCACAGGTACCGTACACTCAAACGCAGACATACCCCCTATCGCACGCACCGAGCCCCTCCCACACCCAAGTCCCTGCCCCTGCACAAGTACTGACGCATGCATCGTACGCGCAATCACAGCAACAACTACCATATCCACAGCAGCAAGCACAGCCACAACTACCATCCCCGCAGCAGCAGCCACAGCCACAGGCGACGATGCAATACGGGCAGCCCAACCCGCAGCAGGCACAGGTGACGATGCAATACGGACAACCCTACCCGCAGCAGGCACAACAGCAAACGCAGCAGCAGGCACCATACACACAGCCCTACCCCCCGCAGCAGCAGGCATCCTACACACAGGTACAGGTCTTCACAAACTCACAGCCCACTGGAGGAAGCCCCACAAAGAGCAAGGTGGCAGCTGGGCTACTGGCGATATTCCTTGGCACTCTTGGCATCCACAAATTTTACCTTGGCCGTACGGGCGAGGGCATCCTCATACTCGTGTTGGATATCCTTCTTGGATGGACCTTCATCGTACCAGGCATCGTAGAATTCGTGTGCTTTATCGAAGCCCTCATCTACTTCACGAAGAGTGACGAGGAGTTCCAACGAGACTGCGTGAGGGGATAGGGACCGGTCTGCCTGACCCCCAAGCTAAACGGTCATGAGCTCTACGTAGATCGGAACTACGTAGGTCGCCCGGACGGGAACGGTGATCGTCATGTCGAGTAGTGTCATACCGAGCCGTAGGAGGTACGTCGAACACTTATGCGGCGTCCCAGACCGTCCTCGACACCCTCGCCATGAGCGAGTTCGCTGCGCCGTCGGACATGCCGTGCGTCATGATCACGAGCACATAGGGCCTCTTGCCGTACACGATGGCCCCGTCGTGTCGCACGCTATCGAGCGTGCCGGTCTTATGGGCAACGACGGTGCCCGAGGGGACACCCTGAGCAATGCCCTCTGAATCCTCCTGCTCCTTGAGCCAGGCCAGCGCGGCCTGGCTCGCCTCAGGACTCACGAGATCACCTGATGCGACGAGCCTGAGAACCCTTGCCTGGTCACTTGCACTCGTATAGTTCTCACGCCCGGCGGCGGCCGCCGCCGTGTCCATCATCTTGCGTGCAAGGACGGTCTGCCCGAGGCCCAGCCTAGCGCCCTCGTCGTTCACGGTGCCCATGCCCAACCGATCTATGAGCACGTTGGTGGCCACGTTATCGCTCTGGGAGATCATAAGCTCTGCCAGGCGGGAAAGGCTCAGCCTCGTTCCCGCCCCCATAGACTGGACGGACCCCGTGCCACCGACGATGTCGCTCTCCCTGATGGTGTAGCTGTCACCGAGCGAGATCGAGCCGTCTGCCTCATGTTGCAAAAGCGTCGCCATGATGAGCGTCTTGATCATGCTCGCGGAACGCATTCGCTCATCGCCGTTTATCGCAAAGCCGCCGTCAGGGACGTCCACAGGCGTGTAGACTACGGCAACCCCATCGCCATAGGGACTAACGAGTGGCTCGACAGCCGCTCTTACGGCATTATCCCGGCCGGAATCGACGGGAGTGGGATTGTCGTGAACGGCAGGCTCGTCGGACCCCACGGCCTCGGGAGGCGTATCGGATACCCGGGCGCCCTCCTCGGGGTTGGTGGCCTCGGCAGGCGCCTCGGCGCGTGGGTCTATGACGGCGGGAAGGGACGAGGCCGGGGCATCTTGTCCCCCATCGTCCGAAGAGTTTTGGCCTGTTGTGCCGGTGACAGGTCTTGGCGAGCCGTGCGTCCAGATAATTGCTCCACTTACCATAAGAATGGCGATGGCTGCCATGATGACTGCGCACAGACGCAGCCGACTGTGGTTTTCGAGAAGCGTACGCAGGATGTTGGGCTTGAACATGTGTTCTCCGTACCAGCTCTGATTGTCGACGGACAGAGGATGTGTATACGTAAGCGTAATGCTAGTACCGGCTATATACTACCTGCAAACAATCGACCTTGCTGAGAAGATGTCCCCAAGAGGGCAACGAAGACAGACGATTTATGCACAAACTATGGAGGCCGATTGGAACCGGATGTACAAAGTGGCTTGTAAAGGACCGGTCGATTGGTACCCCAGAATCTGCGGGGTCACCTTCTGATCTGTAGGGGCAGCTCCAAAGAGATGATAGTCCATCTGGCGCGACGCGAGCACGCGCCAAGCGATAGGACACACCCTGATCTATGCCCCCGACGTATCTGCGTGCCGGACGAGCCCCTTGCGGGATCCAACGCCATCGTGGAGGAGTGTCCCGGGCAGCCGCGCGTCCATCGTCTCTATAAGCGCTGACGCTGTACACGATCAGTCACATCAGTGCCAGCCGTATGACTCAGGGACTCCCTATAGACTCAGTAGATGGTCGTACCGAGAAGGGAATCCCTCCAAGAGATTAAAACATATGTTCTCTTTCTTACCGTTCTGTGCTATGATGGAGGGCAAGACACGGCGGAGGACGGAAGGACGGTGGCCGGATGGCGCAGGCGAGACGAGACATGGGCGAGCTGAGGCCCATAGACGACCTGATGTTTCGGGTGATGGCGAGAGACAAGGCCTTCTGCGGGGAGCTCCTGAGGGTGCTGCTCCAGGACAAGGGGCTCACGGTCGTGGAGTGCGAGCCGCAGTCCGCCGTCACGAACCCCCACGGCCGCTCCGTGGTCCTCGACGCCCTCTGCGAGCTCTCGGGCGGCAGGTTCGTGGACGTGGAGGTGCAGCGCACCGACAGGGACGACCTCCAGAGGAGGGCGCGCTACCACGCCTCGCTCGTGACGGCGGACAGGACGAGGCCGGGCACCCCCTTCAAGGACGTCCCGGACGTCTGCGTCGCGTTCGTCTGCGAGTTCGACCCCCTCGGGGAGGGCAGGTCGCTGTATCATGTGGACAGGGTCGTGAGGGAGAGCGGGCGGACGCTCGAGAACGGCCTCTCGGAGGTGTACGTGAACGCCCTGGCGAGGGACGGCACGGACGTCTCCGCCCTCATGAGGGTGT
>ERZ772874.356-NODE-356-length-24308-cov-11.595803_pt1 | contig 24308 bp, 19 predicted proteins | sample MGYA00580586_ERZ772874 | MGnify/ENA primary metagenome ERZ772874 (study PRJEB29015, sample SAMEA2737952) | human oral metagenome | biome: human oral; feature: human-associated habitat; material: dental | place: China | collected 2154 ... | reverse complement strand
AAAATTTTAAATGGTATTCAATTAAATCATTAAAGGATCCTTTAAATGTCAGCACTCACCCTCGCCAAGGTTGCACTTATTAGGGTTTGCGGGCTAGAGTATTGAAAACATACCCGAGATAGATAAAGTAATTTTATGGGAGACTATAAAATGTTTTAAATTTAAAGGAGGGATTTATGAAAATAGTACGCGTGGTTGGCATATTAGCTGCCATCTTTCTGATTCTTGGTGCTGCACTATTCGTTCTAGCAGGTTGGGGATCACTCGTAGAGTATCATGCCCTCGAATGGAGGGGCGTACAGCATAAAGGAGCAAGTCCCCTAACACGAGCAACCGGCAACCTCAGCTACTGCTTCTTAGGCACCGGCTTTCTCGCCGGCGTTATCGCCTTTATTCCGTTCTTCATCACGGCGATCAGGAACTCCCGCAAGACGCACAAAAAGTATCCTGAACAGGCTCAAGACCGCCTGGAAGAAGGTCAGAACCAGATTGATTCATAGAGCCAGTATCTAAGGAGTACTCATGAAAATAGTACGCATGGTTGGCGTAATAGCTGCCATCTTTCTGGTTCTTGGTGCTGCACTATTTATTCTAGGAAGCTGGGGTTCACTCGTGGAGTATCATGCCCTCGAGTGGAGGGGTGTACAGCATGAAGGAGCGAGTCCTCTCACTCGATCAACTCTCACGATAAGTCTCTGGATTCTCGGTACTGGTCTTTTCGCTGGGCTTATCGTCCTGATTCCGCTCTTCACCACGGCGATCAGGAACTCCCGCAAGACGCACAAAAAGTATCCTAAACAGGCTCAAGACCGCCTGGAAGAAGGTCAGAACCAGATTGATTCATAGAGTCGACACCTCAGGAGCACCATGAAAAAGACTTTCTACATCATCGGAGGTACAGCCGTCGGGCTTCTTGTTGTCGGCGTCATTCTCTTCATCCTGGCAGGCTGGGGTTCGCTTGTGGAATACCACGCCTTCGAATGGAGGGGCGTTGGTTCTGCCGGTGGTGCAAGCCCACTCGTGCTGGCGACTGCTCGCCTGGGTCATCGATACATAGTTATCGGTCTCATTCTCAGCATTGTTGCCATAGTTTTTAATGTTTTCAGGGGTTTCTGGGAAGCTCGACAAGCTCGAAAATCCAAGCGAGAACACCTTAAACAGACCATGACTTCACGAGACGAAAACCAAGACCAGATTGAGTCATAGAGTCAGCATCTAAGGAGCGCTCATGAAAAAAGCTATCTACATAGTTGGAGCAACAGCTGCGATGGTCTTCTTTTGTGGTATAGTCCTGTTTATTTTAGGAGAATGGGGCGCTCTCGTGGAGTATCACGCCTCTGAATGGAGGGGTATTCAATTCGAGGGAGCTAGTCCGCTCACACGCGCAACTTTGAATATAAGTTTCCGACTTTTAGGTATCGGTTTCCTCACCGGCATTATCACCTTAATTTTGCTCTTCACAACGGCGACTAGGAATACACGCAAGGCACAAAATAAGCACAGTGAGCAGAATAAAAACCCCTTGGTAGAAGGCGACCATAACCAGGTTGATTCATGGAGTCAGCATCTAAGGAGCGCTCATGAAAAAAGCTATATACACCGTTGGAGCAGTAGCCGCAGTACTTCTGGTTATCGGGTTTGGATTGCTCATCCTAGCCGGCTGGGGTTCACTCGTGGAATACCACGCCTTCGAATGGAGGGGTGTCGATCCCGCAGGAGCAAGTCCGCTCGTCATGGCGACTAATAATCTGAGCCTATGGTTCCTAGGCATTGGTTTCCTCACCGGCATTATCACCTTTATTCTGCTCTTCACAACGGCGACCAAGAAGGCACGCAAGGCACAAAACAAGCATGCTGAGCAGAATAAAACACCCTTGGCAAAAGAACGGGACCAGATGAATCCATAAAGTCAGTTACTCAAGGGGAAAGCATGAAAACTGCACGTATGGTTGGGGCAATAGCTGCACTATTCCTCATTCTCGGTATTGGATTGTTCATCCTAGCGGGCTGGGGAGCAGTCGTTGAGTACCATGCCTTCGAGTGGAGGGGCATCCAGCCCAAGGGGTCGAGTCCTCTCACACAGGCAGCCGCTACCCTTGCCGTGAGCGTCTTATGCGTTGGCTTCCTGACCACCATCATCACTTTTATTATGTTCTTCATAATAGTCATCAAAAATGTACGTAAGAAACGTACAGCCCATCTTGGGTAGACCTTATAACGAATTACCGCGCGATTCTTTGACACCCTTGAGATAATGGAACGGTGAGCACGCCAAACCCTTTCCCCGATATCCCCGTCACCGTTGCGCAGATTATTCGGCAGGCGGGGCATAAGGCATACCAGCGCGGGCTTGCTTATGCCCGTCAGCGTGAAGTGGTGCGCTACACCTACGACGAAGACGAAAACACGCTGGAAGGTCTGGTGAATGGGAGCACCCCTATTCCCTATGAGGTAGATATTCGCTTCTTCCCGGGTTCTGACGCCGATTCCAATCTTTTCAACGCACGATGCACATGCCCGGTCGCCGCCGACTGTAAACATGCCGTCGCCCTCATGCTCACCGCACTCGACCGCGCCAAGACCGCGCGGAAAGCCCTCGACAATGCGCCCGGTGGCCGCATCCGCCAGTCTATGAATCAAGAGAGCCCAGAAGATACCGCGCGACAGGTTGCGGAGACAGCCGACGATCCCCTGGCAGCGTTGCGCGCATCAGGGGCGATTCGTTCGGCAAGCTCGCTCACCACCGAACCCGAATCTCTCTCCCTGAACGACCACGAGAATACGCATTCTTCGCCCTCGAAAATTTCGGTGTGGCGGCGCGATATGGCGCAGGTTCTCGCTGCCCGGGGCGAAGCATCCGGTATTGATTCGGCACGGGTTCCGGGGGCACTCGACCTTTCCTTCAGCATTTCGGGTTCGTATGCGCGCGGGCGCAATATTCCCGGTGCAACCCCGCCTATCAATTTGCTGGCGCGACCGCTGATGCAGTCCAAAACCGGGCGCTGGATCAAGGGCGGGCTCAGCTGGGAGACCTTCGCGTCCAGCGTGGGTGGGCCGGTCGGTCGTCACGAAGTGTACCCTGAGCACGAACGGTTCTTCGCCGAGATATACGCTATCGCACGCCCGTGGCAGAATATGTACTCTTCGCATCGGGACTGGATTTCGCTCACCGCCACGAACTCCACGCTACTGTGGGATGTTCTAGCGCGCACAGAGCAGATTGGCCTGCCGATTCTTCTCGAAGGGTTTGAGGTGACTACGGCGGTTCTGCCGCCCGCCCAGGTGAGGGTACACGCCGGAGCCGTTGAGGCCGAATCCCGACAGAACGCAGAGGCTGCCGTGAGTGAAGATTCCGCTCCTGACCTGGCTCTTCATGCCGCCTTGGGATGGGAAACCCGCGAAGATAACCGGGTGCGGCAGCTCTGGTTTGATGCCGCGCACTGCCACCCCATCGGCTCGCCACGCTCAGGATTTTTTGCGCTCGGTTCTCTTGTGCAGCGTATTTACGAGGAACAGGCGCATCGAGTGCATTGGAAGAGCACACGCAAGGGCGCCTTAGATACGCCGCATCGCGATGTTTTTCAGGCTCAATCTTCACAAGAGCAGGCGAACGAGAGCTCGGACGAGAGTAAAAATTCTGAGACACAAACGGGTGGGCTCATTCCCGAGCTATCGCCCGAAAATGCTGCGACGCCGATTATTCCGGATCTGCCGGAAGGTCTTAACCTGGCGTTTATTCCGCTTGCCGAGCCCTTAGACGCAACCGCAGAATCCTTGGTATCTCGCGGCGAAATGCGTATTCCGGCGAGCGAGCGCGAGGCTTTTCACCGCGAGTTTTTGCCTACCCTCACGCGGGCCGTCCCGTTCCTTACCCCAGACCCGGCTTTGGCGCTGCCGAAGGTTCGTTCACCCTATTTGGTGTTTGAGGCGCATTTTGATGATGAGATTTCGCACGATGCGCTCCTGAATTGGTATTGGGAGTACCCGAAAAACCCGCTCGATGAAGAAGGCACAGACTCGGGAGTTCGCCGCCTGCCCCCGCTGGGCTTGGGCACAGAACGCGACGAACGTTTTGAGGCGCGGGTGCTGCGTGCGGTACGGTCGGCGACCGCATCTAACCCGGTGTTGGCAGGCGGGTTCGGTGAACGCCGCTCTCAGGGATGGGAAACCCGCGATATTCTCGCCCATGTGTTGCCCGCCCTGCGGCGTATTTCCGGGGTTCGCGTGCGACTGCTCGGTTCCGTGCCTGAGTTTACCGAGGCAACCGACGCCATGATTGAGGTCAAGGTAACCGAGGGTAATTCGCGTGACTGGTTCGGGCTGGGTATCGCTATTAAGGTCAATAACTGGACTGTGCCTTTCGCCCAGGTTTTTGAGGCGCTCGATCGGAATCAAGACTGTATTCTGCTGGGTAACGGCACCTATTTTTCACTCAATCGCCCGGAGTTTTCGGCGTTGAGAACCCTCATTGAGGAGGCTCGCACGCTCAACGAGACCGGTGGTGAGCTGCGTATTAACCGGCATCAGGCGGGGCTGTTCTCTGAGCTGGAATCGCTCGCTTCGAGTGTGGAAACCGTGGCTTCTTGGGATGCGCAGGTCAAGAGTCTTCTCGCCCTTGTGGAGGCCGCCGACCGTGCGGGTGAGACCGCCGATTCCGAAGAAGTTTTAGAGAACGAACATTCCGATTCTTTATCTGTTTCTTCCGGCGTATTTTCAGCGAATCACCTGCCCTCTCCCCCGGGTCTTACGGCAGTCCTGCGACCTTATCAGCTTGAGGGTTTCCGCTGGCTCGCGTTCTTGAGGCAGCACCGGCTGGGCGGGGTTCTTGCCGACGATATGGGCTTGGGCAAAACCGTGCAGGTGCTCGCTCTGCTTGCCCAAGCAATCGCCGAGCATGAGCAACGCGCCGATCACACCGATTTTGAGCCTTTCCTCGTGGTTGCACCAACATCCGTAGTGGGTAACTGGGCGCAGGAGGCCGCGCGATTCGTGCCGGGTGCGAAGGTGGTGACTATCACCGAGTCTACGGGCAAAAGCGGCAAGAGCATCGCCGAGCTAGTGCAGGGTGCGCATCTGGTGCTCACGAGCTATGCGCTGTTCCGCCTCGACGAAGATGGATACACCGAATTCGGTAACCACGTTCCCGAAAACGCAGAGAACGGTACTTCCCCGCATGCAGGGTGGGGTGCGTTGATTTTGGACGAGGCGCAGTTCGTGAAGAACACGAAAACTCGCGCATGGAAGGTGGCACGTGCCCTGAACGCGCAGGTGAAACTCGCCATCACGGGCACCCCAATGGAGAACAACCTCATGGAGCTTTGGGCGCTCTTAGCGATTGTGGCGGATGGGCTGTTCCCGTCAGCGCGCATATTCCGCGACCTGTATGCGCGCCCCGCCGAGTCCGGTGAAGACCCGCAGGTTATCGAAAAATTACGCCGCCGGGTTCGCCCTCTGATGCTGCGCCGCACGAAGGATGTGGTCGCCGCCGATCTCCCCGAAAAGAACGATGTGCGGGTAAACGTGCCGCTCACGACGGCGCATCGGCATATTTACGATATGCATCTGCAGCGTGAGCGGCAGAAGGTGCTCGGGCTTTTAGAAGATATGGATAAGAACCGGTTCACGATTTTCCAGTCGCTCACGCTTCTGCGGCGGCTGGCGCTTGACGCCACGCTTATCGACCCGGACGAATACGCCGGGGTGGCTTCCGCCAAGCTCGAATATTTGGTGGAGCATCTGCCCTCACTCTTAGGCGACGGGCACCGGGTGCTGGTGTTCAGTCAGTTCACGGGGTATCTGCGCACAATTGCTAAACGGCTGCAGGCTGAAGGTATCGACTACCTGTACTTGGACGGCACAACCCGCAACCGCCCGCAGGTTTTGAAAGATTTCGCCGAGGGTGCGGCGCCGGTGTTCCTGATTTCGCTCAAGGCGGGTGGGTTCGGGCTGAACCTGACGGAGGCAGATCACTGTTTCATTATGGATCCGTGGTGGAACCCGGCGGCTGAACAGCAGGCGGTGGATCGCATCCACAGGCTGGGGCAGGAACGCGATGTGCACGTGTACCGGCTGGTGGCTGAGGGCACTATTGAAGAGAAGGTCATGGATTGATTTGAAGGCATCGAAAGCGGCGCTGTTTGATGCGGTCGTCAACGACGGCTCCTTCGCCTCGTCCCGGGTGGATGCGGAACAGATTCGTGAGCTTTTCACCCCCACCGATTCCTAACTTTCCCTCCCCTAGTAACAAAGAGTCTTGGAAAGGAAAAAGGAATGTCATGCGACATGGCAGGAGTCTGGGCTGCAGGCTAAGGTTTCGCGCTGGGCTGGATGCGCCCGTCACCCTAGCGTGCGAGCGCATCCAGGGGTACCGTTGAAAGCGTCAGTCCCCATCAAATTTCAGGAGAAGTAATGGTCAAAAACATCACGTTCAACGACGGCAACAGCATTCCTCAGCTCGGGTATGGCGTGTGGCAGATTGAGGATAATGGTGCCGCCGATGCTGTCGGTACGGCTCTCGAAACGGGATACCGCCACATCGATACTGCATCCATCTATGGGAACGAGGTTGGGGTAGGTCGCGGTATTGCCGCCAGCTCTGTGCCGCGTGAGGATATTTTTCTCACCACCAAGCTGTGGAACTCGGATCAGGGTTTTGAGAAGGCTATTGCCGCGCTTGATGCATCGCTAGAGCGGCTCGGCACCGATTACGTGGATTTGTATCTGATTCACTGGGCTATGCCGCAGCAGGGCACCTATCTGGAGTCGTGGCGGGCGCTCATTGAGTTGAAAAAGCAGGGTAAGGTGCGTTCGATTGGCGTCTCTAACTTTCCGCAGGCTCAGCTGCGCGAAATTATCGCCGATACCAGCGTGACCCCGGCGATTCACCAGATTGAGCTGCACCCGTATTTCTCACAGGAAGATATGCGTGCAGTGCACAGTGAGTTTGGTATTGTGACTGAGGCTTGGTCGCCGCTCGGTCAGGGTGGCGAGATTCTGAAAGACCCGGTGATCGTTGAGATTGCGGGTAAGCACGGTATCTCTCCGGCGCAGGTTGTGCTCGCCTGGCATCTGGCGAAGGGGATTGTGGCGATTCCGAAGTCGGTTACTCCTGCGCGCATTGCCGAGAACTTTGCGGCCGCTAATGTCACCCTGGATGCGGCAGACATTGCGGCGATTGATGGGCTTACGCGGAAGGATGGTCGCATAGGCCCGGACCCTGAGAATCCTAAATTCTAGGCGCAACGTACCGCGAAGCTCTGCCGTGAGTTGTTGCGGAAGCGCAGTGAGGAACAAACGGGCACATCCGCAACAACTCGCGCCGGGTAAGTACACGAGACTCTAAGAAGATGGATGTGGTTCCAGACGCACCGAAAGCGCATTAAAAGAGGACTGAGGTCGCCCCACGACCGAAGGACGGACATGCGCTAAGGTGTCGTCGGGTGCCGCATCCGAAATATTCTCTTAGTCATACGCGCTACTGGACGCTCGTTCCTGCGACGCGCATTCGGGGTTCAACCCTATCAAGAACGTTTATTCGTTTTCTTATGCGCCGTCTCCGAGCGCTCCGAGCCACCCTCATCTACTAGCAGCGAGAGCGAAATACGGCGGCGAGACGCATCCACCTCAACAACTCTCACGGTCACGATATCGCCGCTTCGCACAATATCGTGTGGGTTCGCAACATACTCGCGGCTCATCTGCGAGATATGAATCAGTCCGTCTTGGTGCACTCCGATATCGACGAAGGCGCCGAAGGCCGCCACATTCGAGACGGTTCCCTCAAGCACCATCCCAACGGTTACGTCCTCAAAGCGAGAGATATCCTCAGAGAAGTGTGCGGTACGAAATTCGGGGCGCGGGTCACGCCCGGGGCGGCGCAATTCCTCAAAAATATCGCGCACGGTGTATTCGCCGATGCTCCCGTTCACGTAGTCGGCGGGGTCGAGCGCGGTGAGCGGGTCTTCCCCGTCACTGCCGATAAGCCGCCCGGATTGCCAGAGCGCCCCATGATTCCGCTGCGCATCGGCGATAATACGCTGCGCCACAGGGTACGATTCGGGGTGCACGGCAGAGGCATCCAGCGGTTCGGTACCGTGCAGAATCCGCACGAATCCCGCCGCCTGTTCATAGGCTTTAGCCCCTAACCGAGGCACGTTCAGAAGCTCTTCCCGGGTGGTGAAAGCCCCATGTTCGCCCCGGTACGCCACGATATTTTCGGCAATCGTGCGGTTAAAACCGGCAACACGCGCAAGCAGTGCGGCGGATGCACTGTTTAGGTGGACCCCCACCGCGTTTACGCAATCCTCAACCGTATTATCGAGGGCGCGTCTTAAAGCGGTCACGCTGACGTCATGCTGGTACTGCCCTACGCCTAAAGACTGGGGATCAATTTTGACGAGTTCGGCAAGCGGGTCTTGCAGCCGCCGAGCGATCGAAACCGCCCCGCGTACCGTTACATCAAGATCGGGCAGCTCTTCGCTGGCGAGCTCAGAGGCCGAATATACGGATGCCCCCGCCTCTGAGACGGTAACCTTCTGTGCCGCCTTATACCCCTGAGAACGCAGCTTCGCCAGCAGTTCGGCGGCGAGTTTATCCGTCTCACGTGAGGCGGTGCCGTTGCCGATAGCGATAAGTTCCACGCCGTGGGTGAGCACCGCATCCTCGAGGGCAGCGAGCGCACCGGCACGGTCGTATCGAGGCGCGTGTGGGTACACCGTGAAGGTTTTCAGCACGTGCCCGGTGCCGTCAATAACCGCGCATTTCACACCGTTACGCAGCCCCGGGTCAAGCCCGAGGGTGACTTTTTGCCCGGCGGGTGCGGCAAGCAGAAGGTCGCGCAGGTTCGAGGCGAAAACGGTGATGGCTTCGCGTTCTGCCATCTCGAAGAGGGCGTTGCGTATGCGGTCTGCCAGGCGGGGGTGTAGCCGTTTGCGCCATGCGGTGCGCACGGTTGCGGCGAGCCAGCCGAGCACACGGTCTTCGCTGTCGACGGTGTTGAGAACCTGCACGGGTATGCGCAGCGCGGCGGCAACTTCACGCTCGTATCCCGAACGAACGTTCTCGTAATTTTCGGCGAGGGCAAGCGCAGCAGCACGCGCTTCTCCGCGGAGTTTGCTCAGGGGCGGGGCTGGTGTGGCACCGTCAATACTGAGCCGCACGATTCCGGCTTCTTTGGCGCGAAGCAGGGCGAGAACCCGGTGTGGGCGGATACGCCTAATGCTGTCGGAAAAGTCGAAATAGTCGGCGAATTTTGCCCCTTCGGCTTCTCGCCCGGCGATAATTCGGCTAGAGATCGTTCCGGTAGCAACCATTCTTTCGTGAAGACGTTCGGCGAGCGTTGGGTCGGTCAGTGCCCGGTCGATCAGGATAGCGCGGGCGCCGTCGAGGGCTTCCTCTACCGTTATAATTCCGGTGCCTTCGAATTTTCCGGCATCTACTGCCTGTTTATCGTCGGTTTCATCCGGTTCGTCCACATAGGCTGCGGCAATATCGTAGACCCCGGCAAGGGGAACTTCGAGCAGGTCTTCAACGAGCGCCTCCAGACCTGCCGCGCGGGCACGCTGCGCCTTGGTGATACGCTCACTCCGGTAGGGTGCGTAGAGCGCTTCGAGGTCTTGTTTACTGGATGCCGCCCCCACCCCTGTGATGAGTTGTTCGTAGGTGAGCGGATCGATCAGCCCGTCTTCGCGGCGTTGGGCGAGCGAGCTGAGAATATTCTCGCGGCGAGTTTCGAGCGCACGCAGGGCATCGAGCCGGGTGCTGATAGCACGCAGGTGGGTGTCGGTGAGCGCGCCCGTAGCTTCTTTGCGGTAACGAGCGATAAACGGAACCGAGGCCCCAGAGTCGAGCAGGTTTACGGCGGCACGAACACGCGTGGGTTTGAGGTCTAGTTCGTTAGAGAGCATCGTCAGGATGCGAGTGTTCGTAGCTTCGGTGCGCTCGTGTTTTTCGCTCATTCTCTCAGTTTCGCATTCTCGGGGGTGCCGTTCCAGTCTTACGGGGTGTGGGGCGCGGGGTATGTTGCGCATCGGAGCGTAATAAATTTTACAGCTATGGTCCCGCATCTAGAATGGGTAATAACATCACATCGCTATTTTTCAGATATTCCGGCGATTGTGCAGAAGTTATGCGCCGGGGCATAGAAGATGAAATGACGGTAGCCGGTTCACGGTGGACTGGCTGAAAGAAGGTTTCGCATGTATGGTCGTGCTGACGATCGCGCGCAGGCGCCTTCACGTTCGTCTTTGCCGCCGGGGTACGCCGAATTTCATCAGCAGTTTGGCACGCTGATTACCGCCTTGGCTGCGCAGGGCTGGACTCCGAGCGAAACGCACCGTCGTATTCGTGTTCTTTTTCCGCAGGTTAACCGGGAACATCTTGATTTTGCTTTAGATTCTGGCATGTGGGAGTTTGGTTCGCACGGCGAGCAGACTCCCACCCATGTTTTGTTGGCGACCGCCGTCTGGTATGCAGTAGCAGAGGCTTACGGTCTGGAGCCGGATGGTTCCTACGCCGCAACAACTCTGGATGCAGCAGTCATGGCGGATATGCTGCGCTTATTAGAGAGCGCACGGGTTTCACCGCAGAATATCGCCCTGATTCTAGGGAAGGTGGGCGCTGGGCTCAAGTACTTGGCGCTGCATCCGTATACGCAGCTTGATGAGCTTACCTACCGCGATGTGTGCCAGCATCTTCCGGCTGAGTCTCAAGACGTGGCGCACGGTTCGTTTGTATGGCCGCCCTCCTGCGAGAGCATTCGTGATCAGCTGGGTGATGGCGGATGGTCAACCGCAATGCTGCGCACTGGTGTGTGTCCGCCCGATTATGCGGAGTACAACTGGCAGCTGAGCGGCACTTCGCTCACGGATATGGAGTTCCGCAACCAACTGGGCAGTTTCATGAGTTACTGTATTCGGTATGATCGGCAGCCGACGGTGCTTGCCTACGGAACTTGGTCTACCATGCGCAGTAATCTGGGCCGGGTGCCGTTTCTAGCGGCGGTGCGCGCGAAATATGGATCGTGGCATACCGCCTTGCAGGTGGGCCGCACAATGGTGACCGATGCCCTGCAGATGACGAAGAGAGAGGTCGCACCGGTGCGGGTGCCGCCGCATCCGCCGAGTATTTCGCCCGAGCAGCTTGCGGTGCAGGGTATTGGGGTTGTGAAGTCTGAGCAGACGGTTTCTGCCCGCGACCGTTGGGACGAGGTGACGAACTCACTCGGTCAGCGTTTGGCGAGCCTGCCCTGGAGCAGGCATCTGCGCACCTACTATGTGCTCACAGGTGCCGCGCATGCTAACGCGATGCCGCTTGTGTGCATCTACCGCTCCCCCGCCGGGTTCCTGTGCGAAATTGCGATGGAGGCTGAGGTTCTGCCCAAGTTCAGCACCGACTATCTGCGTTCGCACGGGTGGGTGGCGCCGACCCCCATGCAGCCTATGTGGAACCGGAATGTTTTTGACCCTCATGAGGCCGCGCAGGATGTGGTGCAGGCAATGCGCTGGGGTATGGGCTGTTCCCGCTGGGACTACTACCGCACGGATGACCTGGTGCTGGATGCCGAGGATACCTCGGGCACCGAGGCCGGTTAATCCGGGGCGCAGATTCTTCCGTTTCTCCTCCCCTATCACGCTAAAAGGCTCTTGATGTGAAAAAGCGCTAGTAACGCCGCCCTATTCACATCAAGAGCCTTTTTATACCGGAAGTAATGCGGAACAGATAACCGCCGAAGTGTCCTTACTTATTATTCTTCGGTGCCTTCATATCCACCACCGGATGCGACTGCGTAATGCTGGTCTCCGGGATTTCGGGGTTGATGCTGTTCTTCACAAACCACCCGATAGTCAGCAGGATGAACCAGATGGGCATGAGCATCAGACCGGTGAGAGTGTCTTTATCGGTAGCAAGAATCCCGATGATGAAAGCAAAGAACGCAAGCACGATCCAGCATGCCACCACGCCGCCGGGCATGGGATAGGTGGTTTCCCGGTGCAGGTTGGGGCGCTTCGCGCGGTAACACAGGTAGCTGACGAGGATCATCGACCATACGAAGATCACAAGTACCGCCGCCATCGTGGTGACCAGCGTGAACGCCTCAATAATCGAGTCGCCAGCATAGAGCAGGGCGATGCTGGAGAGTAGCAGAATCGAGGTGAGGAACAGCGCATTGCGGGGCACACCGCTCCCGGAAAGGTTACCGAGGAACTTCGGGGCGTAACCTTCCTGCGAGAGACCGTACACCATGCGCGAAGTCGAGAAGATACCCGAGTTCGCCGATGATGTTGCCGAGGTCAGCACCACAACGTTCACGATATGCGCCGCAATGGCAATACCGGCGAGGGTAAACATGGTCACGAAGGGGCTCTTGGCCGGATCAATTTCACGCCAGGGGTTTACCATCAGAATAACGATCAGGGCACCCACATAGAAAATGAGAATACGAACCGGCACTGAGTTAATAGCCTTCGGCAGAGTCACCATGGGGTTCTGGGTTTCGGCGGCGGTAGTACCTACCAGCTCGGACCCCATAAAGGCGAAGACCGCGATCTGGAAGGCGCCTAAGAATCCGGTGACACCGTTGGGGAAGAACCCACCGTCGTTCCACAGGTTGGCTACCTGAGCGTGAGCACCGCTGGGTGTCGTGAAGCTCGTAGCAACCATAATGGCACCCACGATAATGAGGGCGCAGATGGCAACAATCTTAATCATGGCGAACCAGAACTCGATCTCGCCAAAGTTCTTCACCGAGGGCAGATTCAGCGCCAGCAGCGCAATAATCACGACGAGTGCTGGAACCGCTTTCGGTAAATCGGGCCACCACAGCTCGGTATAGCCCACGATTGCGATAATATCTGCGACCGCGGTGACTACCCACATAAACCAGTACGACCATCCGAGGAAAAACCCTGCGGGGCGCCCGATCAGGTCGGTAGCAAAGTCTGAGAATGACTTATATTTCAGGTTTGATAGAAGGATCTCACCCATCGCACGCAGCACCAAGAAGATAGCGGCGCCGATAACCATGTAGACCAAGAGGATAGATGGACCAGCTTTAGAAATTGCCTTACCGGAACCCATGAAGAGCCCGGTACCAATAGCACCGCCGATAGCAATGAGCTGGATGTGTCGGTTGCTCAGCCCGCGGTGCAGTTCTTCAGCATTATCTGTCGTGTCTGCCGCCGATGCGGCATTATCGTGAGGTTGCTGCATGACAGTTCCTCTTTCGTGGTTGGGTCCCGCAGCCGAGCGGGACAGCCCCGGCTTTCGGGGCGGCAAGTGCAGCACTCAGCCCGTAAGATACGGTGAGCTATCACAACTTTTGAATATATATTCTACATAACAGGGACGGTATTGTGTAATCATCTCCAGGAAGTGTGTCGCGTATCTATAGCATGCGTCACGAACAATAAAATCTTTATATCGAAATTCAAAAAAATTTCGGAAGGAATTTGTGAAAAACCCTTGACAATAAGCCTTATTTTCGGAAAACACGGCACGCGTGAGGTACGTCCCCTTGCTGCCCAACTCGCCACATCATCAAAAGAAAAATTCTCATCATATATGATTTCTATACAAATTTAAGAATATCTATACATATTGGGGTCTGTTCTGGTACATGCCGTATGTCATCGCCCCATAAGATACAGCGGGCGGGATGCCGCACGTTTTCTCTACGCACCGCATCCCGCCCGCTAATAAGGAAGAAATAAACTCGTTACTTAGCTTCCGCCCGCGCTGACTCAGCAAGAAGACGCTTACGCGCATGACGCCGCACCATAATCTCATACCCAAGCTCAACCCCGATAAACCAGATAGGGCTAAGCGCCAGAGCCAACCCGGTTTCTGGCTGCAAGCTCAGGGCATAGATCATCAAAGCGAAGAACACCAAGCCAACCCAGCTCATCGTGCGACCGAACGGCATCTTATACTGAGAGACTTCATGCCGTTTAGGGAACTTCTTGCGGTATACCAGGTACGACACCAGAATCATCGACCACGTGAAAATACCCATAATTGAGGCCACCGAAGTCACGACAGTAAACGCTTCCAGAAGCTCACGCCCAAACGCCAGCATCACCAGGCTAAAGAGCAGAAGAACCGTCGTCAGGTACAGGGCGTTCGTGGGCACACCGTTCTTCGAGAGCTTCTTCAGGAAGGAAGGCGCATTCCCCTCCTCTGCTAGGCCATACACCATGCGCGAGGTCGAAAAAATACCTGAGTTCGCCGAAGATGTTGCCGAGGTCAGCACTACAAAGTTAATGAGCGAGGCGGCAATTGACACACCCGCCAGTGAGAACATCCCCACGAAAGGGCTCATATTAAGGTCGAGTTTATCCCAGGGAGTCACCGCAAGAATTGCCGACAGCGGCAGCACATAGAACAGCACCATGCGGAAAGGCACAGCGTTAATCGCACGCGGCAGGGTACGTTCGGGGTTCTTCGTCTCTGCCACGGCGGTACCCACCAGCTCAGCACCCACGAACGCGAACAGCGCAATCTGGAACGAGCCCAAGAAACCCGTTAAACCGTGAATAAACACACCGTTGCCCGAAGGTCCCGGGTGATCCCACAGGTGCGTGATGGAGGCGACCGTTCCATCCGGGCTCGTAAACCCGAACACGACCATTACGGCACCCACGGCAATAAGCGCCAGAATCGACACGATCTTAATCATCGCGAACCAGAACTCGATCTCACCGAAATTCTTCACCGAGGGCAGGTTTAGAGCCAGCAGCGCCCCGATCACGATAAGCGCGGGAATAAACGAGGGAAGTTCGGGAAACCAGTAATGCGTGTAATCCGTAATCGCCAGCACATCCGCAATACCCGTGGTCACCCAAAAGAACCAATACGACCAGCCGACGAAAAAGCCCGCGCGCGCACCCAAAATATCCGATACAAAATCGGTGAATGACTTGTACTTCGGGTTAGACAGCAGAATTTCGCCCATCGCACGCAGTACAAAATAGATGATGACGCCAATAATCGCATAGACAAACACGATGGAAGGTCCCGTGAGCGAAATAGTCTTCGCCGATCCCAGGAACAGCCCGGTACCAATCGCACCGCCAATAGCGATGAGCTGGATGTGTCTGTAACTTAAGCCACGCTGCAGGCTCTCTTCACCCGTCGAACTCTCGTTCTCGGTAACGGCATGTTCGGAAGGCCGCTGTGTCACTATTCCTCTTTTCTATGCGCGCTCTGCCCTGCAGGCTACAACCTCGACAGGAAGCCCCGACCTTCGGGGCATCACGATGCAGTTCAGATTTTTCGCGCGAGCACGGCTCACGGAAAATCGCATCGTTACGCCATGACTACACAGAATTCTACCCGCAAAAGGCGCCTGCACCGATTACGTCTTAGGCATTGGGAGCGCGGCAACACGCCGAGGGCGCATCTCTACTCTCCCGCTAAAACGCTGAAAAATAATGCTTACCGCAAAAATTATGTTAAAACTTTACGATTAAATAAACTTTCCTGAGGTTTGCCGCTACAATTGCAATGCCCGGTGCGGAAACACCGCATCACTCATCTCATCACAAAACATCAGGAGGACACTCACTCATGGGTAAACTATCAAATGCTGCACTGCGCCTCACCACGGGCGCGCTCGTGCTCGATGCAGGCATCAAGAAACTCGGCGCCGACGAAGGTACCTACGCATATCTGCAGCAGATGGCGGCATCCGGTGTGCCCGCCGTCGCCAAGCTCGACCCCAAAACCTTCGGCAAACTTATTTCCTACTCGGAAACCGCGCTCGGCGCCACCCTGCTGACCCCCTTTATTCCTGCCCGCCTCGCGGGTGCAGGGCTGACAGCCTTCGGCGCGAACCTCATGACCATGTACTTCCGCAACCCCGACATGCACGATAGCGCATTCCGCCCCACCCAGGATGGGCAGCAGCTCGCCAACAACATCGTGATTCTCGGCGCGGGCTTAGCGCTGTTGTTCTCCGGCAAGAAGAAGTAGCCTGCACGGCGAATTTGCGGTCGCAAAGGCCAAACGGGGGCAGTTTCTTCAGTACAATGAAAAACTGCTCCCGAAATTTTTAACTCCCCAGAATTTTTAACAGTGCCTCTCTCCGCGCGCCGCTACGTTATCCTGATAGGTATGTCATCTCAAGAGCAGAACGCGCAGACCACCGCATCAGCCAACGCCGATGCACCCCAGACGCCCGAGAAGAAAACGGTACCGCCTGAGTTCTTCCGCCAGCCTTATTCCTTCGTGCGCCGCGGCGACCGCCTGACCTCGCGCCGCCAAAAAGCGTGGGACACCTACTCCCAAACCCACGTGCTCGACATACCCCGGCTGCGGGCAGATACCTCTGTAGCCCCAGAAGCCACCTTCGACCCGGTCACAATCTACGGGCGCGAAGCCTACCAGGTGGTCGAAATCGGTTCCGGGCTGGGTGAAGCAATCGTGCACCGCGCCTCCGAAATGCCCGAGGCGAACTTCCTTGCCGTTGAGGTCTACACCCCCGGCATTGCGGATCTGCTGCTCAAGATGGGGCAGGCCGGGGTTGAGAATGTGCGCGTCGCTCAGGCTAACGCCCCCGAACTGCTCGATAACATGCTGGAAGAAAATTCGGTTGATGAGCTCTGGGTTTTCTTCCCCGACCCTTGGCACAAGTCACGCCACCACAAACGCCGCCTGGTCTCCCCCGCTTTTGCCGACAAGGTTGCGCGCGTGCTCAAACCCGGCGGAATCTGGCGCCTTGCTACCGACTGGGAAGAATACGCTCACGTGATGCGCGATGTCATGGAGGCACACCCCGACTTCGAGAATCTGCATGCCGGTGAAGGCGCTACCGAGGACGACACCGTCGGCGGGTGGGCGCCGCGCTGGGAGGGGCGCGTCCTGACTAGCTTTGAGAGGAAGGCTCGTGAGGCGGGCCGCTGCGCCCACGACCTGACCTATAGGCGTAAATAAGTTATCTGCTGGGGAAGGGACAACGACACCACTTTGCCATTGCTCAAACAGTCGGAGGCATACTCGCTTCGCTGCGTTGCCTCCGACAACTCGCATGTAGGCAAAGGATATCGTTGCCCCGAAAAGGCTTACGCCGTAGTCAGGTCAGGCACGCCGCCGCCTAACACTCGTCAGAGGGTGAAGTAGGCGCGTGGCTAAGATAGCATGTCACGTTACGTTGTCGTTGGTTGAGAACCACCCACGGTAAAAACTATTTCTGCCGGTACAGCACCACCGCAGAGGAACGTTTGCGCGGTGCCGGGCGCTGACCCCGCTGAATGTTCACCACATCCCCGCGGGTGCTGGCTGCGAACACCCGTTCCGCCAGCCCCAACTTGGCGTGCGCATCCTCAAGCTGAGCCTGCAGGCGGGCAATATGATCCCGGTGCTCCTCAACCATCTCTTCAAGCTCAATAATCCGGCGGATTCCCTCAAGCGAAACGCCTTCCTGCGAGAGTTGCTGAATACGCTGAAGTAAATCCACATCGCGCTGCGAATAGCGCCTGGCTTTGCCCGGCGCACGCGAAGGCTGCACCAGCCCTAGGCGGTCGTATTGGCGGAGTGTCTGCGGGTGCATACCCGCCAGCTCCGCCGCTACCGAAATCACAAAAACCGGCCGGTCGGCGCTGTAGGCAGATGCCGACGACTGCTTATTATGGGCACTCATAAGCTACCTAACTTTCTTCAAAAGGTCCTCACGGGGGTTCTCCTGCGGCGCCAGAGCAATGAACTTCTCGAAGGCTTCCTTCGCCTCATCGCTTAGGTTCTGCGGCAGGTGTACCTCGGGGATCACCAGCAGGTCGCCGGTGCCCGACTTGGTTGTGAACCCGCGTCCTTTCGCACGCAGTTTACGGCCCACGCTGCCGGGATTCAGCCGCAGTTTGACGGTTTTACCGCCGGGTACGGGCACTTCCAGCACACCGCCATTGACGGCTTCCTCTAGAGTCACGGGGGCGCGCAACACTAGGTTGTTTCCCTCGCGACTGTAGTGCGGGTCATCTGAAACGCGCACGGTCACCATCAGATCGCCGCCGGTGCCGGGGCGTCCCTTACCACGCACACGCACTTTCTGCCCGTCCTTCACACCCGCCGGGATGCGCGCCTCGGTACTCGTGCCGTCCGGCAGGAACACGGTCGCTTTGGTGCCCGTGTACGACTGCGGCAGGGTGATGCGCGTACTGGTGGAAAGGTTGTTATCCTGCGGGGCATGCTGGCGCCCGCCGCCAAAGCCTTGAGCACCACCGAACCCGGTGGCATCCCCAAAGTCGGCACTCGTGAACCCGGCGGTACGGCGTGAACCACCCGCGCCGCCAGCACCGCCGCCAAAGAGCCCACCGAGCAGATCCTCAATATTGATACCTTCGGCGCCACCGCTGGTTGTGAAGTGCACGTTTTGGCCGTTAAATCCGCCGAACCCACCGGCACCGCCAAATCCGCCAGCGCCGCCTCCGAAGCCACCGTTAGCGAACCCTGCGGCACCGTATTTACGAATCTGGTCGTATTCTTCGCGCTGTTTCTTATCCGAAAGCACATCGTAGGCTTCGGAGACTTCCTTGAATTTCTTCTCCGCTGTCTCGTTCCCGGGGTTTAGGTCGGGGTGGTACTTGCGTGAGAGCTTGCGGTAGGCCTTTTTAATATCAGATTCAGAGGCGTCTTCTTTCACGCCGAGCGTTTTGTAAAAGTCTTCTGACAGCCAGTTTTCGCTTGCCATGTGTTCTCCTTTCCCGTCGTCCGGGGTTCTTGTAACTGCCCCTAAGAGGGCGCAACCTTAGTTTTTTATCCTATATAAAGTTTAGTCTACTAGACTCAATTTTGGAAGAGAAATCCCAGAAAGTCCGCGGAAATATACGGCAAACGGGCGGGTTCTCAATTTCTCAAGAACCCGCCCGCTGTGTGCTCTACGGAGCGTTTACTCGGCGACAGCCACCGCAACCTGGGCGGTGCGTACCACGCGATCATTCACGCGATACCCGTATCGCAGAACCATCGAAATATGGTCCGGTTCTACCTCGCCGGTTGGCTGCTGCATGACCGCTTCGTGAATATTCGGGTCGAAGGGCTCGCCCACCTCGCCAAAACGTTCCACGCCTTCCTTCTTGAGAGACTCCTCAAGTTTGGCAGCGATTGCAGCGAAGGGGCCTTCCTGCAGGTCGCCGTGCTTGCGTGCGGCATCAATATCGTCGAGCACCGGCAGAAGCAGACTCACAATATCGCTCGCCACGAATTCTCGAAGCTGTTCCTTCTCGCGGGCGGCACGGTTCTTGAAGTTCGTGAACTCCGCCTGCAAGCGAAGCAGGCTGTCCAGGCGTTCTGCCGCGAGTTTCGCATCTTCTGAGGGTGCTTCCTCACTCGGCTCGGGGGTTTCCCCCGCCGCAGCATCGGCTACGGCAGGGGCTTCCTCAGCCTCGGGGTGACCCTCGGCGGCGGGGGCGTTGAATGCCTCCTCCAGTGGGTCTCCCGCAGTGTTCTCGTGTTCAGCCATGATTACTTCTTCTCGTCTTCGTCCTCGTCGATAACTTCGGCGTCTACCACATCTTCGTCATCTTCCTTGGAGGAAGAAGCGGAGTCTGCGTTAGCCTCTGCCTGTGCGGAAGCGTACAGAGCCTCGCCCAGCTTGGTCTGGGATGCCTGCAGCTTCTCAAGAGCGGACTTCACGGCATCGTCGTCATCGCCTTCAAGAGCTTTCTTGAGCTCGTCGACATCGCCCTGAACCTCAGTCTTGACGTCTTCGGGCAGCTTCTCGCCGTTCTCCTTCAGCAGCTTATCGACGGAGTATGCCACAGACTCTGCCGCGTTGCGGGTGTCGGCTGCCTCGCGGCGTGCCTTATCCTGCTCTGCGTGAGCCTCGGCGTCCTTGACCATGCGGTCAATGTCGTCCTTCGAGAGGGAGGTGCCGCCGGTGATGGTCATGGACTGCTCAGCGCCGGTGCCCTTGTCCTTCGCGGAGACGTGCACAATGCCGTTGGCGTCGATGTCGAAGGTGACCTCAATCTGGGGTACGCCACGCGGTGCGGGGGCGATACCGGTCAGCTCGAAGGTACCCAGGTTCTTGTTGTCGCGGGTGAATTCGCGCTCACCCTGGAACACCTGAATCGACACGGAAGGCTGGTTGTCTTCAGCGGTGGTGAAGGTCTCAGAACGCTTGGTCGGAATAGCGGTGTTGCGCTCGATCAGCTTGGTCATCACGCCACCCTTGGTTTCGATACCGAGGGACAGCGGGGTCACGTCGATCAGCAGAACGTCCTTGCGGTCGCCCTTGAGTACGCCTGCCTGCAGGGCTGCACCCATTGCCACGACCTCATCGGGGTTAACACCCTTGTTGGGCTCACGACCGGTGAGTTCCTTCACCAGGTTAGCCACGGCGGGCATACGGGTGGAACCACCCACGAGCACGACCTCGGAAATATCCGAAACCTTGATGCCTGCTTCCTTAATAACGTCCTGGAAGGGCTTCTTGGTGCGTTCGAGCAGGTCGCTGGTGAGATCCTCAAACTTTGCGCGAGTGAGCTTCTCGTCCAGGTGAATCGGGCCTTCGGGGGTTACCGAGAGGTACTGCAGCGAAATGTTGGTGCTGGATGCGCTGGAGAGCTCCTTCTTAGCCTGCTCAGCTGCCTCCTGCAGACGCTGCAGAGCGATCTTGTCTTTGGAGAGGTCTGCGCCGGTCTTGGACTTGACCTGCTCAAGCAGCCAATTCACAATGCGCTGATCCCAGTCGTCGCCACCCAGGCGGTTGTCGCCACTGGTTGCGCGCACCTGAATGGTAGAGAAGCCATCTTCGTCCTTGCCAACTTCAAGCAGGGAGACGTCGAAGGTACCGCCGCCAAGGTCGAAGACCAGAATCAGTTCGTCTTCTTTACCCTTATCCAAGCCGTAAGCCAGTGCAGCTGCGGTCGGCTCGTTCACGATACGCAGAACGTTCAGACCTGCGATTTCACCGGCTTCCTTGGTGGCCTGGCGCTCAGCGTCGTTGAAGTATGCGGGAACGGTGATAACCGCATCGGTCACCTTGTCGTTCAGGTATGCTTCAGCGTCGTTCTTGAGCTTCTGCAGAATACGTGCAGAAATTTCCTGCGGGGTGTATTTCTTGCCGTCAATTTCCGTCGTCCAGTCGGTGCCCATGTGGCGCTTGACGGACGAGATGGTGCGATCAACGTTAGTGACCGCCTGGCGCTTTGCTACACTGCCCACCAGAACGTCGCCATCCTTGGAGAATGCGACCACGGAGGGGGTGGTGCGGGCGCCTTCAGCGTTAGGGATAACTTCCGGTTCGCCACCTTCAAGGGTGGATACGACCGAGTTAGTGGTGCCGAGGTCAATACCAACTGCACGTGCCATGTTTTGTACTCCTTAGTGTTATGCCCCGCTTCTTGGCGAGGCGGGTTCCTTGGTTAAATCTTCGGGGCGTAAGGGGTTTTTAGACCGAGCGCATGCACGATGAAGATGTGCTGGGATGCTGCCCGGTGAGTGACCCCTTGAGCCTCATGTACTCAAGTTTTACACATGTTTGGGTGTATGTCAACAGACTTGAGTGAAAAAGACTCAACTTTTTGAAGTGGGCAGGAGTTAGAGGTGGTGGCAAGGGGCGATGTGCTTGGTTTTGGGGCGGAAAGACGCGGAAACTAAGGGATTTGCGGGTGATAATCCGTGCAATCACTAGGAGCTACCCCGCTCCATCTTACGCAGGGTATGAGGTTAACAACGGGAAATCCGATACATAGGGTCACCCTCGCTCTATGATGGAGGGTGAGTGTTCGCTCTAGGTTGAAGGAAGGTAGGAACAGAGTTGAATGCAATAAGCTCCGAAACGGCATGGTGTGTTCTACGGTCTGTCACAGGTGCTCTGATTTTTACCCTTATAGGTCTCCACCTTGCGAGATACTGCAAGAATCCTGAATGGATAGTTAAAATACTTAATTGGGTGTTTAGAAGACTTGATTGGTTGAGAACGTTCTACGTATGGATTGGTGCACTTGCTATCCTCGGCGGAACTTGGGCGTTCTTCCTTCCAATAGCCCTCGAATCAGGTTTTACCAAAAATGATGATGGTCCTGTCTTACGCCAGCTACTGATCTACGCCACAGGTGGCGTTCTTGGTGTCATCACCATAGGTGAAACTCACCGAAAGAACACTCTTGAAAAAACTAAGAATGAGCGAGACCATATACGACAGGTACATGCAGAAATACGACAGGTACATGCCGAACGACGCAGCCGGTACACCACAGCAATCGAGCAACTGTCCAGCGATAAAGCTTCTATCCGTCTTGGCGGTATTTACTCTCTTGTAGGGATGGTGGATGAATGGTTATCAGACGAAAAAACTATCCCTAGTCTTAAAGAACGCCGCAAAGAAGGGCAGGTCATTATTAACAATCTTTGTGCTTATATCCGTTCTCCTTTTGACCTTATATCAAGGGTCAAAGACCTGTCTAAGGATAAAGCACCAGGAAATTATAAAGGTGGGATTCAACAATTTGTCAAAGATCAAGCAAGACTTCATGAAGAAAAAGAATTGCGACTAACAATTCTGACAGAAATCAAAACCCGTCTTAATGGCGGCATTAGTAATCATCAAGATGGTGTTCAAGAAATCTATAAAGGTTCATGGTCAGATTTCGATTATGACTTCTCAAATGCACATTTCTTCTATCCTGTTAATTTTAAGAGCAGTTGTTTTAGCAAATTTTTAGATTTTTCCGGAGCGAAATTTACTGAGGAGGTTAAATTCCCTGCGGTGACATTCACCAGAGTCGATTTCTCCAGGACGAAGTTCTCTTATGAGAGCACTCCAGAAAGTTATAGTTTCAATTTTTCTTCTAATAGCCACAAAATCGAGCCCGAAACACATGAACTCAACGGCCGTACATTCACTATCCCTAAAGGCGCGATGCTTTTCGACCCAGACAATCCTTACGAACAAGACCATACTCGACTAGTACATGCCGAACGGCGTAGCCGCTACACCACAGCAGTTGAGCACCTGTCCAGCGATAAAGCTTCTATCCGCCTTGGCGGTGTCTACACTCTCGTAGGGTTAGTTGACGAATGGCTAGCAGATGAAAAGACCCTCCCTAGTCTTGAGGAACGCCGCAAAGAAGGGCAGGTCATTATTAACAGTCTTTGTGCTTATATCCGTTCTCCTTTCCTTCTTGCAGAACGCGCTGAGCAACTAGATGCCCCCTATGCAAAAGATCTACAGGAAGATTTTGACGGAGATAAAGAAAAGTTCGATGCCGATAAGCAAACCTTTACCCGAGATAAAACTGCAATAGAAGAAGAACGCCAGGTACGTAGCACTATACTTCAAAAGATACATGAACGTTTACAAAGCGGCAGCAAACCAGGTCCATGGTCAGATTTTGACTACAATTTCTCAAGTACGCATTTCTTCTATCCTGTTAATTTTAAGAGCAGTTGTTTTAGCAAATTTTTAGATTTTTCCGGGGCGAAATTCACCGATAAGACTGACTTCTCCAAATCGACTTTCATCGGGGATATTAGCTTCTCTGGGGTAACCTTCGCCAAGACTAGTTTCTCCGCAGCGATCTTCATCCAGATTGCTGACTTCTCCAAGGCGACCTTCACCGAGCGTGCTGACTTCTCCGAGGTTAAATTCACCGAGCGTGCTGACTTCTCCAGGGCGAAATTCACCGGGTACGCTAGCTTCTTCGAGGCGACCTTCACCCAGGCTAACTTCTCCGAGGCTAAATTCACCGAGCGTGCTGACTTCTCCGGGGCGACCTTCACCGAGACTGACTTCTCTGAGACGACCTTCACCCAGGAGGCTTACTTCTTCGAGGCGACCTTCACCCAAGCTAACTTCATCTGGGCGACCTTCACCCAGCGTGCTAACTTCATCGAGGCGACCTTCACCCAAGCTAACTTCATCGAGGCGACCTTCACCGAGCATGCTGACTTCTCCGGGGCAATCTTTCATAGCGAGCCATCATTTACAGATGTACTAGGAAAAGCAAGATTCTCTCATAAGGTTGCTCCAGAAAGCTATAGTTTCGGGGTTGATCCAGATAGCCCCTGCAAAATCGATATCGAAGAACAAGAACATAACGGTACTAAATTCATCATCCCTAAAGGCACAATACTGTTCGACCCCGACGAACTTTCTGAGCAGGAAGATAACGACAGCAACGACAGCTAAAACCATCTTGAACAAAGCAGTTTGGGGTGTATTACCCACCCTTTAGGGTTAGATAATACGCCCAAAGGTGCATTATTCGCGGATGTCGATATTTTCCGCGTGCAGGCTCGCCGCTGGCATACACTTAAGACCATGTACCGCATCATGACTGTCTGCACCGGAAATATTTGCCGCTCCCCCGTGG